>Ga0187889_10000310_pt1 | contig 60356 bp, 52 predicted proteins | sample June2016WEW_7_10_2_FD_132992 | JGI IMG/M metagenome (GOLD analysis project Ga0187889, IMG submission 132992) | Peatland microbial communities from SPRUCE experiment site at the Marcell Experimental Forest, Minnesota, USA - June2016WEW_7_100 | ecosystem: Environmental > Terrestrial > Soil >... | reverse complement strand
CGCGCAGCGGCTACTTGGCCGCTGGGAGGGACCCGCGACCGGACGTCCTGGCATCGGCCACCAGGTCCGAGAGTACAAACTCATCCTGCGCGGGCAGTTCATCTTGGGCACCGACGAGACGCGCTGGGAGCCGAACGCGGAGCAGCCGAGCGGTGACCTGCACGAGGATCTCTCGGTCCTGAGCTTCGATCGTGCGTCAGGCCAGTTGGTCATGCGCGGTTTCTACAGTGAGGGCCTTGTCCACGAGTACCGCTGCCTCGAGCCCACGGCCGACGACTCCCGACTGGTATTTGAGGCCGACCAGGTGGAGAACGGTCCCCCGGGCATGCGCGCCCGCGAGACGATTGCGTTCGTCGGCCCTGGCGAGATCGAGTCAACGTTCGAGCTGGCGATGCCGGGCGGCGGCTTCGAGCATTACACCCACGAGCGCTTGAAGCAGACTCACGTCTAGGCCTCGCCACGGCAAGTTCGAGTGGCTTGAGCTGACCAAGCGGACACTCCGTCGCGTCGAGATCCGGTACCTCTTATGGCCGGCAGATGGCATCGCAAATCGCCACTCAGCTCGGCCGAGCCTGTGCACGATCAAGCCATGGTCTCGGGTGGCTCAGTAGCGTTACATGGCCACCCGAGATCCGCAGGGCAGGGCTCGCGGCTATCGTCCACCCATGTGTCGAGCCGACTCGCCGAGAGGTGAGGAAACGGGCGGCGTGAACCACCGTGGCTTGGACACGCTAGGATGGAGCCACTTATTGAGGAGCACGGAGACGGCCCCGAAGGCTTATGGAGCGCCGCCTGATCCCGATCAACGCGTGGATCGCCCTCCACCGAGGCGAGGCCGGTTGGCCGGCGCCGCTTCGCATTCAGGGTTTCCGGATCCATCGGTTCGAGGCGCCTATCGGCACGGCCGAAGGCACGGTGGTGGTCGACGCCATCTCCGTCAAAGACGTCGGAGGGGTCGCGCTGGCCACCGAATGCAAGAGCGGGGCCAACGTGGACATCGGCCAAGCGAAGAGCTATGGGGCCATGACTTGCACGGATGTCGCAAGGTTCGTGGGTCTCCCCTTCAACCATGAGAGCGCAATCCTCCAGCCTCTGTACGCCTGCCTGCTTGAGTCCAGGGACAGGGTTCGGCTGGGACTCGGCAAGGCTGGCCTCAATGCGCCGCTCCTCGTGATCGGCGATGCCCGCGTGCGTCTTGAGGCGGAGGCGGGGGACCAAGTTGCCGCTTTCAACGAGGTCGTGCCACTGGGCCCACCGCCGCGGTACATCGCCGTCGATGCATTGAGCGACGACCAGGAATTCCTGGAGGTTCTACTGCCCGAGTTGATTGCCACGGTCAGCCGTGGCGAGGAGTTTGTCTCTCTGAATACGCTCCTAAGCGCTGCGGTCCCTTATTGGGATGTGTTCGGGGTCGACGCCAAGAAGCAGCTCCGGTCGCGCGCCCGTGATGCACTGGTCAGAGCATTCGAGAAGAACTTCGCCAACGACTTCCCGTTCGAGGCGACTGGCCCTAAGCTAGATCGAGAAGTTGTACGAGTGCTGGCGCGTCCGGGTGAGTTCGATCCGAGGGGCCAGACCCAAGGATGGCAGCGGCTTCGGCGACAAGCGTCCACGGCGCTCGGCCGCAGCCCCTCCAAGCAGCCTTCCCCCGGGCAACAGACACTCTTTGAAGACCTGGGGCTCGGCATTGAGATCGGGGAGACATAACCAATGAACGATGTCGCTCTCGATCGGCCTCTACTCTCGGAGCTGCTGACCCAGGCGATGATGGGGCATGGTGCTAAGGACGCCGTCCCATTTGCTCTGCGGGGAGGCGGCGTGAAGACGTTCGCTCTGGAGGTCAACAGTCCCAAGGGTGGCCTTCAACAGACCGCTGAGTGGATCGCCGGCACGGCGCAACTCGCCACGGCCGCTACCCACGACTCGAGCCTCGTGCTGCTTTGGGGTGCCGAAGGTGGGCTCATCGTGGACGGTCTCGACGCTCGTTTCTGGCTGGTCCATACAACCGCTCCGATGGCTTGGGTGCGTGCTACCCTCGGGAGGATCGTCTGGCGGTCTCCTTGGGTGGATTGGTGTTGGCTCACGGGCGACATGCTCCATGCCCTTCGCTCCAGAGGTGACGAGCGGTGGTTCAAGGCCGACTTCAAAGGGGCCGACCTGTTGCCATCGGATGGCGTGCGCGGTCGCCGACTGAAGGTACAACTCGAGGGAGACGAGCCGCAGCTGCTCCAGCAGGTGCTTCGGAACGCTGGGTATAGCTCGTCGACGGCGCTTACGGGGCTCGCACTGACGCTCGTGGATGAGCGTCTGGGCAAGGTCGAGGAGGCCGCGCACTACAGAGGAAGCTTCTCGAGCCGAGGCGATTCTTTCGATCTCCACCTCTCGTTTGTGTCCGCGGCTCTCGGAGACTACGCGAAGGCGGTCCGAGCTGTTGAACAGACCTACGGGATCGCATGGGAGGTCACGGAGGGTCGCGGCATGGACCTGACCGGTGGGGTCATCGAAATCCAATTCGAGCGGCCAATCGCCAACATGGAGCAGTTCCTAAGCGGGCTGTTCTCGTGCCGCGATCCTTTCCGTCTCTGGGCCGTGCCACGCCCAGTGACGGAGGACTTCGTCGAGGCAGAGGCGGTCGACTTGCACATCGGACAGCGGTTCCGCATGGACATTACTCGCCGCGGGCTTCGCGTATATCTCGGTCGCGAGAATTGCGGCAACACACTATTCCGTCTATTGGCCAACCTTCAGCATCGCTACGACGCCACGGCATCTGCGCGGCTGGCTTGACCCGCCGCGACCATCACGGCACGATCGGGCGATGGTGCGGGTGGCGCAGGGTAGGCGGAGGCTCGGAGCTTGCGTCGCGACAGCCTCTAGAGACGAGCGCTCGATCGACCGCGCACATGTGCTCGCTGACCTGCAACGGGTTCATCGTGCGCCACCTCGCACGGGCTGGACTAAGCCCCCGCTCAACCAGGTCCGTTGTCGAGTGCTGGACCTGCCCAACCGAACACCGCTGTCCCAGGGAATGGCCCGGTCGGCAGTACGCTCCCGGGGCGAAGGCCAATCTCGCTATCGTGCCGGCTATGGGCTTTGAGTGGGCATATCGGAGCGGTCAGCCACCGTGGGATATCGGCAGGCCGCAGCCGGCGTTTGTGCGCCTCGCCGAAGGGGGCGCCATCGCAGGCCAGGTGATCGACGTTGGTTGTGGAACGGGCGAGATCGCCCTGTACCTGGCCTCGCGCGGACTCGACTTAACCGGATTGGACGCCGCGCCGACGGCAATAGCCCAAGCTCGGGACAAGGCCACCGGGCGCGGGATCCGCGCCACTTTCCTGATCGCCGATGCTCTCGATCTCGGGGGGATCGGTTGGGCTTTCGACGTCGCCATCGACTCTGGATTCTTCCACACCCTGTCGGACGCCCACCGGATCCGATTCGAACGCGGGCTGCATGAGGTTCTAAGGCCGGGCGGTCGCTACTTCATGCTCTGTTTCAGCGATCGCCAGCCCGGCAGGATGGGTCCGCGCAGGGTGAGCCAAGCGGAGATACGAGGCACTTTCTCCGAGGGCTGGCGGATCGACTCGATCGTCGAAGAACGCTTCGCCACCTTGGATTCGGAAGGCGAGGATGGCCCGCTGGCCTGGTTGGCATCGCTGACTCAACTCACCGGCCGTGGCCGCACAAACGGGGACCGCGCCACGCCATGAACGGCGTCGGCGGGCGGCGGCGGATGCCTGGCACCTGCCGGCGTCGCCGTTCTCTCCACCTAAAGCCCGATCTGCTATAACTCTCTCTGCTCCGAGCGGGAGTAACTCAGCATGGCAGAGTGTCTGCTTCCCAAGCGAAGCGTCCACCAGCCTTCCGCTCCATCCTCAGCGACTCCTGGCGTGCAAGACTGTGTGCCTCGGCGCCAACCGTGATGGCCTCGATGTGGCTCGTCCTTGGCAGGCCGTCCCGGAGCCTTCGCGCCGTCCCGACGATTCCCGGAGGGCTAGCCCTCCGAATCACCGGAACGACCGGGAGCTGATGCGGCCGCTATCTGCCGCCCTAATGACGTCCACAAGGTAGTTGGGACCGGCTGCGCCGCGCGGCAATCGAGCTGGTTTGACTGCCGCGCGAAGATGGTGGTAGATGGCAACGCTGCGGCCGCGGCCTAGGCCGAGACATAGGGAACTCCGCAATGACGACCGCATCTGCCCGCCCATCCCACCGTCCGTCCCGCGCCCGCAGCGCCCGAGGCGAGGACGACCCCTCAGCGCAGTCGCCGCAGGCCGAGGGGGACCACCCCCGCATCGCCCCGGCCCTGCAGGCGCTCGCCGTGCCCATCGAGAGCGTCACGCTCCACCCGCGCAACGCTCGGATTGGCGATGTCGACGCCGTCGTCGCCAGCCTCGACTGGTTTGGGCAACTGAAACCGATCGTGGTCCAGAAGAGCACCGGCTGGGTCGTTGCGGGCAACCACCTGCTGCGCGCCGCGCGCAAGTTGGGCTGGGCCGAGATCGCCGCCAACATCGTCGAGCTCGACGATGCCACCGCAACCAAGTACATGCTGGCGGACAACCGCACCTCGGACCTCGGTTCCTATGACGACGGCCTGCTGGCGGCAATCCTGGGCGAGCTGGCAGCGGCCGACCTCCTCGCGGCTACCGGCTACGACCCCGACGATGTCGCCGCGCTTCTCCGAGCCGCTGGACTGTCCGATGATCGCGACCCCGATGCCGTGCCCGATCTGCCACCCGAGCCGGAGGTCTATGTCCGGCCCGGCGATCTCTGGGCCCTCGGGCGGCACCGCCTGCTCGTCGGTGACGCAACCGACCCAGGCTCGGTCGCCCGCCTCACCGCTAATAGCCCGGTCGACGAGATCTTCACTGATCCGCCCTACGGCATCAGCTACATCGGGGGGACCGCGGCCCACCTCAGGATTGCCAACGACGACCTCGGTGCGGACGGCACCCGGGCACTCGTCGCGGACGCCCTGCGTCTGGCACCGCTCCGCCCTGGCGGAGCCTTCTACGTCATGGCCCCAGCAGGTCCCCTCCACATCTCCTTCCTGCTCGCCCTCGCCGATGCAGGGCTGACACTTCACCAGACGCTGATCTGGGTCAAAAGTAGCTTCGTCCTCGGCCACGGCGATTATCACTATCGTCATGAGCCGATCCTGTATGGGTGGCTCGAGGGCGGACCACATCTCTTCAGGGGCGATCGCACCCAGGACACGGTGTGGGAGATCCCGCGTCCGACCCGCAGTGAGGTGCACCCGACCATGAAGCCGGTCGAACTCGTGGAGCGGGCCATCCGCAACAGCACGCTTCCGGGCGAGCGGGTCCTCGATCCCTTCGTGGGTTCGGGCACGACCCTGATCGCGGCCGAACGTGCAGAGCGCACGTGTCTGGCGCTGGAGCTCGACCCCCGCTACGCCCAGGTCGCGATCGAGCGTTGGCGCTCCTTCCGCGGGCAGACGCCCCGAAAGGTGGACTGACATGGCGGGCACAAGGCACACAACCCCGAGCACGCCATCGTCATCCAGTGCACACGGCCCGACGCGCGGCCGTCGTCCCGAGCGCGAGCAGGCCGCGCTCCGCGAGAGGATCGAGCAGCTCATGTTGGCGGGCCTGTCCGCCACGGCCATCCATCGCGCCCTGACTGGACCGGAGTCCCCCAACCCGATCATCCTTTCTGCTCGGCAGACCCGCGCCCACATGCGAGCCATCGAACGGTCATGGGTGGCGCGCTCGAGCCCGGAGACCCTCGAGGCAGACCGGGCCAAGGCGGCGGCGCGCCTGGAGGAGGTCATGCGCACGGCCATGGGGCGCTCCACCCTCAACGCGCGATCGAACCTTGGAGCAGCCTATCTAAACACGTACTTGAAGGCTCAGGATCAGTGGGTCCGCCTGCGCGGCCTCGACGCTCCGACCCGGACCGAGCTGAGTGGTCCCGGCGGCGTCGCGCTGGCGCTTGACGTCGCGCTGGCCGACCATCCCGCCGAGCACCTCGACCCCCGCGAGGAAGCTCGTCGCCTGCGCCAGATGGCCGCCGACCGCGAGGCGGAGGCCGACGAGATGGAGAGGCAGCTGTGACGAGCACATACCGCCTGCTGCTGAGGAAGCGAGCAGCCACCGACGACGCCGCGTTCGCCGAATACGTAAGCGGTCTCGTTTTCCCCGAGCACCTGCGGCAAGTCAGTCGTTTCGCGAACAACCATCAGCGGTCGGTGGTGCTCGCGCCACGGGGCCATGCCAAGACTACAATCTTCATCTATCGCGCCGCCCGCCTGGTCGGAGTAAGCGAGGGCCGCTGGCGCATCGGCATCCTGGCCGCGGTCGATGCCGACGCGGAAGCGCGCTCCCGAGCGATCCGGGCCATCGTCGAGTCGCCCAGGTTCGCCGAGGTATTTGCCTGGGCCGCCCGCGGTGTGGAGGGTAGGCCCTGGACCGATGCCGCATGGACCGTTCTAGGCGTTGATCTAGGCAAAGACTTCACGTGCACCGCGATGAGCTTGGGTTCGGTCCGCGCCGGACCAAGACTCGACTACCTGCTCGCCGACGACCCGGTGGGCCAACAGGAGAACGCCACCGCCGCGGGCCGCGCGAAAGTGCTCGAGACCTATCTCGGGGTGGTCGATCCCATGCTTGTGCCGGGTGGGACCATCCTGTTCGGGGGCACCCGTTGGCACGAGGAGGATATCTATGCCTACCTCATGCGGATCGGCTGGCCCTGTCTAATGCGCCAAGCGATCGAGGACGGGCGGCCCCTCTGGCCGCAGCGCTTCAGTCTCGAAGAGCTCGCCGAACGCCGGACCCTCATGGGCACGCCGCTCTTCAACCTCCAGTTTCAGAACGACCCGTCGGGTATGGGTGGCAACATCATCCGCCGGGAGTGGTTCCAGTATGTGGACGAGGTTCCACCCGGTGCCCGGCGGGTCGGAGTGGACCTCAACGCCAGCTCGTCCGAGCGAGCCGACTACACCGCGGCCGTCGAATGGCTCGAGGGCCCCGACCACAACCTCTATTTCATGGGTGCCTACCGTAAGCAGCTCTCCGAGGGCCATCGCCGCTGGCTGACCGGTCGGACCGACTCGATGGCGAACGGCGTGGCCCCGGTCTACGGCGAGCCCGACGGCCCGCGCCTGCTTGTGCCGCTCGAGAGGTTGGGACCCGGGTTCGGCGGCGCTGGTGGCTACCCGAAGGCGCCGCGCCATCTGGCACGGCTCTGTATCGAGTCGGTGATGTTCCAAAGCACCTTCTTGCGCGAGCTCCTGAACCGAACCAACCTGCCCGCGGTGGCCGTCCACCCGGACCGTGACAAGGTAACCCGGGCTCGCCCCCTGGCCGCGCGCTACGAGTCTGGCAAGGTGTTTCACCTGCGCTCCGCGCCCGGGCTGGCCGACTTTGAGGACGAGCTCATCGCCTTTCCCAACGGAGCCCATGACGACCAGGTGGACGCCGCGGTATATGGCGCCGATCTCGGCACGGCGCAAGCCGTCGCCACGCCCATGCCCAGGGTCAGCCTGGTGAGCCTAACCCGAGGAATTGCCCGATCGCACCGCCATCACAGACTGGACCTGAGCGGGCCGTGGGACGCGAGCGCGCTGTCGACGCGGGAGTGGGGGCCAAATCCGGGCGGCCTGAGGCGCCGCGGTGGTTGACGGCTATGCGGCTGGCCGCCAACCCGTCGGAATGCTGAGTTCGAAACCTCCGTCACTGCGGCGGGCCGCACCCACCCGCGCCTGACGATCGCGTCGACCCGGGGTATGGGCCGATCTAGGCACCGCAGGGCGCCTTCAAAGCCTGCTCGCGCAAGCCCAGGTCGTATCCACTCGCGGCAGAATTATCCGGTTGCGGAGTCCCGTCTTGGGCGACCCCTCCGACGGACGACGAGCAGCTCGACGAAGTCCGCCACGAGGGCCCGTTCCTCCCGAGTCAGCCGACGCATCGGTTCATCGGGGCCACCAATCTGCCCGAGCCCACGAAGCTCGCCGGTTAGGCGGTCACGCTCGATCCCCCACAGGCTCTCGAGCAACTCAACGAAGGCGATTCCGGTGGCATCCGAGGCCGCCAGAAGATCTGCCGGGGTGGGCCGAGCTCGCGACGGACGCGTCGGATCGACCAGAACCGCGATGTATCCGGGATCGCGGCCCATGGCGGCTGACAGTGCCCGCATCGAGAGACCGGATCGCTCGAGGACATCGCGGATTGCTGTTCGGAACTCGTCGTCGTCTGGTGGCATTTCGGGGTCCTCTAGGGTCTCGATCGAGGTCGAACAATGGTTGCTGGAAGCGCAAGTCTGACGTAATATAGCGTCATGTTAGCGCGAACGCAGGACCGCGTCGAGACCCCCTCTCGCAAGTCGTTCGGCCGACGCCCGAGCCAGCGCGATACCCTCCCGGCTCTACCGCTGGCGCCGTTGATCGCCGAGTACACCGCGACCTTCGGCTCGACCTGGTCAAGAGTGACCCGACGTAAGCACGCCGATGACTTTGCCCGCCTGGTCGACTGGCTCGAAGCCCACGACTTGCCGGTCACCACGGCATCGCTGGACTTCATGACCCTCGTCGACTACGTGACCGACCTTCGGTCACGCCCCAAGATATGTGGCGTCTGGCGCGGGTCCCCAAATGCCCTCGTGCGAACCTTGCAGGCCGGTCCTGTACAGACCCTGTCTGCGAACAGCGTCAATGCGTATGTGCGGCCGTTGCGCTCACTTGCCATCTGGCTCGTCGATGAGGGTCTGCTCGCGCTCAATCCGTTCCGGCGGTCTCGGCGTCGAGCGGCGCTCAATCCCCTACTGCCATCGGAAGAGACTCCGACCAAGAGCGCGACGCTCGACGACCTCCGGGCTCTCGAACGTGGTTGCGCCGGCGAGGGGCCTCTCGACCTACGCGATCGGGCTATCGTCTCGATCCTGGTCACGACCGCAGCTCGTAACTCCAGTGTGCGGCTGTTGCGCCTGGACGATGTCGATTTCGAGCGAGCGGTCATCCGCTTCCGCCGAGCCAAGGGTGGCAAGACATTGGAGCTCGCCCTGCAGCCAGGGACCGCCTCGGCACTTCTGGCCTACCTCGAGCGCGGTCGAGCCGCCTTCCTTTCTGCCTCCCCTACCCCGGCTGACGATCCAGGCTGGCTGTTCCTGTCGCACGCGGGCGGTATGCCTCGACCACTCACGATGAACGCCCTCAGCCTGATGCTGACCCGCCGCTACCACGCCGGCGGTGGGAGCCTGCGCTGCTTCGGCTCACATCGCATCCGCCATGCCACAGCGACACTGCTGGTCAACAACGGAATGCCGCTCGAGGAAGTGAGCCGGTATCTCGGCCATTCCTCCACAATGCCGACCCGTCGCTATGCCCAGCAAACACCCGAGGCCCTCGGTGTCCGGGCCGCCGATGCCTTGGCGCGAGCAGGGCTGGTGGCGGGCTGAGTCGTCCGGCGTTGCCGATTGCGGCTCATTGCGGCAGGCCATTCCCTAGATACCCAAGCCTCTCATCGATCGCGGGAAGGATGTCCGTCCCGCCAAGGTCCCGCCGGGCCGCGAGCCCAGCCTGCCTGACGAGGGGCGGTAGCGCCGGGATCGAGCGACGTCGGGTGACCCTTGGCGCCACATCCACCTCGCCCGTGAAAATCACGCCCTGCAGACACATTCCGGCACTCCGGGTGAGCGCCCGAATGTTTCTGCTCCGCGGTCCGGCTGTCGACCGGAAAGGAGCGAGAGCAGCCGTGTGGACTCACTCGACCCGGTCCGCATTGCGCATCACGACGGGGATGCTTCCTGCCGCCACCGCTGTTGAATCACCGACGGGTTCGCGTGCGTGATCGCCACTAGGAAGCCGTCCGGCGATAGCATGAAACTGACGCAACGCAACTGCTCGCACCGATGCTCGCCCAGCCGACGACAGCCCCAGCGCATGAGCGCGCCGATCGCTTCTTCAATGTCGGCGACCTCCACTTCGATCCAACCCCGTGGGGGAGGGACGTCAATCGGCCAAGTGTCGGTGCCGAAACACATGTCGGCGAACATCGTCAGATGCCGAAACGAGATGTGCTTTATCCCGTCGATGTCTCCGGTATGCGAGTACGCGTCGTCATCAGCAAAGGGCAGCCCGAGCGCATCCTCGTAGAACCTTCGGAACTCCGGCCATGCCGTAACGTCTGTGACTACCGGGCCGAAACCGACCACATGCTCTACTCTCATGACTCCGAATCTCCCATGGCTGGTGGTCGTAGTTACCGCCGCCACTGTCCGGCACAACTCTGACGACTTGCCGTACGGAGGCGGGAACGAAGGGATACACCCCGATTACCTCGGCATCAACGCACCTAATCTCCGAGGCGATGTACATGTCGAACACGGCGTGCGCGGCTGCCCGTGCGCAGCGAGGCCATTGCAGATTGGCGGCCCAGACCGGCAGTCCGATTGCGAGGCTACTCGCCCAGGGCATTTGGAAACGCTTCTCGTGAGGAATCCCTGTTCGAATCCATTATGCATCACCTACGATCCGAATCCAGGCTCGCGGAACAGCATGCTCGCAATGGGCGGCCGCACGCTTCGCGATAGGCGCCGCGGCCGGTCCACACGAGACGAGTACATCCGGAAGGGCAGCCGCCTCCTCAGTAGTGATCGCAAATGAACCCTCACTCGCGCACTGACTTCACTTTCAGGCCGGACCAGTTGTAGATGAGGTCGTGCGGCTCGACGAGGTCGATTCGCTGAAGGGAACCCGCTGGCGCCCGTTCGTCGCGTCACAATCCTCAGGTAATCAAGACTCCAATAGTGCTGCTAAGGCCCGCCACTCCGCGAGAGGCAGCGACTCGGCATCCGCGCCCAGCACCTGAAGGCAGACATGGTCCGCCCCGGCGGCGAAATGCTGTTCGATTCGGAGTTGGATGTCAGCGAGATCGCCCCATGCAACAAGGGCGTCGACCAGCCGATCGCTGCCCCCGCCCGCCAGGTCCAATTCGCTGAACCCGAGGCGCATCAGGTTGTTTGCGTAGTTCGGCATGCGTAGGTAGGACTCCACGTGTCGGCGCGCGATCGCGCGGGCGCGCGCCGGATTGGTCTCGAGCACAACGGCCTGCTCCGGGGCTAGCAGCCGCCCAGGGCCGAGCACAAAACGGGCGAGCCGCGTGTGATCGGGCGTAACCAGGTACGGGTGGGCGCCGCAACTGCAATCGCGCGCAAGTGCGAGCATGCGCGGCCCGAGAGCCGCCAGGACGAACTCGTCAGAGCGCCCCGCCATAGGCGTCAGAGCCAGTTGGTCGAGATACTGAGCCATCACGGCCACGGGATGTTCGAAGCGCCTGCCGGTGCGCTCCACGACCTGGGGGTGACTCACGCCGAGACCAAGCAGGAACCGGCCTGGAAACCGGGCGGTAAGGGACGCCCGGGCTGAGCTGACCTCTGCTGCTGGTTCGGTCCAAACGCTAAGGATGCCGCAAGCCAAAGCGATGCGGCGAGTCGTCGCGAGGAGCCCCTCCGCTATTGCGAAGAACTCAGGCCCCGAGCCACCTGGCATCCACACGGTCCCGTATCCCAGCGACTCGAGCTCGATCACTGCGGCCTGCGAACGTGCTCGATCGCCGCGACGGAGCTGACCGCTCCAGATCCCGATATGCCCAAGTGCCAGTGTCATTTGCCTCACCCTTCAATCTTGGCTCTAACCACAGCGCCAACCGGCACGAACCGCGCGGTTCTTACTACAGGTGCCCGCGCCTGCTGGGCTCGACGAGCCATGCGCGGCCGAGGGCAAGCCGTGTCGGCTGGTGTTGAGGATGCTGTCGCAGCATGGCCCGCTTCAACGCGATATTCGGATGCGTCGCCGCTCGTCGGGTTGCGTGCGGGCTGACATAGGTGTGTCCCTCCTACCCCCTGCTGCCAGGACCGGGAATGAACCTACCGTGCCCCGGCTGAATGAGCACCCGACCTCCGTCCGCCGCTAGTGTGCCGCGGATGTAGGTGCGGACTGCGCCGCCGACCAGCGTGCGCCCTGCGTACGGGGACCAACCGGCACCGGATACGATGTCGTCGTCACTGACGGTCCAACGCCGCTCTGGGTCGACCAGGATGATGTCGGCGTCGGCGCCCGGGCCGAGCCGTCCCTTGCGCGGGAATAGACGAAACGTGCGAGCCGGCGCCTCGGAGTAGCATTCGACGACTCGCTCGTAGCTCAGCGCCCCGCGGTGGGCCGCATCGAGGAGGATTGGGAGGGTGGTGTCGAGCCCGGGGAGCCCGAACGGCGCTTCCCAGATAGACCCTGCCTGCTTCTGGGCGAGCGTCGACGGCGCGTGGTCCGTCGAGATGTGGTGGATCTGCCCCGCCATCAGCGCTGCCCACATCGCCTCCTGGTCAGCCCGGCTTCGCGCACGCGCCGGCGGCGTGAACTTGCGCAGCGCGCCGTGCGCGAGGATCTCGTCTTCAAGTAGGGCGAGGTACTGCGGGCAGCCCTCCGCCTCGAGCCGCGCACCGTTTGCGCGTTCCTGCGCGACCAATGCAAGCCCATCGACGGTGCTGACATGGGCGACGATGACGTGGGCGCCTGTCCTTCGGGCGAGCAGCGACGTAACAGAGATCGCGGTGAGCTCCGCGTCCCTATGTCGCCATGCGGAGATCACACCGCCGTCCATGCGCCCCTCCGCGCGCAGCGCGCGCTCTGCCTCAGCTGTCATGCTTTCGTCCTCACAGTGGATTAGGCAAGGCGCGTCGATCGCCGACGTCTGCCGGAGGAGCTGAAGCAGATGGGCGGGATCGAAGCCGGGAACACCGTGCGTCGTGCAGGTGAAGACCTTGAGAAACGTAGCCCCTGCGGTCCACAAGGGTTCGACTTGGTCCATGTGATCAGGCCAGACGTGGGCCGCGAGGCCGAAATCGACCCGGGATCGGTTAGCTAGATACGTGTGCTTGTCTCGCAGGTCGTCCGGCGTCCGGACAGGGCCGGCGTGGGTGTGTTCGACCACAGTCGTGACACCCGCGAGGGCCGCAGCTGCGGTCCCCCGCGGGAAGTCCTCTCGCTCGGTTTGCGCTGGATCCATCAGGTGTACGTGGGTATCTACCATCCCAGGCATGACGAGTAAGCCGGACGCGTCCACGACGGTCCGCACTGGCTGCCGTTCCGGCGTGATAGCCGCGATTTGTTCGCCGGCCAAGTAGATATGAAGCCGCGCGCGGCCTACGGGCGTGACGAGCGTTCCGCCTTCGATCCCGATGTCGTACATCACCCTACCTTCACCTCGCGGTGGCGAGCATCTAACTGACCTTGCACTTCCGTGTTGCGCGCCGCTCGAAGCCCCGACGACCGGAGGACGCTATCAGTACCCTAACGCGATGTCGGACGAAAACGGGCGGTCTGCTCAAATCCCAGCACTCGATGGAACGCTAGCGATCGAGCGACGCCTTGAGCCCATCCACCAAGCGGCCAAATTCATCGCGCATCCTCGTGGGTAGTCGATCGCCGAATCGCGCGAAGTGCTCCCGGATGAGCATAGCCTCGTCGGCCCACTCCTCGACGTCGACTCTGAGTAGCTGACGCATCGCCGCGGCTGAGATACTGAGACCATTGAGATCGAGGGCCCCGTCGGCCGGCACGCGTCCGATCGGCGTGTCGACCGCTGCGGCAGTGCCCTCGACCCGCTCGATGATCCACTTGAGAACGCGACAGTTCTCACCGTAGCCGGGCCACAGAAACCTCCCGTCGGCATCCTTGCGGAACCAGTTGACGAAATAGATGCGCGGCAGAAGCGCAGGATCCGTGCGCGACGTAAAGGAGAGCCAGTGGGCCCAGTAGTCGGCCATGTTGTAGCCACAGAACGGTAGCATCGCCATAGGGTCGCGGCGGAGTTGCCCGACCGCGCCGGCTGCCGCCGCGGTCGTCTCGCTGCCAGCGGTCGCGCCGAGGAACGTTCCGTGCGCCCAGTCGAATGACTCGGTGACCAGGGGCACGGTTGTGGTCCGGCGGCCTCCGAAGAGGATGGCATCGATCGGCACACCCTCGGGGTCCTCCCACTCCGGGGCGATAACCGGGCATTGGCGAGCCGGCACCGTGAAGCGGGCATTCGGATGGGCGGCCTTGCGGCCGGCTCCGTTCGTCCATCGCCGGCGCAACCAGTCCGTGACGTTGGCCGGCGCGACCTCGGTCATCTGTTCCCACCAGACGTCGCCGTCGGCGGTCAAGCCGCAGTTGGTAAAGATCGCGTTGTCACTCAAAGTACGCATGGCGTTGGGGTTCGACGCCATGCTCGTGCCTGGGGCCACTCCGAAGAAGCCTGCCTCCGGGTTGATCGCCCGCAGACGGCCGTCCGCGCCGAGCTTCATCCAGGCGATATCCTCACCGACGGTCTCCACCTTCCAGCCGGGGATCGTCGGCGTGAGCATGGCCAGGTTCGTCTTGCCACACGCCGACGGAAACGCACCGGTTACGTAGTGCACGAGGCCGTCCGGGCTGGTGAGCTTGAGAATGAGCATGTGTTCGGCAAGCCAGCCTTCGTCGCGGGCCTGGACACTCGCGATGCGCAGGGCGTGGCACTTCTTGCCAAGCAGGGCGTTTCCGCCGTAACCGGAGCCGAAGGACCAGATCTCGCGGGTCTCTGGGAAGTGGCAGATGTACTTGTGTGCAGGGTTGTTCGGCCAAGCTGAATCGGGATCGTTTGGGCCCAGAGGCGCGCCTACGGAATGCACGCCGCGCACGAACTCGGCGTCGCTGCCAAGCACCTCGAGGACGCGCGTGCCGACGCGGGTCATTACATGCATGTTGGCGACGACGTATGGAGAGTCGGTCAGTTCGACGCCGATGTTTGCGATCCGCGATCCGACCGGGCCCATCGAATATGGGATGACGTAAAGGGTGCGGCCACACATCGAGCCCGCGAAGAGGTTGATGAGCGTCCTCTTCATCTCGGCCGGGTCGGCCCAGTTGTTCGTAGGGCCTGCGTCCTCCTTCGCGACCGAACAGATGAACGTCCGATCCTCGACGCGAGCCACGTCAGCCGGGTCCGAGCGGACGAGTACGCAGCCCGGCCGCAGGTCGTCGTTGAGCGGGATCGCGGTCCCGGAATGGACCATCAGACGAAGCATCTCACGGTACTCGGCCTGGGACCCGTCGCACCAGTGGACCAGCTCTGGTTGGCAGAGTGCCGTCATTTCCTGCACCCACGCGTCGAGCACGAGATGTAGACCCATATGGCCGGTCCTTCCTCCTTTGGCGACCTGCGCAAAGCGCAGCTTCAGCCGGCGCGACATTTGCCTCGGCGTCGCCCCCGACCAGCCTGTCGCGGAGTTGTTAGCCGACTGGGCGGGAGTAGGGGCGGCCGATGGGTATCGGGTCGCCACGACAAAGGGGACTCCTGTCCGCGACAGAGCGGTCAGCTTGGCTAGTCGGGTGTTTGACTGGCTGTCGTCGGCAAGCCTTGACGAACAGTCGGAACGAGGCTGAGCGGGGCCGGAATCCCGGGCCACGTCTCCGACGTGGCCCGGGCCCGTCGGCGTCTATTCGAGCACGAAGATGTTCTTCTTGGCGCAAATCTCCTTGAGGATCTTCGGCCAGACCGTGACCGTGACCTCGCCCAGGTGCGCCTTGTGCAGGAGCAGCATCTGGGTTCGCCCCTGGCCGATCCCGCCGCCGATGCTCAGTGGCGTCTCGCCGCTTACGACCCCTTTGTGGTAGGGCAGGTTGAGCCAGTCGAGCTGGCCCGTGATCTCGAGCTGCTGGCGCATAGTCTCGGGGTTCACCCGGATGCCCATGGAGGTGAGCTCGTGGCGACGGCGCGTGACCGGGTTCCAGACGAGGATGTCGCCGTTCAGGCCGTGCATCGGCCGCCCGTCTTCCGACTTTGTGGGCGTGACCCAGTCATCGTAGTCGGCGGCCCGCATCTCGTGCGGGTAGCCGTCGGCGAGGGTCCAGCCGATTCCGATGATGAAGACGGCTGGGATCTCCTGGAGGATCGTCGTCTCACGCTGCTTACGGGGCAGGTTCGGATAGCGGGCCAGCAGGTCCTCGGCGTGCATGAAGGTCAGCTCGTCCGGGAGCTCGGGGTACTTGTCCGCACGCAGCTTGGGGAACCGCTCAAGCGCCTCCTGCTCGGCGCCCTTCAGGACCTTCCAGATCTTGCGGACGACGGCCTTCAGGTACTCGAGGTTGCGATCCTCGGCGGTGATGCGCTGCTCCCAGTCCCACTGGTCCACATAGACGCTGTGATCGTGGTCGAGGAAGTAGTCCTTGCGGACGGCCCGCATGTCGGTGCAGAGCCCCTCGTGGACTGCGTAACCGAATTGGCGCAGTGCAGGCCGCTTCCACTTCGTCGCCGCCTGGACTACCTGAGCGTCGATCGGGTGCTGGTCGTAGTCGTTGGAGATGTGGAACCCGATCGGTCCGCGCTGACCGTCACGGTCGAGCATGTCGTTGACGCCCGACTCCACGTCGACGATGAGGGGCACCTGCACCATGTGCAGATTCAGCTCCCGGCAGAGACCACTCTCGATGTAGTCCTTGATGAGGTAGATGGCTTCCTGGGTCTCCGCGCGGTTGAGCGCGGACTCGTAGTCGTTCGGCAGGATCTTCTCGAGATCCGTGTAGTTGCCGATGCCGGGGCCGGCCAGATCGGCCTTCTTGTCCGTGCGAGCGATCTCCGCCATGTGTGCGTCCTCTTTCTGTGAACTGGAGTCACCGCCGAAGATGCCCAGCCCTGTTCGCCACGTAATCCCGAGAGGGTGCGGCGTCGGGTTGGAATACGCGACCCAACGACACTCATGGTGGGATTCCGCCGGTGGCTGGCGAGGCGCGCGATGGGCTGGTGGGGATCCGCGTAGGCGCGGACCCCTGCGAAGCGTTTACGATCCGGTGAATACCCTCCGCGAGCACATCATCCGCGACACACAGTGCAATCCTCAGCCAACCTTCCCCCTGCTCGCCGAAGGCGCGTCCAGGCACCGCGGCTACATCCCAGTCGTCCAGCAGCCGCATGGCGAACGACATGGAGTTCTCACCTTTGGGGGTGCCGACCATCAGATAGAAGGCTCCCGCCGGCCGGGCGCAAGGGACAAGCGCGGACGTCAACGCCTCGACAGCCGAATCGCGCCGACGGCGGTACGCTTCCCGCATCTCACTGATGGCAACCTGCGGGCCACCGAGTGCAGCCTCCGCCGCCTTCTGCGTGACAGGAGAAACGCACGAATGGACAGGCTCCTGCGCCTTGCCGATGAGGCGGGCGACCCTTGTTGGGGCGACCACGTACCCGACCCGCCAGCCCGTCATTGCGTAGCTCTTCGAGAATGAGAAGACGCTGATTACGCGATCCGAGGCCGAAGGCAGCGAGCCTAGGCTGACGTGGCGGCCATCGAAGACGATATCCTCGTAGCATTCGTCCGAGATGACCCACAGGTCGTACTGCTCCGCGAGGCGGAGTATAGAGTGCAGCGCGTCTTCGTCGAGAACCGCGCCCGTTGGGTTGCTCGGCGAATTGACGATGATCGCTCGTGTCCGCGGAGTGATGCCCGACGCGATGGAGTCGATGTCCGGCCTGAAATCGGTGGCCGGGTCGAGCCGGTACGGCACGGCGCTCGCGCCCACGTTGTGAAGGATCGCGAGGTAGTTCGGCCACCCTGGATCTGGAACGAGGACCTCGTCGCCTGCATCGAGAAGCGTGAGGAATGTCGTGAAGAGCCCGCCACAAGCCCCCGCCGTCACGACCACTTCATCTGGCCCGCACTGGATACCGTTGTGCTCGTCGACTTTCGCGACGATGAGTGATCGCAAAGAGGGCAGACCGGCTGAGGGAGCGTAGTGGGTCATGCCGGCGCGCGCGGCGGCCGCAGCGGCTTCCGTGATATGCGACGCGGTCGCGAAGTCGGGGTCCCCGATTTCGAGCCTTAGTGCACCCGGCCGCCTTCGGGCTAGCTCACCGAACTCGCGAATGGCCGAGAAAGGCGTCGCGGCGAACCGTTCTGATACTCGTGGCATGCTACCGTCCTCGTCCGGATCGCCGACCTCTGCTGTTCGTCATTGATCGCTCAAGTCAGGCTGCCGTTAGCACATATCACAGCCCTCGTCCGTGTGCTCCACTCCCGCCGCGATAACGAGCTCCGGACGAGCCCTCCAGCGTCCTCACCGACTTGCGCCTCCGGCGTAACATCCGCGACCCACTCACCCGAGAGCGACACAAAGCCCTCAGTCGGTTGGTCATCCATTATGTATCATGGATCATACGCGGTGCGTCAAGTGCCCGACTGGCACTGGGGCCGCCTGGGAGTCGTAGCGGCTCGTCGGCCGGTACAGTTGACGTCTAGCCCGGGCGCGGGCCGTGTCCACGAAGGGCGCTCGCGGTGCGCTGCCCCCAGACATGTGACGTTGCCGGCCGCCGCGGCGGCCGGCAACTTGAGCCGAGTGCAGGTTGTGACGGACCGGCACCCTCTCTCCGGTGCGGGTTCGAGTAGCCGAGGCCTCGAACCCGCACCGGGAACACCCGGCACCTAAGTAGCCGGCCGTTGTGGACAGTGTATGATCCACGACAGGCTAAGCAGCTGTAAGGGTTACCGTGTCCGATTGGGAAGGCACTCACTTCAGGACTTCTCAAGAACGGGTCGTCGCATTGCTTCGCCGCGCGATCCTGTCTGGCGAGTTCCCGCCGGGTACGCGGCTCACGCAGAATCAGCTGGCTGAGAGGATGGCGGCGTCAACCTCCCCCGTGCGTGAAGCGGTTCGCCAGCTTGCCAGTGAGGGTCTGTTGCGGATCGCGCCCAACACGAGCGTGACTGTCGCGATTCCTACTGCGGACGAGATCGAAGACGTATACGAACTGCTCCTGATCCTCGAGCCACTTGCCATGCGCAGGGCCGCCGCACAATTCACACGCCGTGACGCGGCAGGCCCGGAAGAGGTTCTGCAGCAAATGGCGCTGGTCGCCGACGACGTAGGTCAGTGGAGCATTCTGAACTCCGAGTTTCATGATCGGCTGACTGTAGCCTCTGGCTCAAAGCACCTGGCAGATGTCCTTCGCACCCTGCGCCGCATCGGAGCCCTCTACGTCAGCGCCTCCTTGCAGGCGCCAAATCGTATGAGGGAAAGCGAATCGGAGCATTTGGAGATCCTCGCTCGCGTGTGTAGTGGGGACGTTGATGCAGCGGCCGAGCTTGCAAGGCAGCATCTGATCTCGACGCTAGCGGCTCTGGGTTTGGCGCCTCCCGAAGGTCAATCCCTCTCGCACGTACAAGAACTGCGCCATCAGAGCGCCGTCGGTTCGGCTCATTCTGGCCCAAGCAGCTGACTGGAGGGCTACACGCCCCCCGCAGTCATTTACCTGGCGCGAGGTCTTACTGCCTTATCAGACGATAAGCCGCCGCGCGGCACGACCGTCACGGGTTCAAACACGTCTCCACGCAGTTGGCTTCGGTCCGGACGCCGCACACCGCCGGCAGCAGCATGGCTCGCAGGAGGAGTCGTTACCGCGTGTGCCCCTCAACGTACTCCGGGCCGGCGAGAAGGCTGGCCAGTCTGGACGGACTCAGGTCGGCCCCCACTCCCAGTGCCAGCGCGATCCTCGCCTTGGGCCCATTCAGGTAGCCAGCTGTTAGGGCACCGGCTTTTATCCACATGGCTCCACCACCAGCGAACGAGTACGTCGTCGTCACGCGCCCGCCGCAGGCCCGCGTCGTCAGAACGACAGGCACCCCCTCGCGCATGTACTCTGCGCATGCTTCGAGAAGATCCGGATGCGTGTTGCCACTTCCAGTCGCCTCTACAACAATTCCGCGGGGTCGCATCTGGTGCGTAGCGCGAACGATTCCGCCGTCCACGCAAATGGCGGCTTCGATGAGCGGAATGGGTTCTGCTGCAACATGGCTGTCGACGTGTCTACGCCTGGGGTGAGCACGACGGATATCGACCTTGCCCGCACTCATTCGACCGAGGGGCCTGAGATTTGGGCTGCGAAACGCCGTCAAAGAAGTTGAGTGAGTCTTCACCACATCGTCTGCCGGCTCGATCGCGCCTGCCATAACGACAATCACACCTTGCCCTCGAAGACTTGGGGTTGCGGCGCAGATCACAGCGTCCTGAAGGTTCCTCGCGCCGTCGAAGTCAGCGGCATCGGCTGTTCGCATGGCGCCAGTCACGACGATCGGTTTCTCCCCGTCATAGAGCAGATCAATGAAGAACGCGGACTCCTCCAGCGTGTCTGTGCCCTGAACGAGCACAGCGCCGGTCGTCTGGCTATCGGCGAGCAGCTCCATCAAGGTGGCGTGGATCCGAAAGAGATCCTCAAACGAAAGATGCACCGACGGCACCTGGGAATGGTCCACCGTGATGATGTCAGCAAGGCGGTCGAGACCCGGCGTTCGGGCTGCTATCTCGATGCCACTGAGGGTTGGAACGGCGCCGCCACTCTGATCATCTACAACGCTGCTTATCGTGCCGCCTGTAAAGAGGATCGCGACCCTGGGCTTCCGCGGCAATTCAGGCGCTCCTGTCTGCTGGCCGTTCACTCTGGCCGTTCCTAACCACCAAGTTGTACGAATCGTGTCAACCACGCCCCGCGACCTCGCCGGCGTGACAAACCAGGGTTGACGGCGCGGGTGGCATGCGGCGCGTCGTGGTGGATGTTGCGCCCTCGCCGCAGCCGACTCTGCTGTTGATGTGCCTTGCAGCCCCGGAAGCGACCACATCCTATGAGAGTCATCCTCGCCAGACGCTGAATTGGTGTCAGGCAGCCCTCCCTTCGTAGAATCCATCATGGATCGTCTTACTGTACCACGAAGAGAGTCTCCAAACCTTGATCGGGGCAACACCAAGCGATGCCACGGCCTGCCCTCTCCGCGAAGACCGTGACAGGACGACCATCCCGACCGATCCAGTTGCTGAAGTACGCGGTAAGTCGATCCGGCTGCCACGGGGCTCCCATCGGGATCCGCTTGCCGGTCGTAATGCCTCGCGGCAGGGAGCGCCGGCCCGGCCACCAAGGCGGTGGTGTTGGAGGCGAGGTCATCGTGGTGCCGACCTGCCCGTAGCAGGACCAGGGAGTCTCGCCGCCGTTCCGATTCCGGCCAGCCCCGAGGCAGCAGGCGCACGTTGAGGGAGCTGCGTCCTGCGCCTAGCGGCCCACCTCAGGTCCACGACCATGAGCGCAGCGCCCGACTGCCCGCTAAGTGTAGCGATCCGGCACCGAGCCATTCAGCAGCCGCCGTCTAGACCGCTGAGTGCGTCAACACGCCGTCAGAGGTCCCGACGACAGGCCGATCGCGGCGGCGCTGCGTTACGGCGATGGCAATCGTCCGAGGGGCGCGTTGATCCAGGCTGCCATTGCCGACGGTGGGGGGTTGACCGATGACGCATAATCCATTGTGGATTGGGCCAACCGTTGGGCTCGAGTGGGTGGAGACCGTAGGAGTGGTGCCTATGTGCCTTGCGTAGGCGGCTCAAATCCGTCCATCGCTACGCGAGGCTCACCGAGCGCTGTGCTTGGAGGCTCCGGCGGCGACCGGATCCGCTCCGCTTGCCCCTTCTGCCGTCATGTTCTGGCTCCCTGTGTGTCAAACCACCTGAGTAGTGTGTCAAGTCCTGGGCCGAAAGGCTCTTGATAGTCGCCCAGCAACCCTGGTTATCGATTTCGGTGGCTGCACGACAACCGGAAGTGGAGGTTCAACGCCTGTGTTAACTCCGCATGTATCCGAGTCACCCGGCGGCCCTCTCAACCAGACCGCCGTGGGCGAAGCCCTCGACTCAGCGCGCATATCGCCTCGTTTCTGGTACCTCATCGGGATGGTTGGGGTACTCGCCCTGTGGGACGTCTTCGACGCCTCGAGCCTTTCCTACGCTCTCCCCGCAATTGCGAAGGAGTTCAAACTCACCCTGTCCGATATCGGGTGGATAGGTTCCGCGACCCTTTGGGGGGCGGCATTCGGCTCGTTCATCTGGGGCTGGCTGGCGGACCGGTGGGGCCGTCGGCTTGCGCTAGTGCTTGCTGTGTTGCTCTTCGGCCTCCTGACCGGCCTGACGGGCATCGCGGCCTCCGTAGCTTTCCTCTTGGGCGCCCGTTTCCTAGCAGGCTTAGGCATCGGCGGCATGACCCCGATCGGTTCCGCCTTCATCGCCGAGACCACGCCGACGCGGGTCCGCGGTAGCGCTGTCGCGATCGTTGGATGGGCGGCCCCGGTCGGGATCCTTTTCGCGGCCTTGCTCGGACGATGGATCGTCCCGAACTTCGGATGGCGCTGGCTGTTCGCCATTGGGGCCATTCCGATCGCGTTCGCAATTCTTGCGCAGTTGACGCTTCCCGAGTCACCGCGATGGCTGGTCGCGAAGTTCCGCCCCGATCCCGATAGAGCACGCGTTCAGCTCAGGAGCTTGGGGATCTCGGACAGCGCGATCGACGTAGCCGCGACAGAATCTGCCAAGTTGCCAGCCGCACAGGTCCCACCGGCCGGCAAGCTGTCGGACCTACTCGCGCCGGAGTTCCGGCGGACGACTTTGCTACTCTTCTCTGCGTGGTTTCTGTTCTCGTTTGCCGGGTGGGGATTCAACGTCTTCCTGCCGACTATATATGTGCAGGTCTACCACATCTCGCTCCTGACAACGCTCAACTACACGATTCTGATCGCGTGCGCAATGCTCGTGAGCCGCGCCATCACGGTGACAATCATTGACAGAGTCGGGCGAAAGCCGTTGATGCTCTTCGGCGCCGTCACTGCCGGAATATGCGCCTACGCTCTGCAGTACGCCACGACTGAGTCCAGTCTGGTTATACTCGCGGCGCTCTACGCGGGACTCCTGGATTTCGTCCTCTTGCCTACTCAAGTCTATGCCGCCGAGCTGTATCCCGCTCGCATCCGGGCCACAGGTTGCGCATGGGTAGGTGCATTTGGGCGCATCGGGGGAGCATGCGCGCCAACGGTGGTTGGTTACGTACTTGGCTGGAGCAACGTCTCCGGCCTTTGGCTGCTGATGGGCACCGTAACGCTCGTCGGTGGAGTGCTTATCTTCTTCATCAAGCAGGAAACAGCGCAGGTTTCGCTCGAGGTCGTGTCCAAGGGAGCAGCCGCAGCATGATCAACCGCGGCGATTAGGTCCTGTCTCCGGAATGAGGTCAGATGACGGGCCCCCATCGCTGCCAGCTCCACACCCTTTGGGTGCGTCCGAGACCCTCTCTTGGGCGCACCCAGAGGCCCTCTGTTCCCGCCGCGCTGCGGGAGATGGAAGCGCCCTTTGCCACCTAGCGCACGGCGAGGAGTCGATGCCGGCGACCCGACGATTCATGACCGACTTGTGTGTGGGTCGTGGTGCCCAGAGGCGCCTTCGGAACTCACGGCGCGCGGCGGCCCATTCCCTCTACAGCCGCTCGCCAGGTCCGTGATGCCTCAGGCTTTAACCGCGGTGATCCATGGTGGATAATGTACAATAGCCGCTAGGGCGGGAGGGTGCCGCCAGCGAAGGGCCCTCACGAAAGGAGCGGCATCAGCGGGTCTAGCCACGGTTATTGCCCAACTCAGCTAATTCCACAGGAGGAATGCAACATGACCATCGCGAATAGTCGGTGGCCCGAACGGCCTTTCGAATCCTTCCAGATTACGAGACTTATGGGCATTGCCGACTTCGGCGGGGCCGACTTCACCGAAGTCTACGAGACCAGCAACCGGATCGATCCCAAGGACGGCGAGAGCTGGCACCGTGAGTGGCTCACCACCGCCGAGGCCGTCGAAGAGCTTGGGCAGGAGGCTGAGGCGGCCGGCAACTGGCTGACCGCCCGCAACGCCTATCAGCGCGCCTGCAACTACTACCGAGCGGCTCAGTTCCTGGTTCCTCCTGTCACCGAGGAGAAGATTCGCCTCCTCGAGAAGCTCGAGGAGCTCTTCCAGAGGGCGGCCCGCTACTTCGACCCGGCGCCAGAGCGGATCGCGATCACCTACGAAGGCCAGAAGCTGCCGGGCTACTTCTTCCCCGCGCTCGGGAACCGCGATAAGCGCGCGCCGACCCTCTTCTATCTCAACGGTGGCGACTCGCTCTCGACCGAGGCTTACTTTACGCTCGGGCGGACCTTCATCGAGGCCGGCTACAATTTCTTCGTCTATGATCAGCCAGGGGTTGGGCTGACTCTCAACAAGCTGATGCTTGGCACGCGAGCCGATGCCGAGGTGTTCGTCAGTCCGGCCGTCGACTACCTGCTCACCAGACCCGACGTCGATCCCAAGGGGATCGTCCTCGCCGGCGAGAGCTTGGCTGGCATTCTGATCCCCCGTGCAATTGCCTTCGAGCACCGCCTTGCCGCAGCAGTCGCCTACTCGCCGTTGTACGCGCTAGAGTTCGCCAAGCCGTATGCCGTTGCCTCGCCGGGGTTCCAGAAGCACTTCCTGCATTTGTTTGGTGCCAAGAACATCGAAGAGATGCTCACCGGTAGCAACCCCCGTTTCACTTACTCGCTCAAAGGCGTTCTAGACAAGATCAAGTGCCCACTGCTTCTGGTCCAGGGGACAGAAGACACAACATTGCTGGACCATACGCTCAATGACATGCAGCGCATCTATGAGGAAGCGGGCACGAAGTCAAAGAAGATGGTCATCATCGAGATGACCCGTATGGGCGGGACACAGCACTGCCAGAAAGACAACCTCCATCTCGCCCAGGCCCACACCCTCAATTGGCTCTACTCGCTCGGCGTGGCCCCCACACCGCCAAAGTGGGCGTCCGAAACTCCGGTGACCGCCTGATCTGACATCGGGCGGTTCCCGAAGTAGACGAGCGCAGCGCTGTTGCGAATCGCAACGTGAGCGTGCCAACGGGACTGTCGTTAAACGGCAGTCCCGTTGGGTCTAGGTCAGCCGTCGCACGAAGGAGGCTTCGATGACGATAGCCGACCTCAGCCTATGGCCCGGGTCGAACCTGCCGGCAAGGGCTGCTTTTGCGTCCAGAAGGGAGAACTTTCATGACGATCGCGACTCACCGCTGGCCTGACAACAACTTCCTATCCTTTAACGTTACCCGGCTCTTGGGTATCGTCGACTTCGGCGGGGCGGACTTCACAGAGATCTGGGGAACGTGTGATCGGATCGACACGAAAGACTTACAGAGCTGGCACCGCGAGTGGCTCCGCACGGCGGAAGCCGTCGAGGAGCATGGCCGGCAGGCCGAGGCTGTCGGCAACTGGATAACGGCCCGTAACGCCTACCAGCGCGCCTGCAACTACTACCGGGCGGCTCAGTTGCTGCTAGATCCGTTCGGAGAGGAGAAGATCCGCCTCCTCGAGAAGCTGGATGAGGTCTTCCAGAAGGCCACCCGCTACTTCGAGGTCCCGCCTGAGCGTATCTCGATCGACTATCAGGGTGACATGTTGCCGGGCTACTTCTTCCCTGCGCTCGGTCGACGTGACAAACGTGCTCCCACCTTCCTCTATGTCAATGGTGCGGATTCGCTATCGAGCGAGGTGTATTTCACGGTCGGCCGGACCTTCACCGAGGCGGGCTACAACTTCATGGTCTTCGACCAGCCAGGCGCCGGTCTGACCCTCGCCCGAAAGAAGCTTCCGACTCGTGCTGACGCCGAAGTCTTCGTCAGCCCGGCGGTCGACTACTTGCTGACGCGGTCTGATGTCGATCCAAAGCGCCTGATCCTCATCGGTGAGAGTCTGGCCGGCTATCTCGTTCCCCGCGCGGTAGCCTTCGAGAAGCGGCTCGCGGCTGCGGTCGCGTACTCACCGGCGTATGAGGTCGCCGTGCGCACGCTCTTCGACGGCAGGCTCGACAAGGCCCTTGCGCCCTATGTGCTGGCGGTGTACGGCGCAAAGAGCGTCGAAGAGTTCCTCGCCGGTGGCCCGCGGTTCACCTACTCGCTCAGCGGAGTGTTGAACAAGATTGAGTGCCCGCTGCTCTTGATCCAGGGGACCGAAGAGAAGTTAATGGAGAATCCGCTCAGCCTCCACCTACAGCGCCTGTACGAGGAGGCGGGCTCGAAGTCAAAGAAGATGGTCATCATCGAGCCCAGCCCTCTGGGCGGGACAGAGCACTGCCAAAAGGACAACCTGCATCTGGCACACGAGCACACCCTGAACTGGCTCTGCTCGCTGGGCCTGGCACCGACACCGCCGGCCATTTCGGCTGTGCCGAAGGCGGTGCAGAGCTAACCAGATGGTCCAACCTCCGTCGAGGACCAGCATCTGGCCCGTCATGTAGTCGGATGCGGGACTGGCAAGGTAGACAAACGCGCCCTTGAGGTCGTCGACCAACGCGTATCGTCCGAGCGGTATTCGCGGCAGGTACTCCGCCTCGTGCTCCGGAGTGTGGATCCAGCTCGCGGTCATCGGCGTGTCTACATAGCCGGGCGCGACGGCATTGACACGAACCCCGAAACGAGCCAGCTCGACCGCGGCACTCCGCATCGAACTTGGGAGCAGGCGGATCCACGTGAGCGCTTCGACCGTAGGAGTCGTGCCTATGTGCATTCCTAGGCGGCTCAAATCCGTCCATCGCTACGCGAACCAAGGCTCGCCGAGCGCTGTGGGCGGTGTCGACGCGCAGCCAGGGGCTCACCACAACATCCGCATTCCCTAGACGTAGCGCGTGTGCGCTGGTCAATTCGAGTAGACCCGGACCCGTCGCCTGGCTCCGTGCTGAATCGCCCAAGGGTGGCAGCACACCATGCGCGGTTCGTGTTGCCAATCACAGGCGGCCCATCGGCCGGCGTCCGAGAATCGGGTACCTGTTAGGCAGCCGCCTATACTGCGGTCGTGAGTGATACAAAGCCCTTCGACCGAACCGTCGCCGATGCCGTCCTGACGATTCTGCGCCGCACGCGCCAGGTCCGCCAGTTCACCGACGAACCCGTGTCCGACGAAGATCTGGAGCGGATTCTCGAGGTAGCCCGCTGGTCCGGCAGCGCGACAAACCGCCAGCCCTGGATCTTCATCGTCGTACGTGAGAGGGCGTCTCTGACGCGGCTGGCCGAGCTCGCCCAACATGCAAAGCACGTTGCCGGCGCCGCGGTTGCCATCGCCATCGCCATGGGCGGCGACAATGCCGATTGGGATGCCTACGACGAAGGCCGGGCGGCCGAGCGGATCCTCGTTGCCGCGACGGCGCTCGGACTCGGTGCGGGTATCGGCTGGGCTACAGGGCCGGCGCGCTCACAAGTCGCAGAGTTCCTCGGCCTGACGCCACCCGAGTTCGTTCGCACGATCATCTCGGTCGGCCACTCCACCGAGGCCGCGAAACAGCCGAAGTCCGCGCCGGGGATGGCCAGGCGGCCCTTGAGCGATCTGGTGCGGGTGCTCTGAGGCAGGCTGGGTGGGTCGCGCACATGGGCTGATAGCTGGTGTCCCCTGTTCCCGACTGCCTGTCGCATCGACTCCCGAGATGCGCCGGCGCATCTGAGATTGTTCACCAACGGATTGAGACGTGGACCGCCCATGCTTCTCCACAGTCCGCAACAAGGGCTTTGCGTCGGCCGCGCCATTCTGCCGCGCCGGCAAACCAACGAGGCCAAGTCGGAGGCTGATGCGGTCGAGCGCGTGCCGAACGACGCCCCGCGTTGTTCGATTCGCTCGACGGCAGACCCGCGGTCACTTTGGGAGGGGTACTCGGCGGGATGAGTAGGTCCCCTGATCCAGAGTTCGAGCCGGACGCGTCTGTGGAGCCCCGACAAACCCGTTCACGCACGGTCGCGTCGCAACCTGGGGCAGCACGAGACGCCGCCGCCCTTCAGCCACAACTGCGCGGGCACGTCGACTGGAACACGGTCCGCGACGCCGATTGCGGCGGCCTGAGGTCGCCGCAGCTCAGATCGCCACCCGTCAGCCAGACGGGTTCGGGTTCGAGCAGAAAGGACCATCGCCGTGTGATCGCCCGCGCGGTAGCATCGTTCGCGCCGGTAGCATCGACCGAGGGACGCCCAGCGGATCGGCCGAGCGCCGGCGGAGAAGTCGCCGATGAGCGTGGTCAGTACGATCGATCTTCGGTCCAATGGATAGGCCGGTGAGCGTGTCACCTCCCAATCCCCCGAGCGATGAGTTTCTCTTCCGCGCCCTGATGGAGACCACGCCGGACGCGACCTACTTCAAGGATCGTCAGTCCCGTCTGCTGCGCGTCAGTCGAAAGATGGCTCGGGACCTAGGCTTCTCGGATCCAGCACAGCTGGTCGGCAAGACGGACATCGATCTCTTTGGAGAGGCGTTCGGCAAGGCAACCCGGCTCGACGACCTCAAGGTCATCGAGACCGGCCGGCCCATCATCGGTGTGATCGAGAGCCGCCAGCTGGACAACGGCCGGACGAACTGGACGCTGACCAGCAAACTGCCGCTCCAGGACGAGTCCGGCGATGTCATAGGCCTCCTGGGCATGACGCGCGAGATCAGCGAGACCAGGGAGACCGAGCTGGCCCTCCAGCACCTCGCCACGCACGATGCGCTCACCGATCTGCCGAATCGCTTCCTGATGGCCGACCGGTTGAGCCAGCTCCTGGCCCGGGCCAAACGATCAAGCACGGCCTTTGCCGTCCTGTTCATGGACATCGACCGTTTCAAGGACGTCAACGACTCCCGCGGACACGAGTTCGGGGATCTCTTGCTCCGTGCGGTTGCGAAGAGGCTCACGAGTACCGTGCGTCAGAGCGATACAGTCGCCCGTATCGGCGGCGACGAGTTCGTGATCATTCTCGAAAACCTTCACAAGATCGCAGAGGCCGACGAGGTCGCCTTGAAAGTCCAACGTGCTCTTGCCAGGCCCTTCACCCTGGAGAGACAGAGGTTGAAGGTCACCGCCAGTATCGGCATCAGCTTCTATCCGGAGAATGGTGAGGACACAGACACACTGCTGAGGGCCGCCGACTACGCGATGTACTTGGCCAAGAGAAGGGGCGGTAATGGCCACCTGACATACCTCCCAGCCCTGCCTCGCTCTGGAGATGCTTTTGAGAAAGAGTAGCGGCCGCTCCGCCAGTCGGCGGCGAATCCCTGTCTGTCAGGCTGAGCTGACGATCCTCTCGCCCCGACCATTTGAGCACACGATCGGTCATCGTGGCGATCCGCCTCGCAGGTCTGACGGCGATCCGGCAGGTTCTGTCGGAGGCTCCATTCCAGAGCGACTTCCGACAGGGCAACGTGTCTAGGGCTGGTATAGCTCCGCTGAGGCGAGCGCGAGAGTCGTCACCATCAAGGGCGGAGTGCCTGAGAGGCCGTCGGCGCCGCCAGCGATGAGAACTCGGCCATCGGGCAGGAGAGTGGCTGATTGGTACTGACGCCCCGTTGCCATCGATCCGGCCGGGCTGAAGCTACCTGTCGCCGGGTCGTAGAGTTCGGCAGAGGCAAGCACGTTGGTGGCGAGGGTGTCGTCGTCGGCGTCGGCGCCACCAACGATGAGAACTCGGCCGTTCGGGAGAAGCGTGGCCGTTTGGCCGGTACGGGCCGTTGCCATCGTGCCAGTCGGGCTGAAAGTGCCGGAGCCGCAGTCCTCGCGGAGCTCGGCGAGGATGTTGCGAAGCGAAGGCGGCAGGGAGCCATCGGCCGTCGAGAAGGCGAGTCCATGCGCCTGGCCACGCCGTGGATATGGATCCTGACCCAGGATGACCGCCCGGACGCGTTTGAAGGGGGTTCGACGAAGGGCTTCAAATACCTGCTCGTCTGGTGGGTAGACCTCGCCTGCCTTGCGCTCGGCCGCGACGAAGCGCTCGATCGCTTTGAGGTCGTGCGTCACCAGCCAATCGCCGAGAGCTGGACCGGCGCCCGCCCCTGGTACGGGGCCAAGTACAGCACCATATGACTTCCAGTTAGGTTCGCCGGCGCCCCGCGAAGCGCAGGATCGTTCCATGGCCGGTGTGATCGGGCCGCACAAGTCCGCGGCGAGGATCGGCGCCAAGCGCGCGTCACTCAGGGATTTGGGTTGTCCCGCCGTGCGATCGACGCAGCCATGACCCTGCTCGACACGAGGCCGTCTCGCCGGGCCGCTCCGCAGCGGATCAACGCCGCCGAGCGTCTATCACGGGGCCAGGTTTGGTCGGCCGAAAGCGCTGCGGCGGTCTTCGATGACTTCATGGCGGCCATGCCTGCGGTCGCGTTCGTCAAGGACTCGGCCGGCCGCTACCGGTACGTGAACCGGCAGTTCCTTGAGCAGTTCGGCGACCACTTCGACTCCCACTGGTTCGGCAAGACCGATGCCGACGTCTGGCCGGCCGACATCGCCGCACTCTTGCGCGCGAGTGACGTGGCAGCCCTGGCGGCCGATGTTCCCGTTCAGACCACCGAGCTCATACCGATCGGCGAGGCGTACGTCCCGTTCCTGGTCACGAAGTTCCCGATCTACACCCTGCAGGGCGTGCTTCTTGGGGGCATCGGGCTCGACATCACCGCTGAACGAGCCCTCGCGGTGGTGGCTGCCCGCCATGCTCATCAGCGGGCACTGATCGCCGACACGCTCGCGCACCTCCCCGCGCAGGCCACGTCCGAGGCCACCGCCCAGATGATCTGCCGCCAGGTCGTGAGCCTGCCGGGTGCTGTGAGCGCCTCGATCATGCGATTCGCCCACGACGATCGCGCGTGGCCGATGGGCTTCGCGCTCGCGGACGGTGGGTCGCCGGAGCTCCGGCCCATTCCGTACCAGCGCAGCCGGCACCTCCGTCAGCGAGCTGCGGAGGGCGCCTGGATCGAGGCCTGGATCCATCGCCCGTGGCACCCGTACAACAAGACGCTCAACGAGGTCGGCGTGCGCGCCCACGTCTACGCGCCGATCCACCACGCGGGCACGCTCGTCGGCCTGCTCGCAGTCGGGTCCCCCGAGGCATCGGCCGCGGTCGGGCTGGCCGAGAGCGTGCCCGCTCTCGTTGAGTTCGCCGCCCTCGCGGGAGCCTTGATCGGCCCGGATCTCGCGGGGAAGGCCAGGTCGACGGACGCACAAGAGCGCATCGTCGACGTTCTCGATCGCCTCGCCTTCCACCCGGTCTTCCAGCCGATCGTGGATCTCAAGCGCGATCGGGTCGTCGGCTACGAGGCGCTGACCCGGTTCGAGGACGGCACAGCCCCCGACGAACAGTTCGCCGCAGCGGAGGCTGTAGGCCTCGGTCTCGCGCTCGAGGTTGTGACGCTTCGCGTCGCCATCGCGGCAGCCAGTCGCCTCGGGCCGGGCATGCTCCTCAACCTCAACGTGTCCCCGGCCCTGGTGCTGGAAGGGCAAGCGATTCGATCGGTCCTCAAGGGAGTCCGGCGGCGGTTGGTCCTCGAGATCACCGAACACACCGCGATCGCCGACTACGACGCGTTTCACCACGCCGTGGAGGCGCTGGCGCCGTCGGTTCGTCTCGCGGTCGACGATGCCGGGGCCGGCTTCGCCAGCTTCCGCCACATCCTCGAGCTCGGGCCGGCCTTCGTGAAGCTCGACCGGTGGATCGTCGCGGGGATCGATCGCGACCCGGCCAAGCAGGCCCTCGTGGCGGGCATGCGTCAGTTTGCCCGCTCGACCGGCTGTGAACTGATCGCGGAGGGCGTCGAGACCGAGAACGAGCGCACCGCCCTGGTCACGCTCGGCATTCGGCTGGCACAGGGCTACCTGCTCGGTCGACCGGGACCCCTGCCCGACTGACACGCTTCGCCCCTGCACGTCCACGACGATGCCCCCTGACGCGTGGCGCCATGCCCACCTGGCGCTCGACGCAGGCGGCGGCCAGGCGACTTCTGCCGCGAAGAAAGGGCTCGCCTCCGGGTGGCGCGGAAGGAGGGGCCGATCGTCGGGCGAGAGGACGTGCCCCCGCGGTTCGCCCATGCCGGACGGTGTGCCGAGGTGGGTCGTCCCGGCTCTGGCCGAGGGTCCGCAGCGCCGGCCGGGCCGGTGCGAGGGACTTAGGCTCACTCGTGATCCGGTCTCGGGTCGACCGCACGATCCGGCCCTTCCGGTTCCTGATTGTTGAGAGCCGCCCGGATCGTATGATGGCCTCGTTATGCCCCTGTGGCGCGGACCGTGCGCCAGGGCTGGTCTGTACAGGGAGTCATGCGCATGACTGACAGCGCTGCCCTGACCAAGGCGATCGCCGCCCACGGCGCCTGGAAGATGCGCCTCAAGGCAGCCACTTCGACGGGAACCGATGCCTCGACGCAGGACAAGGTGCGGTTGGACAACCTGTGCGACTTCGCGAAGTGGCTCTACGACGCCGACGCCGCGACCATAGCCGACTCACATTACGCAAACATCAAGGATCTGCACGCCCAGTTTCACGAAACCGCGGCAGACGTTCTGGCCATGGTCCTCGCGGGCAAGAGGGCCGACGCCGAGAAGACGATGGTCTTCGGCACGTACGCGCTGATCTCGCTCAAACTCACAACGGCCATGGTCGCCTGGAACGCGGCCGTCACTCGCTAATCGGCGCTACCAGCCACTAAATCGCCCGGGCGAGCGGTGGGTTAACTACCAAGACTTACGCGAGGGCTTGACCCGTTTGTCCGCAACCTTTTCGAATGGTCATGAAAGGGAGCCCACCGGTGACAAAGTTGGGTTGTCAAAGCAACCAGCACCGGGAGGCTCCAGCCATGTTGTACGCCGGATTAGACCTGTCGCGCCAGAGGCTCGATGTGCACGTTCTCGACGAGGAAGGACGAACGTAGGTCAGGCCCGGGCAGGGGCAGAAACTCGCGTCCACCTAGCGTCGCTCGTCCGACGGCTCGTCACGTGCTCGAGCTCGAGGCGCAGGAGGACCAAGGTTCCAACCAGCACCATCGCCAGGCTGATCCAGCTCACCATCGTGGGAGAGATCACCAGATCGCCACTGGCGGAACTCCGGAACCCCTGCAGGGTGACGATGCCCAGGATGACGCTCACGAGACCCGTCGCAACGATAGATCCGATGGCGAGCCAGTGGCTTTCCGTGCGGTTCATGTTGTTATCCGATCGTGAGGTAGGCATCCGGGGAAGCGGGGAACCAAGTCCACCGCCGGGAGAAGCTCCGGCCACTGCTGCCATTGCAGTGAACCATCGAGTCGTCGAGTTGTCTATAGTAGTTTTGATTGACTACTATGCGACATCGGCGCAGACAGTCGCCACGCACAGCCTTGACGCCTACCACGGCCCGGCTCATTCGAGCCGAGAACGCCCTCAGGGTGCCCGCCGCTCGACCCAGGAAAGAGCCAGACATTCTGCCGTGCCGGCAGAATCGACCTCGTGACGGGGGGACCGTCTTGGTGGGCTGTCCGCGAACCTCAAGCGCAACCGTTGGCCACGAAGGATAGCGGCTAAACAGAAGGGCACCTGGGCCGGCCACGTCCACGGCATCCCGACGATGACGCGTTCTAGTTCAACCGCAAGTGGGTAGAGTTGCTCTAGTGCGACTCCAAGAGGAGCCGTGTGGCGGCGAGCTGGCGGTCGGGCAATGGCCATTTCTGATCACGTGCGAAAGATCTTGTGGGCGAACTCGGGCAACCGATGTGCCAAGTGTCGGTGCGAGCTCGTGCTAGCAGGCGACCAGGACCGCCCGCATTCGGTCATTGGCGAGGAGTGTCACATCGTGAGCCCGAGGCCGACAGGACCTCGAGGCGGGGAAAGCGTTGGCTCTGGCTCGGACCTCGACGGGTACGACAACCTGATCCTTCTATGCCCAACTGATCATTCGCTGGTCGATCAGGCTGTTCTTGAGTACCCGGTGAAGCGCCTCCTGTGGATGAAGGCTGCTCATGAAGCTTGGTGGAAGGAATCCTTGGAGACCTCAGCCCCGGGCTCGGTCAAGGTTCGAAGAGGAGCTTCATCGATGCTCAGCGAGGTCACAGATGCTCGCGAGTTGATGTCGATAGTGGTTGGCGCGCACGAGTCGAGCCTGGATCACGATGATTTGACGACTGAGGAAGAAGTCAACGAAGTCGGCGTCCTGCTGCAGAGCATCTTTGACTACAGCGAGATCTGGGAAGACCTCGAGCCGGCACGGCGTGTTCAGGCGACGTTCGATCTTGGTCGCGATCTCGCTGCCGCCCGCGCCAATGGCTGGCGTGTGTTCGCAACTCGAGCCCACGGGGCCATAACCGGCGGGGCCGAAGGTCAACCGTCTCGGTGGGACACCGCCTACGTTCGGGTGGTGCGATCAGACAGCTCGGAGATCGTGAACCTCACGGACACTTCGGTGGATAGCTCGATCATTTCTACGTCAGCTATCAAGACGATCTCCAGCATCCACGCGAATGGCCCAGATGCGCTTCGATCCGACCATAGGCGCCGCCAGGCGCTCTAGCTGAACTTGGCAGGCAGCCCCTCATGGTCGGACGGCCGGATCACCAATTCGTTTGCCCCTGACGATACGGAGTCAGCAGTTGTTGATCAATCTCGCCAAGGAACCGAGATGGGGTTGCGCTTCGATAGACGAAGAAGAGGCGATCTTCTGACCTGGTGATCGCGACGTACAGCTTTCGGCGTTCTTCTTCGAGTCTCTCGGCTGTCAGGGTTTGGCCACGGGGCACGTAGGGCATCTGATCCCCGAAACCGGGCAGGATCACGACCCGGAATTCGAGACCCTTCGCGCCAAAGGTGGTCATCATCTTGACGGCCGTCTCCCGACGCTGGATCTGAACGCTGAGGCGGTGCCATTCCAAGGCGATGCGCCGACCGAGAACTGACGGCGGCTCGCCGCCCCACTCGTGCTGAGCCAGCGTGAGGATCTGCCGACCGCGAACAACATCCGGGTCATCGTCGTCGAGTCCGAGTTCCTCGCGAACGCGCTCGGCAAGCGTGTGAATGGTCGTTGGGACGAGTAAGGACTCGATCGGCTCGTCGGCGTCTGCTGGGCTAGCTGCGTAGCCGAGCAGCTTTGCCAGGCGAGCACGTGCGCGAGCATTCGTTGGCGTCACTGCCAATGCGAGAGCAGCGCGGAGGACTCGGGCGAAGGGCCTAGCCGCTGCTGGATCTTCTCCGACGCGAACGCAATGGATGTCGCGTCCCTTCAATGATTCCTCGATCGTGTCAAAGAGAAAGCGGTTCGGCGCAAGGATAGCAATACGGTCAGGCGGTATTCCGCGCGCCAACTCCGCTTCCACGATGTCTGCTACCAGCTCTCCCTCAAGTCGCTCGTCGTTCAGGGAAGTCTTCGCCACGAAGATCTCGCCCTGGCGATCCGTCCGAAGGGAGTAGGGAGCGCTCTCGCCAAGCGGCCGGTTGTGGGCAATCAGAGAGTTAGCGGCCTGCACCACAATGGGCGGGCATCGGTAGTTCCCGAGGAGATGTTTTCGCTCGGCCCCGAACCGCGTTTCCCACTCCGTGATGTTCTCGGCACGGGCGTCGCGCCAGCCGTAGATCATCTGATCGTTGTCGGCTACCGCGAAGATCGGCGTACTTCCTTCACCGGACAGTCGCGCCACGAACTCAAGCTGGAAACCAGACGTGTCCTGAAGCTCATCTACCACGATGTACCGGTAGGTCTGTCGAATGATCTCTGCGACTCGAGGTTGTTGGTCGAGTAGATCGATGGAATGAAGGATGAGCTGGTCGTAGTCGCGCACGCGGAGCTCGGCCATCCGCTTCTCATACGCTTCGCTGAGGCGGTTCAGGGTTTCAGCTGGGACTCGAAGACCCGACACCCGGCGGAGCCGTAGCGACTTGATGGCGTCAAAACCATCCTTAGCGTTCACGCCGCGCAGTCCCAGCTCCGTAATGACTTCACTGACGACCTCCCTGGCTTCGGTGTCGTCGAAGATCTGCGCGTCGCGAGGCCAGCCCTGCAGGTGCCCGTAGGACCCGAGTAGCTGGTTGGCGAAGCCGTGGAAGTTGGCGACGGAGATGCGCCAGGGAGTTCCAACCTTGAGGCGAGGGTCTCGAATCCTCGTCCTCATCTCTTTGGTGGCTTCGGTGCTGAAGGTGAGGCACAACACTCGCCAAGGCGCTGGATGGCTGCGGCGGACCTGGTAGGCCGCCACATGCGTCAGCAAATGGGTCTTGCCAGAGCCTGGCCCAGCGACGACGAGCAGGTTTCCTTCTGAAGACAGCCTAGCGATCGCCTGCTGCTCCGGGCTCAGAAACGCCTCGAGCGTCTTCACCTCAAATCCACGGTTCCTCTTCCCGGCCTTCGGTCGCCTCGCCGCCCCCAGCTTGATCCGGAGTTGTCTCCTCGGGCGTGACAGAAGCTGCTACCTCGGCTGCGGCGAGCCCGGCAACGTACGAGATGACTTCCTGGACTTCGGCGGGGACGGCAATGCCTCGTTCGCCAAACAGCTCCGCGACCCGTTGGTTGACAAGCGGCTTGCTAATAGCTCGCGAACCAAGGAGCCCGTGGAGGAAATGGGCGTTGGCGACATTCGCTGGCAATGCGATCTTCGAACCATTCGCGTAGTTGACGAAGACGTTGGCTCCGTACAACTCAACTAGCGCATCTTGGAAGAGCGACAGCCCTGGTCCATCCATGAGGCATTGCTCGAAATCGCCGGCTGTCCACCAGAAGCGACCGTTTGCGATAGCCACCGGACGGACTGGGTCAAGGTCATCCTTGTCCGTGTTCGCCGGCACGATCTTCTCTTTGGCCATCTGAGACACGAACCGGCTCGCGGCATCACGGTCGCAGAGCCGAGCGAAGGGTATGTCGAGACCGTTGGGACCCAGCAGCTTCGCGAAGGCTCCAAAGTAGCTGCCGTGGATCGGGATGACCGTCACGCCGAGTAGGTCGAAGTCGAGGGTCATCTGCCGTGCGAACTCAGGAAGCGCTAGGTGCTCGCTCTGGCCTTCGGAGAGAAGGACCGCCCTGGCGAACAGGAAGTCGGAGCCAACCTCAGAGATGACGCGGCGTATCCATCTCGAGTCTGTCTCGCTGATCCCGCTCGTGGCTCCCAGACAGGCAACCGTACCGCCAGGTGTTCGTCGGAGCCGGATGATGGACCGAGGATCAGCGGCATTGGTCACGGCCGTGGAATGGGTGGTCAGGATGACTTGGGAGTCAAGTGCCAGCACCTTGCGGACGAGAGCCCGGACCGCGTGAGGGTGGAGATGGGCTTCTGGTTCCTCGATCCCCAGAGCCACGACCTGGCTCGCCACGGTTTGAGCGTACGCGCCGAACAACCCGAACATCGCTACCGACTGAGTGCCGACGCTGTGATCGCCAACTCGGCGACCCTCTGATTGGTCCGGCGTCGTGAGCCGTACCTCGATCTGACGGAGCGCTTGAGCCGGATCGAGCGGAACTGCGGCGTACGACACCTCGGCGGTCGCCTGGTTTCCGAATAGGACGGACGACACGAGGTCGGCAATCCCTCCGCTCACAGCCGTCGCCGTCTCGGTTCCCAGGACCTCTGAGACGACAGTCTCTCCGAGCTCGTCGCTCAACTCTCCAAGCTTCGCGCGCCCGTCGTCGGAGACATCGGGGTCCGAGCCTAAGCGTGCCCACAGTCCACCTCGCTCGCCGAACTCACGGCGTGCTTCTCGAACAGCAGGGAGCATCAGAACACCGAGCGCCCGACGTTCGTGCTCGGCTACATAGGCATACGCAACGCCGTCTGACTTGGCGAACTTCAACCGAGTCCTGAAGACGCCCTCCTCCTCGGCATTACCGGACACGACCAGGAAGAGCCTGTCTTTGCCATCCACGGAGTCGACATCGGTCCCGAAGATCGCTGTTTCGTCGGGTGTGAATGAGTCTCCCGACGCAGGGCCGAAGGTGACCCGGATCTCGAAACCCTCAGTTTTGTCGACGCCTGAGCTGACGTCTTCCTCATCGAACGCGTACGAGCGTCGCCCGACGCCGAGGGCATTCTCAAGACCCTGGAGCACTGACGTCTTCCCGACGTTGTTTGGGCCGACCAGGATGTTCTGCCGCTGTAGCGGGATTTCTACCGCTCGAAGGGTGCGGAAGTTCCGGAAACCGACCTTGAGAATCTGAATCACATCGACCCCCAAGCTATTGCCTCCAGATATGACCGACTCAGCGCGTCGTTGATCGCCGGAGGCGTAGTCCAGACGGTGAGAGCCCGCGCCAGATTGGGTAGCTCAATCGCGCCCGAGGGGCTGAGAGTATCGCTTCGACCAAGCCATGTCCCGACGTCCGTGCGCATGCTGGTGGGTTCTGGCAGTACGCGCTGTCGCCAGGCCAGAGGACATTCGGGCTGAACGATCCTGCGGCCTCGGTTGACTCCTCGCGGTGGAGCCCGGTATTAGCCGGCGCCGGCTCGCCGTCGGCCGAGCCTGCGAGCCCGATAGGTCAGATAGGCTGGCCACAAGACAGCATGGTCCAGGCCGAGCGCACCGTCGATGCGCTTGGCGGCTTCCTCTGTTTCCCCGGCCCGCACCAGAGCATCGATCGCGCCGAACTCGGCTTCGAGCTGTTCCGTCGCGACAGGGTTCAGGGTTGGCACGAGCACGCGCTCGGCCTCTTTCGTCTCCAGCTTCAGGACCCCACCGCCGTACGCGCGGCCCTCGATCTCGGCGCTCAGCAACGTCAATGAGCTGGCCATCGCCGCGGCAAGAACCCGGGGCGATGGGGCCAACGGCCGCAACTTGACGCCGTGGAGCAGATTGCTCGACCAGGCGCATGCGTCGTTCACGATGAGCCGAGGGCCGAAGTGGCTCATGTAAGGGAGGAATGCATCCGGCTTCGAGCGCGGCAGCGGGACCGCGTACCACGGGTGGCGGACGCGGCACTTGTAACGGGAGGCTATGCCCGCCGCCTCGCCGTTCTGTAGGTACGCCAGCAGGTGCTTGTCATCTGGTTCGGGGCGGTGGGCGAGATCAAGCAACAGCCGGACATCACCGTTGCTGGCGAGAAGCCCCGCGACATCACCAGGACGGCGAAGCGTCGGCGTGAGCACCTCCACAGGTATCTGTAGGCGCCCTGCATCCTCGCGCGACAAGATGAAGAAGTCGTTGGCGCCGGAGACAAAGCCGATGTCCACGCTGGCGATCGCACCGAGCGGCGACGACATGCCTGAGGCGCGCGCCTCTGCGTAGACCGATCCAGCCTCAGCATCCACCGACCCGCTCCATCGTCCCTGGGGCGCGACCGTAGCCAGGTCGGCATAGGTCCCGACGTCGAGGGTGTTCAGGGTTTGCTCGTCAAGAACCCGAACCACGCGCAGGCCGCGGCGGTTGTCGTTCGATGCGAGCAACAACACAGCGTCGACCTGCGCATCGGCGAACACCCCCCGATCGAAGGCCACGACGATGACCGAGCCGAACCGTCGAAGTAGCAGCTCGCGAACCGGGCCGCCGTAGTCGGTGTGGAGCAGCTCTGCCGGGAGCACGAGAGCGAGGCGACCGTGCGGCCCTAGGAACGAGACCGAATGGACTACGAAGTGAGCCCAAGACGAGGCTAGGTTCGTCAGCTCGACGCCTTGCGCTCGCGCCCTCCGGAGTCCTTTCTCGCGGGCCGCTCCAGTGAACCCGTGGTATCGGATGTACGGAGGATTGCCAATGACCGCATCCATCGACGGGATCACCGAGGGCTCAACATCGAAGAAGTCGGAAGTCAGGATCTGAGCGTCTGGCGCCAGAACCCGGACCTTCTCCGCCTCGATGGGCTCTCTCTCGATGCCCGTCAGCCGGCCTACAAGATCATCAGCTCCGAGGTCGGCGAAACGTTCGGACACGGCGGCCACGAAGGCTCCGTCACCGCAGGATGGCTCCAGGACTCGGTCGCCAGGAGTCCTTATAGCCCACCGCGCCAGAAAGCGAGTTAATCCGACAGGCGTGTAGAAAGCGCCTCGCGCCTTGGCTTCGCGGGGCGTCTCGATGATGGCCTGGGTCATGTCGCCATCCTACGATCCGTCACCTCGCTGTGGCTTATCCGCCGCTTGACGTTGCAGCTCCAGGAGATCCTGGCAGGCGCGGTAGAGGACGTAGTCCATGCTGACGTCTCGGGGGACATCGAGCTTCTTGTAGGTCGTTGGCGCGGTTTCAGATGCGGGGCCGAAGCAGAAGAGCCCGACTCCATCGAGTACCTGCGCGGCAGTATGGGCGAAGCCGATCGTCGCTTTGAGGTCGGTCTCGCTGACGATGCGCGCGGCAACGAACAAGTACGATCGGGGCGGGACCGAGCGGAGCCAGGTCGTGAGGTTGCCCCCTGGAGCAGAAGCTGCCTGTCCGCTAGCAGCCATGATCCGCCCAAACTCGGCCTTGAGGTCGATCGTCTTGAAGGCCGCTTCCTTCACGCGCTTGGCCAGGTCAGCCGACCCCGGTCTTCCTATTGGCTTCTGCTTGGGGGACAAAGGATGGCGAGGCGTCCCGACGGCTTTGACCTCCAGGGTGAATCTCACGACGCCAGCGTTGGGGTAGGTCACGTCGAGGTTGTGGCTCTCGAAGACGAAGCCGCGGACGCCTCCCCGCGAGAACAGCTGCACGCCGCCGCATCCCTCCAGCAGCAGGGCCAGGAGGTCGTTGAGGAAGTCGCCCTTGCCATTCTGTAGGTCACCGATGTCCGCAATCCCCGCGGCCACGTTGGCGTCGAACTCCTCCATGGCGCGGACGAAGGCGTCTTCGACCTCGCCCCAGGTTCGCGGGTGGGCTTGTTCGGCGGCCTGATACATCCTAAGAAGCGGGGCACACGACGGATGGCCGGCGACGATTTGGCTAGTCGAGCGCGGCTTGCTGGTCGGCTTGGGCATAGGTCCAGCATGGCACTTCTTCAGGGCGTCCGAGCGGAGAAACTGCCTGGCCAACTGGTAGCCCGACGTCATCGGCGCCGCGGGGTGCGCGCAGTCGGCCGGACATCCTCAGCCGAACTCTAGCGGCTAGTCCGAGGGATAGTGAGAGAGGGATGCGTCGAGACGACCCTAGCAGCGTGCTACCTTTCAAGAGTGACTCAGCTCGATGCGTTCGCCGCCGTCTCCGGCACGGACTCTTCGGCCCCATGGCGGGCAGGAAGCTGCGAGCAAGCTCTGACGCGACTTCGCGGTCTTGCTGACATAGTCTCGCGTGCCGCCTGCTCGGCAGGTTCCATCTGAAGCAGCCTCAAACAGAGGGGGAGACATGCCAACCCGCCAGGACTACTTCGACAGAGTTGCGAGTCAAGCCCGAACCGAAGAGGCGGGCGGTCTCCCGTCGCCGCGATCCGTTCTGCTGCTGTGGTACCTCCGTAACTTCCTCGGCATCGATCCCCTGGACGCCTACGAGTACGTTTGTGATGGTGGGGACGACTGGGGTGTTGACGGGCTCTATCTCGAGAAAGAGGCGGGCAATTCGGACAAGGAGTGCCTCGTAGTCTTCTCGTCCAAGTACCTAGAGGCGCCGAAAGACATCGGCAAGAAGCCCGTTCAAGGCCTCGTGGCCTCGGCCGAGAGCTTCAAGTCGGTCGACAGTCTCGAGGCCATGCTCAAGGGGCCGATTGAGGCGCGGTTGGCTGACTTGATAGAGCGATTTGGCCTCGTCCAGAAGGTGGCCGAGGGGCGTCTGTCGGATGGTCGGCTTCGCATCGAGCTAGTCCTCGTGAGCACCGGCTACGCCGGAGTGCACACGCGCGCGGCCGCCGCTGTTGCCAACAATGCGGCGGGCCGTGACGACTACCTGCGGGTAGATGATGTGGATCACCTTGGGCCTATTGCGGAGGCCGTGGACCTACGAACGCTGCTCCCCGCAGTCCTGGACGTTAGCGTTAGTGCGACAGACGTCATGACCATCGGTGCGCCCGGAGAGCGTGTGGGGATCGCGGCTATACGCGCCACAGAGATCGTGGGCTGGCCTGGGATCGATGACCGTTCTCTCTTTGACCTGAATGTTCGTCGCGCCCTCCCGCGCAACAAGGTTCGAGATGACCTATATGCGGCCATCAAGAGATCAGCAGACCACCGCAGCTTCCTGGCGTATCACAACGGACTAGCCGTGATTTGCGACTCGTTCCAGGTGATGCCACCTGACCGGCTTCGGATCGAGCACCTATCCGTCGTGAACGGCGCCCAGTCGGTTGTAGCCTTCAAACGCAACTCAGCATCACTCACCGCGGATCTCCGAGTCTTCGTCAAGCTTGTAGAGGTCAAGGATCGGCCTTCCCTGGCTCGGGAAGTGAGCCGTCGCAGCAACACCCAGAATCCGGTCAACCCCCGGATGCTCATGGCGAACAGCGGCCCGCAGCTGCGCCTAACTCAGGAGTTCAAGGCTGAGTTCGCGGATATCGAGTACGTGACCAAGCCTGACGAGGTTGTGAGAGCCACCGGGCGCTGTATCAACAACGACGATGCCGCCCAGCTACTCTGCGCCATATTCCTGGAGGAACCGTGGCTGGCCGTGAAGAGGACGAGCTTGTTCGAATCGGACAATCATGCTGCTGTCTTCCAGCCCAGTCATGCCGCGGCACATGTTGTGCTCGCCGACGAAGTCGGCCTCGCCGTGGATACCGCGGTCGAAACCATCCCCAACTACTACCGCGGCAGCTGGAAGTTGACTCGGATTGTTACGGCCTACCTGGCGGGCCAGGTGCTGCGTGCCGGCGACGAGGCCGGTGATCACCGCCTAATCTCGCATCCCAAGTCGGCCTTCTGCCAAACGCCTGGGCAGACGGCTTTGTCTCCTGACGCCCGGGCGCAAGTAGACGACGCGGTGCGTCTCGCCGCCATTGCGTTGCACGAGCGCTTCGGGAGCCTCGGAGAGAAGGACGACTACAAGAAGCATTTCAAGAACGAAGTCGAGCTGCGCACCTTGGGCTCTCACACCAGGTCGCTGTACGACATTCGCAAGAAGCTACCCGGGGCGCCATTGCCTTCGGGGAGGGGCACAGCGCCCTAGGAGACGGGATCGCCGAGCAGAGCGCCTTGACTCTGGCGCCGCGCGAGTCCTTCGTGGGCGTTGGTTCGTCAACCTCGCTCGCAACTTTGTCGCGCCGCGAGCCCGGAGTGTACCGACCGAGTTCGCCAGTGGTAATCTCTGCCGCGCACGGGCCTGCCCCGCCGCCTCCCGAGCGGGAGTAACTCAGCTGGCAGAGTGTCTGCTTCCCAAGCAGAGCCGTGCCGCCCTTCCCCGACCTTCCCCGAGCCCTCTTGGCCCATTAACGCTGTCTAAACAGCGCGTCTTGGGGGGCACGGAGGGCTAGCCCTCCGCAATGCCGGGAGCCACCTGGCACCCCTACCCAGACGATCCTTCTGCGACCTCAGGCCGCGGTCCTGCGGCTCCCGCGGGCGCCCTCGAATGGCGGCCCTTTCTACACTTTCTACACTCACAGCGGGGGCCTGAAGATCGGCGTTTCCGAGGTAGCGCAATACGCGTTGCGCGTGGGGGTTGTCCGGGGCGGCCGATCATCGGTGAGAGCGCCCCCGACGACCCCCGCGCGACGCGAGAAAGTCGGCAAAGTCAGCGACTTCGCGGCGCTGTGCGTCACCCAGGCGATCGAAGGCACCCTCTCCGCTGCCGCCGACTCCGAGCCGCCCGAGCTCATCGGCGAGCCTCGAACCCTTGATCCCCCACATGGACTCGAGCAGCTCGACGAACGCTATCCCCGTCGCATCCGAGGCCCGGAGCAGATCTGCCGGAGTCGGCCGTGCCCGGGATGGACGGGAGGGATCAAGGAGGGCAGCGATGTACCCGGTATCACGACCCATAGCGGCGCTCAGAGCCCGCATCGAGAGGCCGGAGCGGTCGAGGACGTCGCGGACCGCTGCTCGCAACTCGTCTTCATCTGGTGGCATGTAGCGCTCCTCCCGATCTGGATCCAACCTGGAGAAATGGTTGCTACCCACGTCATACCGACGTAATATAGCGGTATGCTACAGCGTACGGAGAGCGGCGTCGAGCCCCGCCCAGGGCTCGTTCACCGGCCTCTCCGGCGCAAGCATCCGGCGCCTCGGGGAAGGGCCGTGAGTCTCCCCGAAACCCCACCTGCCCCGACCGCGTTCGGGCGCCCTTCGGCGCCGGATCGTCTGCCGGCTCTTCCACTGCGGCCTCTCATCGCCGAATACACCGCGACGTTCGGGTCGGCCTGGGCTCCGGTCACGCGGCGCAAACATCGCGACGACTTCGCGCGCTTCACCGACTGGCTCGAGGCGAGCGGGTTGCCAGTGATGACTGCGTCGCTCGACTTTCTCACCCTCGCCGACTACGTGACCGATCTTCGCTCGCGGCCGAAGGTCTCAGGTGTCTGGCGGGGAGCGCCGAATGCCCTCGCGCGATCCTTAACCATCGGTCCTGTACAGACGCTCAGCGCCAACAGCGTCAATGCCTATGTCCGGCCGTTGCGCTCACTCGCGATCTGGCTCGTCGACGAGGGCCTACTCGGCGTCAACCCGTTCCGCCGCTCACGCCGGCGAGCCTCGCTCAATCCCCTACTCCCATCCGAGGAGACGCCGACCAAGAGCGCGACGCTTGACGATCTACGGGCTCTCGAACGGGGCTGCCTCGGAGATGGTCCCCTTGATCTGCGAGACCGGGCCATCGTCTCGATCCTGGTCACGACAGCCGCCCGCAACTCGAGTGTCCGGCTCCTGCGAGTCGGAGACGTGGACTTCGAACGGGCGGTCATCCGCTTCCGGCGAGCCAAGGGCGGCAAGACACTCGAACTCGCCCTGCAGCCGAGTACCGCGACCGCGTTACTCGCCTACCTCGAGCGCGGACGCGCCGCCTTCCTTTCTCCCTCCCCTGCCGTGGGCGACGATCCGGGCTGGCTGTTCCTTTCGCATGCTGGCGTTGAGCCACGGCCCCTCACGATGAATGCCCTCTCGCTCATGCTGACCCGTCGCTACCACGCCGGGGGTGGGAGTCTGCGTTGCTTCGGCTCTCATCGCATCCGCCATGCCACGGCGACTCTTCTGGTCAACAACGGGATGCCGCTAGAGGAGGTATCCCGCTATTTGGGCCACTCCTCCACGATGACGACCCGACGCTATGCCCAGCAGACTCCCGAGGCTCTGGGCGAACGTGCGGCAAGCGCTCTCGCCCGAGCCGGACTCGTAGCGGGCTGACTCGTTGCGACGTCCAGTTGGTGGTCGGGGCGAGAGGACTTGAGGCCGAGATAACAAGCGAGCCTGCGCGGTGAGTTCCCCGGTAGCCGGGAGCCGCAGCCCGAGCGGGAGCCCCCCCGGCAGCCCCGCACGAGAAAGGACCCGGTTCTACTCGCGCGCGGCCAAGTGGCCCCACAGGCAGTACTTGCCCGGCTTCTCAACTTCGCTCATCACCAACCGTGTGCCCGTCTCGCTCAAATGCCAATTCCGAGAAGTTATGCCCCGTCTGTCCTCAGCGTCCAATGATGGTGCTCCCATCGATCAGCTAGCTCGCATGTGGGGTTGAGATGGCTGGCCGCATTGTTAGCTGCGCATGGTTCTACCGACTGCCGGAGGGGGCTGCGTCGGGCTACGGTGCGGATGCGGCGGGAGGCTGGCTATTCCCGCTCGGCACGAGGGTCGTGGCAGGCGAGGGATAGGATGCGGGGCTCACGACTGGCGACGCGGTCGTCGACGCGATCGCGGCCGTTGGCTTCGTTGCATTAGCGACGACCACGATCGCAGCCAGCAGCACGACGAAGAGGAGAACCAGCCGAGCCCAAACCTGGCCGTCTCGCAGATAGGAGACGAGGTTCCTCTGTGTCTGTTTGTTGTGCTCCACGGCAGTCATCAGTTCAACAGCAAGGGTGAGGTCCAGGGCGCGCTTGCTGGTCCCGTCCTCAGGCGTGAGGCGCGGGACTGCCCACACTGACACCTGTTGCGATCGCACGGCCAAGAACGCCGCCGCGAACGTCGCGTACAAGAGGCAGAAACCGAACCCGAGAACCAGCCACAGGAGTAACGGATTCGCTGGTGTCGCCAGCCCGGCCAGGAGCGTGCCGCCGGTCGTTATGATGCCTACGAAGACAAAGAGCGATCCTCCGCGTGAGGCGACTGAGTCCGCTGCCGCCTGTTGTTCCTCGTAGCGTCGCTGGAGAAACTCGGTGTATGAGGCCAGCGACTTGTCACTCAGCCCGTCGAGCCGGGCCCGCAGTGCCTTCTTGGCCTTTTCGTCGAGGCCCCCCTTCGGATCGGGCAGGAGTTCCCAAAACCGCAGGAACTCCCCTATATCTCCGAGCGTCATGCTGCCCCCTCCTTTGGGTCCAGCAAGAGGTCAAGGAGAGCCGCTGTGATGTCGAGACCGGTGGGAGGCTCCAGCCACGCCCACTGGCCGGCGGGGTTGCACTCAAGGAACCAGAGCCGACCCTCTGCGTCCTCCGCCAAATCGAAAGCACCGAACCGCAGTCCCCAGTAGTCCTGGTATGCGAGGAGAGCGACTGACAAGTCAGACGGAATGTCGACGACCTCAAACCGGCAGAAATCCGAGTCTGTCAGTCTGAAGTCAAGCGGCGAGCCTGCCGGGGTGACAATGCGGACTGGAAAGAGGCGGTGCCCAACAGCCGTGACCCGAATGTCCACGGCCTTGTCGACCCGCCGCTGCAGCAGTACTGGCGTCGGCCGGACCAAGTCCAAGTCGAACGTGTCGTCGATCTCGACTGTGTTGCCGACACTTTCTTCTTCACCGATTTGGACCCGGGCCTCGGCGACTGCCTTTAGGATCGTCCGTCCTCCGGACGCGAACGTGCGCGCTCGCGCAGGGTCGGTCGTCACTAAAGTTTCCGGCACCGAGAATCCGAGGCGGTGAGCCACTGCCATCTGGGCGACTTTCCAGCGTGCCGCCTGCAGAACATCTGGCGGACTGACGCATCGGTCGGCTAACGCCCTCCAGGCACCGCCGATTGCCGCCACCGCTTCCTGTCTGGCAAAGAGCCGGTCCATCCGGTCCTCAACCTCTGGGCCAATCTCGGGCCACCGCGGTCGCCGTACCCAGATGCCCCGGGCCATGCCGAGCGCAACCTCGCCTGACGTGGTCGTCAGGAGTGTCTCGCTGGGCTGCGATGGATCAAGGACCAAGCCGATCGAAGAAGGATAGTCCTCGGTGTTGAAGCGGTAGAACGGGACGCCTCGACGGCCCGCCGCGAGTACCAAAAGGTCTGCGGTGACATCCTCGCGGTGGGTGACGGCCACCACGTCGGGTGTGATCAGAAGAACACCAGGCCAGTCGCTGCGTCATCGCGCGGCGGCAGAGGCAAATCGCCATCTGCCCACATTCGTTGGTCGTCTACAGGCTCAGCCGCCACCTTTGTCGCGGTCTCCAAGGCCCATGCGCGGGCATCATCGGCTGGCTCCTGCCGAACCCGCGTCAAGGTCTCCATAGCCCAATAGCGCATGTCGTCGGCGGGTTCGTTCCTCACCTCGGTCAGCGTCTCGACCGCCCAGGCCTCGCCGGGATCGGCAGGCTCCGCTCGGACTTTGGTCATCGTCTGACCGTTGGACGATGTCGTCGCCAGCGGACGTCCGTCGCTTCCAACGGTCACACCTTGGGCTTCGTCGTACCGACCGACCGCAGGGCGGGACTCGGCAGGCTGGAGCACCGTTGCCATGAGCGGACGCATCCTGTTCCTCCCCGTGAAATCCTAGGAGCAGAGCATGTCGTTCGCCCTGTCGGGCGTCAATGGAGATTCCGACTTGTCGACTCACCGTCCGCGGGCTGGCAAGCGAGCTGAACCGCCCTGGGAACCATGGGGGCCCCCGATCTGTGATTTAGGCTGCAGCGGTTGCTTCTAGTCGGCGATGGTATGCGTCCTCGAACTCGGCCGGAGGGATGCCGCCGCAGGCGCTGTGGGTGCGCCCAATCGAGGTCGGGGCGAGGGCGGCGAAAGCCCGGCACGATGACTCCGTCGTGGAGGTCCGCGTGCGACTGATCGATGAAGCTCGGCGAGGGCGAACAGGCGCTCGGCATCGCCACCGGCTGGCTAGTGCCTCATGCGGAAGCGTTCGGGTGTGAATCGCCGTTTCCAGCTGCTCGCGGCCACCGCGGCGGTTCCCGACCCAAGGTTATGAATCGGGGTGCTAGCTTGTCGGCAACGGCGCGGGCATTGGCGCACGGACCACGACGGACGCCGTGTACGATCTGGCCGGCTCTAGCGTCATCAAGGACGCCCACGTTCGGTCTGGCGGCACTTTCGGTCCGTCCGCCCGGCCGGGGCTCCTTCCCGACGCCACAGGTAAGAAGTGGCTGCTATCAGAACCAGACTCGCCTCGGCCTGGACCGCGCTGCTGCGGCTGCGCACGAGTCGCCGCTCTAGGATGCTGGCTGTGGCCTTCGTCGGGCTAGTGATCCTGGCCCTCGCCGGCACGACGGCGGCTCTTCAGCCGAGTGCGGCTCCGAGTCCAACGAGAACGCCGGCGGCCGTGGTCGCCGCAGTCACCCCGACGCCGACTGCCACGCCAACTGCCACGGCTTCGCCGTCCCCGTCGCCAAGTGACTCACCGTCACCCAGCCTCCCGTCGGCTCCGCCCAGCAGTACTCCCACGCCGAAGCCGACTCGTGTGAGGTGCACGCCCACGATCGCATCGCCGCCCGATTCCCCGAGCCCGTCTATCTCGCCGTCGCCCTCGGCTGGATCGCCGGGTCCTTCGACCTCGCCAGAGCCGTCGCCGACGAACGTGCCACCGAGTTCCGAGCCGACCGCGGTACCGGCCACGCCGACCCCGGAGCGGACGCCCAGTCCGGAGCCGGCCACGCCCGCCGCTTCGACTGCACTTCCGGCCGTCGTCGAGGACGACGTCAGGCTAACGACGAGCGCCGAGCCGACCGTCAGGGACCAAGTGGCGAAGACATTCACCTTGTGTGTGCCCGTTCTCGAATACCACCGGATCGTTCCTTCAGCAGAGGCCGGCAACTCCTTGCCTGGACTGGTCATCTCGCCGGACCTCTTCTCGGCGCAGATGGACGCGCTCAAGGCGGCAGGCTGGCACACCATCACTCTTGCCACGCTCGGCGATGACCTGCTGGCCGGGCGCGCGCCGTCGGCCAAGAGCTTCGTCGTCAGCATCGACGATGGCTGGTACGACGGCTACAAGTACGCCTTCCCGATTCTTCAGGCGCACGGTTTCGTGGCCACCTTCTTCGTCATCTCCAGCCGGATCGGCAGTGATGAGTTCCTGTCTGCCTCGAATCTCACGTCGCTGATCGCGGCCGGCAACGAGATCGGCAACCACACTGTGGACCACGTTTCACTGCCCGGTCTGGCCCCGGCCAACATGACCAGCGAGGTCAACCTTGCCTCCGATCGGATCGCCCAGGTCACGGGCGTGCGACCGAAGTCATTCGCCTATCCGATAGGTGGCATCACCAACGCATCGATGGCCGTCGTGGCTGCTTGTCCGGGGATGGAGATCGCCGTGACGGAGTGGAAGGCCATCGGGGAGACCAATGGCGGCCGATTCGACGTGCCCCGTCTGGAGATCGGGCCTGGCGTCAGCCCTCAGTCGCTCCTGGCAATGCTGGCCGGGTAATAACAAGAGCGAAACGACGGGGAATCTCCAATTCAAGAAGCCCAATCTGCTGGAACCCCGGACGGCCGGCGATCGGGGGGCAGCCGTCAAGAGGACCCCGTGGGGCTTGGCCCGGTCGGTCATCTGCCGCCACGATGGCAGCATGGTCTCGGCGCAAGGGTGCACTCAGGCGCAATCATTTTGAGCGTGATCCGGTCGATTGTGCGCCTGACTCACTTTGTAACTGATGTGACAGGGCCCCCTGACAAGGTCCACGGATGCGGGTTATGGAGCCCCAGTGACGTAACAGCTCGCCGCCCTTGCGCCTGATCTGTCAGCTGGTCGACTTGCTATGCAGGCACAGCCTCGACGGCTTCCGCCGGACCAGGCAGTCCGCGCGAGAGAACCTCGCCGACGCGGGCCGCGGCTGCCCGGCCCTGGGCGACGCAGTCGGGCACGCCAACACCGCGGAAGGCAGCCCCGGCAATGGCGAGATTGGGCAGCCCGGCGAGCGCCGCGCTCGCGTCGGCGACCCGCTCGAGGTGTCCAACCGTGTAGCTGGGCATCTGGCCAATCGAGCGCGCGACTCGGGCCAGGATCGGAGGGCCGTGGACCCCCATCACCAAGGCGAGGTCCCGCTCAACCAGCGCGACGAGATCGGCATCCGAGCCGGCCGGCACCCCCGATGAACGAGATCCGACGAAGATGCGCAGGAGGACGGTCCCGTCGGGCGCCCGCCCGGCCCACTTTATTGAGCTCATCGTGCAGGCATCGACCGCGAGTGGCTCCCCTTCGGCGACGAGGAAGCCGTGGCCAGTAGGCGGCTTCGGGAACTGGTCGAGTCGGTAGCCGAGCGAGACGACCGCCGTCGAGCCGTGGGCGATCGCCCGGACGTGTGCCGCTGCCGCCGGCGCGATCCCATCGAGGAGGCCGGCGGTAGCCGGCCCGGGAGACGCGAGGACGACCGCCTCCGGCCGAAGGAGATCGCCGTTCGCGAGGCGGACGTCGAACCCGCCGTCGCGCCCCTCGAGGGCGACCGCCCTCGACTTCATCCGAACCTTCACTCCCCGGGACCGCTCGATCGCCTCGACCAGGGCCCCGCTGAGCTGACCCACACCGCCGGCCAGGCTGACGAACGGCGAGCCACTTCCGCCGGCCTTGGCGGCTCGGCCGGAGGCGAGGCTCGCGAGGATGAGGCTGCGGTGCCGTCGCTCGGCCTCCCGCAGCTGGGGGACGACGGCGTCGAGGCTCAGTTCGTCGATCGGGGTGCCGTAGACGCCGCCGAGCAGCGGGCCAGCCAGCCGTTCGACGAGGACGCCCCCGAGCCGGCGGCGCAGGAACGCCCCGACGGAAACGTCACGGTCGAGCCCATCGCGAGGAATGACCAGGTCGAGCCCGATCCGCAGCTTCTCGAGTGGCGAAAACATGTCGGTCGCGATGAACGGACCCAGCCGGGTGGGGAGGACGAGGCCCATCCCCTCGGGCAGCCGCACGAACCGGCCGCGCGACCGGATCCAGACCGTTCGCGGGGGGGTCGGCCCGATAATCGCGTCGCCGAGGCCCAGCTCGCGGGCCAGCTCGATGGCCGCCGGCCGATAGCTGACGAACGAATCGGGACCGGATTCGACGAGAAACCCCTCGATGCTCTCGGTCCGGACCTTGCCGCCGAGCCGGTCCGACGCCTCGACGAGCGTCGTCGGGATACCAGCCCGACCGAGCGTGTACGCCGCGGTCAGGCCGGTGATCCCGCCGCCGACAACCAGGACCGTCATCGCCGGCGCACCCGACTCACTGCTCCGGGGCGCTGGCGAGCGGCGGGACGAACGGGCAGAGCGGATCCGACTCGAGGAAGTCGCCCGTCCAGGCGTACGCCCGAGCCCGCGAACCGCCGCACAGCCGGACGTGCTCGCAGCGGCCGCAACGGCCCTTATAGGTCGTCACGTCGCGGAGGCTCGTGAAGACGGGGTGGGTGCGGTAGAGCTCGACGATGTCGTCGCTTCGGACGTTCCCGGTCCGAACCGGGAGGAACCCGGACGGGTGCACGGTACCGTCGTAGGCGACGAACATGATGCCGTTGCCGTCGCGGACGCCGAAGCCGCGTCCCACGGATGTCGCCGCGATCGCAGCCCGGTCCATGCGCTCGGCGAGCATTCGTTCGATTGCGACCCGGCGATAGTGGGTCGCCTCGGTCGTCTTGATCTGGAACGGCGACGTCTTCGACAGATCGTAGAGCCAGTGATTGAGCCGCTCGGAGTCGCCCGGCCCGATCTCCCGGAGGCCGCTGCCTCGTCCCATCGAGATGAGGAAGAAAAGGCTCCAGCGCATGATCCCGAGGGTCTTCATGAGCTCGTATGCGGCCGGCAGGTCGGGCAGGGTCTCGTCGGTCACGAGCGTGTTGATCTGTAGCGGCAGATCGAGCCGGTGGGCCCACTCAACCGCCCGCATGGTCATCTCGAAGGTGCCCGGCACGCCGCGGAACTCGTCGTGGCGGATGGCGTCCGAGCCGTCGATGCTGAGCGACATGGTCTGGATGCCGGCGGCCTTCAGCGCCGCCAGGCGTTCGATCGTCATGTCGGGGGTCACCGCTGGGGCGAGCGACGCGCCGATCCCGCGCGCGGTCGCGGCCGCGACGAGGGTCTCGAGGTCCGGGCGACGAAGGGGATCGCCGCCGGTGAAGACGAGGTGGGGATACGGCTGTCCGAAACCGGTCACCCGGTCGAGGAGTGCGAAGCCCTCCTCGGTGGACAGCTCGGCAGGATCCCGGTCCGGCATCGCCGTGGCCCGGCAGTGCTTGCAGACGAGGCCGCAGGACAGTGTCGTCTCCCAGTAGACGAGCATCGGCGCCCGCGCGTAGACGTAGCCCTCGGGCCGGACGGCCCCGACAGCGGCGGGATGCCCAGCCGGATGCCCGCCGGGATGTCCACCCGGGTGGCTCGGGCGATCGGTGATCAGCTGGTTCATGGTCGGCCTCGTTTCTGGTGACGGTCGGTCAGGACGCGCCCGCGGGCTCGCGCTGCGTTTTGGCCAGGGCGGCCGCTGCGACATCGGCCAGCCCGGCGATGAAGATCGGGTCGTCGTTCATCGAGCGCGCCCGCTCGAGTCGGACGCCCACGTCCCGGGCGACGGCCTGGGCCTCGATGTCGATGTCGTAAAGGACCTCCAGATTGTCGGCAACGAAGCCGACCGGTCGGACGACGAGCTCGGCGACGCCCGCCCCGGCGAGCCGCCGGATCTCCGCGAGGATGTCCGGCCCGAGCCAGGCTTCGCCGGTCCGCCCGGCGCTCTGGAAAGCGAACGCATACTCGGTGAGACCGAGTTGCTGCGCGACCAGCGCCGCTGTCTCGGCCAGCTGGCCCGGATAGGGATCGCCCTCGGCGACCACCCGTGCCGGCAGGCTGTGGGCGGTGAACATGATCTGGACGCGCGTCGCGCTGGGGAAGCGGTCCAGCGCCTCTCTCGTCGTCGCGGCGAGGGCCTCGATGAAGCGCCGCTGGTCATGCCAGGAATCCACGACGACGACCGACGGTGGTTTCTCGCCGAGACCGGCCAGGGCGGCCTCCACGGCTCGCCCGTAACCGTCGGCACTCGCCGACTTCTGGGGCGCCAGGGCGATCGCCGCGAACCGCTCGACGCCGTCGGCCGCCATGCCCTCGACGATCCGGCCGATCCGTGGCTCGATGTGGCGCATCCCCGCATAAACGCGGAGCGCCTGTCCCCGCGCGGCCAGCTCGGCCTGGAGCGCGGCCCGCTGCGCCTCGACGATCTGTGAGAGTGGCGAGCCGCCGCCGATCGCGCGATACCGGCCAACGAGCTCTTCAAGGAGTTGGGGCGATGGCGGGCTGCCTCGTCGGATGTCCGTGTAGTAGGCCTCGACCTGGTCGAGCCGGTCAGGACTGCCATAGGCCATGAGGAGGACGGCCTCGCTCATCTGGCGCTCCGTGTGGTGGCCGAAGTGAAGAGTGACGGGTCAGCGAAGGCAGTCGGCCGCGCGCCCGCTCCGTGGACGAGGTCGACGAGGCGCCGCAGATCGTCCGGGTCGGTCCCGGGCAGGACGCCGTGGCCGAGGTTGAAGATGTGCCCCGGCCGACCGGCCGCCTGGTCGAGGATCCAGCGGGCCTGGTCGGCGACGGCGTCGAACGGGCCGAGGAGAAGCGACGGGTCGAGGTTGCCCTGGACGGCACGGTCCGGGACGATCGCCCAGCCGTCGGCGAGCCCGATCCGCCAGTCCAGCCCGATGACGTCGCCGCCGGCGTCGGCCATCAGCCGCAGCAGCCCGGCGGAGTCGGTACCGAAATGAATGGCCGGGACGCCGAGGTCGGCAAGCCCGGCGAACAGCCGCCGCATGTGCGGCGCGATCGACCACTCGTAGTCGAATGGGCTGAGGGTGCCGACCCACGAGTCGAAGAGCTGGACCGCCTGGGCTCCGGCGGCGACCTGGGCCCGCACGTACGCGACCGTCACATCGACGAGGGCGGCCATGAGCCGGTGGAACGTCGCCGGGTCTGCGTGGAGGAGCGTTTTGAGCCGCTGCGCGTCGCGCGACGAGCGTCCCTCGACCAGATACGAGGCCAGGGTGAACGGTGCGCCGGCGAAGCCGATCAGCGGGACTGGCGCCGCCCGTCGCACGAGCCGGATCGCCTCGAGCAGCGGACCGACCGTGGCCTCGGCATCGAAGGCTCGAAGACGCGCCACGTCCTCGGGCGTGCGGATCGGCCGTTCGATGACGGGACCGACGCCATCGACGATCTCGACGGCCACCCCGATTCCCGCGAGTGGCGTCGTGATGTCGGCGAACAGGATCGCCGCGTCGACGCCCAGCCGCCCGACGGGCTGGAGGGTGACCTCCGCGCACAGGGCGGGATCGCTCGTGATCTCAGAGAGCGTCGCCCGCTCGCGGATCGCCCTGTACTCGGGTAGGGCGCGGCCGGCCTGGCGCATGAACCAGACCGGTGTCGTGTCGACCGACTCACGCCGGCAGGCCCGCAGGAAGCGATCTCTCATGTCAGGAACGCCCCTCCGGCGGCCTCGATGGTCGCCTCGATCTCGGCCTGCCCGTGGGCCATCGAGACGAACCAGGCCTCGAACTGGGAGGGCGGCAGGAGGATCCCCCGGTCGAGCATCGCCCCGAAGAACCGGGCGTAGGCGTCACGGTCCGAGTGGAGTGCCTCGGCGGAGTCGGTAGGCACAGTCGGAAGAAAGAAGACCGTGAGCAGTGAGCCGACCTGGCTGACCGAGACCTCTCGATCTGCCTGCATAGCCGCAGCGCGTAGTCCGTCGGCGAGTGTCTCGGCCGTCGCCTCGAGCGCAAGGTACCGCTCCGGATCGAGCGCGGCGAGGGTGGCGATGCCGGCGGCCATCGAGAGCGGATGCCCCGCCAGCGTGCCCGCCTGGTAGACCGGGCCGGCGGGAGCGACGAGGTTCATCAGATCGGCCCGGCCGCCATACGCCCCGATTGGCATCCCGCCGCCGATGATCTTGCCGAGGGTCGTGAGGTCAGGCTTGATCCCGAACCGCGCCTGCGCCCCGCCCGGCCCGAGCCGGAACCCGGTGATTACCTCGTCGAAGATTAGCAGCGCGCCGTCGGCGTGGGTTGTCTCACGCAGATGCTCGAGAAAGCCGGGCGCCGGCGCAACGACGCCGATGTTCGCTGCGACCGGCTCGACGATGACGGCCGCGATCCGGCCGGGGTTCGCTACAAACGCGAGGGTCACTGAGCTCAAATCGTTGTACGGAAGGACGATGGTCTGCGCGGCCGTCGCTTCTGGGACTCCGGCACTGCCCGGGATCGCGTGGGTGACGACGCCTGACCCCGCCTCGACGAGCAGCCCGTCGGCGTGGCCGTGGTAGCCGCCGGCGAACTTCACGATGAGGTCCCGACCGGTTGCGGCACGGGCCAGCCGCAGCGCACTCATCACCGCCTCGGTGCCCGACGACGTGAACCGCAGCCGCTCGAGCGATGGCATCGCCCGGCGGATCGCCTCCCCGAGCGCGATTTCGAACGGGTGCGTCGCCCCAAGGGCAAACCCGTTCTTCGCCGCCGCCGTGACTGCCTCGACCACTGCCGGATGGCCATGGCCCAGGATCGCCGGTCCCCAGGCCCCGATGTAGTCGACGTAGCGACTGCCATCCGTGTCCCAGACGTACGATCCCTCGCCGCGCTCGAGCAGCAGCGGCGTCCGCCCGACGGCCCGGAAGGCCCGAACCGGGCTGTTCACGCCGCCCGGGAAGAGAGCCTCGGCCTGAGCGACAAGCGCCGGCGTTCGGGCGGTGCGCGTCCGGGCGGCGCCGCGCGTCCCGGCCGTCACGAGGCACCGTCTCGAAGCCACGTGGCGATGTCGCTGGCCGCGTAGGTGATGACGATCCCGGCACCGGCGCGCACGATCGCGGTCACGGTCTCGAGCATTGCCCGGCGCCCGTCCAGCCAGCCACGCTCGGCAGCCGCGGCGAGCATCGCGTATTCGCCCGAGACCTGGTACGCAGCGATCGGCACGTCGAACCGGGCCCTGGCGGCGGCGATGAGATCGAGCCCGGGCAGGGCCGGCTTGACGAGCAGGATGTCCACCCCCTCGGCGACATCGAGCGCCATCTCCCGAAGCGCCTCGCGGCCGTTGGCCGGGTCCATCTGATAGCCGCGCCGATCGCCGAACGCGGGGGCGCTGTCCGCCGCCTCCCGGAACGGGCCGTAGAACGCGGACGCATGCTTGGCCGCGTATCCCATGATCGCGACCTGGTCGAGGCCGGCGCCATCGAGGGCCAACCGGATCGCGGCGACCTGCCCGTCCATCATCGCGCTCGGCGCGACGATGTCCGCTCCGGCACGCGCCTGGCTGAGCGCGATCTCGGCGAGTCGCCGCAGGGCCGCATCGTTGTCGACGCTGCCGTCCCCGGCCAGCGGCCCGCAGTGACCATGGTCGGTGTACTCGCACATGCATGTGTCCGCGATCGTCACCAGGGGCAGCTGTAGCGCCCGGATCCGCCGCAACGCGTCCTGGACGATCCCGTCGTCCGCCGAGGCCCCGGTCCCGAGCGGGTCCTTCGCCTCCGGCAGCCCGAAGATGATGATCCCGCCCACGCCCAGATCCGCGAGCCGGGCTGCCTCCTCGGCAGCGACGTCAGGCGACAGGCGGGCCTGCCCCGGCATCGAGCCGATCGGCTCTCGGATCCCGGAACCGGGGCGAACGAACAGGGGCGCGACCAGCATCGCCGGATGGAGGCGCGTCTCGCGAACGAGGGCGCGAAGAGCCGGGGTCCGTCGGAGACGGCGGGGCCGGACCTGGAGCCGAACGTGGGCATCGTCGAGGTCTTCGGCCACGGCACCTGTCGGGGCTTCGGTAGCGGGCGTCATCGGATCTCCTGTGGCTGTGTGGCAAGCGCCTCGGCGGTCGTCGCCGCCAGGGCTTGGGCCCCGCGCTCCGGGGCTTCGGCAAGAACGCGAAAACCGAATCGGCCGGCCTCCCGGGCCGTTTCCGGGCCGATGCAGATCGCCGGGATGGCCGTGACACCGATGAGCGACTCCGCCGCGGCGAGCGCGACCAGCCCACGGACAGTCGAGCCGCTCGTGAACAGGACCGCCTCGATCCGACCGACCTCGATTGCCCGCCGGAGGAGCCGCCGGGACGAGTCGGGTGCCTCGACCGTCCGGTAGGCGACGACATCGTCAACCTCGGCACCGCGCGCCCGAAGGGCATCTGGCAGCTCGTGGTCGGCGAGGTCGCCCCGAAGGAGGAGAACACGATCGCCGGATCCCACGGGCAGCTCTGCGGCGATGGCGGTTGCGCTGGCGCGGCTCGGCTGCAGCGCCACATCGAACCCCTCGTCCTCGAGCGCGCGCCGGGTCGCGCCGCCGATTGCCGCCCAGCGGGGCTCCTCGCGCGGTAGCGCCAGCACACGCTCGGCGGCTGGCAGGATCGCGCGAGCTCCGTTGACGCTCGTCACGACGACCCACTGGTAGCTCGCAAGATCATGGGCGGCGCGGTCCAGGTCACCGCCGGGAGGCACCGGTGCGATCGCGATCGCGATCGCTGGCACCGAGACGCCGTCGATCTCAAACGCATTGAGACAGTCGGTGAGTTCGCCAGCCTGATCGGCGGCGCGAGTGATGAGCACCCGCGGCCGGCGGGTTGCGGTCGTGAACGTCGCGGTGCCGCTCGGCACATCCACCTGGCGCCCGACGTCCGGAAGTCGCGCCCCGAGCAGGGCCGCCAGCGCCGCGCCGAGCTGCAGGCCGTCGGCGGCGGGACCGCGGACGCGATCGCGTGCCACAGCCGAGCCGTCCGCTCGAGCGTACGCCCCGACGATGACGAGTTCGCCCTTCTCGATGGTCGCGAGCACGCCGATCGGCGCCCGGCAGCCACCGCCCGACGCGGCGAGAAACGCCCGCTCGGCCTCGACGGCGATCCGGGTCGGGCGGTCGTCGATCGCGGCGGCCAGGCCGACCAGCCGGGCATCGTCGCGGCGAATCTGGATCGCAATCGCGCCCTGACCGGGCGCCGGCAGCACGACATCGGGATCGAGCCGCTCGGCGATGCGATCGGCGCGGCCGAGGCGCTCGAGGCCGGCGGCTGCCAGGACGAGAGCGTCGGTCTCGCCGTCGTCGAGGCGGCGGAGCCGTGTGTCGACGTTGCCATGGAGTGGATGGACGACGAGGTCCGGGCGACGCGCCAGAACGAAGCCAACTCGGCGCGGACTGTCGGTGCCGACCCGGCGCCCTGCCGGCAGATCATCGAGACGACGTTCGCGAGCGTCCGCTCGGACGACCAGGACGTCGCGCGGGTCGGCCCGCGGGAGGAACGCGCCGACCCGCAGGCGCGGATCCTCGTCGGTCGGAACGTCCTTGGCGCTGTGGACCGCGACATCCACGCGCCCGTCGAGGAGAGCCCGCTCGATCGCGGCGACGAACGCCCCCTCGCCCCATGCCGTGTCCGGTGCCCGCCGATCGCCCTCAGTCTTGACGACCACCAGGCGGATGGGCCGACCCTCGCGCTCGAACGCTGCGGCGACGAGCCGGGCCTGTGCGAGGGCGAGCGCGCTACCCCGCGTCCCAATCAGGATCTCGCGGGCGCTCACAGGCCGAACAGCTCCTGGACCGCGCGTTCGGCGCGCCCGTCGGGATCGTGCCCCAGCCGCTCGAGGGGCCCGCGCAGGAGCCGCGCGGCGAGGTGTCGGCTCATCTCCTCAATAACGTCGCGCGCTTCCGAATCGAGCTGCGGCAGACGCCGCCACAAGTCGGCGAGCTCGGCCTGCCGATCGGAATCGGCGCGCTCGGTCAGTGCCTGTGCCGTCGCCCGACAGTCATGGGCCGCGAACCAGGTCAGGAACTCAGCGGCCGTCGAGTCGATGAGGGTCTCGAGCCTGGCCATCAGTCCGTCGCCGAGTAGGATCTGACCCGCATCTTCGCCGAGAGCGAGGGCGTCCGCGGAGACGAGGCGCTGACCCAGCGAGACCGTGACACCCTCCGCCAAGGCGGGCGGAACCGAGAGGTCGACGACGACGGCCTCGCTCGCCAGGAGCGCCTCGTCCGTCTCCGCTGACATCGACCAGCGACCTCGCAGTGCGACGACGACGCCGGCCACCTCGGCGGCCAGCGCCTCACCCGGATCGAACGGCACTGCTCGTCCGCCGAGTCGGACGGCGAGCGCCTCGGCTCGGGTCGGGGTCCGACTCGCGATCGAGACCGTCGCGCCCGCCGCGAGGCCAGCGCGCGCGGCGATTGCGCCCATCTGCCCGGAGCCGACGACCAGCAGTCCCCGGCCTCGAAGCGGCCCGGCGCGACGCTCGATCGCTGCGATCGCCAGGTCGGCCAGCGAAGGCGCTCGACCCTGACGCCAGGAGCGAGCCCGCCGCCCCGCGCGGAGGGCGAAGGCGAACAGCCGCTCGAGGATCGGATCGAGTGTTCCGTTGCCGCGAGCGGCCGCGACGGCTTCACGGAGTTGGTGAAGGACCTGATCCTCGCCAACGACGACGGAATCTCGCCCGACTGCGACGGCGATGGCATGACGGACGACGTCCTCATCGACGTGGAGCCGGCCTCCCTCGGGGATCTGGCGGGCGTCGACGGCCTCCCCTTCGTGGATGACGGCGTACGCCTCGACCCGGTGGCAGGTCTCGAGGACGAAGCCGGCGTGGTGGGCGGACCACTCGCGGGCGCCAACGCCAAAGCGCTCGCGCTCCACGGACGGCACGCGTCGGGCATGCGTCACGAGCGCCACGAGGCGCCCGGACTCGGTTGCCATTATCGTGCGCGCTCGACGCCGGGTTCGATGAGCGCAGGGACGGCGCGAGCGTGGCGGCCGCGAGCCTGGACCGAACGGACGCTGTGGCCGGTCATCGTGGCCACAAGCAGCTGGTCCATCCCTCGTTCGGCCAGCTCCATGAGATCGGTCGTCTCGCCCGTATCGAAGCCGCGCCTTCGGGCTGTCACGGCCAGCTCATGGAAGAAGGGGGCGCGGAAGCGGAGAAAACCCTGGACCGTCTGGCTCAGCGACAGACCGAGCTCGGCTGCGACCCGGCCGTGCTCTGCCGCGCTGACCGACGCCTCCTTCAGGTAGTGCCTGGCGGATTCTGGCTGGCCGGCGTCGAGGTACTGGAGGAGTCCAGCGGCGAGGATGTGCCCTCGTTCGCGAAACAGGACCCGCTGCTCGTCGGTCAGGGCGAGAACCCAGGGAAGCTCCGTGGAGACTTCGCGGCTCGCCCGGCGGTACGAACGCGCGATCCGGACCGGAGTCAGCCCGGCCGTGCCGAGCGATGGGCGCCGCGAGCGGTCGGCCGGCAGGAGGCGCTGAAGCGCAGCGCGCGAGAACCGTCGATGTCCACCGGGGGTCGTGAACACCCGGAGGCGGCCGGCATCGCTCCAGCGGCGAAGCGTCGCCGGGGAGACGCCCAGCAACCCGCTAGCCTCGGCCAGGCCAACCCAGTCTCGCTCAAGTGGCTTCGGACGGCTCAAAACCTACTCAAATCTACCAGAACGTAAGCGACCCGCTCACTCTAGCAGATGGTTAAGCCCAACGCCTGGTGCCCGAGAAACTCACGCTTCCCTCTCTGACAACGCACGCACATCGGTCCTGAGTCGGCGTTCTGTTGCCGTGGGGTGGATCGGTCAACAGTCACGATCGAATGGTCATGAAAGGGAGCCCCACCGGTGACAGAGTTGGGTTGTCAAGCAACCAGCACCGGGAGGCTCCAGCCATGTTGTACGCCGGATTGGACCTGTCACGCCAGAGGCTCGAT
>Ga0187889_10000307_pt1 | contig 60383 bp, 56 predicted proteins | sample June2016WEW_7_10_2_FD_132992 | JGI IMG/M metagenome (GOLD analysis project Ga0187889, IMG submission 132992) | Peatland microbial communities from SPRUCE experiment site at the Marcell Experimental Forest, Minnesota, USA - June2016WEW_7_100 | ecosystem: Environmental > Terrestrial > Soil >... | reverse complement strand
GCGACAATGCTTCTGAGGATAGATGATGTCATAGCGTCCAGCAAGACAGGGGGTGGACCGCCAGGTGGTATGCGTGGACCGCCAGGCGCCCCGCCAGGCGGAATGGGTGGATACGGCGGCGGAATGGGAGAAGAATAAAGCCCATTCTTATTCACTTATTCTTGCATTGATCAGCCAACTCTTGATAAATAATCCAATAATTTAAGACGGACTACACAAAGGTTTCTTCCACTTTATTTATGGTACATCTTATCTTTGGGATTTTTTCGAATACACTTGGTACTAGTATGTGGAACTGGTATTCCTTATACTAGGAGTTACATACATCTCAAGCGTATATGGAGTTCGTTTAGAGAGATCTTTACTTGTTCAACTAATCTTCTACATTTTAGCCATACTGTTATTTTCATTTCTTCAATTCTTCGGTTTGGTAACTGAACCATGGATGATATAAGTTAGTTAAAGAAAAAATCTTAGTTTTTCTTCTACAATAAAAAGGAAGAGCGGTGAAATTATTTCAGAATCTTAAGAGAAAGTACAATAGATAAATAGAACCTTCTGGGACAAATATAGAACACACCAGATGGAGCCGAAGTTTACTTATAACATGCGAAAGGAGGTCTTTGATCTTTGTTTCGATGAAAAAACAAAATGGGAAATATCACAACTTGTGGACATTGTTGGCACTGTGACGGAAGAGAACAGAATCGAAGATCTCATAAAGAACCTTAAAGAGGTTGAAGGTTGCATAGCTGGCTGGGAGCCTATAAAATTTACAAAGGAGGTCCTTGACCAAGCACCAAATCTTAAGATTATTTTATACTCAGGAGGAAGCCTTCGACCTCTCGTTTCAGACGAGGTTTGGAAGAGAGGAATAAGGGTAACGAGTGCAGCAAACGTTAACGCTATCCCTGTGGCGGAATTCACTTTGGGAATTATCCTAACCACATTAAAATGTGTGTTTAGATTGAATACTGAATTGCATCAAAGAGGACCTGATGCGTGGAGGTGATACTTCAGCCGTGATTCAATACCCACCTACTTTAGAAGCACTGTTGGAATAGTGGGTTTGGGGAAAGTAGGAAGACAATTGTTAAGCCTATTGCAACCGTTTGATTTCAACATATTAATATATTCCAAATATTTCCCTGAAGAAAAAGCTGCTGCTATGAAAGCAAAAAAGGTTTCACTTTCAGAATTAATGTCTGAAAGTAATGTAATTACTTTGCACGCAGCAAATATACCTGAAAACAGAAACATGATAAATCGTGAATTACTTTCAAAAATGAAGGATGGTGCAGTGCTTATAAACACTTCTAGAGGAGACTTAATAGACGAAAAGGCACTTGTTGATGAACTTCGTACTGGGCGCATTTATGCTTGTCTCGATGTTTTTACCGAAGAACCTCCTCCCAGAAAAAGTGAATTTTACAAACTACAAAACTGCATTATCACACCCCATATTGCCGGGAGCATCAACCAAGAATGTTATAGACTTGGCCACCAGGTGTTAAGAGCGCTTAAGAACTACCTAGCTGGCAAGGAGCTTTCTTGCGAAGTTAGGGCAGACATGATAGATAAAGTAGCGTAGCGAGAAAAAAAGTAAGGGAGAATCTCATGCTAAATGTTTAGCGAATTCTATACTCCTATATATGATTTCTTCAGTTCCATCATACCAAAAGCCACAACAAAAGAAAAGTATTACTATGCTATTAGATATCTTAAGAAAAGCTGTGGCCTTTTTCTCCCTTTTTGAATTTTCCACTATAGAAGAAAAGATAGGATAGCATTTGATACAGCGAACAAAGGTCATAAACTTATAAAAAGCTGGTAATATGTGTTAAGGGAGACTAATCAGGTTTTGAAGGAGTATTGATTATGGTCACAAAACAGAAGACCGACGACATTCAAGAATTTAACCGAAGGTCACAGACGTATGAAACTTCATTAGAACAGTGGTTTTTTTTCGACCGGGTACATAAAGCAGTGCTGAATATGGTCGATAGCGGAGCCAACCCAGAAAGTATCTTGGATGTCGGTTGCGGGACAGGGCGACTACTCCGCAAAGTCAGGGAACGCTGGCATATGGCGCGGCTGATGGGAGTTGACCCGGCAGAAGGTATGGTGGAGAAGGCCCGCCAACTGATGCCTTACGCCACATTCTACATAAGCATGGCAGAATCGCTTCCTCTACCCGATGCCTCAGTTGACCTCATCTTTAGTACCCTTTCTTTTCATCACTGGCTCGATCAAGAGCAGGGTATACACGAGATCGTGCGTGTTCTACGTCCAGGAGGATACTTCTTCCTCGCCGACATTTCGATGCCTTTCGGATTGTCGAAAATCGTCCATCATTTCCGAACCAATGACCCGGCCATAATACGCGAAATCTTTGCTCGGGCTGGCTTAGATGTTCAAGCACAACGACGGCGGATGTCGGGGTTCCTGCTTGTAACAATTGGGAGACGACGGTGACTTGGGTATATATCCTATTAAAATTAAAAACCCAATCGTTCGGAAAGTTTTGAAGAACAATTTATGCATCGACAAATTGATAAAAAGACCAAATATAGAAGTCAAGAAACAATTATGTATTTAAGATTGAAAGACAGTTCCAACATTGGGTGTAATCCTTTTTTCTTGTTCATAGTCCTTTAGATATTCAGATATTTGCTGAAAAACTTAAGGGTTCTGTTCCAAGCGTCTTTGGCAGCATCAGGTCTATAACTTTCTCTAGTGTCGTTAAAGAAGCCGTGTGGAGCACCTGGGTAGACTTTGATGTCGAATGTCTTTCCATATTTAGTTAGAGTCTGTTCTAATAGCTTAATATCTGATTCTGTTATACCCAAATCGGCTCCTGCATAATTACCTAAGATCGGGCACTTTATGTTCTTCACTAAATCAATAGGTGAAGGGTTCCTACCATAAAATACAACTGAGGCCGCCAGTTCTTTATTGAGGCAGGCAGATAGAAGTGAAAGCCCACCTCCCATGCAGAAACCGACACTGCCTATTCGCGTGGGGCTCACATAGTTGAGAGTTTTGAGATAGTCGTATCCACCGTTTAGGTCTCCTAGAATCTTCTCTTCTGTAAACTTTTCGCGTATTTTGCGACCCTCTTCTAATTTTGAAACAGTTTCACCGTCAAATAGGTCGACAGCAAGGGCTACGTAGCCCTCGGCGGCAAGTCTATTACTTATATCCTTAATATTGTCAACTAGACCCCATATCTCATGAATCACTATGACTGCAGGATGCCTTCCAGCTTCCTTCGGTCTCGCCAAAAAACCCCGGGTTTTTCTACCGATCTCTCGGCTCGGAAACTCGACCATAAAAGATGTAGCTTCCATATTTATCCATCAAGTTATCGACACTTCATAAGATTAAATAGTTTTCGAAATTTAGGAAAACTAAAATAATCTGTGAACAATAATTGGATAGAAGGAAAGAAAAGATTTGCAAGAAGTTGTCAAGATTCAAAGCCAAATTGACAAAGAAGTGAGAGACATCAGGAAAAGTTACATGAAGGCCCTGAGGTCTGTAGAAAAAATTAAGGAGAAGATGAACAGGCTAGAACTAAAAGTCAGCCATAATGAATCCTCTACTGGTGCAGATCGGAACGCACTAGATTCTGCAATAGAGGATCTTAATAAGGTCACGGATTTTCAGATTTCAGAAAGTGAAAGGGCTTGGGTAAAATATCAACAGTTAGAACGAGATTGCAAGATCTATGGCTTTGAACCTGCTGGATTAAATGAGTTAAAGGCTCAATGCAAGAAATACGATGAACTAGCGTCAAATTTACTTTGCTATTCATTAGCACATTTCAAACGAAAAACTGATAATGATTAAGGCTGCCACAATGACGAACGAGCTGCTTTTCAGGGTTATCTTCTCGACTCTGTGGTTTATCTTCATTGTTAATATAACATGGGTAATGTACTCATTAAGGGAGCCGAAGAGTAAACCATCGATTGACCAGACGGTTCGACGTGAAAGTCGGTTGCATATCGTAGCCCTTGCCCTGTTTGCTCTCTTCTGGTTTGGAGGGATAATACTCTACATCATAATTCCGAGTTGGATTATGTTTCTCTCGATTCCTTTGCCTGATTAGTTCAAACAAACCTATAGTTGACTGTTAATTATTTTTTTAATTAATTATTTGCGTCTTTTTTATGCCTTATGTTCAAAATTTGCTGTCTGCACTTGCTATAAATGCTGGATCAGGCCTACCTTGTTCGATTCCCCAATTAATTAAGGTGGAAATCCTGTTAAAATAACTCCAAGCTCAGGCAGACAAGGTGGTTTAAACCCTCTTTAAACCCTTAACCTGCACTATTTTGCAGTTAACACCCTGGTGCCGAGGCCTTAAACTGGTTCAGGTAACACCAACAATCAAGCTGGCTCAGCTATTTGGATCTGTTATTTTTTCCAAATTTCTTTTAGATAATGAAAAGGCCTTTGTCATTGGCAAATCATAACGCCAAAAAAAGACATCTGGATATTATAATTAATAATAAATTAAGCATGATTTTAGCACATAACGCCAAAGTCAATGCGGCGTCCGGGATTTGTATCTGAACGGGTATGCAACTCCTTAAATTCTACTTGTGAGAAGAAAAAGAAAATATTTTTAAATTGGCAATTATTAATTATGAATTTAGTTGGGATACTATGTTAACTTCACCATTAGTAGTTACATACAACATTTCTTTAGCTATTGTAACAAACGATGTCTTTTTCCCAATAGATATCAGAGACTTTCGAGAAGTTCTTGCAAAAAATGGCTATCAAATTGAACCCCTTACAAAATCCCTTCCACCTCGACCAGCTCATTTTCAAGCGAGTGGTTATTTTGCCAGAAAGAATGAGTTTGTAGTTAATATAGAAACAATCAATAACCAATTAGGTTTGGAGGGTTCATCTTCAGAAAGGATAGTTGAAGCATTTAATGAATTGATTGACATTGTAGAAAAGCAAATTCAAGTCAATCTAAAATCCAATGTAAAATTTTATGAATCTATAGGTTCTTATGGAATCCAGGCAACAGAAAGTGCAATAAAACAGTTTGGTCTTTTAACAAATATGATAATTTTCAATCAGAAAATAGAAAATATACTATCAATTCCTACTCAACTATTCGGTTTAAAGTTCTGCCCAAAGAATGCTATGCCTAATCAGATAGAATGGTTTAATATAGATGTATATCCAGATGTTCTTCAACCAAATAAATTTGCTTGCAACGTAGTTTTTAGAAGTAAAGAGAAAGATAAAGTGGATAAATGGGTTTCACAAGATAAGGAATTGATTAAGAATATTATTGAGGTCATGAAACTTGAGTAGCTTATTACCTAGTGCAAGCACTCAACCTAATGAAAAGATAATAGTAGGCAATCATACAAGGGACTACTATCAGGGTTATATAGAAAAAACGTCGGCCGTCTCTCAAATAGGACACGAACTAGTCGAATTTGAAAAACCTGATCCTTTCATACATGACACCTCACTTTCAAGAGCTGGAAAACAACATTTTACTCTAATCCAAGAACAAGATGAAATCAAATTCTTCTTTGATCCAACCCCTTTTCCATATCTTCCGCCATCAACTTTGAAACTACGTGATAAAAAGGAATTATCAGAGAGGGATTTTACATACTTAATGCGATCGATAGCTAAACATGCAATACAACATTTTAAACTCCAAGATGGGTTATTTGTAGCATTCAATTTCAAAGGCCAAGTAATAGAAGTAGCCCCGACAAAAGTCGATCTACTGAAAAAAATTCAGATGATCCCACAATCGTTATCAATATTTATATGGAAAGTGGGTAGTGATTACTTTGACGGCTGGTATTAATAGAAGGGAGCTTGTTCTGAAGAAAAAAGGAGAAAGAAAAGGGTATTATGTTAGAATCACAATAAAAATGGTTAATCCTCAAAATGCACAAACAATTTCTATCCCTATTAAATGTATGCTTGATACTGGTTATAGTGGTGCTATTTCCATGCCTTTCCAATATAAAAGTGAACCTCTACAAATAGGAGTTAGGCTTTCACCAACCAATATCAAGGTAGCGACAGGTCAAACAGTTTCCGCCACTTATTGTTTTGGAAATATAGTCAAAATCGATGATTGGATTGCCCCATCCTCGGGCATAGAAGCTGCCATTTGTTTTCAGGGAAATCTTGATCATGGTTTAATAGGATTGGAAATCATGAAAAAATGGATAGTGGAATTTAATGGACCAGATTCGATCATGACAATTTATCATCATCTTTAATTTTATAATTTTCCAAGCCAAAATAAGTAGATTCAGAAAAACAAATAACCATTTTCGTATATTATCTGATATTAAATTGGAATATGTAAACCATCGAACGTGTCAAATAGACTTTTCGATTATTGGATTAACGAAACAAGGGCTTCTTATTTGACAAGTAACTTAGGCAGAAACACTATAAATAGTTGTCTAAAGAGAAATTATCTTTGACCTAGTCGATGAAAGTTAGACGTTTGGGAGGCATAGTAATGGATAGGGTATTCCAAGACGAGGCATCTTTATTGAAAACTAGTCATGAACATATTAACGTTTACGGGCCTATTGAGATTGAAAATAAGGAATATTTTGTTGCATTTTACTATCCTAACTTTAAATATTGGAAATTTAACTTAATGAACTTACCTTTATATCTCTTAACTCCCATAATTCCTTCTTTATATCTCAAAGCTAGAACCTTGGGAGATATCGTTGAGGGGTTCAGCGTTATGGATTCCAAGGCAAGGACTATCCCTTTTGATGCAAGATTATACACACGAATCTTTAAGACAACGATTGTTTGGTTGAACATTTATCTTACCCCTTTCTATCCACCTAGACTATTCGAACTTTTTGACACCTACATTAATTACGTTAGTAAAATAGTTGATGTTAGCAGAAATTGTGTCTACCCCAACCCCAAAACGTTAATTGAAGAAGGATATATTAAACAATTAAAAATAGCAGATCAACAGAATATCAAACTGTTTGATATTTTTAAAAAAATAAATAAGCTTGTCCAGAACATTGGGGGTAACTTTAGAACAGTTTCTGAAAAACCTTCTGAGAGGAGTAGCATTCACCTAAAAGAACAAGCTGAGAGATTACAGGATATTCAAATCGAGATGGCAAATTGGTGCGAGGAACGGGCAAGATCTTGGCCAAATTTCGTTGATTTCTCTGCTGCTTACCGAGTAGCACAGCAAGAGAGGCGGTCACCCCTAAAGAAATACGGTCCACATGCTTTTTATAACGGGCTTCTTGGGATAATTGTTTATTTACTTTCTGGAGGTTCGATTCCTCTTAGCATGGCTTATTCAATAGTAGCTGATATCGGAATACAGTACTTCCGTGACCTTTTCTTAAGACCAAAATGGCAGGCGAAAGATTTTTTGAAGGTTGCTAAGAAATATCGTGGACATGAACAGCCTGTTAAACGTTTTCTTGACTTGTATGACAAGCAACTAGACTTGAAAACCTTGGCACGACCTTTATCTCTTGGAGGGAAAGTTTAGATTCTTTTTAAACTTTAGAACGATCTAAATTTACAAATATCTATGAAACAATAATTATTAAAGATTATTAGAAAAACTAAATCCTCCATTGTCATAAAATAGACCTAGTAAAATACATACGATTCCAGGAATAACCAATATCAAAATAGTTGTCATTAATTATGGTCGGCGTATCCGCTCTGAGCATTCCATTCACACTCTGGGGTTATCGGACGCTTGGTAAGAATTGGGTACATGTCCTGGAATCGTCGAAGTTCTTGGAGAGGAAGAGGGAGACACTGGTGACGAGCGGGCCGTACCACTATGTTAGGAATCCGATTTACTTGGGGTCCTTCACCTTCATAGTAGCCCTCGCTCTTGTGGCCTCCAATTGGCTTCTCCTTTTGCCGGCCCTTGTCCTGATCACGATTATCTACGCGCAGATAGGTAAGGAGGAGCTTATGCTGATCGATAGGTTCGGCGACAAGTATCGTGAATACATGCAACGAACCCCACGATTGATCCCAAAGCTCAGGCATGAATCAAATTAATGTTGGGTTTTTCCAGTGGAAACAAGTGTACTGGGTCGATGCTAAACTTTAATCACGCACACTTCTATTATAAATAAAATACAGAATTTTTTGAGTTACCATCAGTTTATCATCAACCTGAGATTTTTTGGAGGATTTTAGTTCAGTTTCCAGTTCTGTGCAAAATTTTGAAAGAAAAACTAAGGTATATTTTAATTTCGAAAGATCAGTGATAGTCCTTTCTCGGAGGTATCCGTCTTCTCCTGAATTCTGCGACGAACTCCGCCGTCTTGTCTACAAAGGCCTCGAACATTTCTTTTCCCCTTTGGGCATCCGCCTTTGTAGGGTCCCCAACTATCCCCGTCCTGCTCATCCTGCTCCACCAGTCCATAAACTGAACAGTACCACCGGCTGCAGCAAAAGATTCGCCACCTGGTTCTACTCCATATTTAATGAACTTGGATTTTTGGAAGCTCCAGTCCCTCACCGCCTTGCTCATGTCGACGGATTCTGGAGAAAGGTAGAGCATCATCGAAGTTTCAAGGTCACAGGCGTGCGCTGATTCGCCTTTCAAAAGCTTGTAAGCCTCAGGGGCGATAGCAAAATATGAAAGCGAAGCACAGATCGCCTTTGTCTCCAGAGTTATTCTCCTTGCAGCTATTTCCATGGGTGCCTGGTTGCTACCATGCCCGTTTACTATTACTATGCGTTTGAATCCATGATGTCCCAGACTTTTGCCGATGTCTATCACAAACCTGATAAGCGTTTCATAATCTATGTGTATTGTAGCTGGAAAGTCCAAATGATGTTCGTTGTAGCCATAATTCACGGTGGGCATAACCACAGCAATGTCCGGTACCTTTTTTGCCACAGACTTACAAACTTCATAGGCTAAAAAAGCGTCCGTCTTTGTAGGTAGATGAGGCCCGTGTTGCTCGGTTGAGCCAACAGGTATAAGCGGAATCCGATCCTGCTTTACAGTTTCCTTAGTTTCAGGCCAGCTCATTTCATCATAAAGAATCTTTTTGACCATGTATAGAATCACTGACTAAAATTATTAAACTTTACCCTGAGTTCTATTTATTCTTCATTCGTTAGACATTTAATAGTGAAGGGGATGATTTCTAAGGGTGCTCCAATATGGGAAGCCGTCGAATATAGTGAATACCAACGTCTACGAATCCGCTAGGCCCGCCTGTAATGTAAACATATCAGCAGAATATAAAATAAGTACAATGAGAAGGTTTTATAATGCATCAAAAAACGAGTTTTATACTAAATAATAGGGGTACTGGTAACTTTAGAAGGTTTAATAGGTGATAACAGATATAAAATACTTAGAGATCTTATAGATGGAAAATGATAGAAAGTTGGGATCGTCAGATACCCAAGGAAGCGAACAGTGGGCTAGAACCGGTGGAGAATGGTTTCTTAGGCTATTACAAGACTTAGGAGTAAAGTATGTCTTCGGCACCACAGGTGGAGGTATGCCCGATATCCAAGACGCATTTACAGCGGTGAAGCCCCCTATATGGATTCAGGGACTCCATGAGTTCGATTCACTCTCTGCAGCCGCTGGATATGCTCTAGCGTCGGAAGAGGCTTCGGTTTGTCTGATCGACCGTGTAGTAGGGACAAGTAATGCTCTGGGCGCTTTTTACACGGCCTATGAGAACTATGCACCTGTCATCGTCTTTGCTTCACAGAACCTGCCAGGTCTAGCTTCAGGCCATAACCCTGATGGTGGACCCCGTAATGCTTTCCATTACAACAGCTGGCAAAGCATTCTCCCGACACCTTGGACTAAGTGGCGGCATGAGTTATCGAACCTCGATCTACTCCCTCAGAGCGTCATGAAAGCCTTCATGATCGCTAAGGCTGAACCACAGGGGCCAACCTACGTAACACTGAGACAAGATTTAATGGCCGCCAAGGTAAACCAGTCATCTCATCATCTAAAAATGTCAGATTTTTCGACGAATGTTTGTGTAGCCGATGAGGAAAGCGTGGAGGCTGCTGTGAAGCTTCTGATTGGGGCAGAAAACCCCGTGATCCTAGCCACCAATATGGGAAGAAATGCTTCAGCTGTACAGAAACTTGTAGACCTTGCTGATGTACTTGGAGGTGGTATTTTAGACGGAAGGAACTTTCTCAATTTTCCAACGGATCACCCCCTCTTTTTAGGTTACAGCAGTACTTTTGGAGAAATCCCGTACGCAAAGGAAGCTGACTTATTCGTGTACATCGAGACCAATTATGAATATCCATTCTCGCCACCAGAGGGTTGCAAGGTGATAACTATTGGTCCAGATCCGCTAATGTTGCAGGGAGGCGCTGGTGGTGACTACGGGGGGAACCTTTATCCGTCTAATGTAAGACTTGTCGGAAACTCCGCTATAATCCTCTCTCAATTAACTTCTTCTATTCGAAGGAAGATCGATCTTCAGTTTAGGCAGACTGCTATGGAAAGAGGTGCTCGCAACAAATTGCGACACGACAATATGCTATCTGAGTGGAGCAAAGAAGCGAAGAAACATCTAGACGATGATCCTGTTTCAATATATAGAGTCGCGTTCGAGATAAGCAAGCTCTGGGATGAAAACACTATATGGGTGAACAGTACTATAACGATGAAGCAGCCACTTCTCCAGGCCATAAAACTTACCAAGCCCGGCACCTACTTCTCAAACCCTTCAGGTCATTTGGGACCGGTAGCGGCTATGGCCTACGGAGTTGCTCTCGCACGCCCTAATGAGAAGGTTGTTGCGATGACAGGCGACGGCGACTTCGTCTTCGGCAATCCCGCTTCCTTTCTTTGGACATGTAGCCACTTCCACATACCCGTCCTATATCTAGTCTTCAACAACGCCTGTTGGGGGATTGAGTGGCCTTTCATCGAGGATACTACACTCAAGTTAGCTTTATCGAACAATAACTATGAATGTGTTGATATTGAAGAACCTCGAATCAACTTCGCCAAATTAGCCGAAGCTTTTGGGATAAGGGCGGAGACGTTATCACATCCTGAGGAAGCAGAGGAAAAATTGAGGTCGGGTTTTAACATGGTTTCAAGAGGACAGCCCGCACTCATAGACGTGCACCTCGAGAAGTATACGAAAGGTAAGTCTTCGTACACGTACTCTTTTAAACGCCCGATCGCGAATCATTAAGTGGCAAGTGATAAATTAAAACTTTCTAGTTAGGACTTTCCAAGATTGGAGAACAGTTTTCTAAATTCGTCGCCTTTCTCCTTCCAATAGTTGTAGAGTACTCTAATGTCAGTTCCAATATTGAAGTCGGTAACACCTAAATCGATGTACTGCTGGATAGAGTCTAGGGTCTGTAGTTCAACTCTTGGGTGCTTACCCATTTTCAATGCTGTCTTGATCGTTTTCTGTTCCGCTTCTTTTACCTTCTGATTATTAAATCCCCAAGTAGAACCAGGTTCGCCGGTTAAGCCTATGCTTAGGCCGTAATCAGATGGACCAAATTGAACGAAATCTATCTCATCAATGGACAGTATTTCTTCAAGATGTTCGACTGCACTTTTCTTTTCAATCATTACGGCGATTACCGCATCTTGGCATGCGTTTCTGTAGTCTGATACAGAAAATTTGGTTAATACGTAACCTGCTGTTCGATAGCTTCCAATACCCATTATCCCTTTTGGTTCATTTCTTACAGATTTCACCGCTTCTTCTGCGTCTTCCACAGTTCTTATATCTGCGAAAAGGAAATTCTGTATTCCAGATGATAGAGCCTTGGAAGCTATGTAACTTCGGGGTATGGCATCGATCTTTATCATGGATGAAATGTCGTAAAGCTCAGCGGTTTTGGCTATGTTATCAAGATCGGGAAGCGTCCAAGACGAATATTCTGCGACGAATTCCACGTAATCGAAGGTTCCCGTCTGGCCGAGAAGTTCAATGACACCCGGCCATGTGCTAAGAATACGAGTTCCCAGACTCGGCTTGTTCTGTTTAATCAGCTCTCTAAGCCTATTCTTCATACTCCTCAAATTTATCACACAAACAAAAACTCAATAGGCATCCTATTTAAAGGTTAGAATGAAGTAAATAAAGGAAGAAGTACATAAGTACCACACCTCTAAAAGTACTCAGCTGTAGTTTTTTCTGCTCTAATGAAGCCGTATGGAACCATTACGATTTCCTCTTTTAAAGATTTATAGCTGAATTCAATGTTTTGGAAGCATTTCTCGGAGGAAGGATGGTAAGTACTTCCTGTACCTCCGAAGCTGCTTTCAGGTTGGGGAACGTACCCTACGTTAAGCATGATGCCTAATCTTACAAGGTCTGCAGAGTCTATTCAATTATTTTAAGTGAAGTAAGGTCCTAATACTGGCGCTATTTGGTCAATTCTCCCAAGATCAGACTTGTTGAGACTGAGTTCTGTTGCAGCCAGATTCTCTTCAAGCTGCTTTATACTAGTTGCGGCTATAATGGGTGAGGTTATGGCAGGGTTGGCAAGCATCCATGCTAAAGCGATCTGCGCCATTGGTTTACCAATTTCTTTAGAGAAGGCTTCTAAACCCTGAATTACTTTCAGGTTGTGTGGGTCCTCCCAATGAAATCCATGTCTCGGGAAGAAGCCTGGTTTGATAGCACCTCGGCTGCCTTCTGGAGGAGGGCTACCGGCCTTGTACTTTCCTGTCAAAGATCCTCCAGCCAAAGGACTATATGGTACAATTCCAATTCCTTGGTCTACGCATAGAGGTATAATTTCACGTTCGATCTCCCTCTGAAGAAGATTGTATCTAGGTTGACTGACAACAATTTTCTCAAAGTCATGGACGTCACTTGTCCAAAGGGCTTTGCAGTGAAGCCAGGCTGGAAAGTTTGAGCATCCAATGTAATGAACTTTCCCCCATCTGACCAGATCAGTAAGAGCACCAAGTGTCTCCTCTAAAGGCACCGGTTCGCCGACGAACCCCTTCATCATATCCACGTTGCTTGGTCTATGAAGGTATAGGATGTCGATGTAGTTGGTGTCGAGTCTTCTGAGGCTTTCCTGGACCTGATGCATTATATGTTTTCGACTTAGTCCCTCATCGTTGGGGCCGGGGCCCATTCCATGACGGACTTTCGTAGCCAGGACGAGGCTTTCTCTCATGCCTTTGATCGCTCTACCCACAATTTCTTCAGACTTGCCTTTGGCGTAAACATTTGCCGTGTCAACAAAGTTTATCCCCAAGTCAACCGCCTTCTTAATAATTTTATTGGCAGTTGGCTCATCAACTTCGTCTCCAAAACCCATTGTGCCAAGACATATTTCGGATACGTTGATGCCACATCTTCCAAGACGCTTATATTTCATATAACCACCACATACGAAACAATTCTCGTGAATAGTATTTAAATTTTATGCCAGTTGGTTATGTAAAGTCTCTGTTGTCTATCTCTCTGTAAATTTTCGTTTGGTGGTTAGGTGTTATCTAATGTGTCTCTAACACTCATCAGCTTTATCTCCATGTTCCCTTTGAGCTTTAGCTTTGCGACTTCATCGTAGGCGTCTTTGTGAAGCTGAACCCTACGATTACCACTTTCTTCTCTTGTCTTCTATATCGGGTTATCGCAGCTTCAAATTCATGGACAACCTTTCGTCCCACTCCGTCCCACTGCTTGACCTGCAGAGGAATGTCAAGCTCGACCCAACCATCTATGCCTATATCGTCAACCTTCTACAAAGGGAGATCAAGACGTAATATTTAAATCAAGTTACAATAATGTTCCATAGAGGAGTTGTCAAAAGTGATATACGGTAGTGGGAAATATTCATTTGAACTAGTTGATGGATGGGCTAAACTTCGTGATGTAGAGTTCCTTGACGTCTGTGGTATAGCCGTTGGCCGTCAGGACCAGGTTTACATTCTCAACCGCGGCAAATACCCTCTGATGGTCTTCAACCGTGATGGAGATTTGATCTCATCGTGGGGGGAAGGCTACTTTAACAGAGCTCACGGAATCTGTATTGGTCCAGATGGTGCGCTCTACTGCACCGACGATAAAAGCCATACCGTTACAAAATTTGATATTGAGGGTAACGTTCTAATGAAACTAGGGACGAATGACAAATCTTCAGACACCGGATATATACAAATGCCCGATCTTTTTGAGAGTATAGCCTCGATTACACGAGGTGGACCACCTTTCAACCGCCCGACAGGAGTGGCGCTCTCCTTATCAGGGGATATCTATGTTTCTGATGGCTATGGTAATGCGCGAGTACATAAGTTCAGCCCAGAAGGTGAGCTATTGTTCTCATGGGGTGAGCCGGGAGCGGGGCCAAGCCAGTTCCGGCTTCCGCATTCGGTTCGGGTGGATGTCCATGATCGGGTATGGGTCTCAGATCGTGAAAATAGTCGAATCCAAGTCTTTAATGATAAAGGTGAATTTTTGACCCAGTGGATAGACTTGATTCGTCCAACCGACTTGTCTATAGTTGGTGATGATGTCGTCTATGTATCCGAGCTGTGTAGGCGTGTCTCCATTTTCACGATAGATGGAAAGTTATTAACGCGCTGGGGAAACGAAGGTCACGATGTGAAAGACCCATTATTTGTTGCTCCTCACGCAATTGCTGTTGATTCAAGAGGCGACCTCTATGTTGGTGAAGTATCAATGAGTTATGCGAAGATTAATCGCGGTTCTAGAACTGTACAGAAGTTTGCACATATACATCTCTGATCCTGTTCCATCAATACCATTTCCAATCATCTCTAGGACCAAATTAGATGCCTCCCCCTGCAGGAATTCAAGGAATGATGCCATCCATGACTTTTATGCACCTCGCAGGAGGTTCTGCACATAATCTCGAGCTACAAATCTCCATAATAATAAATTAAACATCTTCACTGTAATCCTAATGATCGCTTGTGTGCTTAATTTGTTAGCGTAATCTATAAGTTTTAGCATGTAACACAAACCATCTTTTATCCGAAATTATCATAAATTAGTTAATTTTTAGCATACCCTAGTTGAAGACGGCCTACTTGAACTCAGGTTACATAACACTATAGATCCAATCTTAGACTTTATTTCTTTAGAATGGGAAAAATATAACGTCCAATGCAATAAATGATGGTAACAGGATGATGAGCGAACAGCAGTTCCGTGAGTGGGTCAATATGAGACCGCGCTACCCCCTCGCCGTTAAGGGGCACTCTTTCGTAATTAAGGAGGGCAACATTACCGCAGTTGATGGAGGGCAGTTTGTGTACGAAGAGGCTCTGCAGCTGGTGAGAATGCTTAACTCAAGGAACCCGTTCTCGCAGATCAACGCGAGTGTAATGATCTGGGAGCGGAATGGGGTTCTCCGCCTGATAGTCTTGGCCCTGATCGCGGTTATCCTCGTGGTCGTCATCGTTTTAGCTAGGAGCTAGGCTACCTCCTGTTATGGCTTGATGGTGACGTAATACAGCTCGGTCACACCTTGAACCGGAACCCTGAGTACGCCGAAGTTGATGTCCTGAGAGTTGTTCGCCCATGTATAAACAGTTTTCCCAACGCTTCCATTTCCATAATCTCCGAGCAGGCCGGCGACCTGAGCGACCGTCTGGTTCGCTCCTACTCCGCTAAAAGATACTGTGCCCACGTTTATCCAGACCGTTGGGTTGACTTCTGTGGCGTTTACTAGATTGAAACCGTCAGAGGCAACTAGGTTTACGATCTGATGGATCGCTGCACCCTCGCCTAAGCTCACAACCCTCGTTTGGTTTCCCAGGCCCAAATTCTGGAATGCAGCTGTGGCATCGGTGCCAACGCCAACCACACCCGTGTTCGGGTTCACTGATGTCATAAAAGGCAGCTGTGTAACAACTCCTGATGTCCCAGGTTTGGTATATACGGCCACGAAGTATGTGAGCTGTCCTCCTACCGAGTAGAGAAGGTAGGTGCCGAACCTGTAGTTAGGAAGGAGAGTCAGCTGAGTCCTCACCTCGCTGTTCGTCGTAAGCGCATTCTCAGCTGCAGAAGGTCCGATTATAACCGCGGCCTGCGATGGATTCTGGTAGAGGTAGATCTGGCCAAGCCTATCCCCACCGTAAGCCACGTAGAGACCGGCAAGGTTCTTGCTTACCGCGCTCTGGTAGTGAATCAGCTGTATGCCAACGAAATAGGTCTTATTCACTACAGCAAACGGAATGTACTGCACCGTATTGTTCTCCGGTCGCTCGTAGAACTGGGTGCCAGATCTGAAGATGAAAGGATCACTCACATGGAAGATGAAATCGTAATCCAGCTGACCTGGGATGTTCGTCGTTCCCAGAAGTTGTTCGGGGTACCTCAGCTGGGGCACCAGCCAAGAGGGAGGGGCTGTCCATTGGTTGTAGTATTCTTGATAATACTTTGTGATGAAGTCTGTGCTGTTGGCGCCGATCAGGTTGGAGACAGTATACCCCTGCATTGCCCCGTCCTGCACGTTCACGAGGACCACACCGAAGAATCTTAGGTAGGGGCTCGCAGAGAAACCCGACTTGAGGGGGGAGTCTATGTAGATTTGTACAGCATAGTACAGGTTCTTTCCGTCTGAAACCACGTATGCTGAGGGGTCCATTGTTAGGCCAGGGATGAGTATACTTCCCACCCTCGTGAAGATATTTCTGTTCCAGAGCATGTCTATCGATTGACCTGAAAAGGCAAAACCAAGCTGGCCCTCGGAGAAGGTGAACCACATCGCCTTCTGCCATCCACTCAGCACGTAATCGGGCGCTCCGACATATGAAACGTTCTGAACCTCATCGTAGCTGGGGACATGCACGTACACACTCTGGTTGAACCCGGCTCCCTCACCGTAATAGATCAGAGGCTCAACAGGGATTTCATAGGCTTGGGTCGCAGGTACGACCGAACCATTGTGGGTATTTATCACCAAAACTTTTGCCGCGTGAGTATAAATTAAATGTTCGCTTATCCAATCGGTCTGAGGGTATGTGGGAGTCGTCGGTGAAACCCAGTATTCAGTGTTGTTGTAAAAGACTATCTCCGAGCTTGCTAAACCCATCCAATTGTAGGCTCCGATCTCCTTCGTATTCGTTACCGCGGCTGCCTGCTGGTCCCATTGCCTGACAAGGTTGAGGGTTGTCGAAGGGTTACTTGTTGGCAAGTTAGAGATGTTGCTGACCTGGATGTCATTCAGGCCCGCAGCCCATCTCGTCACCGTAATCTCCTTCTGAGTCTGAGGGTACCACTGGTACGTCAAGTAATTGTTATTCCAGTTGAAGAAGTAGTAGGCACCAGCACCCACCTCGATAACGAGCATGAGGGCGAGCAGGAGAGCTATCCCCTTAAAGATGTTCGACCTCACCATAAGAGCATTCCTTCTGGGGACATAGAAGATGCCCACTACTATAAGAATTAACGCGGTCCATGCTATTCCGTACACATAAGGAGTGGCTATGTTCATCAGCCAGTACGGGGCACCGAGAATTAATTCGAGTGTAACAGCTGCGATCACACCGAGTATGTTCCTCAACCAAACGTTGCTTCCCCTCGTCGTCAGGTTTGTTACGAGACGTAGGATCATCCTCACCGTAAAGATCAGGAGGAAGGCGGAGAGGATGTAGGACAGCACAGAGTACTGGATCTGCATCGACGACATGAGCCCGACGAGCTTACTTCCTGAAGCCGGGAGTAACGGAAGCATGAAGATTCTAGGTACGTTTCCCCAACTCCCAAGTCCCATCACCATCATCATTATCGAGTTCATAGTCTCCCCAAGTATTAGGAAGCCGTGCAAGTTTACGAATAAAAGGAATCCGATTGCCCACTTTAGCGTCTGCCAAATGGCCCAGATCCAACCGTTAATCATTTCCCCACCTTTCGGTTCCACCTCCTCTCCTTGGTACCGCCTGATGTACGTCCAAAGTGTGCCAGCAAGCTGATAGAGGTCGCTTCCTCCTACCTTGGGATAGACCAACAGAAGGGAAAAGAGAGCTGCCGCTGCAAAGAGATAGTCATGGTAGAACATAATCCCGAACCAGTTAACACCCGCTTTTGTTGAGTACACCGATTCAGCTATAGACCAATTGAGTATCACCCAAGCAACGTAAAGGATTACTATAGCTACGATGAAACTCATGAGTATCCAGAAGGACCTCCTGCTATGCCTAGTGCGGTCCTCTCCCTCAGTTTCCATTCATTTGGAATGGCAAATGATGGTGATATTTAAAATTTATAAAAAATTCGGCTCTGTTAACTTGTTGGGTGATTGTTCTGCTCGTTAACTTTCAGGTGATGGGAAAGAATGCATCAGGCTTTTGTTAGTTTGACTAATGGTTAACGCTACTTTCGTTTCGTGCTTTTCTGCATAGACTTATAAGTTGTTAGCTTTTCCAAGGCTAGGAGTCTTGAGATTTGAAAATAGTTGGCATAAGGCCTTTTCCAAAACCCGTCATCGGCAAGGTGCTCGATAGACAACGCGCTGAGAAATACTTCGATGCCATTAACTACGGCGGAGACTATGTACTGTGGACGTTTACTGAAATTCTCACCGACGAGGGTATAACGGGGATAGCGCCGGGCGCAATATCAACAGACATGCTAAACATCCTTAAGCCGGTCGTTATCGGTGAGGATCCCATGAACGTGCAGAGGATCTGGGATCGTATGTACTGGAAGTGCTTTAACGAAGGTAGAAAGGGTGCAGCCATAATCGCAATGAGTCTGATCGACATAGGCATCTGGGACATCGCAGGTAAGAGGCTTAAGACACCTGTGCACCATCTCCTAGGCGGTTATAGGGATCGTGTTCCAGGATATGGCAGTGGTGGAGGGCTCAACCTTAGCAAAGAAGAACTCGTCAAGGAGCAAAGGAGCTGGGTGGAATCCGGGTTCAGGGCAGTAAAGATGAAAGTGGGTCAACGTGATCCAATTGACGATATAGAAAGAGTTAGAGCTGTCCGCAAGGCAATCGGCAACGATATTGACCTTATGGTGGATGCGAACAACGGATGGTCCGTTAAGACAGCCATTCGAATGTCGAAGCAACTTGAGAAATTTGACATCAGATGGCTCGAGGAGCCTGTGATGGCTGAAGACTATGACGGCTACGCGAGAGTTGCAGCGTCAACAGAGGTTCCCATCGCAGGGGGGGAGAGCGAGTATACTAAATTTGGCTTTAGGGAGCTTTTTGTGCGACAGTGCATCGACATATGCCAACCAGATGTCGCTAAAGTTGGAGGAATAACAGAATACATGAAGATAGCAGCGATGGCCGAAGCCTTCAACATCCCAATGTCCCCACACTGTCAAGAAATTGTCAGCGCACATTGTATAGCAGCTACTCCAAATGGCATGCTCGTGGAATTTCTGGATGCAAACCGCCTATCGAATACGACCATCGGAAGGTTTCAAGAGGAGACCGGAAGAAGATTTTTGCCGAAGGGCATTCGGCCTATAAATGGATGGGCGAAATTACCTGATGTACCAGGCCTAGGATTAGATCCCGACTTGGATGCAATAGAAGAATACAGAAGGAGTTATGACCGAATGTATGGGGGAATACCGGTCGAATTTCAGTCCAACGTCTACCCATTTATCATCGACACGGTGCGCCCAGTTTTCAATAACATGTTTACTTCTCTTTAGGTAAATAAGAGAGTTTGCAATAAAACTATCTAAGGGAACTTTCCTGAGGATTTTTATGGCATAAGCCATTTTTTTCAAGCCTTTAAAGAAGCTACTCTGTAACATATGACGGATCAAACCCTAAAATGGTAAAATACAGTGTTAAAATAATAACGTGAAAGAATTATCGCTTAAACTTTATCAAGAAAACAGGTAACCTACAAAGCACATTACTAGGTAAGGTGATTTACCATTTTTCTATTCTTTAAGATTAATAATATCTTTAACTTTTGTTAAAACATCGGCTGCTTCAACAATTGCGCCACAATAATTGCATTTAACAGAACTGACACTGTTAGCCAATTTTTTGACAATCGCTGATCGGGGCGGTCTCCTAAGGTAGTCGTCCTAGAATGTATTTGCTTCTTAGAAAATTTACTTTTCGAAATAAGAAATCTTAAGGAGCAGATGTTAGTTTTATACATGTCAGAGGAATACGAAGACCGTCAATACCACCAAGGGGGCAGCACCTACTAGCATAATGTTTATCGATTCAAGCACGACTTCAAGAGTATTATACCTTATCTTCCTTATTATAAGCAGTCCCAGGCCTGAAAAGGAATGCAATATTACAAGTAATCCCACAAAGTAGATTATATAGTGGTTTGTGTGAAGGAAGAAGCTTTCTGGGAATTGTAATAGACCGAACGTCAGCTCACTAACTAGTCGAACTTTAACCAGCCCATAGCCTGAGATAAAGGTCAGGCCAAGAGCTATAATTAGAGGTATTGATGTATATTCAACGATAAGCCTATATATTCTAGCTCTGGAAGCTTTACTCAGACTGCCTCACCTTCGTGTAATACTCAGCTATTTCTTTCCCGGTAATCTCGTAGGGCTCAAGTGGAACACCTACTGGCTGTACGTATAACGGCTGCTCGCTTCCCTGTGCTCTCACGACAGCCTTCACTTGGTCTTCTGAAAACGCACCGATGACGACGGTTTCAAGATGCAGGGCAGCTGCCATCAAATAGAGGTAAGTTGGTTTTTACTTAAATCTTTATTTAATATCCACATGTATGTTTTTTTTTTAGTTCGAGATACCTCAATAGAATAAGAAATCCTTAATTATCAAGCACTATCCTACTATTTCTATGTCTGACTCTAACATTTTGAACTTGATAAAAAATAGAGGAAGTATAAGAAGCTACAAGGATAAGATTATACCACATCAGGAACTATTAAATATAATTGAATCAGCGAGGCTTGCACAGTCTGCTGCCAACCGACAGCCTTGGGAGTTTATTTTAGTGACAAATCCTACGATAAAGGGTAAGGTTGCTGAAGCCGCAAACAATCAATCTTTCGTCGGCGAGGCTGCGGCGGTTGTAGTATGTTTAGCTAACATTGAGAAAAGCGCTAAAGTAGGCCCTTTCGAAGGTTTTCTCATAGATCTAGCTATAGCCATCGAAAATATGGCCCTAACTTCGTGGGACTTAGGCATAGGCAGCTGCTGGATAGGGGCATTTAATGAAGGGAAGGTTAGAGAACTTCTTGGAATACCCGCACATCTTCGAGTAGTATCACTCTTAACAGTCGGATATCCGGATGAGCGACCAGGGGCTAAGTCCCGGAAATCCCTTAATGAAATACTGCACTATGAAAAATATGCTGGTAAGAAAGATTAGATTTTAGATTGGTTCGGAGTGATAAAGGCTGACGGTAGACTATGCGTTAATTGCGCCCTGTGGGATGAACTGCGCAATCTGTGCAGGCTATTTGGCTCTAAAGAATGATCTAAAGGGCAAAGGGATTAGAACGGTTCGTTGCGCAGGCTGCAGGCCGAGGAACAAAAAGTGTGCCTTTTTGAAGAAACAGTGCTCCAAGTTATCTGAGGGTGAAGTAACCTTCTGTTTTGAGTGCGAAACCTTCCCATGCAACAGATTAAAAACCATTGACGAAAGGTACAGGTCCCGTTACAAAATGAGCATGATAGAAAACCTGGGGTTCATCAGAGAATTTGGAATGGAGAAATTCCTTAAGGAGCAGGAGAAATTATGGAAGTGTCCAAATTGCGAGGGACTGATCTGCTGCCATAACGGCCTCTGTTTCAGCTGTGACCTAGAAAAGCTGAGAAACAAGAAACAGAAATATCGATGGAATGGGCAATAAAAAAGTATCTGCCGTCCCCTGACGGTTCAGAATAAATACAGATATAGAACGTTATAGGATGTAAATGATTGATATGGGCGTAACATTCAGGTCACCAATCGTAATCGAGCCATTCAAGTTTACTTGGTTAGATGTTAAACTACCAGACCCTGCACCACATGAATCCATTTTTCGGATCAGGGCCTGTTTAATATGCGGAAGCGATCTCCACGTTTACAAAGGCCTGCATCCTTTCGCACCACTTCCAGCGTGCTGTGGGCACGAAGTAGCTGCAGAGGTTGTTGAAACAGGGAGTGAAGTGACAAGCTTAAAGGTGGGTGACAGGGTCTACGTCCTAGGCAGCGGGTCGGATCCGATAGCATGCGGCCAATGCTTTAACTGTGTAAGAGGCGAAACCTCGAAGTGCCTTAACCCTCATATTCCAACTAGCTTCCATATAGGAGGGAAGAGTGTCGCACGCTTCCCAAGCGGGTTCGGTTCTTACACGATAGGGCATGAGGGTTCTGCCTATAAGCTTCCAGATAACGTCTCATATTATGAAGCTGCCACAATCACAGACCTAGCATATGTTATTGGCGTTGTCAGAAGGTCCGGAGCTAAAGTCGGTGATTCCGCAGTCATCCAAGGGGCAGGGCCTATCGGACTGCGTGCCTTAGAGGTCGCAAAGGCCGCTGGAATTTATCCATTAATCGTCTCAGAGCCTTTTGGCTATCGAGCAAAGATGGCCTATGAACTAGGCGCCGATTACGTCATAGACCCAGTAAAAGAAGATGCTGTTGGAAGGGTCCTGGAACTTTCCGGTGGATCGGGTGTTGATTTTGTCTACGACACAGTCGGTAACGCTGAGGTAACAAAAAGGGGGCTTGACATGTTGAAGACCGAAGTAGGAGGCTCTGGAACCTACTGCCTTATGGGCCTTTTCGAAGATCCTAAGTTGATGATCAACGTCTCAGATCTGATGCATAAAGCGGGCAGGATAGTTGCAGAATGGGGGATCAGCATAAGGAAAGATGTTGATGAAGCACTTACGATGATCGGTCAAGGTAAAGTGCACGTATCAAAGTGGATAACACACAAGCTCCCAGAGGACATGGCGGATGAAGCTATGATGATGTTAATTAAAAAGGAAGGGAATGCGATAGGGGTGGAAATTGTTCACTAGTCGATCTGGATGATTCTGGCAACTCTTATAAGTGCATTGAGATTCCCACAAACTACGAAATTCTTTACATCGCTTTGCTTACGATAAAACGGCAAGCTTAAATATCAAAAGAAAATAAATAAAAAACAGCTATGTCAAGCCACAAATATCAACCCCTTCAAAATCATTTCATTATGGGCTCAGGACGCCTTCAGCAAAGTCAGTCCTCATGGAAGTACGAAGGCCCGTTCGCACCCGTCGTTGTTTCGATCCTCGGTATTATCGCGTGGGCCCTCTTTATCCTGCTCTTCGCGCTCTATTGGTCTAGTCGTTTCAATCTGTTTCAGGACGTCATCGTGACAATCGTCTCGCTGATAATCATCGGTCTGCTGATAGGCCTAATGTGGATTTTCTGGTTACATATGTCTGGTCGGCAGCGATAAAGGTAAGGAAGATTGTGACCATTGATATAAGTTCTATAGAATGAGGGCTAAATTGTATGTTTATTAATAATTAGGCTATAATTTAGAAAGAATGGAAGAAATGGAAGAAAGATTTGCTAAGGTAATCATCGGCGACAGCAGAAAGATGATAGAAGTAGGAGATTCAACGGTAGATTTAGTTGTTACCTCACCACCCTACTGGCACATAAAGGATTATGGTGCCGAGAATCAGATAGGCTACAATCAGAGCCTGCACCAATATTTAGAAGGTATATTCCTTGTTTGGAATGAGTGTTTTCGAGTTTTAAAGCCTGGCACAAGACTGTGCATAAATATTGGAGACCAGTTCCTCAGGAGTGCTGTCTACGGGCGTTACAAGATTACCCCTTTACACTCTGAATTCATCGGACAGTGTGAGAAGCTCGGGTTCGACTACCTGGGATCTATAATCTGGCAGAAGAAGACTACAATGCATACGACAGGAGGTGCAACCGTAATGGGCTCCTATCCGTATCCTGACAATGGCCTAATTGAAATAGACTACGAGTTTATCTTGATCTTCAAGAAGACTGGGCAGAAGAAAGTATCCAAGCAATCAAAGGAATTGTCGAAGTTGAGCAAGGATGAGTGGAAGGAGTACTATTCAGGACACTGGTATTTCGCAGGTGAAAGACAGATAAACCATGAGGCGATGTTTCCTGAGGAGTTGCCAAAGAGGTTGATAAAGATGTTTACGTTTGTAGGCGACACCGTCCTCGATCCTTTCCTAGGAAGCGGTACGACAATTAAGGCTGCAATAGGCTTAGGACGTAACGCGATAGGCTACGAAATAAACGAAAAGTATCTTGAGATGATAAAAGATAAAATCGATGTAGGAGTGGCACACCTTGATTTCGATGTGAAGTTCGAATTCCAGAAGAGGACTAAGGATATTGTCCTAGACAAGATTGATTACGTTCCCACAATACGAGATGCGAGGCCCCTGATAGAGCCTAAATCCCTTAAAATTAAAACAGAAAAGCTTTACAGGGTCGTTGCAGTCTTAAACAAGGACTCTTTACAGCTTGATAACGGCCTTACGATCAAATTGCTTGGTATTGAGGTGGACCTTGTAAAAGAGAAAAATGCCATAGAATATTTAGACAGGTACATTAGAGCAAAGTGGGTGTTCTTAAAGTTTGATAAGCCCCAGAAAATTGATAATGGCATAGTTTATGCCTACGTTTACCTAAGGAATAAGATCTTTGTCAATAAAACGATGCTGAAGCTCGGCTACGCCAGGCCAGCAAGCTATCAGTTCTCGCTCAAAAAGAAATTCGAAGAAATAGCAGGGTCAGTAACAGTTTGACAGTGAACAACACATGATGATGCCGGCCAATCCAATCAGCCAGAGCTATTGAAAGATGAGCCTTCTCTTTACAGTTATTCTTAAATCTATTTTATTCAAACCTTCTAATAAATAATATGTTATAAAGATACTATTTTTATAAAACAAATTTCTGTTCAACTTATTTCGAGTAAACAAGGACCCGCTTTAAAATAGTTGAACCCTGTTCTTTAAGAAGTTTGTCAACTTTTCTTCGAGTTACGGCCGTTGTCGTTCCTACGCCAGTTACGCAAGTAGCGCCACTTGCTGCCCCCTCCAACAAAACTCTTATTAGTTCTTCAGTTGATATTTCATCTATTTCTATCTTTTTATGTCTTAATATTTGGATAAGACGATAGATCATCCCCGCGCAGAAGGCGTCACCCGCTCCCGAGGGGTCTACTGTTTGAACTTTAAATGCGGGCATACCTATCTTCCGCTCCTTAACCTTAGCGAGGAGACCGTGTTCGCCTGTTGTTACAACTGTCAGTTTAGCGCCTTTTGAAAGGACTTCTAAAGCTTCGTCCAGCTCCTTCTTTCCTGTCATCTCCAAGGCTTCAATATTGTTGCAATGAAATATATCGATCCATTTTAGGGCTGATAAAAGTGGACCCCATCCATGTTTATATGGGACAACTGGATCGACGAATGTGAGGCAGTTTAGCTTCTTTGCTGCCTGAAGAACTTGAGCAAGCCGATGATCGAATTGCCCCATGATCCCGGTTGCCCCAACATAGAAGATAAGAGGTTTCTCCTCCTCTAGAATAGCTAGTGTGCGGTCAGGGTTCAGCCAGAGATTTGCCCCTACATTTGTGTGGAACCTACGATCTTCCCCGGTGACAACTAATACTTCATCCACTGAGGTTACAGCTTTTCTTACCCTCTCTATGTGCGTAATTATTCCATACTTTTTCAATTCGTCTTCTATGAAATCGCCAAAAAGGTCTTGGCCAACTGCGCCGACCAAGCTTACTTCCCCTTTTGGTAGACAAAGCTTCATCAAGTCGATTGAAACATTTGCAGCATGCCCGCCAACGTGTGGTTTTATTCCTAAAGGCGCAAATGTGAGCTCGCCTGGCTTCGATATTCTGGGTAGGCCGGCTGCGATAATGTCACATACGAGTATACCAGAGCAGTTTACCAGCATCTTATTACCTCAAATCAAATAACTCATTGCATATAAATAAATTTTGATCGTCTACAGTGTTATTACTACTTTTTGTATACCCTTATTCTTAGGGATTATTTACGTCTATACCTTTGGATTAGCATTTCTGGCTCTCATAAGAGCGGAATTGGCTCCATCCACAAAGAAGTTGATGTCGCCACCAATGTTGATAAGCCTGAAACCACGTTCTATAGTCTTTACAGCTTCTTCCGTTAGGGCAAGCATTCCAGGCGTTGTTCCAGTCTTTTCGGCAGCTCTGAGAACCTTCTCGAGGGCTTTCTCAAATGTAGGATTTTTCCATTGGGTGAAAATACCAAGTGATCGAGATAGGTCATATGGACCTACGAAGCAGGCTTCAATTCCATCGACTGAAAGAATATCTTCCACATTATCTAGTGCTTCCTTAGTCTCGATTTGAGGAATAACGAGAATTTCTTCATCGCAGGTAGCCATGTATTCTGGATCCCTCAACATTGCACGTCTGGGACCATAGCTTCTCATACCTTTAGGTGGAAAGGTCGAATATTGGACGGCTCTTATCGCATCCTCTTTTGTATTCACAAACGGCACGACCACTCCATGGGCACCTATGTCAAGTGCACGGTTGATCATTGAAATATTGTTCCATTGTACACGCACGATCGGGGTGGACTGCGAATAGCTCATTGCCTGCATCATAGACTGCACTGTTTCTATACTAAGTGGCGTATGTTGTGTGTCAAAGTGGATAAAGTCAAAGCCTATCTTACCAATAATCTCCGCAACATCTGGGTGGCCGATGGAGACAGAAACACCTAAAGCAACTTCACCACGTTCCAAAATTTCTTTTAACTTATTCTTCATAGAAATATCTAATATAAGTAGTACTTATTTGAGTTTTCTTTTCTAGTATATGATTAATATAAAAAAAGAATGGTTTATTGTGTAAACGTTGGGTCGCCTTCCCTCATTTCAATAATGTTGGAAATTCTTTCTTCGAAATTAGGCACTTCAGGAAGCTTAGTCGGTCGCATAAGATAGAAGAAGGCAGCTGCTGACCAATCATCAACTCTTTCGAAGAGAGTCTTCTCTCTTCGACGGAATCCTATCTGCTGGATAGTGATCTTGATGTCCTTATGGAAGTATATTGGGTCAAGTACATGCCATCTGTAGAAGGAGATAAGGTCCTGTCTGCAAAGTGGGCATCCCTGATATATGTTGGCATGAGGACCGACCTCCCAAGCCGACCCAATATAGTCCTCTGTTCCAGTTCCACATATAGTTGGGTAACTCGTGTCTCCATCCATGTATATTTTGACTTCACCTTCGCCCCACCATTCACCAGCTAACGTTCTGACACCAACTGCGTCTCCAATAAAACGTCCTTCTCCATTCACCTTTTCCAAAATTGTAAAATCCCTCCCTAAAACAGTCGGATTTTCGCGTCTAAAGGTGCAGCATAACCTGCCCATGTCATCGACCTTATCACCTAAAGTATAGTCGATTTGATAGAAGAGTTTATTGTCTATAGATGATTCATTAGCTATCTCTATCCGAGCTGAGTTAAAGGGCATAGGTATCCAAGTATTAAAGCCACGGCCTTCAACGATAGCTGTCAAGATGGAAGCATATGGCACTGTTCTTCCATGCGCAATTCCAAAGAAGTCACCTAAAGGACATTCAACACTTGGGTAAGGAAGATTATCCCAGTACATGCGAAGGAGTGTTCCTCTTAGAAAGCTCGGATCCTGCTTAAACGTGATCCAGATATGCCTTATGCAACTAGGTCCCTGTATTTCACACAAAGTTTTTGTTTCACCTGCCTTTAACCATATCCAAGCGTTTCCCTTTCGGCCAACTCCTAATGGGCTCGCTGTCATACCTCCTTTACCTTTCTCTCAAAAGATATTTTCAGCTGAGATTGAACGCGACTCAAGTTTTGCAACCTTTGCAAGTTCATCAAAAGATAATCCTGTAGACATTCACTTTCCAATTGGCAGTATTGTCCTATAAGTATTTAAGCGGTTGACCTATCGTTTCTAAAATCTACGATTTAATCCCTCTACGCTAATTTTTAGAAGATGAAAAATGATTATATCCTTACAAACATTCTTTTAGAAAAGAATAATAGTGAACATTGTGCTAGATAGGTGAAAAAGTGCATTGTTTTGTATGAAAAATTACTTGCTCGAGAGAGGTCGGGTGAACCGATCAAAATTGGTTTGATCGGTGCCGGAATGTTCGGTTCCCAAGTTGTCTCTAAGGTTTCAACCATTCCTGGAATGCGTCTTTCGTTGATAGCTGAAAAGATATCTGAGAAGGCTTACAAGGCCTACGAATTTGGCGGAACTTCCCGTAACAAGGTAACTGAAGTAGAAAGTGTAGAGCAGGCGAACGAGGCTATCGAAAATGGGCGTCCTGCCATAACTTTAGACAGCGATATCCTGATCAATAGCGGTGTAGATGTTGTTCTGGAAGCTACAGGTAGCTCTATTGCTGGAGCAAATCACGCTTTCAAAGCTATAATGAATAAAAAGGATATCGTAATGATAAATGTTGAAACAGACGCAGTAATAGGGCCTATCTTAAAACGTTTGGCTGACAACGCGGGGGTAGTTTACAGCCTGATTTATGGCGATCAGCCGGCGATAATAATTGACTTCTATGACTGGGCAAAGACGTTAGGATTCGAAATTGTTGCTGCAGGAAGAGGTTCCAGGTACATGCCCGAGAATAGGAGGAAGACCCCTAAGGACATTATCGAAGGACCTGGCTGGTTCAGCGAATATTATAAGAAGTTCAAAGATTCTTTTGGCCATGAACTCAACGCCGTCATGTACAATTCATTCCTTGACGGAACCAAGCCGGCTGTTGAATGTACTGCGGTCTCAAATGCCACTGGGCTTTTGCCTGATACTGACGGGATGCATTTTGCTACCGCAGGCCTTAAAGATCTCGCTGACGTTATGAGTTTAAGATCTTCAGGAGGTGTGCTGGAGAACCATAATGTGGTAGAGACCATCACTTCATATTATCCTGATGGAGGAGTTGTTGAAGAAGAGATAACGAATGGCATATTCCTCGTCTTCAGAGCACCTAATGACTACCTTCAAGAATGCCTGAAACATTATGGTGCGATTGTAGGTAAAAAGAGCGGAAACGCTCTACTCTACAGGTACGTCCACCTGATTGGTATGGAAGCCCCTCTCTCAATTGCTAAGGTAGCTCTATATCGCGAACCCACGGGTGCACCAATAGGTGTCTATTCAGAAGCTGTCTGCGCAGCTAAGAGGAAACTAGAAAAGGGAACAACTATTGACGCAGCAGGCGGAGGATATACAGTATATGGCTATATGGTAAAAGCTGGAACGGCTAGGGCGCAAAACCTTCTTCCTCTAGGTCTTGCTGCAGGAGCTAAATTAAAGAAGGAAATGCCTGAAGATTATTTAATAACCTATGACGATGTTGAATTAGGAGATTCAGTTCTTTTCCAGCTGCGGAAGATGCAGGAAACATACTTTTCTGTGAAGCACAAATAAATTACAATTATGTACCATGATTTTGCGAATATTAGTTGGACGTTAGAGTAGAAGATATTGAAGCGGTCTCAACATCAATATAACTACAATATATATCTACTATTCAATCGTAGAATAAATAATAACTACAAAATCCTAGAAAACTCGTCACCTTACAGTTAATAGGTAAAATAATCGGCCTAAGACTCAGTTGAACCACAAAAACCTTTAGCAGGGTTTTAAAAACATAATAGTAATCTATCAGCCTCCCATATGATTGACGAGCATGCGCTCCACACTGATAATTGTCCCTAGGATGTTCACAAAGAGCGAGTTCATCGAAGCCTTGTCTTATGTGCCTGATGATTACGATGCCAAATTCGAAGAGTTCTGGAGCTACGTCAACGACAAGTTGAAGGTCTTTGGGGGCCGCGTACAAAAGGTCTTTCGCGAGTCGCTGTCAAAGGATACAAGGGAAGCCCTGAAGGTGGTTAGTAAGGATGATGAGGGAGGTTACGCTCTAATAGTGGGCTTTCTTGAAGAAGGGGCTGAACTAAAACCTACAGAGGACCCAATTTTAGTAGGTGAAACTGAGTCCTGGCTGAACATGATCAAGGACTCCCCAAACGATACACTATTCGAGCTCTACGAACAGAGCCTTAAGGAGAGAAATCAAGACCTTTCGAATCGCATAACCCAAGCTTTGGGCGAAGGGGAAGTCGGCCTGTTAATTGTCGACTCAAGACGTAGGCTGGATTTCCCAGAAGATATTCGCGTAATAAGGGTCTGTCCATTCGATCCAGCAGATTATTTGAACACTGAAAGGGTCAAAGCAAGATTGAAGTCTAAACAGGCTTCTGAGTGAAAGTTAGTAAGAGTTATCACCTTAACGAGTAGGCTTCACGGAGCAGCTTTGCTTTTAAACAACAAATTCATTTAATTAAGGCTATAATATTATCGATTGACGATGTCGGAGACATTCTCACTTTTCCCCCCAGTTCTCAAGAGGGCTATAGAGGAGTTCGGTTTTAATACACCGACCGAACCTCAAGTTCAAGCAATCCCCATCATTTTGCAGGGCAAGAACGTCCTCTTGATGGCTCCGACCGGTACAGGAAAGACGGAGGCAGCCTTTCTCCCCATTCTAAGCACGATGATAGGCTTAGAGAGGTCGCCGGGCATAAAGCTGCTCTACGTCACGCCATTGAGGGCTCTGAACAGGGACCTTCTTGGAAGGCTTGAATGGTGGTGCAAGAGGTTCGACCTGAAGCTGGCTGTAAGACACGGGGATACGCCGGTGGGGGAGAGGACCAAGCAGTCCATCGCGCCACCGGACATTCTTATAACTACGCCGGAAACGTTACAGGCGATCCTTCCAGCAAGGCGGATAAGGGAGCATCTAAGGTCTGTAAAGTGGGTTATAGTCGATGAAGTCCAGGAACTATCAGAAGACAAGAGGGGCGCCCAGCTTTCGTTAGGCCTGGAGAGGCTCAGAGAGAACATAGGAAAGGATTTTCAGGTAATAGGATTATCGGCGACAGTCGGTTCCCCCGACAGGGTCGCCAAATTCCTTGTGGGCGCACAGAGGGACTGCAGGATTATCAAAGTAAAGGTAGAAAGGCTGCTGCAGGTTGATGTAAAGTATCCACAGGCTGAATCCCAAGATTACGCCCTCGCATCACAATTGTTCATGTTCCCCGAAGTCGCTGCCAGACTCAGGCTGATAAGGAAACTGATCGAAGAGCACGAGTCAACGCTGGTCTTCACAAACACTAGGGTTGAAAACGAAGTCTTGGGAAGTAGGTTCAGGGTATGGGACGACAGTTTTCCGATCGCGGTACATCACGGTTCACTATCGAAAGCTTCCAGGGTGAAGGCCGAAAACGAGCTGAAGGACGGCACCCTGAAGGGGATCATCTGCACCAGCTCACTCGAAATGGGCATAGACGTCGGCAGGCTCGATCTGGTCATCCAGTATAATTCACCGCGCCAGGTGACAAGGCTGGTTCAGAGGGTTGGAAGAAGTGGGCACAAGATAGGGTTGATAGCCAATGGCGTCATAATAACCCAAGATTCAGACGACTTTCTTGAATCAGCGGTGATAGCGAAGAGGGCAGTCAACGGCATACTGGAAAGCACTCAGGTAATCGATAAACCCCTAGATGTGCTAGCGCATCAGCTCGCGGGAATGCTGCTAGATAGATCGTCTTGGTACATCGACGAAGCCCTAGAGTTCGTCAGAAGGTCGTATGTTTACAGAAATCTGTCCAGAGAAGAGCTGCTGATGGTCCTGCGCTACATGAGTGATTTACAGCCGAGGCTAGCGAAACTTGAGGGAGACTCATACTTCAGAAAAGCTATGAAGATCAGCGCACTCTACAACTACTACTTCAACAACCTGTCAATGATCCCCGAGGAGAGGCAGTACCTTGTAGTCGACTCGGACAACGATTCCGTGGGGATCTTAGACGAGAGCTTTGTCTCAGAATATGGGGAGGTCGGGTTGAAGTTCATACTGAGGAGCTCTCTCTGGAAGATCGAAAGCATCTCCGGCGGTAAAGTCCATGTGAAATCGGAGTCAGACCCGACCGGGGCGATTCCGTTCTGGGTGGGCGAGGAAATACCCGTTCCATTCCAGATAGCTCAGGAAGTGGGTAAGGTTCGGAGAACTGTAGAAGAATACCGCCAGAAAAATCTGGAAAGTAAGGAGGTATCATATCTGATTTCAAAGGAATATTCAATATCTCCAGAGGAAGGCAGTAAAGGGCTCAAGGAGGTTTACGAAAACCTGAAGGAGGGGTTCCCACTTCCCACTGATAAGAGGATCACCGTAGAAAAGTGGAGGGAGTATCTTATAATTCAGACCTGCTGGGGCCATCTTGTGAACAGAACGATTGGAAGAGCCCTGTCCTACCTTCTGTCCAACAGGTTCGGTTATCCAGTGGGGGTCCAGGTTGACCCGTACAGGATCGTGTTAAGAGCTCTTTGGGCATCTCAGGAAGACATAGTTGAGGGCCTTAAGACGCTGGCTACCGTTAACCTAGAGGATATAGTCAGAAAACAGATGCTCGGTTCAGGAATCTTCAAAAAGAATTTCGTGAACGCTGCCAAAAAGTTTGGGGCGATCTCCAAAGAAGCAAATCTCACCGATATCTCAATCAACAGGCTTATCGAAGCTATGAAAGACACGGCTGTCGTAGAGGAAGCCTACAGAAGCGCGATCAGAAGCGACACAGACCTAGAGGACTCCAAAACTGTCCTTGCCATGATAGAGAGAAATGAGCTTCAGGTTCAAGTTGTGAAAGAGGAGACTCTAACCCCGCTGTCGAGAATAGGTATCGAAGAACTAAGCAGAAGGGCCGAAATTGTTCCACCGGAAAAGCTCAGGCATATAATAGCGCAGGTCGTCAAGGCAAGGCTGCTAGAGGAAGCATTTATTCTCGTATGTACGAACTGCTGGAAATACTCGGAGACATTCAGGGTAAAGCAGATTCTGCATGGCATAAGCTGCCCAATCTGCAGCTCAAAGAAGGTTGGAGTATCGCAGGAGGAAGAAGAAAGGGTCAAAAGGCTGATTTCAAGGATGAGGAGTGGAGCAGAGAAACCGCCGATCAGCCTGAGGAGGACGTACAAGAAAATTATCGATTCGAGTAGGCTGATCGAAAAATATGGGGGCACTGCTACCTTTGTTTTGGCTGAAAGGTCACTGGCTGCTTCCGATGCGGAGTCGATACTTGAAAAGCACAGCACTGTCTCCGACGAACTTGTTCAGGCCATAATAGATGCTAGTAGGAAGAAGATGAGGAGAAAGTTCTCCTGACATAGTTCAACAGTAAACGTTCCAATGTTTGAATGTCGAAGATTAGTTTAATGCGCAAAAGTTTTATAATGCACTCTTCAGACACTTCTTTATGGTTATCGCCTGTAAAATCTTCGTCGCTGAAGAGTACATGTCCTTGGAGGAAACCGCTCTGAAACTCAAAGGGTTCAGGGTTGCAAACGACTTCGTGGAAGGTGAACAGAAGGCCGAGCTCGTGAACGAAATAAAGGATCTGGAGATACGAGCTGACTCCTTAAGGGGCATATTCAGCTTCGACACACCCCTTTACATCCCAAGCAAGGGGTTGCTCAGGCTTATCCCTAGAACATTCGAAGTTGTCTTTGAACTCTTCTCTTTCAACGGAAGACTACTTTTGGTCGTATTCGAAAAAAAGGAGAGAGCCAACAATGTAGCAAACCAGCTGAGCAAGATACTTTTCCTCCTGCCCGGAAGGATTCTGGAGGTTAGGATAGAGCCGGACACCATCAAGAAGTATCACGAAGAACACATGGAGGACGCAAAGGTCCTGTTCTTCGACGACATAGACATCCCCAACATCAGCAAACTTTCGCTGTACGGTTCGGGCTTGGCGAACACCGCCCTCTATTCAGAGTACCTGACTCATGGAAAGCTCTGGTACATCGTCGTGAGATCAAAGAAGTTTGGGTATATCGTAGGGTTTACGAGAAATGGCATAGTGGTCTCCTTCACCAAGATAGAAATCACGGACCTAGCCTCTTTTGTTAAGACAGAAATATTCCCGCTACTGAGCCTTGAAAAAAATGGGTGATCTCAGAATATTATTTGAGGACTCAGCAGTTTTACTGGACTGTAAAAGAAGGGAGCTGGCAGTTTCGGACATTCATATAGGGTACGAGATAGAACTGTTAAAGAAGGGCATCAGCCTGCCACAGAGGACAACTGCGTTAGCAGACAGACTGGTCGAAATAGGCAAGAAGCACAGAGCTAAAGGTCTGTTCATCCTCGGGGACGTCAAGCACAAGGTCGCCTGGGCTTCATCCTTCGATTTCTTTCAGGTTACGACGTTCTTTAACAGGTTGAACGAATGGTTCGAGCACATCGTTGTGACACTTGGGAACCATGATGGAGGCATAAGGAAACTGCTGCCAGAAAATGTGCAAATCGTCACATCTAGGGGAACGTACGTAAAATGTAAGAGCAGCTCATTTACCCTCCTGCACGGCAACGCGTGGCCGATAGAGGAAAGCCTGCGGACATCATATATTATAACCGGACATGGACACTACATGATCGAGTTGAGGGACAGCATCGGCCTGAGGCTGTTCGAGCCGGTCTGGCTTATTGGGGAAATAGACAGAGGCAGATATGCTGAAGCATATACGAAAAACAAGCCAAGCTTTCGAATCCCAAAGGAGAACATAAAGCTTATCGTTTTACCAGCCTTCAACAAACTAGTGGGAGGGATTCCGATAAACAGGGCTGCGGAAAGACATTCAAACACTATAATGAAGTACCTGATAGAGGAAAAGACAAAGCTGTACCTGACGGACGGTACATACCTTACGACGTTATCAAAGATCAAGGAACCCGAATAAGGTTTCCTTTGTATGCAATTTTCTAGGAAAATCGATCTTTGTCCAATTAAATCGTCTTATTCGCAGATGTTCTCTCTTACGAAATAACACGAATATATTCGGGAAATTTTTATCTCTCTTCCCCTCCATAAATAGAAACGATAGATATGTACCCTGTGAATAAAATAAAGGAAAATGTGAAAATAGGGGTCGATAGGGCTGAGGACATGACAAAAGAGCACCCACGTATCGCACTAACAACCGCTTTCGTACTGGGTGGTCTAACGATAGGCGGACTGGCGTGGATTTTAAGAGGAAGGACCGCGGTAGAATGTAGGTGAAGTAGAAAGGACAGAACGATAGACAGTCTTAACATTAACGACTATTAACCCCTCTCTTTTTTGTTTTTGTTTATCTGTGGAATCTTTCTTGTTGAACGAAATATTGAATAAGGGAAGTTGTGCTAAAGGGTGATGTTCTAGGAAAGTAATATAGAAGGTTCATTTGAAAAAAGGAGGAATGATATCAAGAAATTTGGGGGTCTCTAGGAAAAATTAAGCGTATTCGGTCGTTACGTTTACCTCTAAACCTTTGATAACGTTCATGGTTACTGTGCAATAGTTTTCAAATAAACTGGAGCGATGCCGTCATCTATTTGGTTAGATTCGTAAATGTTTATTGCGCATGCTTATATTAAGCTGATTCAATGTTTTCAGTATGAAAGAATATGATGCCATCGCGATAGGCACGGGTTCGGTCATCGAAATCGTTAACGCTCTAATTTATGGTAACCCAAAAGCGAAGGTCGCGGTCATAGATAAGGATGAGCCTGGAGGGATCTGCCTAACACGAGGCTGTATTCCATCAAAGATTCTTCTTTATCCCGCGGAGGTTGTGAGGACGATCGAAAAAGCTAAAGAATTTGGTATACACACAACTATAGAAGAAATAGATTTCAAGGCCGTTATGGATAGGATGAGAAAGCTAATCTACGAAGATATTGAATCGATTCGGATGGGACTCACCCATATGAATAACATCGATTACTATCCAACAGTTGCAGAGTTTATCTCTCCATATATGTTAAAGGTAGGAGATGACGCTATACATTCTGGTCTCATCTTTCTCGGCGCGGGCTCAAAACCTACTATACCAAAAATAGACGGCCTTGACAGCGTCAAATATTATACAAGTGACACGTTTTTAAAAATGGATGTGCTCCCGAAAAGCACAGCTATTATCGGGGGAGGGTACATCGCCGCGGAATATGGGCACTTCCTATCAGCCATGGGTTCGGAGGTCACGATTATAGGCAGAAATCCCAAGTTTATCCCTGAGGAAGAACCTGAAATATCTGCGTTAGCTAAACGTGAGTTCCAGAAGCACATGATTGTGATGACAGGTCTTGAAGTACGCAGGGTAGAAAATGCTTCAGCGAATAAAAAGAAGGTCACCGCTGTAAACAGGGTAGACGGAGAAGAAGTAGTGATAGAAGTGGATGAAATTTTAGTTGCTTCAGGAAGAAGCTCCAACAGCGACATCCTGCACCCCGAAAGAGGTGGGATAAAGACGGACAAAGAAGGATGGATTATCGTTGACAAATACCTTCAAACTTCACAGCCCAACGTTTGGGCGCTCGGCGACGCAGATGGCAAATACATGTTCAAGCATGTCGCAAACTATGAAGCTCTTGTCGTATACTACAACGCGGTACTTGGGAAAAAGATGGAAGTGGACTATCACGCCGTCCCACACGCTATATTCGCCTACCCGGAAGTTGCTAGTGTGGGGTTAAAGGAGAAGGAAGCACTTGAAAGATACGGTTCAGACGACATAGTGATAGGTGTAGAAAGATACGAAGACACGGCCAAGGGGCTGGCAATGAACGTAAAGGACTACTTCGTGAAAGTAATCGTTGAGAAGAAAGAAAGGAAGATCTTGGGCGCGCATGTTATTGGACCCTCCGCCTCTATCCTTATACAGGAAATCATAAACCTGATGTATACGCCATCGCAGAGTGTTAACCCGATTACACAGGGAATGCACATACATCCCTCATTAAGCGAAGTTGTACAGAGGGCGTTCGGGTCACTTGTCGAACCAGAAGAATACCATCACATAATCACTGAACATTACAAACTTCCGAAAGACTAAGTCCCCACCAGACAAACATCATAACTCCTATAATCAATAAATGTCAGGGAATTTGATCCAAAATACGTGTCCAACAACAGGTGCGTGATGAGTCTTAATACTCTGACCTTTTTACGAAAGTCGCAGACATTTATGTCACCAACCGTGTGCTATCCTGTTTCTTAGATTGTCTAACGTTGGGGGAGGGGACGTCTTTGCGCCACATCTCTTTCTTCTCTTGTGCTTAGCTACATCCTTTACGATTTTGCCGCACACGTCACACCTAGGCATTCGGTCTCAATATTCATTCCCTGCAGAATTATAAAAAGCTATCCTAATCTTCAGAATTTTCTTCTTATTTACCTAACTTTGTCTTTGACCATTTGCTTCTTATCTTATCATTAGAGAAAAAATAATTTTCGTGATCTGCTTTATTCACAAAACATTAGCTATTCATTTGGCGGTCTCTTTAATCAGTGCCTTTGCTATAGCATAATGAATGGTATGTGACAATATTCCCTCCTCTCTTTTAATATATTTCAAGGCTCTAACTGATACGTCGGGGATTAAGGCTTCAACCTAAATCAGTCTCTACAGTACGATGATCTATACTGCTGCAGTATCCCTTTATTGAAACAGATCGAATTTTTCTTAATTTTGTTAAGCTATTCTGGTTTGATGAGGACTTTCAGAGATATTTTGTTGTCTGCGGCTGTGCGGAACGCTTCCTCCCAGCTGGCCAGAGGAAAAATATGTGAGATCAGAGGCTTAAGCTTTACTTTACCACTTTTGACAAGTGTGATGGCTGTCTCCCAAGAAGTCCATATGTGCGAAACTTCTCCAATTAATGACACTTCTTTTTCGATCAGGTCCCCAGTATCCAACGTAACAGTTCCACCACCTGACAATATCATCCTACCCCCTGGTCTAACCGACCTGATACCCTGCAGAACCGCTTCTGCGCTTCCTGCGCACTCAATAACTACGTCCGCGCCCCAGTTTTTCGTGTAAGATTTCACGGCCTTTTTTACATCCTCCTTCTCGACGTTCAGAACCTCGTCTGCTCCAAGCTCTTTAGCCATCTTGAGCCTTTTTACTTCATCGGTGCTCGTACCGGCCACAATTATCGGGTATGCACCGAGTGATTTTGCGATCTGCAGCATTACAAGCCCCCTTGCACCTGGGCCAAAGATTATTATGGATTCGCCTGCCGTGAGGTTAGCTCTTTCAATTATAGCGTGAACGCTGCCCGCGGTCGTCTCAATCAGGGACGCTTCTTCAAGAGATATTTCATCGGGTAACCTATGCAAGCAGTAAGAGGGCCAAGCAGCATATCTGGCAAATCCTCCCCCAGTTGTAAAGTAGACTCTCTGTTCTCTGTGGGGCATGTTGCAACAGATGTTGACTTTTCCTTGTTTACAGTTTACGCATCGGCCACAAAAGAATGTGACTATTTCAGCGACGACTCTGTCCCCTTTCTTGAAATCTTCGACATTTTCGCCAACGTCTTTTATGACAGCTGATATTTCGTGGCCTGTCACAACAGGCTTCTCCGGCCCCATTATCTTACCTTTCCCCTTCCAGAATTTCACATCTGTGCCGCAGACTCCACAGTATTTTACCTCCAAAATCGTGTCGTTTGGTGCGTAAGGGTTCTTTCCGATTTTAGGTTCCTCCGTATTTAAAAGCCTTAATTCGCCTTCCGGATAATGCGCCAATCCAAGCATATATTCAGTTAAGGGAAGTTTCTATTTAACTGTTTAAAAGGACAACTGGTTCCAAACAAGGGGGTGCTTTACGGAAATGGAAATAACCCATTTCTGCAGAAAAAGGTTTTAAGCATTAAATCCAAAATAACCTGAATATTTTCATTACCAGAACGAAGCTAAGCCTCTAGTAAATATGCTGTACAGAATAGTGAGAAAATTATTATTCTAATTCACAAGGATTAATTAATAAATGGACTTCTACATTGTAAACTGTTAGTTACTCTTCACTGTTGATTTACTGCGGTAAAATTTAACGCCTATTCCGCACTTTCTTTTAATATATGTTAATCTTTACTCTTTAATTTTCGCATGACTATTTCTCTAACTTTTTCAACGCGTTTATCAAAGCCAACGATCTAGACCCGAACCTAGTTGCACCGGCTTCATGCAGTTGTAGCAAATCTTCTAGGTAATTTACGGAACCCGACGCTTTAACCCCTATTTCCTTTCCGACTGCGTTATAAATCAAGGCTACATCGTGTATTGTTGCCGCGCCGGGACCTACTCCCGTACATGTCTTGACAAAATCCGCTCCAGCATCTCTTATAAGTCTACTTGCCTTTATTTTTTCATCATCAGTCAAGTAGCCAATTTCTATGATCACCTTTACAATAATATCTTCTCCTCCTTCCTTTGAGGCTTTGACTACTGCTCTGATGTCGTCTTCTACGGACTTGTAGTCTCCAGACTTTAGCCAACCTATGTTAATGACCATGTCGATTTCCTTAGCGCCATCCTCTATCGCACGTTTCGTTTCTGCAACCTTTGTTCCAGTCGCATTTGAACCCCAAGGAAAGCCGACAGCAGCTAGAACTTTAACTCCGCTGCCTTTAAGTCGTTTTGATGCGAGGGCAACGTAATCAGGGGTCACTGCGACAGCGTTAAATTTATTTTCAATAGCATCATCACAGCTTCTGATAACGTCGTCTTTTGTAGCATTAGCGTTTAGAGCGGAGGCGTAATCAACCATTTTTGCGATTTCATCACGAGTCAGCTTATTCACAAATTCTCCCCTCATTTGTAATGGTGTTATTGAAGATATATAGATTTTTAATGACTCTATATATTAAAACTTGTCTTAGAATTAATTTTAAATAGCATGTTGCAGTCATATTTCCAGAGATGACTATGAGCTCCCAGGCCAAGAGGGGTTTCGAATACCTCGACATATGGGCGATTTCAAATAGCAGGTCAGAGATACTAATAAACGTCAAAAATATAGGGACCATAGAGGCCATCATCACCAAAATATTAATTGAAGGTAAGCCTTTGAATGCGGTAAACGGAGGAAGATCGAACCCAAGGACACCAATTTATCTCAAGGAAAGAGGATCAGAAACTATTATTCTAAACTTCAGTTCCTCGCTACCTGCGGGTATAACAAACATGGTGTTATACACCTACTCTGGTAAAGAGTATCCCAAAACGGTAGTGATAACGTAACTTTAAGCTTTATCAAAAAAAGGAGTAAGGTTCAAATTTCAAGTTCGGGACTTTTTCATCCCCAATTTCTATACGGCTGGACCAAACAATGTGCCTTTTTTTTCTTTTGCTAATTCTTCACGTTTCTTGCCAACTTCCTTATAGGCATCAGCGCAGGCCAGGGAGCAGAACTTCATTGTTTTGCCACCTATCTTCTTTACTACAGTGTCGTCATGAACTGAAATTTTCTCCTTGCAGTTTGGACATACTTCTTCTACCATATTAATCGTAATTAATTTGAGCTTGTCATAATTAAGTATTTCCCGAACTTTTTCGGGTATATTTCTGAAAGGGATGATTTGGGCTATGAAGAAAATCACTAAGCTGTATAAGAGAGTAACAATAATTGTAAAAAAGGGGCTCGGTTAGAGGTCTATTTTAGCTTCTTCGACAAGATTCTGTCCACATCCTCCAGTCCCAGCTTTTTCAAAGTTTCAGATGTGGGAACTCCCTTTTCATTCCAGCCAACCACCTTGTAGTACTCAAGCTTCATTTCTTCCACCTCTTTGATGTCGGTGACTTTTCCTTTGTGTGGACCTGACGGCAGCGGTTCATAGAACCTTGGCGGGTTTTCGTCTATTCCAGCCCATTTAGCGTCCGGCCCTCCGATCAGCAGCGCAGCTCTCTGGATCTGTATAATTGATAAAGCGATATCGTTATACCACTCATCGGCTGTGATGTTGAATCCCGTGACAGCGTTCAGGAAATCTATCTGGAACTGTGGCGTCATAGGTCCCGCGTTGAACATGCAGTACACGCCAGAGTCTTGCAGGATTGTGCTGTGCTCACTGCCGGAATGGGTTACTGGAAGATAAGCCACAGAGGTGTGATCTCCTCCCTGGGCGCCACACGTATACCCCATTACGGGGACGTAATCGAGGCCGCTTCTGATGCCGTGGGCACCTAGGGAAATACCCTTACATTGGATAGCATATTTAAGCAGGTCTTGCCCCTTCATCTTTCCTAATTTTATGGCTGCCCGATATGTGCCTTCAGCAAGTATATTGCCTACGCCTTTACGGTAGGCGATCATTTCTGCAATCTTTGCAAACGCTTTGGTGTCACCCCATTTAAGTTCTACACCGCCCAACTCCTCCTTTGTAAGTATACCGCGTTGGTAGAGTTCGCCTGTGAAACCTAGCACGTTACCACCCTGTATTCCACAGAACCCAAGGTCTTCCAGGCACGAATTCAAGTAGACGCTCGCCTCTGGGACAAAGACGCCTACGTTTGGTCCGCAGTAGGCTTGCGTCTCATAGTCTGGGTTATCGGTTATAGCCCCCTTGAACTCTCCCGTCCTGACCACTGAAAGTTTTTCGCAGGATGTCGGACATCCGAAGTCAGCCCAGTACCTTTTTACCCAAACCCTACTTTCAAACTGGTCAACGCCGTATGATCTTTCGTCATGCCACTCCTCCTGCCAGTTCCTTACAGGCTCAGAACTCGTTGTGCTTCCAACAGAAAATCCAGCACTACCTGTACCCCACCTTCTCATGCTATCGTTGTTTATGCATTCTTTAGCCACTTGGTCGAGAAGCTCCAAGACCTTTGGTTGATCGTAGACGTCAGGCAAAGGTCCGGTTCCTCTTGCCAGAACAGCGACAAGATTCTTAGACCCCATTACACCGCCGTATCCGCCATATCCCGCTCCATGAGCCCACTTTGACTCCACTGCAGCAACTCTGGTCTTGTTCTGTCCAGCTGGTCCCACGTACACCATCGAAGGCTCTTTCCATTCTCGACTAGGGTACTTCCTGTTCCATTCTTCTCTAACCTCCTTTGACAGGGTCAGTGAAACCTTTTTTCCGTCCTTTCCCCAGACATGACTGGCGTTCCTTATTTCAATTGAGGAATCTCTCACCAAAATGTAGGAGGGTTTTTCTGCAGCGCCTAATATGATTAGGCCGTCCCATCCAGCGCATCTGAGATCGACTGCAAATTCACCTGCAACAGTGCTTCCGGTAATGCCATTGCTCTGTGGGGACTTCCCTGAAACACAAAGGCGGCCGCCGGGGTAGTATCCTGTGAGTGGACCAGAAAAGAGTGTTAAAATATTATCTGGACCCAATGGGTCAATCTCTTCCCATCTATCCCCTAGCCTATCCCATAAGACTTTAGCAGACAAACCTCTACCGCCAATATATTTTCTTAGAGTTTTCTCATCAAATTTAATTTCCTTAATCTTTCCATCGTCAAGATTTATTTCTGCAAACTTTCCAGCATATCCATTCATTTTTATCACACTTCAAAATTCTCTCCATAAATTAACTCGGAGAGCCCTTCCGTTATTTCCTTGGGTGTTTTCGCATAAACTTTAAAGATAAGCGCATCGCCTTTCCCTTTATCGTATTGTATTGTCCTTAAGACATCATACTTAGCTTCTTGGCAGACCTTAACACACTGTGGATCACCGTTGCAAAGATCGCAGATGGTTGATTTTTTATCACTAGGGTGAAGGAATGGGACGTGACCCGGGCACGCTTTAATACATTTCATGCAGCTGATACAAAGTTCCCGATCGACAAGAACAGCACCAGTTTTCGCATCAACTGAAAGCGCTTTAGGCTCTGTTGGACAGGATTCCACACAAGGATAGTCATGGCATTGGGTGCACAAGTGTGGATATTCTAGACCTGGAGCCAGCATGAAAACTCTTACCCTAGATGCTTCAGGCCAGATTTTCTTCTCATGGTATAGGGAACACGCGATTTCACACCTTCGACAGCCGGTGCATTTTGGATAGTCGCGCATAATCCATATTTGCCTTGCAGACATAGAATTAATTTCTAGCTCATATTTAATAAAGGTTTCTAACATCCGATTCTTTTAATAAAGAACGGATGCTTGAGAAAATTTGGAATTTGGTATTTAAGATAATAATGCTTTGCGGTGATTTGCTTTTTGCTGAAGATCAATGATTTAGAAAGAACGATATTATATCATGTTAAAAATCATGAATAAAATGATATATTACAAAATTTATTGTGACCAATTTATGGATACATTTAATTCTCTTCTTTGAGGTCTCAATAGGGAAAGAGAAAGATTAGGATATGACGACTAGGAACGTAAATTATATAGGGAATATCAATGATAAGTGTAAGATCAAGGTATGCAAGAATGGTCCCTATCTTGTTTCTGGTGGAATCCCCTTGATAAAGATGATAATCGGCACAGACAATGAAGGAACTTCTGTTGAGTGGAAAGTGAGCAATAAATACCCACCTCATGAGAATTACACCCTTTGCCGCTGCGGCCAGTCTAAGGAAAAACCGTTCTGTGATGGGACACACTCAAAAGTTAATTTCAACTGCACTGAGACGGGAAGTCGTGAACCTTACGTTAATAGGGCTAAAGAGATCGTTGGTCCAGTTTTAAAATTAACCGATGATGAGAGTTTATGCGCATCAGCACGTTTCTGCCACCGAGCTGGAGGAATCTGGGATCTGGTATCGCAAAAGGATGACCCTGAAGCTAATAGAATAGCCATCGAAGAAGCTGGGGACTGCCCATCTGGTACTTTAGTTGTTTGGGATAAAAAAAATGGAAAAGCGATGGAACCAGATTTTGAAAGGTCCATTATATTGGTTGAAGACCCCAAAGTAGGGGTTAGTGGTCCCCTCTGGGTTCGCGGTGGCATTCCGATCGAATCAGCTGACGGAAAGGTTTACGAAGTTCGCAATCGAGTTACCCTTTGCCGCTGCGGTAAGTCTTCAAACAAACCTTTCTGTGACAGCAGCCATTATCCCGAATAACATGGAGAGAGAAGTTTGATGAGTAAAATCGATAATTGCAAGCTAATCGATGGCGAAGGTGACCTCGACAACATACTTTAATCCAAAGATAAAGTTTTCATTCGTTTCTATGCGTCTTGGTGCCCTTTTTCCTCAAGGTTCTTACCGGTATTTGAGAGATATGCTAAAGATAATGTAAAAAATTGTTTATGTGTAAAGATAGATGATAAGTTAAATCTCTTGAATAAATATTCTGTGGAAGTAGTACCTACAGTACTTCTATTCAAAAATGGGAAAGTTTCAAAACGCCTAGATGGGGTACTTGGAAAGGGATTAACTGAAAGAACAGATTTACACATCAGCGGTAAGGTCTTTAGGTAAAAACAGGAACTTTTAATCATCGGCTATCAACATAAAATGTGTAGCGATAATTTATATTCAAAAGATAGATATGTTAAGCGGTGAAGAGTTATGATTTTTGTTCACACTAGCGTCCGAACAAGAAATATGGATAGATCTATAGACTTCTACACTAAAATGATGGGCCTAAAACTCATAAGACGGAGGGAGATCCCGCAGAATAATGCTGAGGTCGCGTTCTTACAGGATCCGGAAGGGAAGGGAGCAAGCCTTGAGCTTACCTTTTATAAGGGACAGAAGAATTTTATTCAAGCCGATTACGAAGACCGTCTATTTGATCACATTGCTTTTGACGTTAAGGATATGAAAAAAACTATTGATATGTTGAGAAATGGAAAGGTTACGATAACCGACGAACCCTTTAGGCTTGGTCCAGGAGGTTCTGTTATAGCATTCATAGAAGATCCTGATGGAACGCTTATTGAACTAATCGAGAGGTCTTAATAACTATATCCTATAATATACTCTGTATTAGGGTAATATTAATGTAAGTTAGAGATTGGATCATAGACGATTTTATCGGAACATGTATCTATTCATTACATTATATGAAACTAGCGCGCTAGATAGGTCCTTGAAGATTTGCTTTAAGGTACGGCTATCAATATCTCTAGATTTGTCTTCGCCTTCAGAGACCGAGGCTGTTGATCACGTAGCCGGAGTTTGCATCAATGACCAGCGCAATCTTCTTTCCCTTGTGATCGTACCTCACGAACCATATTGGAACATGGAGTAACTCTACGTCCCCGACGTCCGACTGTGTATCTAGTTGTTGGATCATGTGATATTTTGCGTGCGCCTTCTCTGATTGCAGCTGATCAACTAGGGTCTTTGCCTGGGACTTCGCAACGTCTTCGCTGATGTCTCCGTTAAGGATCTTGATGTTCTTGGGCAACTTTGTGATGTCAAACAGAGTTCTGCCTTCGAGAGCAAATTGATAGTCCCGTGGCTGATATTCCGTGAGCGCTTTTAGTGCAACCACAGGAAAGTTGTAGTTCGCGTCCAACTGCTCGGTTTTCCTTATTCCCCCGCCACCGTATCCCATTCCCATTCCGAAGGCCATGTTTCGAACCAACCTGAAACCCCCGCTGAACAAGCCAGTTATTCCTATTCCTTCGTATCCTAAAGCGAATCTGCGGCCTGCTCTTCCTCCGCCTCCAAACCCGCCACCCATCCCTCCCAATATGACGCCCATCAGTGCGGCGGTCGTAGCAGTTTGTCCAACTTGCGCGGCAACATTTTGGGCGACTACAGTGGTGCGTGCGGAGACACTTACGATCCAGTAAGGTACGTATGAGAGGTTCATTTCCTCTTGGGTAGAGTTCTCTTGGAGGTGTCTATGTAGAAGACCCTTGTCCATCATTGGGTTGATTATGGAATTCACTTCGTCAACGCTGGCAATTTTCAGAGTAAGCATTGTCTGCTTTTGTATGCCAGTCCATCCCTGAGTTCCCAAAGTAATGCCGCTTCCGCAGTACTCGCAAGTTATGACCATCTCACCGAATTTTGGTGAAATTGGGGCACCACAACTGGGGCAATTTAGGACCGTAGCCCCATAAGGCGCCAATATCGGTGCCATCGAGGGTTGTTCCTGCTTTGGCTGCTCAGTTGCACCAGGTTGTGCCTGATTTGGCTGTTCAGTCGCGCCAACTTGGGCTCCACATTTCATGCAGAAGGTCGCATTATCTGGAAGCTGAGTACCACATTTAGGGCAAAGCATAATTTATGGCATCGGGAAAAATTATATTTAAACCTTTTTTTTTAAACCCTTTTTTTATGGGATTGCAAGAGGGCATGCAACGTGAACGATGCATCAATTTGATGCAAGTTCAACTTCTCTTTCCTATGACTGCGAGAGAACATCTTCTTGAGGGACAGTTTAATGAACCATTGATCTTTTTCTCTGAACAAGTGCGTTCACTGTATTTACAAGAGCTTCGCATGCGATTCCTCTAGCTTCTATTGAGCTGTCAACCTCTTGGTTTTCGATCTCCTTCTCTTGGTTTTGTATCTGTTCGATAATTGGCTGTTTCCTTTTTTCGTATTCGTCTAATAGGTTTTTTTGCTCTAAAGAAAAATTTTTCACAGCTGATTCTAGCTCCTTTTCAGCTGAATTAAGTCTCTGAGTCGCTTCCGCCTCTTTTTGCGCCTTAGCTTTAACCGTGAGAGCTCTGAAGATGCCAGTTTTCAATCGAGAAATGTAGGTCAGTTCTTCTCTTAAATCGTCTATATTGCTGGATAAACGTTTGATTTGACTCTCTTTCCGCCCCTCTATCTCTTTGGCCTTGGTGGCATACTCTTCTTTGATTTGTTCAAGAAGAATCCTGTAGTTCGAGAGATTTTTGATGACCTCCCGACAAGAAGCTTCCTGCTGCCTTCCTTTTTCGAGTTCAAGCTCAATATTCGAGAGTATTTGAGAACTTTCTTTCAAGAATTGATCATCCACACTTGCTTTACTTGACTCAAACTCGGATACGATGCCTCTTAGATTAATAAGCCAGCGGCTAAAGTGATCGCTAAAAGGTGGTAGTCCAAATTTCTGTCTTCCTAGACTGTGTATCATGTTAAGAGTTCTGTCTATAACCTCTTCTGAGGTCGTTGCTTGATTCTCCTCCCACATTTTGCTACCGCTAGATCGATGTTTCTTTCTCTTAGTCTTGGCCTCGGTCTTCTCACGTCGCGACATTCCACGTCGTGGACCACGGGGTGATCTTATGCTAGGCTGGTATGACATGAACAGAATCTCTTTTCTATGAGATGTTTATGAACTTTTACTGGCCTGTTAAGGAGATATTAGCACATTTGCAACGTGTTTGTGAAACCCAATTACACTCGTCTTTGCTGGCCTATTGCATTGGGTTGGAAAATCAGGCTTACTATCGTGAAGTCTTTACAAGGTGTAAGTTAATAGTAGAGGTTAGAATCATCTTGCGTATCTTTACGGTTTATGTGATAAGTCTACTTGATCGGTTTCCACATATGGCTGCTTTTTTTATTGAATTAATTGTAAAAGATTCTGCTACACTAGCTGGGCTAGCTAATATCTGTGCCTCCATTGTAGAGATTTTGTGAACAAGAAAGCAAGCACAATTATTAGTGATTTAAAAGCTCTGCTAGTAACCGATGTAAATCCTTGTAAATTCAAATCGGAAAGTGTAGATCGAATCCGGCATATAATTTTAAGTGCCGTTTGCCAATTGCATCTCCATTAAACCTTCTCAGGCTTATCAGCAGCCTCTGTTCCAAGGACTATTCCAAAGTTCTCTTCTGTCTCCCTCCTGAAGATGACCTTAATTTCTGAATGAGAAAGGTATTCAGGCTTCTCTCCGTCAATGCGGAATGGCCTGTCGTGGCCAGGGTAGTACGTAGAGGGTTTGAAAGCCTTCAGCTTAGCGATACTTCGCCTAGCTTCATCTTCTGTGGTCGCGATGTAGTCCGGTAGGCCCCTGATATAGGATCTTAGAGTAGGCATCGCATCTCCTGTGAGGAGAACGGTTCCTCCATCAGTTCTTACAAAGACTGCTTGGTGTCCTTGAGAGTGACCTGGAGACTCTATTACCCCGACATCATTTGAAAGATCTTTGTCGCCCTCCAATATCTCAGTCTTCATTTTTTCCAAAATCATACCTAAGCTGATGGAAGTCGCCCAGTCGTCCCCCTTGACTGAACGTACATAGGACAATTCCTTAGAGTTTATGAAGACAGTTGCGTTTCTGAAGAGTTCGACGTTTAAACTATGGTCCCAGTGTGAGTGGGTGAGTATTACTTTGTCAATGTCTGAGGGTGCAAGATTTAAACGTTTTAAAGCATCGATGATCTGCCTTCTGTTTCCAAAGTGCCCTGTGTCGACGAGTATGTTGCCTCTATCGCGTATAAGAGCGATGGTGCAGATTCCAAGTGACACAAGGTTTGTCCTAAAACCTGAACCCTGCATAAGAATGTCCAATTTAGCCATTAAGATTCACCATAGGCAATTAAGATTTCAATAAAGCGAACCTTATAATTCGCAATAAGTCTTTGTTGCTTTAACAAATTTGTCATATCTCAATCAAAAGACCAGTAATATATAAGTTCGTTTCGGGGTCGTTCATCTCCAGACCACATATTCGAGAATGATTAGAACATTAGGAGTGTAAATTGATGTCTGGAATAGGATGGTTCAAGATCTGTGATCTTGATGTATACAGTTCATATGTACGGAGTCCAATAAATCTTTATGAATACGTTTTAATAAAGGGCTCTTCAGTCGGTCATATCCAGAGATAAAAGAGCTTGAAGAATCGAAAGGATTTGATCATTATTTTGGTTGTTGCAATAATATGGGGTTTTAACTGGGCTAACATGAAGATAGGACTCAGCTATACGAGCTCAATGAACTATCTTTTTCAGAGATTCTTCTTTTCAGCCTTTATGATGGTTCCGTTTCTTTTTTTTATCAAGAACGGATTTCATAGAGACTCTAGAAACATCATAAATGTTATACTACAATCCGCTATTTACTCGTTTAGTATGGTTTTCATGATGTTAGCGCTGCAGGTTGAGGGTTCAGGCATAAGTGCTATTGTCACCTACACACAGCCATTATTCGTCTTTGTCTTATCAGCGATGTTCCTTAAAAATGAGATTACGAAAGTGAAGATCGTAGGCGTTCTGCTGGGATTTGTTGGGATAGGAATCATCTATCTGGAGGAATTAGGAAGTGGAACTTTAGAATCTTTTCTTTTTCTGTTGATTGGAGCGTTCCTCTGGGCTGTGTCGATAGTCTATTATAAACTGATTTCTAGCTCAGTTCACCCTTACTGGATCAGCTTCTCAGGGGTCGCAGTCGGCTCCTTTATAGTGCTTCCTCTGGCGCTTGCCACAGGTGGAATCAGCTTCATATATGAGCCAACTTATTTGTTATCAATAGTTTATGCGACAGTCCTATCAACCGTATTAGTATTCTTCCTATGGTTCTACCTTATTAAGAATGAGGATGCAACAACTGTATCTTCGTCGAGTCTACTGATTCCTGTAATAGCCTTTATCGCAGGAGCGTTTTTACTTAATGAAACCGTTAACCTGTATCAGATAATTGGTGTTGCTGTGGTTTTATTTGGCATCTACCTAGTTAACAAAAATGTAAGAACCTAAAGCCCAGCAAATGCTTTGTGATATACTCGTCTAAAGATGCGTTATTAGAACAAGCTGGTGCAATTCCGTTAACATTCCCTTAATCTGCATCTTTCCAAACTTGTTTTTTGCCAGATCTTTTTCGACATTCTCTCTTGATATGGCGCAATGAATGTACAGATTAAGTGAATTCATTCCGATTGTTTATATAACTTTATACGCTGTAAACGCCGAACACCGGATGGCTTGTGGTTTACCGTTGCAGCCTGTGGTCCTATCCTTTGATAGAGGTAGCATACTGGTCAGAGGGGATGTTAGAATACCGTACGCCGTATGGGACGACAGAGTTAGAGCTTTTAGGGCTCAAGCGCTATATTATCAAGAAATAGTCGAATATCTTAGGAACAGTAGGATGACTTTTAGCGACACCGTCCAAAACCTTGTGCCATCGCCGAACTTGAGAAGCGGGATCCACTTAAGGGACTATCAAGAAGATGCGTTGGAAGCTTGGGATAAAGGTGGGAGGAAGGGGATAATAGTGCTTCCTACGGGTTCTGGAAAAACTGTCATAGCCATCAAGGCCATCGAACTCGTTGACCAGTCGTCAATAGTTATCGTGCCAACTCTAGATCTGGTAGAGCAGTGGAGAAGCAGGCTTGAAGCGGAATTCGGGATCGAAATTGGAGTTTACGGAGGAGGAGACACTCGGATTGGCTCTCTAACGGTTTCCACCTACGACTCCGCATATCTTAAGGCGGGTGAGATAGGCAACAGGTTCAGCCTCATTATTTTTGATGAAGTTCACCATTTAGCGGCTGAAGGTTACAGGTTGATCGCGGAAATGTTCACAGCTCCTTATAGGATGGGCTTGACGGCGACCTATGAAAGGGAGGACATGCTCCATAAAGAGCTGCCGAGGTTAACGGGAGGCGTCGTGTACAGGAGAAAGCCGGAAGATCTTACAGGAAGGTATCTCTCAACGTATACTCTCCATAGAATAAGCGTTGAACTTACAGATGAAGAGAAGGAAGAATATGGAAGGAACTGGAGGGTGTTCTCTGACTACCTATCAAGTGGGAAGATAAGAATCACTTCGCCTGATGAATTTAGGAAGTTTATCATGCTTACGGCGAGAGACAGAAACGCTAGACAGGCGCTACTCGCTAGAAATCGAGCGCAGGACATAGCCCTCAACTCAGAATCTAAGATCAAAGCCTTGGAGGATATACTGAGATCAAACCCTGAAGACAGAACACTCATCTTCACACAACATAACGACCTAGTGTACCGTATATCAAAGCGTTTCCTTATCCCTTACATAACATATATGTCTGACAAAGAAGAGAGACATGAAATACTGAAGCGTTTCAAAGATGGAAGGTTCAGGGCGGTAGTAACCTCTAAGGTGTTGGATGAGGGAATAGATGTACCTGAAGCGTCCCTTGGGATCATAGTAAGCGGCACAGGTAGCGCGAGAGAATTCATACAGAGGTTAGGTAGACTACTGAGGAAGAGGGAAGGGAAAAAAGCCAAACTGATAGAAATCGTGTCGAGTGGGACATCAGAAACACGGACCAGTTGGAGAAGAAAACGGAGCAGAATGACGGAGGATTAAGACTGAGTGGTGATGGATAACGCTTGCATATGACCTTCTAAGGGTTAGAGTTTCACATGGGCAGGTTAACCCCGTATACGCGCATTTGGAAGAAGGCGACTTGAACTTCGCTGGACGGGTTATTGAAGTCTTTAGAAACAATGTGGGTAGAAGGAAGGGAGAGATGATGGAAAAGCTGAGAACCCTTGAAGATGAAGGCTTCGATTACAGGTTCGTAAGAGGGTTGTTCGCTCTTCTCGAAAGGCGAAGTGTGTTTAAATCCGATGCGCCTATCGATCCCGCAGAAGCCAGGATGATGGTGTTCCAAAAGGCAAGCGACGTCAGAGTAGTGGACGTTGAGCAAAGGGGGAGAGTTATCCAAGAAGTCTCAGCGAAGCTTGGCATACATGCTGAAGCTCTTGAAAAAGTACTATATTCCGACGTCGAAGAAGAACTGATCCTAAAGGACTTCAGTCCAATATCGCCGGATGCGTTGTTGAAGTCTTACAACCTTTCAATAACGCAGACAATGCTCTTTAGATCCCTAAAGCTGGAGTTCACAGTTTCAGGAAATTGGAAGAGCATCTTCAGATCTATTAAATGGTTGGGCTTAATGTATGCGGTCGAACGTGAGGACGATAGTTATAAGGTAACTGTCGACGGCCCACTTTCGCTCTTTAAAATGACCGACAGATATGGAACAGCGCTGGCGAAACTTCTACTAACGGTGATCGAATCGGGCTATTGGAGGATTAAAGCTGATGTACTGGGAAGGAACAAAGACAGAATCTACACATTCAAACTTACCAGCGATGAGATGAAGGGGTTGATCGAGAGCACTGGATCAGAAGACACACCATCCAAACAGACATATGATAGCAGTGTTGAAGAACGATTTGCCAAAACCTTCAACGCTTACGGCTCCGGATGGGTGCTCGAAAGAGAGCCTGAACCTCTGCCTGTGGGCAGACATGTGCTGATACCTGACTTCAGGTTTACGAAATACAATATGAAGGTGTACTTGGAGATCGTTGGATTCTGGACCCCAGACTATCTTGAAAGAAAGATCGCAAAGCTTGAAACGGTGGAAGATGTCGACTTAATTGTCGCAGTGAATGAAAAGTACGCGTGCTCTAGACTCCGCGACCTAAAAATCCAAGTCGTATACTATAAGGATGATGTGTCGATCAAGCCTATAATAGAACACTTAAAGGAGCGCGAGAAAGGTGTTATCGAAAACGAGTCTCATGCATCAAAGCTTAGGGACATCAAATTGGCAGGTGATATAGTAAAAATAGAAGACATAGCAGGAGGTAATTCGATTAGTGTCGAATCTGCCAGGAAGGTTCTTTCAACCCTAACCTTCGAAGGCTACAAGAGGGTTGGTGACTACTTCATATCCGACTCAGTTCTAAAAAAAATAGAAACTAGTCTAATGGGGATAGAGAAGCTCTCTGAAGCGTTGGAGGCTGTTGAAGCAAACAACATAAAAGAACCGTACCAGGTAATCGAAGCTCTGGGCTATTCAATAACATGGAATGGTTTGGATATCGAAAAGAGCAGGATAAGAAAGGATGTGGATGTCCAAAGTCAGTCTCACTGAATATTTATATGATGTAGTTAAAAAGCAACGGAAGCAAGTCTAGGAAAGGAGTTACTCTCCATATTCAAATATATTCTATTCAAGTGTCTGAACTATTCTGAACGGATTTATATTAACTGCAAAAAGGATTTTATCTTTGTCTTACACACTATTAGGAGTTTAGATGTGATCCTAGTTGAAGTGTTGTCGGTCATGCAAAAAATGGGCTATGGCGTCGGTGAAGGTGCCAATTGATGCAAGAAAGATTTTAAAGGCAGGCGAGTTCATTGAAATAAGGTTCCAAGATAGAGTAGTTAAGATTCCGGCATGGGACTGGGAAACTAAGGAGCCTATCTCTTTAAAGAAGTTGTCTAGGCTGAGGCTCTGTTTTTATGGAATAGGAGTGATAGAGCCTTGGAACCAGTGTAAGAACTATGATTCGATGTATTCGAATGACCTTACTTTCTGTAAAATTAAGGATGTATGCGAATTCTCAAATTGGTGCCCAAAATTTCAGAACATGGTATCTTACATAGCATAATCGCCAGAACTGTCTTTATTCAATTGATTTTACTGTCAAAGCCATCGATTCCAACTGCAAAACGCGCACCATCTTCCAGCAACCCATTAGCTATCTTCAAAGCATTGTTTCTATAGACTTGTTTAGACAATATGACTGAAACGTAAGCTATCTGTGCCTGTCCATCATAAACAGACAGTTCATAGTACCTCCCTGTTGGGTTGGAGTCTACAGTACTAATTTCAAACGTGCTTAGAGAATAATATACAGCTACGAGTAGGACAATAACAACAACAATTACAATTTTAGTTCTGTTTCTCACCTTAGGTTTAGAACATCATTACGGTCTTTTACAAAAAGTTGAACTACATTAGGTTGATATTCAAACCAGAATGTAAACAGTCTGCTGTGTGTACTTACTATAGATGCTGGATCAAGCTTACCTTGTTCGATTCCCCAATTAATTAAGGTGGAAATCCTGTTAAAATAACTCCAAGCTCAGGAAGACAAGCGGTTTAAACCCTCTTTAAACCCCTAATCTACACTATTTAGCAGTTAACACCCTGGTGCCGAGGCCTTAAACTGGTTCAGGTAATACCAACAATCGAGTGGACCAGGCGCGATTCATACCTAAATGGGTTCGAGTCCCTATTACATCTTTTGCTGATAAAAAATTATAATAATCTACACATAAAAAATAGAGTAGGAATTACCCCTCCAAAAAGTAGTAAAGATACTTAAACAATCTTGGTTTGTTAGCTTTTGCCAAGAACATAAAAAGAATGAATTTCAAAAAGATTTTATATAGTCTATCAAGTTTATTCTAAAAATTGTTCTTATAGGTTTAAGCATTAATGTAATAGTTAATTTCAAATTTGATATTCAAAGAATAACGTTAAATCAGTTGCTCCAAGGGTCGTATTCTAATTCTTTTTTCATTAATTCTTTGGTTCAAAAAGTGTTATTGAATCTTCGGATGACTTGGATCGATGTATTCAAATATTAAAGGTCCATAGAGTGATTAATAGTATTGTTATTCCTTCAAATTTTAAAGTCAGAAACATCGTTGTGTTAGCAGATATTGGGAGCATGATTGACATTGAAAAAGTAGCGAATAGGCTGGATAATGTAATCTATGAACCAGAACAGTTTCCAGGTGCCATTTTTAAACTTAATAAGAATATTACAACCCTTCTTTATGCATCAGGTAAGATTGTTATACTCGGTTTGAGGAATGAAACAACAGTCGTAGAGACGATTGAGTCTGTGATAGAGAAGTTGAAACAATAATAAAAATAATCACAAAAATTACATTAAAACTTTTCAATGATATGGGAACTTAGTCAACCTAACATCCAAGAAACTTTACCAAATTGGTTAAGTAAATAGCTGAACAAAAAAACGCATTGAGCCAGTGCGTTTTAAGATTTTTAAATCCGGCTCAGACAGAAAAAATCGGAAATGCTAACTCCAAATATTCTACTTGTTAGCTCGGTATGATCCCTCAGAGCTCAATTGAACATCATATCGCTCTCATGCAAGATGATATTAAGTTGAGCTAACAGGAAAAAGTTAACGTTAGCAATTTTGTTAAAAATGATTTGAGCCGAACATAATATTGCAAATTGTTCTTTGGCTCAAATTAATTTAAATTGATAAATGTACCAGATGACATAAGACCTGCTTTTATCACTTTTATGGATCCCATTATAATAAAATATGGAGGAGAAATCAATGGAAGATATCTGGGTTCTGCTGGCGTCAAGAGACTATAAAGAAATAGAAGATGAGGGGATACACGTTCGAGAAGAAGAAACTATCCTAAAATAGTTAATGTTTGCAACGGGGCCGGATGAAAAAACGTTTAATGTTCGCTTTAAAACAAAATTACCATTAATGGTTAATGTTTATAACCCAAATTGGATTATAAAATATCATTATATAATATCATTAGATAATACTGGGCTAATTCCGGCTCAAACAGAAAAAATCGGAAATGCTATCGATAAACATTCTGCATCTGGCCCTGTTCTGATGTCCCTGTGCAATATCGTGCATCATATCGCTCTCATGCAGAACGCATTTAAGTTGAGCCAACGGGAAATAGTTATCGTTAGCATTTTGTTTTAAAACGTGTTGAGCCAAACCAAATTTAAAATTATTTTTTTGCTCAATCAGTTTTAATTTTTGGAAAGTTGTCCGATAGGGAGCTGGAGCTTCTGATTCTGGCTTCAATAAGTGAGCAGAACAAGACAGTGAACGCTCTATTTGCTGATCAGAAGGCTCAGTTCAAGCAGGTGTGTGGGAACCAGGATGCCATACAAAAGAACATTCTAACTACTTTGAACGAGCTGAAGAATCTAAAACAAGATTTATATCGAAAGGGCAATATTTAGGATATAACCAAACTGGTTATATAACCAAACTGGTTATGTGTCCCTTACGTTTACCACATTAGTAAATGGCACGGCGACGTCGTGCCAGACTCGTTTCATGGTAAAAAAATCGTATGTTTTTGCACTATTTTTTTTAGGTAAATTTGGACTTGAAACGACCTAAAAGACCGTTTACCAATTCAGGAAATAGCTCCTTTTGCCCCGTACCGATAACAGGAAGTACGCTATCGCACAGATAAGTACGACTACGGAACCAACTCCGATAATCCAGATGAATAATGTGATGAAATCATCATTCTTTTTAAAATACCTCATACATCTGCTCTATGACCTTGCGTAATGTGCCCTTATCGGGGTACATCTGACTTAGGAAAAATCGCAGCCGAGATTTTGGCTAAATGAGTTGGGAGATGAATTTAGTAAGGAGAGGGAACTCGAAGCCCAAACGGGAGATATGAATACTTTGTGACCTGTATGAAAGCCCTGAAGATCTCCTTAACTGCTGATGAAGCATAGACGCCGTTTCCAGTTCCTTTCTTTCTTTATGATTAAGAAGCTTCGTAGGAGACCTTGAGCCATATTATCAGTTTTTTTATCTACATCTTCTTTACTTTTAAGGATTATTCCGTATAATATCCTAGTTGGAGTGCTTATCAAGGACGATCTTGCACTAGGTACTTGTACGTTCTTTTACCTTAATAACTATCCCAGGTCACCTTGGTACAGCTTCCTTCCGGAAGCTCATCGTCAACTATACCAGACAAAAGACGTTTGGTGCCAACATTGTCTGAGGTTCACGGTTCGTTGGCCGCAAATACATAATTCTTTGTTCGTTTATTTCAGCGATATCCTATCTAGGTTCGTTTACAATTTTATACAGGGTTTCCTCATCCACAGATAGTATAGCTGGTCGGGGAAGAGATAACAGAATCTTCTTCCATCTTCTGTCGGCGGCCAGAACATCTTTGAGGATTTCCCTTGCGGTTTCGAAGTTGCCGCTATTGAGCAATGATACCACCTGCCAAAACTTAAGCTCCAATATCTCTGGCGCTTTCCTGTTTGCCAACCTGTACTCTTTGATTGCCTTTTTGACCTTTCCCTGTGCGATCAAGTCGTCTCCAATGCTGTTAATCTCGTAGGCTTCGCTGATTGTTATCAATCTGTGGAGTTCCTTAAGCGGCTCAGGATGGTCCTCTACTCTTAGGTCGATGACCTTATCTTCCCAAGGTATGCCTGTTGACCGACATTTTACGACAAGCATCGCAGCGGACTGTCTTCCTCTAATGTCGCCTCCAACGTCTTCAGCGGCATCTAAAGCGGACATCAGCCGTCTCATGAAAGTTCCTCCACTCCTTCTAAAAGCGGAAGCCATAGCAGGCCAAACTTCCTTGCTCTTCATTAGGTTAGCCTGAACACTAAAGTCATCCCCTATTAGATGTCCTGACTCAGGAATACATTGGGTGCCTGTGTGCGCCGCTATTCCGTCAATTGTATCCAGCATAGCAACCTGCCTAACGTCTTCTTTAGGATCGGTTGTTAAAAGCGCCTCAAGCGTTTTTCCTGCTCTAATGCCAGCTTTCATAAGAAACAGGCCTAAGGGGCCGTAACTAGGTTCAGTCCTCGACTGGGTTGCAACGACTCCTACACCTGATTCAGCCCAGGGAACGACCGAACCAACGGAGAAACAGTGCGATTGCACCGCTACGCCCATTAAATTTTCTTTTTTACTTATCGCAATTATCGAATACGTACTGATAGGTCTAGCATTCATCCCCATGTATACGTTAAATCAATTCTTATATGTTTCATTCAAATATAGTTATTGTTTCTGATAGGTTAATATCCGAGAATTAAAAACCGCACATTCAGATATATTCTTCAGGAAGATATACTCTTGGGGAAGCCTTTCTTACATAACAAAATGGGCACTCTCCAAACCTTACTGGATATTCCTTTCCACACTGGCTGCATCTTTTCAATACATTGGAACTATCCGGAAGTTCACCCGGTTCTATGAATTGCCTATCGTTATTCGAAAGATAGTTTTTGTTGATGACATCTTCCACGGTTTTGAGCGTCTTCTCCAGTATCCTCTGCCTGTTTCTTCTATTCTCTTCTCTCATTTCTCCAGCCATACGCTTTGATACGATCTTTGGAGGTTCAGGGTCGCGGTATTGCACAAGCTCTCCTATTGCTTCTTCACCGATCTTATATGGGATGTCGTTGGAAAGAAGGATATGGGAGATTAGCATTAACAGGCGTTCCTTTTTTCCGTCATCAATGAAGTCCGACATAATGTTTAGTTCCTCCTTCTTGTTGGTTATCTTCTGTGTTAGCACACTCCATTCGCCAAACTTCAAGGTCTGTGAGACACTCAAGAGATGGTCTCTCACACTCTTGAAGACCGCGAATGAAATGCAGCAGACAGCGGTCCATTCGGCGACTAAAAGATACGGAGAAATCGATGCTGGAAAGGAAGGCCTGATGTACAGCAGGTATACCTGAACAAAGAATGCAACAACCCCTATGCCAAATAATACGGTGTAGCTGCTCAGCTTGTTTCCGATATAGTAAAGGTAGTCTTTACTGGAGTATTTGAAGAAGGATAACAATGATAGAGCAGCAGTTGCTAGAAAGCAGTAGAAAACTATGTTGCCGGGTGAAAAAGGTAGATCCAGATTTAAACCCATATAGGATTCTATTATTGTCTTTATCATATATCCGGTGATTGTGAGTAGAGCTGCGAACGTGAAGGTGCTCGCGATCTTCGAATAAGTTTTTATTATGCTGTGGGTGGCCCAAACCAATACTGTGCCGATGATCAAATACCCTGCAGTCTTGTAGGAGTCGGGGAACACGATCTGGGGGTTGAACAGGGTAAGCGTAAAGGTGACCACCATAACCGGGACTTCTATATGGTTGGATATGGCCTTAACAAAATCGCCTTCAAAGAACTGACCAAACATTTCTATTGTATAAACGACAATGATAATGCCTGATATCGGATAATATAAGTACATGAAAAATTTGCCCCAAAAAATTTGACTCAAGTTCGAACCGACGTAGAAAAAAAGCAGACTCAGTACGACAAGTGTTGCAAATACTAAGATAGTCGTTTTAATAACCGATTTAGAATTTCTCTTAGTGCCTACAGCCTCCTTTGATGCCTGGCCGCTTCCCTGTCCAAATTCTAGATTTTCCCTAATCTTCTCTTGCATAATTTTTTCCTCGACCAGATTCATTTCGTTCCAGCTCAAGAAGGTTGACATACATTTCCTCATACTGTCTTCTCGCTATCGTATGGAGGCTATAGTTAGCCACTTCGAACAGGGAGACCACCGATTCCAATGAATGATGCTTGTTAGATGGCACGCCCTTTTTAACTATCGATTCAAACTCTCTCGGCGTTGTCTCTTCAACGATTCTGGGGTCCCTTTTCTTAAGCGATAAAAAGTATTCTCTGTAGAGCTGAACCACTTCTTCCCTGTAGTTCACTATCCTGATCTTAACTTCGGCGATCTTGTTGCCTTTTTCCACTATTGCAAATGTGTGAGTCCCCTTTTCTAGGGTGAACTTCATTAATTCTTCACCTACCCTAAGTTCGGGCTTTCCCACCCTCTCGTCATCCACGATCATGTACGCCTCTTTGTGTTGTGTCGTGTTAATCTTCACCTGAACCTCCAGTGGTTCACGTTCTCCCCAAACTAACGCAAATTGTTCCCGTATCTGGGGAAAAGAAATAAAAAATAAAAAAAGAAAAGCAGCCAGTCTCCGGCTGCCTTCATCTGGTTCTTGGTATCCAATTGTCTGTGCGGTAATAGCCTTCTGCCTCTTCAGACGACCATTGATCAAGAACATGGCAATAGATAAGCCAACTATGGCTAGGATTGCAACCGCCAATATAGCGTTTGCTACAGCTGATGACTCTTGCGGAGGGGTCAGGATTAGGGTGAGTTCTGATGGCAGAAGGTATTCGCTGCCATTGAACCTGATGCTGCAGGTAATATTATTAGACATAGACGAATTAGGTACTTCTAATTTTAGAGATGCTATTCCTCCGCCGTCGGTTATTCCAAGAGAAGAAGCAGTTGTTATATTCGAGCTAGCGGATAGGTCTTGTCCTACGATAGGAGTCCCCAAGTTGTCAACTAGCTTCGGAGTGATGTCAATCTGTTTCCCCAAAAAGTTTGTCGTTTCTACTGAAATAAATGTCTTAGTCATCACTTTGACGGTCTGGTTCTCTTCGTTTTCAAAGTCCTTAAGCTTGTAGTCGAGGGTAACGTTTCCTATCATGAGGTTAGGAGAAGCATTGTAGGATAAGAACATGTAGCCGTTTACATCGGTTGTGGCGGAAGATATTGTTGTACCGTTCATGCTGATGAGGACATCCTCCTTTTCTACCGGAAGGTCTTCGGCCAAGACTATCGCTGCAAGAGAATTGTTTTCACCTCGAATTATGTTGTCAGACAGAGGTATTATGGAGAGTTCAGGGACTTTGACCTGCCTTTCGCTTAGGCTTGCAAGATAATATTGTAATCCTGAGAAACTGGCTGTCACATTATGAACCCCATATACTGATAGTGTAATGGGTGTAGAGAAGGAGCCATTTTTGTCCGTGATCAACGTTCTTGGAAGCGAATCAACGTCCAGAGTTACCGTCATGTTAGAGATTGGTTTTTCAGTTCCAAGTTCCTCAAGTGTGCCGTTAACATAAAAGGGTCTGCCGTAAACGACTTCTTGTGGTGTAATCAGGTCTATTTTAGTTCCAGTCATGACAGTTATAATAGGGTCGCTTGATGAACCGTTATAGACGCCGTTTCCAAGGGTTCTTGCGG
>Ga0187889_10000294_pt1 | contig 61395 bp, 70 predicted proteins | sample June2016WEW_7_10_2_FD_132992 | JGI IMG/M metagenome (GOLD analysis project Ga0187889, IMG submission 132992) | Peatland microbial communities from SPRUCE experiment site at the Marcell Experimental Forest, Minnesota, USA - June2016WEW_7_100 | ecosystem: Environmental > Terrestrial > Soil >... | reverse complement strand
TCAATCGAGGTCAGGATCTTGATGGCGCCCTTCCCCCTCGGTGTGAGCTGATAGCGTTCCCGAGGTTCGTGCGTGATGAGCCCGCCCTCGGATAGCGTACGGAGATGGAACGCGATCAACGACGTATCATCGATATGGGCCGCCTCCATGGCCTGGGTGAAGCTGCACGGACCGTCTGCGAGTCGGCGGAGGACGAGTCGACGGATTGGGTTCGCTAGCGAATCGAGCGTCAGGCCCGCTTCGGCCGATACAATCGACGCCCGGACCGCGAGCGCTCCCGTGGCGGTGATCTTGTTCGGGTCGTACCCCACCGCGAGCGGACCTTTTCCTTCCAAAATCGCGCGGATCCCATCGAGGAGCGCGGCGATGTCTTCCTCCCGGTGGAGGGCGAGAAGTTGCTCGACGGCCGCGAGGACCACGGCCGCCTTCTCCTTCGGTTTGACGAAGTCCTCGACCGCCTCGCGGATGTGGACCGGATTCTCGGGGTCGAGAGGGACATGGCTGACCTTCTCGGTGGTCAGGTGGACGGGAGGGGGTGAGATGAGCAGCACCTCGTAACCGCCCTCTGCGGCGAGGGCGCTGGCATACTGGACGGGGTCGAGCGGCTTCGCTCCCGCCCGGGTCAGCATGAGCTGTTGGCTGACGAGATCGAGGACACGACGGACCTGATCGGGGTGGATTGGCTTGCGGAGGTAATCGAACGCGCCCAGCTGCATGGCCTGGACGGCTGTCTCCACGGTCGCGTTGCCGGTTAGCATGACTACGATGAGACGGGGCCACCGCTGCCGCGCGGTGGCCAAGAGGTCCATGCCGCTCCGCCGACCCGTCTTGAGGTCGGTGAACATGACGTCGAACTCCTCCCGCTCCAAGGCGTTGATCGCCATGGAAGCTGACGTGACGCCCGCCGCCGAATGGCCGTTGTCGCTGAGCAGGGTGGCGAGTTCGTCTCGGAACTCCCAATCGTCGTCGACTACGAGCACTCGCATCCCAGACCCCCCCGGACCCCTCGCCGGCCAATAGACCGTGCGGGGAAGGCGGGATGGTGACGGGTCCAATATTAGTTGCGGGGTCGCTCCGCCAATCGCTGGGGGGGCCTCTCCGCGGCCGGGACCCTGCTGAGAGACGACCTTCGAATGGGTCGACGCCTTGCTCGCAGGCTCTTCATCGACGGTGGCGCAGCGGACCCATGTCGGTGCTCGACACCCCCGTCATTGGCTCGCGTTTCCGAGAACGGATTGGTGGGGGTAACCCCCGGACCGCGCCGTGAGGTCCTTGATTTGGGCTAAGGGGGCAGTTAACCCACATACTCGGTTCGACGAGCCGGTGCGAAAGGAAGGATTAACATGGAGAACACAACCGGAGAAGAGAACAAGCCCGTCACTCACGAGGTCGCGAAGGTGCCCGCCGAGGTGGGTACCGCGACCATGGAAGGCGTGGAGACCGTCGGGCGCGAGATCGCGAAGCTAGTGGTCGAAGGGGTTACGGTCGTCGTCGACGCCACCAGGACCGCGGTCAGTGAGATCGCGAAGGCGGGAGAGCAGCTGGGCCAGGACGCCCACCACGACATCCGCCCCCCCACACCTGAGCCGCCGGAGCCGCCGACAGTCCCTACCCCCGTCGCACCTACCGTCGTCGTGACGGAGGTCTGAGGCAGAACAATGATCGGATGGATCGTACTCATCGTAGTCGTGGTCGTCGTGCTCGTCTTGTTCGGGTACCTGACCCTCTAAAAGGTCAGACTGGGTGCCGGGGGAATGCCCCGGTGACCCTCCGACGGGGCGGGCGACGTAGACCCTCATCCGCCAACCCTTCCTTACTGTCGGGTCGTGTCCTACAGTTCTTACCGCGAGTAGGACCTGCGGGACTTTGGTATAGTGGGTCCGGAAACCACTCCGGAGCTACCGGGAGTACCTACACTAGCGAGCCTCGACCCCCTTTTTCGGTGTGTGGACGGAAACGGCGCTACCCCGGATGCTCGGACCTGGCGGCGCGTCGTTTCGCCGGTCCCTAGGCTTCAGGTCGACTCCCTCCGCTCCATAGTCAGGGGCGCACTCGTCCGCCTCGCGGGGAACCCCACACAGACTCAGATTGAGTCATCGTCGCCTGCGGCGAGCGGGAGCTCGGGGAGCCGCATGAATAGTATCGCGGGGCGGGGGTGCGACCAGCCCCCCTTCCCTGCTCGGGCCCTATGCTCCTCGTGTCGGTGCTCAGTAACCGTGCGTCTGCGCGCCTTTCTTCGCCAGGAAGGTCACCCGCGTTCTCCGCGGCGCCTTCTTACCTTCCCACAACGAGACTCGCGGGGCTTCGTCGGATTTCGGCGCACCGGACTTCACTCGGACGCGTCGCGGCATCTTCTTCCCTTCCAGGAAGGAGACCTTCGGTCTTCGCTTCGCTACCAGGAGGGCTCGCGCCTCGAGATCGACTGTCCAGCAATCGCTTGATTCGAATCAAGCGAAGGACCATCCCCCCCTGGTCGATGCACTTCACCATGGCGCACACCATTAGCCTCGGAGCGGCCCTGCTGTTACTCGTCTTGGCGATCTTGTTTCTGTTCCTGATCGGACCCTTTGCACTGCTGATCCTGATCGTGGTTGTGGTCCTCCTGTGGTACGCGTTCGGGCCCGGGGCCCGTCGCTCGGGCGGCTCCAATTGAATGCGACTCCCGGACCGGAGCGACTCGTTACTCTGTGAGTACCGAGTCTCTCCGCGCTCGCCCCGACGCAGACTTGGGTGAGTTTCGGTGACGGGCGATCGACCCAATAGTGAGCCGCGGCCCCGGTGGCGGGTCACGGTCCTACAGGGCAGGGGCATGGAGCCCCCTGGTGTTCGAATCTCACGGGGTCGAGGACGTCATCGGTGAGAATCGCTCCAAGCCATCTCGAGCGTGCGGCGATACGGGGCTAACCGGAGCCGTTCCCAGCTGAGGGATCCGTCCCGGAAACCGACGGAGCCGTCGTCCCCGATCCGGCCGTCGGTTCCGCCGTGGCGGGAGGCGGGGTCACGGACATCCCGGTTCCGGAGGAGGCCGTGAGAGCCGCAACGGCCTTGACGGACCCGGTCGCCTTGCCAAGCCATGTCGCGCGCCGTCGGGCCACCGTGATGTGGGCGTCCACGTACGCCCCGATAAGGAGAAAATACGAGATGAACAGGAACGACGTGAGATAGTCCACGGGCGAAATCAGATACTCGAACGAAAACGAGTGGGCCCCGATCAATCCGAGGATGGAGGGGAGGTCCGCGGCGAGCGTCTGCGCGATGAAGGCCGACACCACCAGCGCCCAGAAGGTCGAAACAACGAGCGCCACCTTGCTCGGACGAGTGACGAGGTGGAACACGAGTTGAGCGTAGGTGACGAACGTGCCCAGGAGGAACGAACCGACCGCCGCCCCGAACAGCACCTCCGCCCAGAGCGGAGCGCCGACGTCCGGGTACGCCGCGAGCAACGTGACCTCGATGCCCGCGACGAACCCTGCCAAGAGACTCAGGCCGAAGATCAGGTTCGCTCGGCGGACCCGTGCCCGGTGGAGCTCGTCCCACTCGTGACGTCCGATAAGAATGAAGAGGAGACCGAGCAGGGTCACGACGGCCGGAAGGAGGAAAAGCAGGCTTGTCCCGGGCAGGAAGGAGCCGGCCGTGAGGAGCGAGTAGACCTCGCCACCCCCCTCGACAGCGAACCCGACCGATAGGATCGTAAGGCTGATGCGGAGGTTAGTGGACACGGGACCCGCCTACGAGGTTCCCCTCTCTCCCCTCCGAGACCTCAGAACGAATTTGAAGGCTCCGCAAGGGAGCGGTCGGGGACTCCGGCCGCTCGATCGAAGGGTGTAGGCCGCTCCGCACGAGGGAGCCGGAAGAGCGCTCCAGTCGGCTCACCCGGTCCCTCCCCGGAGGTGCCGCGCGAATTCACGGTGGCGGCTGTGTCGTCACGATGTGAGGGTTGCCCAACAGGATCTGCGCCAGGAGGACAAGGCCGGCCATGACCGTCAAGAACGATCCCACGGCGACGAGGAGCCATCCGCCGGCGATAATCCACGGGATGATCCCGAGGATTATCAGAACCACTCCGCCGGTCAGGCTGCGCTCGGCACCCCGAAGCTGGGTGAAGCCCGAATAGACCAGGATTACGAGACCGAAGATGACCGCGAGCACCCCCGCCACGAGGGCGGTCACCGGGCCGCAGTAATGCTGACCGTACCCACAGGCACCGACCCCATAGGGAGCGAGGCTGAGAAGGAATCCCAGAAGCCCTCCAAGAACGATCAAGATGCCACCGAGCGCCGCGAGAAGCGTGACCAAGCTCCGCTGAACCATGTTCTTACCTGAGGACTTGGGAGGTCCTAGGGGTGATATTCGCTCCCTTGAGTCGGATTAAGGGGATTCCGAATCATCGAGGAGCTTCCCCACCCTCACCGACGAGCCGCGTCCAACCAGTGCGGGGAACTGATGGACGGGCGGGTGAAGTCGGAACGGAGAATCCGAGGGAGACGGATCTCCCAGAGATTGCGTGCCTCCTGAGGGATGTGAACTGGAATTGGTACCCCCCTGCTTCGGAGGCCGCCCGGGTGACGGCTTCGGGCTTGGCTCGCTGGCTGACGGAACGGACGGCGTTATCCCTCGGAGCTGCCCGCCCGGTTCTCCGCCGCGATTATCTGCTTCCCTTCCCGGCTCCCGGTTCGAGTTCCCACGGTGAAGAATCGCTGATCCACATCGACGTGACATCCCCCGCGGAGGTGTTTCGGGGGCCGCCCCTCCTGAATTCTCGTTAAGGTAACCCTCTTAGGGGTCGAGCTTGGGTCGGTCCTCATGGCTAGCAGTAGCAGCATAGGCGGACTCCCTCTGGGCGTGGCCATCCTGGCTATCTTGATTGGGCTTTTCGGACTTTTCGTCATCGTCCTCGGCCTGCTCCTCGTGCTCGGCGTCGCGGGCGTGGCTCTCGGAGGAGTGGGGGTGACCAGCGTGTTCGGGATGTCCGGAACCATAGGGGGCATCATAGTGCTGATCATCGGGATCATCATCCTCGCCGTGGCGGTCGGCCTTTGGAACCAAGAGTTGTGGGCGCTGGTCCTCGCCATTCTCGTGCTCCTCTTCTACGGCGTAGTGGACTTCATCGCCAGCTCCTGGCTCGGCCTCGTTATCGTCGTGCTCCTCCTCATCTATCTCGTGGCGGTCGCGAGGCATTTCGACTGACGAGCGAGGCTCCTAGGCCCGTCGCACGGTTCGACCTTTCCGGGAGAGCGCCCGGACGCTTCGCGCGGGGCCGAACCCCTCCCCTGTAGGCGCGTTCCTCGCCGCACCACCCGGCCGGGGCAACCCCGGGACGTCTTGGCGGGCCCTTTCCGAGCCTCATAGCCGCCGCGGCACCCCTCCACGAGAGCTCGCACCTGCGATCACGCTGCCGAGCCAGTCGGCGGAGGTGCGGTGCCCCCTCCCCCGGCGCCTCCCACGCGGCGGGTCCCTTTGGGTAGGTCGACGACGCCGGGCGGCCTGTGGGTTCCGACCCGGCTCTACGAGGGACAACGCTCTTGTCGAGACGACCGCCTGGGGTTCCATGGTTCCTCCGAAAGAGACCGAACCGGCGCTCGCCGCCCCCGGAGTCGGGGAGTTGCTCTCCACCCCGACGCAGTCCGTTTCGGGCCCTCGCTCGAACCGGCGGCGTCGAGATCGCTCGTACAGCCACGTCCACCTGGAGCTGGACCTCGCCCCCGAACCGCTGAATCCGAACGGCGTCCCGCTGTTGGAACAGCTGGCCGGGTTCCTGAGAGAGAAGAAGATCGTGGAACGGGGGACCTTGATCCTGATGGCCGCCGCCACGCTCCACGCTTTGGCGGCCCGACGCTTCCGTCGTGTCGACCATTGGGAGGTTTCGCCGGGGGGTTGGCTCCCGCCACCCCGACCCGGGAAGGACCCGAACGCCTCGGAGCCGGTCGGGGACCTACTGGCCACCCTCGAGAGCGGTGCCTGGGCATCGGTCGGCTCTGCCCGCTCGTTCTCGGCCCGTCTTTCGGACCTCTCGGGCGCCCGGGTCGATGTGACGGTCCGTCGGGTCCACCGAGAGCGACGTCATGCCCTGATGATCGATCTGTGGGGCTTCTGGACGAAAGCAGCCGTGCAGGACCTGGAGGGTTCGATCTCGAAGCGGTTGCCGGTAGTCCGTTCCCGGATGACCAAGTTTCAGTATACTTGAACGGTAGAACGCTGCGAACCGTCCGCTCGCACGGGGGAGTACTCCAGCCCCCAAACGCGTCGGCATGATCTCGACCGCGACCGTCCCGATTGAAGGGGCACGAAACGTTCTCTTCGCGGACGGCCATCGAGGCTAAGTCCGCCTCCCCGATACAGGCTCGCACTGGCTCTACCGAGGGCGATGACGGACGAAAAATCGCGGTACGAGAGGACACCCATCCCCGAGGAGTCCCAGGAGGAACGGGCGGGCTTCGGGGAGATCCTCCACTCGTACTCCCCCGAAGAAGCGGTCCTGGAAGCTCAACGATGCCTGCAGTGCGCGATGCCGTACTGCGTGCAAGCCTGCCCGATCACCCAGGATTGCCGGGGGTACATCTCCCTCCTCGCCCAGCGGCGGTTCGACGACGCCGCCCGCCTCACGATCCAGGAGAATCCTCTCGCCAACGTCCTGTGTAAAACTTGCTACCACTACTGCGAAGAGGATTGCATCATGGCCGGTCGTGGGGTCCCTATCGCCATCCGTCACCTCAAACGGGCCGCTCTCGAGCTCGGCAAGTCGGACCTCCAATACGTGGCCAGCGCCCCTAAGCACCAACGGGTCGCGATCGTTGGGGGAGGCCCGTCGGGCCTCATGGCCGCGTGGGAGCTCGGCCTTCGCGGCTACTCAGTGTCCGTCTACGAGCAGCAAGAGTTCCTCGGGGGTCAGGTGGACTCGATCCCGAAGTATCACATGGAAGGCACCGAGCTGGACACCGACGTGGGGCGGTTCCGAGCCCTCGACATCACCTTCGTTCTCGGGAAAAAGGCCGGCGTGGACTTCACCCCGGAGAGTTTGCTCCAAGACGGCTACCTTGCCGTCTACGTGGCGATCGGAGCCTCCGAGCCTCGTTCGCCGGGCATTCCGGGAGAACACCTTCCGGGGGTTTTCTACGCGTTGCCGTTCTTGCTCGCCGTCAACAAGGGGCCGGAAGGCCTTCTCGGTCGGAAGGGCCGGAAGGTGGTCGTCGTGGGGGCGGGTGATGTGGCCCTGGACGCGGCGCGCTCGAGCCTTCGCCTCGCCGAGAAAGGGGATGTCACCGTCGTCTACCGACGCTCCCGAGAGGCGATGCCCGCGGGCGAGGAGGAGGTAAGCGGCGGCGAGATCGAGGGGATCCACTTCCTTTTCCAGAAGGCTCCGACACGGATTCTGGGGAGCATTCAGGTCCAGGGCATCGAGGTCCAAACCACGAGACCGGGTCCCCCGGACGCCCAGGGGCGTCTCACCGTCGTGAGCGTCCCCGGCACCGAGCAGGTGATCCCCTGCGACACTGTCATCATCGCGGCCGGTGAGAAGGCGGATGTCTCGGGACTGCCCGCCGAGCTCGACTTCACCTTCTCCTCCCTGGGCTGGCCGGTCGGAAAGCGGGAAGGCTGGATGACCGACGTAGAAGGCGTGTTTGCCTCCGGTGGAAAGTCGGTGGTCTACGCCATGGCCGCGGGAACCAAGGCCGCCGAAGCGATCGACCGATACATCAGTAAGAAGACCGGTCGCTCTGCGACCCCTCGCCCGGACCCGTTCGGCGGAAAGACCCTGCACCGGCTACCGGATGGCTACGGCGGACCGACGTGGCACCTGTGACTTCCCCCGGTGCGAAAGGCGCGAACCCAGGGCCCGGGTCCGGTCTGCGCGAGTCTCAAACTAGCGTCAGGACCTAGGCACGATAGACATATTCCCGGACACTCCTATCCGCGTGGCGAAAGAGTCGATCCGGAAGGGGGAATCCTTCCTCCCGAAAGGACGGAGGTTCAGCGATGAGGCTATCCCACGCGGGGCGTCATCCGGACCCGTGTGCGACCTCTGTACCACCACCGGCAGTACCCACGAATCGGTCGCTCTGCACCCTTGCCAGTGCGCCTGCACGCCTAAGGATCTGGACCCAAGTCCCAAACACTGCCGTGTCTGCTACCACGACCTTCGGAGGGCGAACCCGGCTACGGGTGGGCGCTCACTCGCGTGATTCTGTAATGGGTGGGTTCCCGCTCGGGAAGCGACGTCGCGCCGACCTCATCGCGGCCCGCGCGCGTTCTCCGTGGAGACCTCTTCGCTCCCAGACCTTTCCGAGGGATTCGTGACCATGGATCCATCGGTGGGTGCCTCACCATAGGTCTCTCCCCCGTGGACCTCAGCTAAATACATCCCCGCGTCCCTCGGTCGGCCATGCAGCTCCGCCACCGAGAATCGAGCGATCCGATCGGACGGGCCCTCGAGTGCGCCGACCGTTGTGCTAAGGATGGGACATCGGACCATCCGTTGACGCCCGAGCTGTTCTGGGAGGATCTCAAGCGGGACGGGTTCTACTTTCCGGATGATCCGCCGGGCAGCGACGAGCACGGGCGCTTCTTCGCCCATCTTGTCCTCGACCATGCGGTCGCGCTCCACCGGATCACCGGGAACACCTCCCAACACCACTATTGGGCCCTCCCGTAGACCGTTCCGAATGCGGGTACCCTCGCGCCGGGGCGGGCGGATATGGGATGACCGCACGGGGGTAGATGTCGAAAGGGACGACACGACGGAATGGCTCATATCCCTCGCATGACGGCCGACTGCTGACCGGCCCCTCCCGTCGGGGAACCCCCCGTTTCTACACCCTCGTCGTTAGAATTCGGCTCGAAGAGTTGACCGCACGGCTTCTCGTTACGGAACGAGCTTGTTGATCAAGGGCGGGCGGGCAGTGACCGACCGCGAGGAGCGCGCCCAGCTCCGAGATCACTAGACGCTCGTCAGGGTCGATTCAACGCCTGGTGAGGAACCGAAGCGTCGGGACGACCGACGTTCTCCTCGGGTGGACGAAGCCGGCGGAAACGGGAGTAGACGGCGACATCGTAGCCAATCTTCACGCATCCGGCGAGCGCGAAGGGGGCGGCTACCCACGGCCCGCCCGCCGCGAGGAAGGACCCGGTGACGGGGGCGCCGAACGCCTGACAGCTCCGGGCCGCGGTCGTGTAGCCCGCCGCCGCGGCGCGGTCCTCGGGGGGTACCACCGCTTGCATGTACGACTGGCGCGTGGGGACGTCCATCTGCGAGAGCGTGGCGCGCGCGACCCAGAGGACGGACGCGATCAGGAAGGACGGAGCGAATACGACGAGGATGAGGAAGACGTTCGACGGGATGTGGCTGAAGACCATGGTGTTGACGAGACCGAACCGCCGGGCCAGCGGCGCGGCGAGGACGAGAGAGAGGCCGGCGGCCAGGTTGCTGAGAAAGAAGACGAACCCGAGAAGGTCGACCCCGGGGTGGAACTGGACCGAGAAGTAGTAGACAACGAGGCTGTTCACGATGAGCCCGCCCGCGAAGGCGTCGACGGAGAACAGCGCTGAGAGAGAGTAGACGATCGGTCGGCTCGGCGGCGAGAGCGGAGACGGCCGCTCACCGCCCGCCTGACGGTCAACGTCGCTCGAAAGACTCCGATAGGCGGGGACCAGAGCGAGACCGAGGAGACCGTAGAAGAGGAGCGTCGCGTCGTGAGGGCCCGTCGGGAAACCCGTAAACGTCGGACCGCTCAGTCCGTAGAGCGGACCGGCGGCGAGGGCGCCCACGGCGACCCCCACGTACCCCAGGAGGTTGTAGAGGGCATAGGTCTGCGTTCTCACCCGATCCGCCGTCGTTCCCGCGAGCGCGGCCTGCTCGAGCGCGCCGAGGGGACTCACGTCGGCCCCACCGGCAACAATGCCTCCCAGAAAGAGAGCCGCGAGCAGAAGCGCCGGGTTCGCGATATCGATCCAGAGGAGCCCGCCACCGGTGGCGAGCGCGACCGCGGACAACACAAAGACCGACCGACGACGCCAACGCAATTCGATCCGAGGAACCGCGATGGCCCAGGCCGCGGCTCCCCCCAGTGCGAGACCGAGAAGGATGCCGATGGCGAACGAAGAGTAGCCCACTCCAGCGAGGTCGAGAGCGATGACGATCGAAAGGGCCCCGGCGCCGAACCCCCGGGCGGCCCGTGTGCCCATCAACAGAAGACGATCCCGTCTCACTGCCGGCGCTCTCGAGCCGAGAGAGCTGTTCCCTGTCATTGTACCTCCGGCTCATCCTGCCGAGTCCCATCCTCGACCCGGAGGATCGGTCGGCGGGTAGGCTCGGCGTTGCCCCGCACCACTAGGGAGACCCGCCTCCCGTGTGTTCGAGCTTCCCTCCCGTTTCGATCTTCCACTTGCAATAGGCGTAGAGCGCGTCGTAGAGAGGGAACTGGAGGCGCTGGTTTTCTAGGTCGTCGCGGGCCAGCATCCGAAATCCGGTCGCGGCGGCCTCGAGTCCCCCCGCTTCGAGTTCCCGGCCGGAGCCGCCGTCCGCTACGCGAACGATCTTCGCGAGGGCGAGCAGGGCCGGGTCCGTGAGCTTGTACTTCCGTATGATCGCGTCAAAGCTCACGTACTCCTTCCCCCCCTCCTCATAATGGTGCAGCTCCGCCCCTGGCGTGTCGAACGGGGTGGCTCCCTCCCTCGTAGCCACTTCCATTACCTTCTCTTTTGAAACATAGAGGAACTCCGCCTTGGGGTCGACGAACTTCCGAATCAACCACGGACAGGCGATCCGGTCCACTCTCGCATGCTCTCGAGTTACCCACTTCATGACCGGTCCTCGGCGAAGCCTACCGCGGGCCGGCTCATGAGGATAACACCGGGAATCAGTACTGCAGACGTACACGTTGGCCGAGCGCGGTCGTCCTGGCCTGTCTCCGCGTGATTCGCCACCGCGATCCTGATGCGGGGCACGCGAGATCGATGACCCGACCGCGATGAGCGCGCAGGGCCGCGCGGAGGTCGGCGGGCGGGTCCTGGACCTCGCGCCGATTCGGAGGACCCGGTCGGGCCCCCGGTCCGAGAGCCAGGAAACGGAGGGTTTAAGCCAAGTTCCCGGGTCGGGGGGAAGGTGGCCGCGGAGGGAACGATGGTCGGCACACCCTCCGCCGTGCCGACGTTGAGAGCGGTCTTCCGTCGTGCCCTGCCCCCCGTTCGCCTCCTCTGGCTGGTGCTGGTCGGACTCGGTATCTATGGCTCGAACTACCTCGGGGGACTCGGCGCGACTTCCCTAGTGATCACCCCGGTCATTGCCGGCATCGTCGACCTTGGTTTCCAGTCGGTCCGGTATGATCGACCTCGCTTCCCCGACTCCGCGCTCGCGACCGGCCTATTCATCGCCCTCATCTTCCCGCCCACGGCGAGCCTGGTGTTGGTCGCGACCGTCGCCTTTGCCGCGGTCGCGTTCCGACACGTTCTCCGCTTCCGGGGCCGGCCCTGGTTCAACCCGGCGGCCACGGGAATCCTGTTTGGCGCCCTCTTCCTCGGACTCGCACCGGCATGGTGGGTCGGAATCGGGCCCTACGGCGAGGTCGCGATCATCGCTCTGGGCCTCGTGCTGCTGGCTCGCACTCCGCGTCAGTGGCGGCTCCCCGCCGTGTTCTTGGTGACGTACGGACTCCTCGCCGCTGTGCAGCATTTGGTGGCGGGAACCAGCGTAGACCCTCACGTGCTGCTGCTCCAGGCGGTCGATCCGGCGACCCTCTTCTTCGCCCTCTTCATGGTCGTCGAACCACGGACGGCCCCGGGGGCCGCCCACCAACAGGTCCTCTTCGCGGGAGTCGTCGGGATTTCGGCCGCGTTCCTTCCTCTCTTCATGCCGAGCCTCGGGATTCTAGTCGCGCTCCTCATCGGCAACACCCTCGCCCTGCTGCTCCGGCGCCAGGGCGCGAGAGTTTCCGTCCCCCGCAGCTCCGAGGCGCGCTCGAAGGGCCGGTCGAATCGGCCGACGGGACCCGCCCCCCTTCGATGGCCCGTGAGCTACCGGGCCGCCGCCGGGATTCTGAGCCTGATTGTCATCACCGCGGTCGTTGCCGCTAACCCGGTCGCTCACCACGCGGTTCCCCTGCTACAAACCCCGACCTCACCGGGCGGGGGGGGCGGAGGCGGGGGAGCCCAGGCGGGTTGTCAGACCGACAACCCCTCTATCCCCGCCTCGACGCTCTCCCAACTCCACAAGCTTCTCGGCCCCTCGGTCATCCTCTCCTACGACGCAACCACCGCGGTGGTTGTCTTCTACGATCCCGTGAATCATGTGACGGTCACCGAGTCGGACCTCTACGAGGACTACGGGTTCGCCGAGTTCAACGGGGACGACTACGCGGTGAACGGCTGCGCGGCGTGAACGGGGGAGAGTGGTCTGCACGGTGGTCGGTATCGCGCTCTCGTTCCTCGGTGCGAGTCGGTTTCCTGTGGCGGATGCTCGAAATCGTTCTCGTTCGAGAGGATACCGTCACGGACGGACGCCCGCCTCTCGGTCCCCGTTTACAGGCTCTATGAGAATCCCGGCGCGTCGTAGAGCGGGACGTCGCGACCGAGGAGCTCCACCGTGACGTTCTCGCTGATCGGCAGCGTTGCCGACTTCATCACCACCGTCCTGACGACGGTCGGCTTGCCGGGTCTTTTCGCGCTGATGGCGGTCGAAAGCTTCGGGTTACCCCCCCTGCCCTCCGAGATCATCCTTCCGTTCACAGGCTTCCTGGTTGCGGAAGGGACGTTCTCGCTCGGAGGATCGCTCGTGGCCGCTTTGGCCGGCGGCCTGGTGGGTTCGTTCGCCGCCTACGCGGTCGGCCGCTTGTGGCGCGAGCGCATCACGGGTTTCGGCATCGGGCGTCTGCGGCTGCAACCCCGCCATCTCGAGCGGATGGACCGATTCTTTGCACGTAGGGGTGAGGCCACGGTCGCCCTCGCGCGCCTCGTACCCGTGGTGCGGGCCTACATCTCCTACCCTGCCGGAACGGCCAAGATGAATCCGGTCCGCTTCGGGGTGTACACGTTGCTCGGTTCGATTCCCTTCACCCTCGCCCTGGTGTACGCCGGGATGGTACTCCGGTCCAACTGGACGGCCGTCTCCTCGTACTTCCGCTACATCGACATCCTTCTGGTCGCGACCGTGCTGTTCGTGGTCGCCTACCTGATACTCCAGATCGCCGGCGTCTTCGCGCCCGGCTGGCCGCCCCGTCGGGCCACTCGCGTACCCGCCAACCCCACGGCCTCCGAGGCCGAACGACCTTCCCGGTGAACGCCGTCGACGGAAAGGCGCTCTCACGCCTGCCACCCTCGTTACTGTCGCATCGCCCAGTGCCCTCGTCCGCTCGGTCGCCGCGTCCGACCTCGACAGGACACGCCCGCACCCGGGTAGCGATCGCAAATCGCGCGGAACCCGTTCAGTGGCGACACCGATCCTTCATCGGGTGACCGTTCAAAGCACCCTTTGGGGGGGGCAACTGAATGGTTCAAATCCCCCGCATCACGGCCGTCACGGCACCCGGCCCTTTCCGGCCGACGGGTCCACGGGGTGTACCGAGTGGACCGATGCGTCTTCCGCGGAGCGGGATTTAATCTAACAAAGGTCGTTCTCGGCTCGTGGCTCCGACCCGCCGCCTCGCCGCCATCATGTTCACCGACATGGTGGGATTCACGAAGCTAGGGCAGCGGGACGAGGAGGAGGCATTGCGGCTGCGCAAGGAGCACCAGTCGCTTCTGCGACCGCTCTTTGCGGCCCACGGAGGGCGGGAGGTGAAGACGCTGGGCGACGGATTCTTGGTCGAGTTCTCCAGCGCCGTGGAGTCGGTGCGATGCGCGGTGGAGATCCAAGGGGCGGTGGCCCGACGAAACTCCCTCCCTTCCTCCAAGGAGCGAATCGTTCTTCGGGTCGGGATTCACGTCGGGGACGTCGTCGAAGAGGGGGACGACATTGTGGGAGACGCCGTGAACGTCGCCTCTCGGATCGAGCCCCTGGCTGAGCCGGGCGGGATCTGCGTTTCCGGGTCCGTGTTCGATCAGGTCCGAAACAAACTGCACGTCCCCATCGAGAAGGTCGGCTCCCGAGCGCTCAAGAACGTCGAGTTTCCCGTCGACATCTACCGGGTCATGCTCTCGGGGGATACGGCCCAATCCCGCCCCACGGGAGTCGAGCCTAGCTCGAACCTCCGCCTGGCGGTGCTCCCGTTCGCCAACATGAGCCTAGATGCCAGTGACGAGTACTTCGCCGACGGTCTCACCGACGAACTCATTTCGCGGGCCTCCCAGATCCCAAGCCTCAGAGTCATCGCGAGGACTTCGGTCCGACGGTACAAGGGCTCGTCCAAATCCATACGGGACGTCGGACAAGAACTCGACGTCGGCGTGGTGCTCGAGGGGAGCGTTCGGAAGGCCGGCAACCGCGTTCGGATCACGGCGCAACTGGTCGATACCCGTTCGGAGGAGCATCTCTGGTCGTCGCGATACGACCGACCGCTCGACGACATCTTCGCGATCCAAGACGACATCGCGGGGCAGATCGCGACGTCCATCTCGGTGCACGTTTCGGGGCGTCGCGGGGAGGCCCGTCCCTCAATGGCCCCCAGCTCGCCGGACACTCACGACATGGAAGCGTACGCCGACTTTCTGCATGGAAAGAAGCTGCTGGGGGAGAAAGGGTCGGAAGCAACCATCCGACAGGCCCTCACCTTCTTCGAAACGGCGGTCCGTCGGGACCCGCAGTTCGCCCGGGCGAGGGTGGGGGTGGCCGAATGCCAGCTTTGGCTGGGCGGCGAAGGTGCGATCCCGTTCGTCGATTCGGTCCAGCGTTCCCGCGAGGAGCTGGCGAATGCCCTCGAGCAGAACGACGCGCTCGCGGAAGCCCATTCCGCACTCGCCGGACTCTTGCTGGGCGCCGATGACCTCCGCGGCGCCGAGAACGAGGCTCGCCGGGCGATCGAGCTCAATCCCAGTCTCCCCGATCCCTACCGGTGGTTGGCCCAGATCGCCGCGGGAGACGGAAAGATTGACGAGACCGTACGATTGCTCGAGGCCGCGCAGCGGCTCGACCCGGTGGACGTCAATATCCTGGCGTTCCTCGGACGGGCGTACTTGTACGCGGGAAGAGAGGCCGACGCCCTGGCCCATTGGGAACGGACGAAATCCTTGGTCTCATTCCGCACGAACGCGCATCTCGCCGAATACTACCTCGGCCTTCCCGACTACGCCAAGGCCGAGGAGACGGTCCACGAGATGGAACGGCTGAGGCCGGACAGTGCGTGGACGGAAATGTACCGGGGGTTCCTGGCGGCCCGGCGGGGGAACGCGGAAGGCGCGCGACGCGCCATCGACCGGCTCGAGAGGCGCGCCCAAAGCGGGGAGCTCACGGTGTTTCTCGCGGGCTTCGTCCACTTCGCCTCTGACGAGAGGGACGCCTTTGTAGCGTGCATGGAGCAGGCCTTCCAATTGCACGCGTTGCCGCTCCTGGAGCTGATGTACTCCCGTCTCTACGAGCCGGCCCGGAGTGATCCTCGTATCCTTGACCTGCTGCGGAGGCAGTCTGAGCTTCGAGACCCGGCCCGCTGAATCCGACCCCGCCGACCGGGATCGACCCCTCGAGAGGCCCGAGAATTCCGGCAGGCGGCCCGGCACGCCACGCGAAGAATGTCGCCTCATCTTTCGACGATTTGATTCGACCCATCCCGACCGATTCTCTGGGACAGCCCGTCTCCGAAGCGCACCGCGGAACAGTACGTGTCTTGCCCAGGCACCGTCGCAAAGGGGAGCCGAAAACGTGTCGGAGGAGGGCACTACGGGAGGGTTCAACTCTCCCACATGGCGGCCTTCGGGCACCGGCCCCTCCCCAGCGGTGGGAACGAAGTTCATCCGCCGTCGGGACGACCTCAGGAACTCAGCCAATCCCCGTGGTACGGCACCCGGTCTTGAAGGCCCTCTCGGCTAGGGCACGTGGTAGAGACGTACGTCTATGCGCGGAAGTGAGGGGCCTTCCGACGGGACCGCTACCTCGCCGTGGCCCACGACTAACTCCGAAGGCCGCTTCCGGAGTCCCTCGGCACGGCAAGCAGGTTCAGCTCATCGTGAGTGATCGCGCCGTCCAGCAAGGAACCGTAGGTGCCGTGGGCAAGGACCTCGAGGCTTGCTCGCTTGAGTAGTCCCATCGCCGCATAGGATGCGGAAGGGCCGAAGCTCACCCGCTTCACACCCAGCTTCTCGAGCTCCGCGATCGGAGGGAGTCCCTTCCGGATCATCACGTTCACCGGGCAACGGAGCGCACGGACGAACGTCGAGATGGATTCAGCATCGGTCAATCCCATAGGATAGACGCAATCCGCTCCCGCGTCACGGTACGCGATCGAACGACGGATCGCCTCGTGAAGCCGTTCCCCGTCATCACCGGGCGCGAGCCGAAGAGCGTCGGTCCGAGCGTTGATCACAAGAGGAATTCCCATCGACTTTCCAAGTCGTTGAATCGCCTCGAGTTTCCGGACCTGGACCGCATCCGGATACAGTCCCTGGCCCGAGGGATCCCGGTCCTCTAAGTTGATGCCAACCGCCCCGGCCGCGAGCATCATCCGAACCGTGGCGGTCACTTCGCGAGGGGTGCGTCCGAATCCGGCGACCACGTCGGCGCTGAGGGGGACAGCGAGCTTCCTCGCAATTCGCCCGACCGCCACCGCCAATTCGCGTCGGGGCATCTCCTCTCCGTCCCGATATCCAAGGGAAACCATGAGTCCCGCGCTGGAGGTCGCCACCGCGGGGAAACCGGCGTCTTCGAATACCCGCGCACTCGGGACGTCCCACGCATTAGGAAGGACGAGCCCGCGAACCCCGTGATGCAGTGCGCGGAACGCCTCGGCCTTCTCGGCTTGCGAAACCATTCGATCCTCGCCCATTCCGTCCGACCTTAAACCTCCACCTCGGCTCGACCCCCTGGGATCCACAGACAACTAGCCGCCGACCGAACCCATGCTAAGTCAAGTGCCTATGTCGATAGACATCTACATATAGTGTGTTGACCTGCATCGACATGATGGCGTCCTCCAAGCCCGAGACCGGCCTCATCGGTCGGCTCGGAAGGTTGACTGGCTCGGACGGTGCCTGCTCCCTCCCCCGCTACCAAGGGATGGGAAGGCAGGTCGTGAAGGGAAGCCGGTTCGCGAAGGCCCTCGCGCGCGCTCGGGCGCTTTCCGATGAGCAGCGGCTGACGGCGGTGGCAATCCTCCGCCGGGAGGGAGAGCTCTGCGCCTGCGAGATCCAGGCCGCTCTTGGCCTCACTCATGCCACCGTCAGCCACCACATGTCCGTACTCACGTCGGCCGGCATCGTGACCGCCCGACGGCGGGGGAAGTGGATGTACTACCAGCTGGAGCCGGGAGCCTTCGCGGAGATGCTATGACCGAACCCGAGCCAGACGAGGAGACGATTCGTCGGTCGGTCCGGAACCGATACGGCGGCCTCGCTGGCGCGCAAGACGCCGGTGGTTGCGGGGAGAGTGGGCCCTCTTGTGGCAGATCTTCTCCCGAATCCTCTCTCCACGAGGCCGGAACGGGCTGTTGTACTCCGGGCTACACGGTTTCTGAACTGGCAAGCGTCCCCGAAGGGTCGAATCTCGGTCTGGGATGCGGGAACCCCTCGCAACTCGCGGCGCTCCGACCGGGGGAAGTGGTACTCGACCTCGGCAGTGGTGCCGGGATCGACTGCTTCCTGGCCGCGAGTAAGGTCGGTGCGTCGGGTCGTGTGATCGGCGTGGACATGACGCCCGAAATGGTCTCCCGCGCACGCGGTCTGGCACACACGAACGGTCAGACCAACGTCGAGTTCCGCCTCGGGGAGATCGAGCACCTCCCGGTGGCGGACGTCTCGGTCGACGTCGTCCTTTCGAACTGCGTCATCAACCTCGTTCCGGACAAGGGCCAGGTCTACCGCGAAGCGTTTCGGGTCCTGAGACCCGGGGGGCGCCTCATGGTCGCGGACGTTCTCGCCACGCGTCCTATCTCCGACGAACTGAGGAACGACCTTGAGCGATGGGCCTCCTGTTCCTCGGGAGCGCTTACCCGCGATGAGGTGGCCGAGCGCTTGCGTTCGGCCGGATTCGAATCCATCGAGGTGACGGTTCACGGAGAGGATCCTACGCCGGATTCCCTGCGGGCCCAAGCCGAGCTCGGGGTCGTATCCGGAGAGGTCCGCGCGACGAAACCCGGGGGCCCCCATCTATGACGGCACCCAAGGTCGTTCTGTTCATCTGCGTCGGGAACTCCGGCCGCTCGCTGATGGCCGAGGCGATGTTCAACGCGAACCCTCCCGAGGGGTGGACCGCGATCTCGGCCGGAACGAGTCCGGCGGCGTCGGTGAACCCGCGGACGGGGTCGATGCTCCGCGAACTCGGGCTGGGCCTTCCGCCGCATCCGCCACAGCTGTTGACCCCCGAGATGATGGACCGCGCTCGGGTTCGGGTCACCATGGGATGCCTCGATGACGCGAGCTGTCCGGCGCGTCTCAAGACCCTCGAGCTGAGGGACTGGGCGCTCCCCGACCCGGCGCACCTGGACGAAGGCGGCTTCCGGCAGGTCCGCGACCGACTCGCGGAGCTCGTGAAAGGCCTCCGGACCGAGCTCGTCATCACGGACCGCCGCCGGAAAGGGGTTGCCGAGGACATTTCCGCGAGACCGGCATAATGACCTCCCGCGTAGCCCCACCCCCAGTCTGCACCCGCCAACAGACCGCGCCGACGGCCGATGCCCCTGCAAGGAGCGGTCGCCCTTCACGGCTCAGACTTTCTCGGCGCGTGCCCCCCTCGGTCGTTCGGGGTCGCATCGACGCCTAGGGTTCGAGGTGAGCTTGGCCGCTGTTTCACCGGGAGGGGCTCTTCCGTCGACCCCTCCGCCGGGCGGTCAGCTCGACGTCGTGGATCGGTATCTCCCCGTATGGGTCCTTTCGGCCATGGCGGTCGGCCTCACCGTGGGCCGTGTGTGGCCGGGAATCGGCACCGCGCTGGGTCTCTGGCAAATCCAGTCGGTGTCGGTACCGATTGCCATCGGTCTTCTGCTGATGATGTACCCGATTCTGGCTCGAGTGCGGTACGGCCGGATTCGGGAGGTCACCCGAGGGTGGCGGGCGACCGTTTTCCCTCTCGTTCTGAACTGGGTCGTTGGACCCGCCGTCATGTTCGCGCTGGCGTGGGCGCTTCTCCCCGACGCCCCCCTCCTAAGGACGGGAGTAATACTGGTCGGGCTGGCCCGGTGCATCGCCATGGTACTGGTCTGGAACCAACTCGCGGGCGGGGACGCGGAGTACGCCACCGTACTGGTCGCGCTCAACGCGGTGTTCCAGATCCTCGCGTACGCCGGGTTGGCGGTCTTCTACCTGGACATCCTTCCCGCGTGGCTCCACCTGCCCTCGCAAGCAATCTCGGTAGACGCCTCCACGGTAGCGCTGAGTGTGCTGGTCTTCCTGGGGGTTCCGCTAGCGGCGGCCCTGGTCAGCCGACTCGGTCTCGCCCGATGGAAAGGACGAACGTGGTACGACGACCGGTTCGCTCCCACGGTGAGCCGCCTGACGCTGTGGGGTCTCCTCTTCACGATCGTGGTGATGTTCGCCATCCAGGGCCTCTCCATCACCACCCTTCCCTTCACGGTCCTCCGAGTGGTCGCGCCGCTCCTAGCGTACTTCCTCGGGATGTGGGCGCTGGGATTCCTCGGCAGCCGTTGGCTCAACTTCGGGTACGAGAAGTCGGTGACCGTCGCGTTCACCGCGGCGAGCAACGACTTCGAACTCGCGATCGCGGTGGCGGTGGTCGTCTTCGGGGTCGCCTCCCAGGTCGCGTTCGCCTCGGTCATCGGTCCGCTGGTCGAGGTTCCCGTTCTCCTCGCACTCGTGTACGTCGCTCTGTGGAGCAGGTCATGGTTCGACCGAGGTCGAGCCCGCATTCCCAAACCCGGTGGCCCGACCCCGTCGGGGTTGGGTCGGTCTAACGTACGAGAGGTCGACGAAGGGGAACCGTTCTGAGCCCCGGTCTCCTCGGAGAGAAAGGGGAGACGCGGCTACTTGCCGGGTGCCTCCATCGACCGTCAAACCTTGAGGGCGGGGGAAGAGGACGGGCGTCCCTCTCGGAAACTTGGCGCGCGAACGCGGGCGCTCGGTGCGACCAGCCGACTCGGACATAGTACAGGAGGTTTGCACAGTAGAGCGAGGGGGCGTGGGCCGGGGCGCTAACGCGAGCCTCCTGACGGGCGCGCGCGGTCGATAACCGACCGTGGTCGGAGGGGACATGACTGAATGGTTCAAATCCCCCGCATGACCGCCGTCCGAGCGCCCGGCCCCTCCCCGACTGGAAGCCCACGGATTACGGGCTACCTAGGTGCGGGATGTTCTCGCGCCACCCCCGACGAAGCAGTCATCCCTGTGAGGCCCTGACCGGTGGAGGCGGGATTCTTGGACGCGAATCCACTGATCGAAGGGATTGTAGTCTTCGCGGTGGTTGCGGTACTCCAGCTTCCCGGCAAATCGAACTTCGGCGTCATCACTCTCGCGACGCGCCACCCGTATCGGGACGTCTTCATCGGGGCGTCCGTTGGTCTCGGGGCGGCGACCGTAGTGTCAGTTACCCTCGGATATGGGGCTGAGACCGTTCTCGGCCCGTATCTCTTCTGGGTAAAGGTGGCCGGGGGGCTGGTCCTTGTCGCGTTCGGCGTTCGCGAGATTCTGAGGGTTCCCGGCCCCGTTCACGAGCCGGGCGAGGGGACTCCCGCAGTGGCCCACACCGCACGACAGGTTCGGACCGCCGCCCTCGGGCTCGCTTTCCTGCTCGAGATGGGGGATAACACCCAGATCCTGGCCATTCTGTTCGTGGCCTCGACGGGCAATGTCGTGCTCGTATTCGTCGCGGTGACCGCCGCCTTGATCATGATTACGGCGGTCTCATCCAGGGGGGCAGGATACCTTCACGAGCACGTTCCGGAGGAGCGCCTCCGAATAGTCCTGGGTGGGCTGCTGATCTCCGTGGGTCTGCTTACGATTCTCTTCACAGCCCTACCCTCGCTGCTTCCATTCGTCGGTTGAGCGACGACTCGATCCTATAGTGGCGCGAACGTCATGAAGGACGCGCGCAGCCGATGTCCGATCGCGAGGAGCGCGCGAGGCCGCCCCGGCCCTTCGAATCAGCAGAGCCGGGGCAGGCGGGTCGGCCGGTTCAACCGACTATTCCGGTAATCTCGAGTACGATGCCCTTCTCGACGTGTACGGTCCAGAGCATCTCGGGGACATCGACAAGCAGGGGGATTCCCTCCAGCAGGATCGCCTCTGCCGCTGCCACCACGAGGTTTTGGATCAGCTTGCCGATCCCGATTCGGATCGTGAAGTCGTTCGGCTGACCCGAGAGGACAATCGTGAACGCCCGATCGGCCGTGATGATATCACGCAAGATGCCGGCTTTCTTTGCCTGGATGACGGTTCCTTTTGGTGTGGAGGCGATCTGGGTCTGGTACCCGTCCTTCTTGAGGCGCTGCTCGATCTGCACGCCCAATGGCCCCAGCTCTTTGTTCTTTCCCTGAAACCGTAGCACCTTCTCGTTCACCATATGCCCCACCGCCAAAGCGGACGTCCTCCGCCCACATCATGCTTTCGCGTTGTCTCAGTTCGGGTCTCCCGTGTCTTCCGGCACCTTGGTCGAGAGTCCAACCGTTGAAAGTCCACCCGTTGGTAGCGTGTTGTCAACTTTGAACTGAGTCCACTCGATCGCGACCTTCCTGAGCGGCGCGCGCGGTCAATGACCGGCCGCGATGAACGCACGAAACCGCGGGGAGGGTGATGCCGTGCCTCACCCGAAAACCCACGCGCGTGAGACGGACCGCGTCACCCCCCGTATTTGCCCTTAAATCAGTTCAAGGACCGGTTCATGTACGCCCTAACCAACCGCCTATTTTGAGGAAGGTAGGCAAGATGACAACGGTAACCAGCACCAATGTCGGCATGATCCACCCCTATCGAGTGGCAGGGATCATCATGGTCGTCCTGTCGTTCGGTGTCCTGGCGTTCAGTCTCGGAGTGCTCAACCGATGCGGCGGGGGATCGGGGGTGTGTTTCGATTTCTCCTCTCATGCTTCCGGTGATGCGGGGCTCATCCTCTTCATTTTGTTCTTGATTATTGGTGTCGCGCTCATCGCGTACACGGGATCGGCCGAAGTGGTTACTACGCGAACCGAGACCCCGCCCGCACCGGCGCCCTCGGTCACCGTCGTCAACCCCCCCGCAGCTGCCCCGCAGCCGACCGTCACCAACGTCTACCCTACAACCCCCGCGAAACCGGACACCACCGTTGTGGTAAACGAACGCCCCTAGGTCCTGAATCCCGCACGCCGAGAGGGCCGGACCGCTCCCCCCTCCGTCCCTCTCGGCCTGTCTATTTGATGCAAACAGGAATAGATTCGCCGCTCCCATGTCCCCTCGTCCTTCTACGGGTAGCGACCGATCTCTCCCCGCCGAGGGCGAGTGTTTAAGGGGCCTGTTCGTCGGACAAACGGGTAGGGTATCGAAGAGGAGTGCATCACACGCAAACATGGTTGCACCTGGTGCCGTTGTGAGGGTGTCGCCGTTGAAATGGATTGGCGACGCGGGGGGATAAGACGGTGAAGGCTCGAGTACACTGTGTCGCGGTGGCCGAAGATTACCATCACGACCTCACTCCCGTCGATGGCGTAGATTCCGCGATACGGCGGGATCCGCAGTGTCCAGACGTTTCGGTAGCCATAGAGCTGGTGGACGTCAAGGTCTACACTCGCACGACGCGGTTCCCGCTCCAGCAGGTCGAACGCCCGATCGAATAGCCTCTGGACTGGATGCGGGAGCGAGGCGAAACTCTGATCGGCGGTGGGCGCGAAGGTGAGCTGGAACCTCATCGACCTGAGAGTCGATGCCGTTTTCTGAACTGTTCAAGGCCCATCCGAGGTCGCATCTCGAGGGATTGCTGCAAGTCACGACGGAAGTAGTCTGGTGGGACTTCGTCCATAAGATCGGCAAGGGCGTCTGCCGCACTCTTCCCTCCCACCTGGTAGTCGCGGAGACGCCGACGGAGAGATGTCGGAAGAGTAACTGTGGTGGGCAGGTCGAGTTCTGCCGGCACGCAGAACCAATTGACCTAATAGGATTAATAGTCTTCGATACGAACGGAATGTGGAAGGTGGCCTAGCAGGATTTGATTCGGAACAGGCCTTCCGACCGCGAACGACGGTTCGGACCACCGCGATGTATGCCTCTACACTTTGACGTTTTGTTTGCGATTGTGAGCGAGTGTAGAGGCACGTCCTCCGTCCGTGGCGTCGATGGGTGCAAGCAGGGTTGCAACCACAATCCTCTCGGACCGGGATCAATCTGAGGGCGCCTTGGCGGTTGCCATCTCAGTTACAGCCCCGGTTGGCAGCATGTCCAACGCGGTTGGCGCAACAACATTTGTGGGTGGATCAAGAGCCGGTACGGGTGTGAGAACATCCTCCCTTGCTTAAGTCGGGTCAAGGTCGGGTGGAAGTACTCCGAGTACGCACAAAAGAGAATATGGCGAAGAGGACGAGAGGCGCGAGAATGGTAGCGGCAAGGAAGCGATCATCCAAGCGCACGGGCGGAAAGGGACCTATTGCGAAGCGCGCGGCAGGCCGTCACATCATGAAGACTTGAGACACCCGCTCGAGATTGCTAATGCCGGTGACATACATCGGTAGCTGTACGAAGACGCGAGCGCCCGCCCGGAGAGCGATAGCTTCGGCTGTCGTCGCCGGTCACTATATGCCGGTCGGGCGCTATGGATGGGAGCGCGAGCCCGGTGCCGTCTTCCCATCGATCCACAAAATGCGAGAGGACCAGCAGCGAGCCGCCAGATTCAGAGTTGATCAGAGCGACGATCACACCTAGCTAATCGTTGACTGCGTTTTGTCTTGGAGGCCGAGCATAACGGTCCTCCAGCCTTTGGCACCCTATGTTTGCAAGGCGAGTTACAGCCATGATTGGATCATGGCGAGCAATGGGACCCCCTTCTTCTTGACAGGCTCGGGCCGGTAGTCATGACTGGGCGGCTGGCTGTGAGCTCGCGAACACAGTAGTTAGCCACAGCATTGAAGACCTACCGGAGCATTGCCGAATGAGGGACTATCATGACCGGAGAGCACAAGGCAATCGTCGCGCTGCATCGGGAGCTCGACGCGCTCCACAAGGAAGTCGACATCATCCACAAGAAGATTCACGCCGAGGTGGACCAGCTCCACGCCGTCGTGGACGCCGTTCACAAGGAAGTCCACCGGAAGAAGAAGTGAGTCTCGCGGGGGCGACCCGCCTCGAACCCTTCTGATCCCGGTGTCACCATATCGGTTCGTGGACACCGTAGCCCGTCCGCTCGGAAAAGCACGACCGGGCGCAATGTCGTTGCGCCCGCTATTCGCTCGCCGTAAGGTCGTTGAGTAGGCCAGTCGCCAAGCGCGCGATCTCGCACAGGAGGGACGAAGTAGGTGGTGGTCGGTGACCGGCCGCGAGGAGCGCCCGCGGGGGCGAGGGGTCCTCCGCCACTATTGTCGAAAAAGTGGACGCCTTACTCCCTCGCCCCGGCTTCGCGCGCGAGCCGTTCCGGCTCGACACGCCCTCGGGACACGCAAACTGCCTCTACTTCTTCTCAGTCCGTGTTGCTTCCGTCGCGTCTGACCTTGTGACCTCCCCCTTTTAATGCCGGAGGCGGTTGATTTCTCGACGTACCCCCCTAAATGAAGAGGTGGAAACAGATGCCCAAGGTGACCGTGCGCGCGACCGAAAAGAGACCCACAATCCCGGGTCTGCCGTCCTACCTTGTGGTGGGAACTGCGAGCCGGGGGAGATCCAGCCGAACGAAGGTCGGAATCGAGCATCTGAAGAAGATGTTTGAGTGGTGGAACTCGGCGCAGCCCACTCTCAAGCAACACAGTGCTCGAGATGTTGGGCTTCCCGCCCTCAAGTTGGCAGAGGAGTGCGGACTTCACCCACCCCGGAACGGGAACTCGTTCAGGACTAACCTGCAACGGCAATTCGATAAGATGAACATCGAAGGCCGGACGATGTACCTCAGTGTAAGAGGTGCCCAAGGGGACAAGTTCCGGGTCACACCGCGGACGATGGTCTGGTTCCATCCGGTTCCGGTTTCGGAGCGAGTAGCCAGCCGGCGATCGAAGTAGGATTCCTGGGGACGACCGACCTCTGGCCTACTCAGGCTCGGCGGATATCGTCTGGAAGACCATTGGTACTACCCCTCCTTGGTGTGGGTCCGACCGAAGTCGAACCCCCTACGGTAGGTGCAAGCAGCTGTTGCACCTACAGCCAGTCGTACCCCGCATCTCGAGCGCTCAAGGCTCAGCGGCCTTTGTTCAGGCGATGCCGGCTGGAGGGGAAGCCACCCATCACGACCAGGCCCAGAACCAGGTGATGGCTCCACCGAGGGATGCAGCGCGTCCGACCGACCGGAATCCCGCTTGGTGGAAAGCTCCCTCGACCCGGATCTCCCATCCAGATTCAGCAGCGATTTGGGAGAGGAACCCGAATAATCCCCCCCATTGGTCCACTCCGCGAGCTCGCCATCGACCGACCTGCGGCAAGACACGATGCAGGTACCGAGCGTAGATCCAACCGGACGGCCGTTCAACAAGAGGAGCCGAGAAATCGTAACCTCCGAACCGCCCCCCGGGTTTGAGGACTCGCTTGATCTCACTCCCCAAGAGGTCTAGAGGCACATACTTGAACAGATAGCCCGCGGTCACGAGGTCGAATGAGGCATCCCGGAACGGCAGCCTCACCGAATCAGCCCGAACCACTTGTGTATCCGGCTGGGATCGCCGGGCGTGCAACAACATCGCACGGTTGAGGTCGAGACCCACAACGGACCCCGACCCGACCCGCCGAACCAAGCGCCGGTAGATGAGGCCGGTTCCACAGGCTAGATCTAGGGCGCGCTCCCCCTCCCTCGGGCGGAGTCGGTGTAGAAGCTCCCACTTCCAACGAAGGTCAAGTCCGAGGGTATAGACCAGGACCGCGGATTCGTCGTTCGGCTCTAGCCAATCGAAGAGCGCACGGACAAATCGACGGTCCGGCGGAGGACGCATTTGGGGCGAGGGACCCTCGAGGGCTGTGGGGCGAGTCGTTGACTCGTTCATGCCATGAATCCCGCTCGAATCGCGAAGACGCTTAGCGAGAGGAAGATCGTCCCGAAGGAAAGGATCTCGAGCGCGAGGTCAACGCCTCGGAATGAGGGGAACCCTTGGTCAGATCTCGTGTCTGTTGAGTCGCGGCGCGAGCGAGTTTGCAATCGCAACCGGCGAGAGATTCGCGATAGGTGGATCTCGAGGAGGGCAATTCCACCGAAGATCGCGGCGAGAAGGAGAGATCCTACACTCATGGTGTGGGTCTGCGCGTAGAAGCTAATCAGGAACGGAAGGCTTCCCCACGAGAGAGCAAAGACGCTGTCCCGATGGAAGGCTCCACGGAACCAGGAAGCGAGCGGATAGCCGATTGCGCATAACGCCTGGGCACCGACCAGCGGGAGCATCAGTGGGCCGACGAAAAGGAGCGAGCCCACGATACCGAGGGTTACGGCGACAATGAGAGTGACGAACCCAACGACCCATAGCGCCCAAGTGGGCCAGCACGTGACGTACCTCGATCCCATTCCGGGTATCTGGTCCAGAAAGTGCGCCCCGATGCCCAATCCCAGGAAGTACGCGAGTAGGGTCCCGTCCAGAAGCGTCCACGAGAAACTCGGCGCGACCGCCGCACCTAGGAGCACGAATCCGAGGACCATCCCCGTGTATGGGAGATGAAGCATCGTCCAGAACTCTCCGAGCAGTGTTTCCGACCCTGCATACCAAGTGGCGCGAATCTGACGGTCGGGAGATGCGGGCGGCATCGACGAAAGTGGAGAGCGACCCTATTGATATTCCATGAGAGGTAGGTGCCGGGCGGGTTGCACCTAGATATGCTCGGTGGAGACCCCGGTGCACTCGAACGTAGCCCGGTAGGGATGCTTGCCGAGCGGTGTCGCCGGACCCCGAAACGTGGAGGCTCGGAGTCCTCGCGGCCTCAGGGCCCCTGAGGAGCCTTGTTCACGTGGCCGATCGCTTCTTCGGCGTCCTTCGGGGTGTCCGCCATCGGGTGGACGGAGGTCATTTCGGTGTAGTTCCCGAACCACCGGGACCAGAGGATCATGAACTCGCCTTGCTTCGCGCCGGTCTCAAAGTCCACCACGAGGATGATCTCGCGCTTTTCGTAGTTGACGTACGCGCATTCGGGCTTGAATCGGGACATCATGTAACCAAGGAGCTTCCCCGGGCCACCCGATGCATCCATCTTGTTGCCGACGTCCGCGGGAACGACTCCTCGAATGAGATACCGCATGTCCAGGCGCACTCCTTCCATTAGATAAACATTTCTCGAGCGAAATCCGGGAATGTGGGGACTTGAACTCCCTCGCGGGTGGGCAAGGCCACCGCTTGTTGAGATGTCGGCTGCAACCAGTCTCGGTGAACGACTCTAGACTCGGCCTCGCTGATGTCTCGAACCCAGAGTTGATAGTGGCCTACCCCTCTAGGACCTACTCGCATGCTCAGTCTGATGAAGCGAAGTCTATGACCGTCAACCTTCGGCTGAGTCTTACGGTCTTTAAGGTGGGATTCGCCGCCGAGAGCGCTGGCGGATTCGTCGCCCTCCTGTCCGGCTCGTCGAAGTTGCCCTTTGACGGTCTTCTTGTGCTCCTCAATCCCGTGTTTGCCGCCATCGGGATTCTCTTCCTCTGGATCGGTCGCCACGAGTGGAACGAACTTCACCGCACGCGCGTGGGCCACGCGAACGTTGCGTTCGCCGCGAGCTTAGTGGCGACTGCCCTCGCCGCGGCCCCCATCGGCATTCTGTCGCTGTACGGTAACCCGAATCCGCCCTCCTGGCTGGGAATCGAATTCGGAGCTGCGATCGCCCTCGTGTTTGCCGTCACGTTCGTGACCTATGCCCTGGTTGCCGCCCATCTGGTGGGGCGCATGGGAGAGATCGCGATGGGGATCGGTCTCGGCTGGGCAGTGCTGCTCTCCGCACTGATCGGCGTCGCACTCGCCCCGGATCTCCAGCCCATCGTTCAATCCGTGGTGACGCGTAATCCGGCTGTAGGCGTCATCTTCCAACCGATCACCCTGCTCGACGCTCTCCTCGCGTTCAGCTATCTCGCGTTCTTCGTCGCGTTCGCCGACGCCCACTATAGAGTGGCGAAGGGGTTAACGCCCGAAGGAGGGGTGGCCACCCTGTCGGCAGCTTCCCCTCCTCCCACATAGAACAGTAGCTCGGATCCTCCCCGCGCCCCTTGAGCCCGGCCATCGGTCGCTCCTGATTCATCGGACCGTGGGGCGGTCCGGATCACCGGACCAACCGGCTCAACGACCTCACGTCGCGTGAGAGCTGGGTGCAAGCAGCCTTGCACCCACCGTTCTCAGCGGATCTTCGACCCGCCTCAGAATTCGCCGGCCGGGCCTATGCCCGGTTCATCTTGTCCGGGATTCTCCCCCCGGCATGGCGGAGAAGCACGATCGCCGGTACGGCGGGAATCAAGAGGATGATCCAGATCAGTAGAGGGTTGGTGACGAACGCGAGAACTACCCCTCCCGCGAGCGTGGCGGTGAGAAAGCCGATCGCTCCGAAGGCATTGAAGGCGCCGTTGTAGGACCCCACTTCTTCTTTCGGGGCGAGGTTCGACGGCAAGGTCGACGATGGAATTGCGACCAGATTCTCGCCGAGAGTGAGGACGACCACCGACACGAAGAAGACCACTACCGGTACGGTATTCCAGAGCCCGGCCGCACCGAGCCCGAGGAACGCGATCCCATACAGTATGAGACCCAGAAGGCCGATCGTGGTGTGCCGCCAACCGATTACGCTCTCCGTCGTCGCGCTCTGTCCGAAGACCACCACGAGACCGTTGAGCGCGAGGCCCACGCCGAGAAGGGTGTACGAAACCCCGAGAATGTTGTGGACGTAAAGGGGAAAGATGATGGCCCACTGGGCCGCGACGAACGACGCGAGCGCGAAGGCCAAGGCCACCTCGAGCGCGACGCGATCCTTCGCGAGGACCCTCATGCTGTCGGAGAGGCTCCGCCGCGGAGTCGCTAGTGGGGGTGCGGCCGCCGACGCCGCGAGGCTGGCCTTCAGGCCCTTGTCCCGATCCCGAGCTGAAGGTTCGAGAAAGACGTAGAGGAGACCCGCCGCCACGGCGATGATGCCCGCTGCGATCGCGACCCCGCCGGCGAACCCGATGACCGTGATGAAGAGCCCGCCTAGAGCGACACCGGCCGCGTACCCGGCGTTGAATCCGATGCGATACATCGTGAATCCTCGGGTCCGTTCGGACCCCTCGACGAAGTCGGCGATGTACGCCGAGAAGGCGGGTCCGGCCATGGATGAGATAGACCCCCCCACCGTGGCCGCTGCGATCGCGAGAATCAACGACTCGATCGAGAAGGCGTAGGCCAGAAGGGCTGTCAACCCTGCCTCGGAAGCCAGCCCGATTATCATCAGGGTCTTCCGAGGCATTCGATCTGAAATCAGACCGCCAAAGACCCCGAACGGAATCTGGATGGTTCCGATGAACACGATGACGAGGCCGAGCTCAACGTAGCCGATGGACAGCACATTGTGCAGGTAGAGCGCGATGAACGGACCGTAGAGCGCGTTGCCGAGCATCCGCACCCCAACGCCGAATGTGAGGAGTCGGATGTTTCGATTCATGAACGCACCCCGGAATGGAATTCTTGTCCCGGAGGTCGCCTCACCAGCGGACCTGTGGTCCGTTGACCCCGACTAGGGCAGTGTTTTCGTTCTCCACAGGCGACCTGCAAAGGAGTGATCGCGGAAGACCACCCGCGGTCGAATCCGACCCCGGTCTGCTCTCGCCAACCACGTTCCACCGCCCCCCGATCGCTTTGAGTGACAAGAACCGAGCTCACTCTCAGTGAGCCCCGAACGTTCGTCCCATATCACCGCTGCCTCGTAGGAGATGTTACAGTCACACCTATCGTCGAGGGGAAACACTGTGTCTGACGAGGGTGGCCAGGTTGTAAGTGGCCTCGCAACTACCCCCCCCAGGAGACGAAGTCAGCGCAGGGGCAAGGCGCATTACAACTACCCGTCGGTCAATCCCCCGAGCTTTCCGAGGGCAATCCGTGCGGACGTGTCGGCGAGCTGAAGCTCCCACGGGACGGGGGACAAGCGCCGCGGGGTCGTCGTCGTCGAAGAGTTGATGTCGTACAGTTTCGTCTCTGAACGAACCCCTCACTGCCATGGCGAGCTCCACCCAAGCAACGCCGGACGCCCTATCCAAACCCCCGCCTCGCCGATCGAGGCCCGCGTATCCCCCAGCGGCTGTAGCTCCAAACGTGGTTGCAGCGGTGCTGATGATGCTCGAAGGAGTCTACTTTGTTGCGTATGGCGCGGGCATTCCTGCCTACGCGTTCATCCCGTCCGGCTCGTTCATCCCGTCGCTCCAGGTTTCGGGAATCATCGCCTTCTTCGAGGGCGCCCTAGTGCTCACCCTGGCGCTGGTCGTCCTTGCCTGGCCCAGCTGGCATCGATTCGTTGGGGTCGGCTCAATAACCCTGGGCTTGCTGAACATGTTCTCCGGCGGTGGCTGGTTTCTAGCGGGAACGGTGCTGGCCTACATCGGTGGCGTCATCGCCATCTACTACACGCCCCGGCGAACAGCCGTGTCCGCGATAGAGCTCTCGGCGGACATCATCGACGATGACCCCGTTATCGAGGCCGACATTCTCAGTTCCGAGCCGCACTCTTCCGACCTTAGCACGGAAGCTAGGTGATCTGGTAGCTCGCTGTGGGCGCAATGTCGGTTGTGTGTTTAGAGTAGCGCGCCCTCCGCCGAGGAAAAACCCCCCTCCGGGACCGTCGGGGGACGATTTCCCGTCAGAGAAACCGGTTCGTTCCGAGGGGAGACTTCAATCCACTTCGGTTCGAATCTGAGTGAGCCCACAAAGGGAGGCCGGTAACCGCCGAAACGCCATCCAGCATCGGCGGGTAGGAATCGGTGTAGAAGGCGATCTCCATGACGCGCCGTCAGTCGAAGTGGCGGTGGGGTTGCGACTGCTTATAATAGGGTGAACCCAGTGCCGAGTCGAGGCGGTTTCGATGGGGTATGGGGCGTATGAGGGGGGCGGCCTGATGAAGGTGCTCGGAGTGTTCGTCATCCTCATCGGGATAGGCTTGGCGGTCTACCTGGTGTACCTGAGCCGGAGCTACTGGGTGATTGCGTTGGTCCTGTTCCTCGTCTTCCTGGTCCTCGGGGCCGTGATGGTCTCCAGGGGCGGCTACGCCCGGAAGCAGAACACGCCGAGGGGGCGCGAGGAGGTCGTCCGCGAGAAGTAAGTTCAGGGGTTGACGTCCGTCTTTGGAATCTTCCGCGGCTCGGTATCATCGTACACTGGGGGAGGGGCCTGCCGCGTTGGTTCGCGAGCAACAAAGAATTGTGGGAACCGTTGCACAAGAAGAACATCATCAACTTCAGTGTCGATGATGAACGAGCGATTTTCGAAATGTCGACGAGCCTGTATTATGGGTCGGGCTTGAAAGCAACCGAGTATGGAAAGCTACTGCACTTCATCTCTCCTCTTGGCATCGCGATGTGGGACACAAAATGGGTTCGCGGGGAATATCAACTTGAAGAGGAAATGACAGGTCTGTGACTCAAATCCTTTCCCTCTACCGGCCATCTGGTGCGACAAGGGGCCTCTTGTCCCCCATCCCGGATCGAAGGAGCTAGGTCAGCGATTCCGTCGCACGGCCCTAGGTCGGTAACCAGGGGCTTGCGTTTCCTCCAGGAGGGGGACTTAGTGCCAAAGGGCTCGGTTCCGGATGAAAGGTGTTTGTTTCGACAGTCGAACTGATTTGTGACGGCGGGGGGATGTAGGGAGGGTTCTCACACTCGAGAGAGAATCGTCACTAAACCGCCATCAAGACGGAATCTTGGTCCGATCTGCGCTTCTCCCCTCAGGAGTAGGGGTGAGGTGCGTTGCACCCACTCGTCTCCTCCTGTGCTAGTCGGGGATTAGAATTCGGAAGTCGCATCCGCCTTCAGATGGCTCAATCGATCGCGCGAATGGCGAGCGCCTGCGAATTGCGCCCAAGTCGCGTGCCGTCGTGGTCTCCTTCGCATCTTCTGAATTGACAGCGGGAATCAGGTGCGTCGACTCTTCCTGGCTCCGGCTTGCGACACGGGTTGTTGGCCTCGGTTGACTCGCTGTCATGCCAGAAGTTGCCTTGTCTTCTTCGATATAATGGGCGCTCACAACCTGGTATATTATATATACAAAGTAGTACTGTTTTGTATTATCCTATGCGGCTTGTGTCGAGCTTTGTCAGGTCGGACGAGGCAAGAACCCCGTCGATCTTCGTCCCTATCGCGACCACGAGGGGCCGCCCTCAGGTCAATCTCCGAGTCCGTGTTTCGTCGGAGGTAGAGGCAGAGGAAGCAAACAAGAATCACGTTCCTCTCTTCGCTTTGACGTCAAGAACTGTCACCGCGCTCGGTTACCCAATTCGATTCCCTACCCAACTTGTCGTTGCGCGATCTGTTCTACCCGCGGTCGAAACGACGTTAAGGACGATCCCGTTCGTTTCCGAAGAGGCGGCGGCCCGACCGAGAATAGAGGACATCGCCGTCGCGCTCCTCTCCTTTGACCCAGTCGTCGCTCGCGTGATTCTGGAGAGGAACCGGGAAGACGTCGACCCCGACTACCTCCTTAAGCGAGTGCTGACAGAGAACGTCGAGCGTCTCGCGGCCAGCGTCCGATTCTTCGATCTCGCGCCGGCCCTCCCCCGCATCGGCAAGCCGATTTCGACAACGAATCTCGAACGCGAGCTCGTAAAAAACCCACCGACCGGCAGGCTTCCTTGAGAGTCGAAGAGATCGAGGCAGTTGCTGAATGGCTGCGCGAACTCGACATCCAATTCGTCATCGTCGGCGGCTCAGCGATAGAGCGGTCGATTGCTGTGGGCACGGGCGATGTGGACGTGCTAATCGCGGTCGGCCAGTGGGAGGCCATCGAGAAAGCCCTGGAGAACAACCGACAAGCGACGCCGCTCGAGCCCTACTCACGAACAATTCGATCGACGAGGCTCAAGCTCGGGACATCAGTGATCGACCTCGAGTTCATCTCAGGGGAGCCGTTCGCCGGAACGCACAGCGCAGACGAATTCATCGAGTACGTCCGGAATTACCGATCGGAGAAGAGCAAGGGAGTTCGTTACGCGACTCCTCCGGTAGTGTGGTACATGCGCCTCTCGATCGACGACCAATGGGAACAATACGCTTCGAAGATCCGCCGCGACATCATTTCAGGGGTTCCCGCGTCCACGCTGGATGCAGTCGTGGATATTGGGGACCACTTTGGTGTCGGCGACCGGATCCGAGAGCGGGTCGGGTTTGTTCGCAGGATTCTTCGTCTCTACGAAAAGCCTGACAAAGTCTAGGGCTCACCGCGGCGCTGAGGGATTCTCGTAGAACGAGCGTAGATTCTGCCTCTTGGCGTGGAACCCCTTGTCGGAGTTGCAATGTCGGGCACACCCCCCTCCCTCGACAACGGAAGAGGGATGTCCGTGTCTGTTGTGAACTTAGCGTGACTAATCGAAACCGATTCTACCCTCACGGTGATTGAACCACTGCAATCAGCGTTGAATGGACGGGTCCCGCGAAGGTGATGTGTTACTTCGGTCCTTGGTTCATCGCGCTTGCGATGGTTGAGGCCACGAGAGGGGGGACATAGAAGCTAAGCGCGGTTCGCCCCGCTGGCAGAGATACTAGGAACCAACCACCTGCAAGGGCATTCTTCGAGAGCCGGACGTGTTTCAAGGCTCGCTCTAGCGACTTTCCCGAGGCTTGGTCCATGTAGAGCTTCCCAGCAAGAATGGCGACTCGTCGAACATGAAAGCTGGAAGCTTTCTCCAACCAAGTGAGCATCCAGCGAAAGACAAAGAACTCCGCAACGCCTACCGGGACGGCGAAAGCAAGGAAGAGTTCGACCTGGCTCGGAAACGTCCAGTAGAACGCGCCTGGCCATTGCGTTAGGACAACAAATCCGGCAAGTCCACCGATGATAATCCCGCCACCCACTCCTCCGACGGAACGGGCCGTCTTCAATCGAGCGGCCCGGAAGGCCGCCACCTCCGGCGGAGGCTCCCTGACGTCCATCCAATTCATCGACTGAAGCGGTGCGTCCACGATCGAGCCCTGCAGATCGAGATTAGCGAATCGGGACAACTACTGTGCCTAGATATTCCCTACGACGCGAGCGCTCGATGACGGGTCCTCCAGAAACCTCGCCGAGGGTACTCTAGGTGTGAGCAGCATTGCACCCACACGCTCTTCAACTCCAACTAATGTGCCCCGAATCCGGTTCGCAAAATCGCTTTCTTGTGAGCGCGGATCGATCGACCCCGCAGCAGCCCCGTCCCCCGGGGACCCTTGATTCGCATTCAGGGCCAGTTCATGTAGGCACAGACTGACCATTTCTCCCGAAGTGTGAATCGATGAAGATGAGCATTAAGGATCAAAACCGACGGTTGGGCCGACCCATCGTGACGAGCTGGCCACATGCCAAGTTGCGTCCCGTACCGATGAAGGGGTACATCGTGAGTGGTCTGCTGAGCAAGAGTGGCCGGGAACATCGCATGAGATTCGTAACCTGGCTCAACGAGAATTATGGGATCCTCCCGAGGACCTCGGGCACGGATTGGGATGGAATCAACCGATGGGCTCGCTCGGGATACTTCGACTCGTGGCTGGATCACAACGGCGGTATCTCGGGGTTGTTGAAGAAATCGGGTCTAAGTCATGTCTCGGCGAAGCGGGCGAGCAAGATGTTCGACTCGATCCAAACAAGTCAGGGACCTTGGCGCCTCCGAGGTCCCCGGAGCCCCCCCCATCCGGCGGGCCGCGAGTTCCTAGTGGCCGATTCTCCCGTTCCCAAACCGCCCTACCTTGAGTTCGCGAAGACCCTCCGGGACGTTTGCGACCGGTTTATCGCAACGTACGACCGCGCATAGTCAGGGTGAAAGCCGCGTCTCAACCTTTGAACCATATCGCGGTTCCCGTCGGGGGCGAGGCCATTCGTCGATCTTGAGCTCGGCCACGCCGCTGGGTGCAAGGCGCGTTGCGTGTCTAGAGTGGCGCGCGTTCTCTCGGGGAAAATTGTCTCCCGGGGCGTTTCAGGGGTGTTTCTCGAGGGGCGGTCCGTCAGAGCGCTGCCCCGCGACCTCCGCCCGACGGATGGGGGAAGGGGTTCAGTATCGGGGGAATCCGCAGCGATTTGGAAGCGACCACCGATTCTCGCAATCGGTCACCGAACCGCAAAGAATGGAGCTAGCTTCTTCCTGCGGCTGTCGAACCCGAGCCCTCTGCAGACCTAACCCACCGCCCAACACGCTCCCTTATTTCATCAACCGGGGTCTTGTGGTTCACCTCGGGGCCGAGGTGCAGGATTCGATAGCCCTGAGCGGCTCGAGCTGCGTCAAGGGCTGCGTCTTTGGCGATACCTACGGGTTTACGGTGAGTCCAATAACCGTCGGACTCGACAATCAGCTTTCGCGTGAGGTGGAGAAAATCGGGACGGGCGCCCGCGATGCGGTAGGCCGACTTGTTTCCAGCGAAGATGAAGCCCAAGGGTTCCAGGGCTTCCGCAATATGACGTTCGGCTTTGGAAGGTTTTTCCATGGAATCACGATGGGCGCGATTCTTTTCGAGCCATGATGGGTCCTGCGCTGTCTCGCGGGCCGCAGCGGCCATCTTGGCTCGGTAGGCGGGATTCTCCCAAAGCTTGCGATTCCCAGCTAAGAAGTTCGCTCGGAATACAGGGTCGGACTGGCGCTTACGAAGCATCGCGACGACGTTCCGCCGCCACTCGACATTGCCAGCTCGCCTCTGGGCCATGGCAAGCATGTCTCCCTTGTGAGCGGGTTCTCGATTCCTTTTCAGCGCCGTCGCGGACATCTTGGCTCGCACCAACGGGTCACGTGTCATCTTGCGATTGAATTCAGTGACCTTTGCTCGCCACTCTGGGTCCTTTGCGAGAAGACGACTTCGTTCTGCTTCCCTTGCCCGGAACTTCGGGTCCTTGTACCTCTCTTTGGCCCTCTCTGAAATGTGTTTCCGCCATGCGGGGTTCTCGGATCGCTTGCGCATGCCCGCATCGTAGTTTTCTTTCCACTCGGGCGTCGCAGCCTTCTTCCGGGCCGCCTCGGCGAGATTCAATTTCCAATTTGGATTCTTGGCGCGCTTCTTAGCTGCTGAGGCCAGGAGTCCCCGATATCCAGGCTTCTCACGCCATTCTCGTTGGCCTTCGCGAAGGCGAGCGAGTTGCTCGGGAGAAAAGTGCGAACCTTTCTTCATGCCCCTGCCCCCCCACCTTCTCCCGCTGATGTATCGCTCGCGTGAGCGCGCGGACAATCTATAGGTCATCGACCTTGAGAACGCGCGGGCGGGCGCGCCTTACACGTGCGCGGGGAAGCCACTCCTGGTCGCGCGGATGAGCTCACGCGCGGGCGCGAGCGCGGGCGCGATAGTTAGTAGAGGCTGCGGAGCGTCCGTCGTCGTGGAGTCGAAGAAGGCGAAGAACGGTCCCGATGGAAGAAAAGTCGGAAGGCCTCAATCGCTGGCGCAAACTTGCTGCAGACGAGCAACGCCTGGGGCTCGGTGGCTTGGACTTCGATACTTACGTCACGCGGCGCTCTCAGTTGCCGGACGAGGAGAAGCGCCGTCTAGACGACGACTTCAAGGACGTCTCACGCGACTTCGCTGAGCAGCACTTTCGGCTCTTCAAGGCCACCTGTCTTCAATGGACGCACGACCCCCGAACTGTCAGGATCCTTGCGGACCCAAGGCTCAAGGAGCTGCCTCGAGGCCAGCTATCGGGACCGCTACTTCACGCATGCAGCCACCTCGGCGAGGAAACGAGGGCGCGGGCGGCCGCCGGTGAGACGATTCCCCAACCCGTGCTTCTCGGAATCGGTGTGGTCATGGGTTGGTACGCTCGGGCGGCTGTCGGCCGTATCGGCTTGCAAGACCACATCGCGAAGGGTGGGCGTGTCGGTCCCGAACCGAAGATTGACGCAGATACCCAGAGTCAAGTCTGGCTCTGGCACCATGACGGGGCGTCGCTCAACATAATTCGTCGCCGACTTACTTCCCGTCAAATCTCGGTCACGAGGGCTGGAATCCGAGTGGCAATCGAACGGGAGAACGAACGAAGGAAGACCTCGCCGAAGAAGACTGTAAACTAATCCTACTTCAGTTCACAGGTCGCTTAAACGGCACCTTCGGCATTTTTTCGACGTGCCCGACGGAGCGCCTCGGACAGCAACTGGTCACGATGGCAAACCCGTCGTGGAGCCAGCTCGCTGTTGTGGTACTGCCGTAGGCGCCACTCGCGCGGGGACGCTCCCTCGCAAGGGTAGGCCTAGGCTCGTCACCCCATTCCATCTCGAATCTATCGAACGGCTCCGAGGCGAGGGTTTGCAATGGAGCCACATCGGCCTGCAGCTCGGTTTGAAACCCGAGACATGCCGCAGGGCGCTCTGGGCCGTGAAAAAGGCCCGGAGGACCGTGGGATTCTCCCCTACGGGGGGAGATTTGGGTCCCCTGGAGGCCTAAATGCCTCCGCGCCAGGGTCGCCCCCTGTCTCGCATCGTCCGCACGTTCATCGAAGAGCGGCTACTCAGGGGAGACAGCCAGAAGACCGTACGAGAGACGGTCAACGCTCTCCGCACGAATCCTCCTTCCTATTTCGTTGGAGAGAACTGGACCCGATGGGACGGGATCAGGGGCAAGCGCAACGCCACTACGGCGGACGTCTACCGGGTCTATGACGCGCTCCGGAAGAGCCAGTCGAAGACCGCTGCCTATGCGGAGCGCAAGCGACTTCGGGAGACCTGGAAGACCGAGACGGCCGCGGAGCGCGACCTTGCTCGCGACCTGGGAATCCCAGAGCCTACCCGCAACAAACAATTGGCCCACGACGCCGGGGTCCTTTACAAGGCGACGAAGGACGAACGGTATAGAGAGTTCTTCGAGGAGGGGTCGCGACTGTGACCCGTCGTCCCCGCTACCACGTTCGGCGGATGCCACGACTCATGGGTTTCGACACCGAGGCGTGCCACGGGGACCTGTTGGTGGTGGCCTCCCCCACCTGGCACCAAGAATACCACGACAAGCCCCAGCGGCTTCTCGAGTGGCTGTGGAGGAACTCCCGCGAGATGAACCTCCTCTACAACCTGGCCTACGACCGGGACGTACTCGTAAAGCCACTACTGGGTCACCTATCGAAAAGTGATCGGAAACGGCTTCGGAAGGAGCACGAGGTCGACCGAGGGCTGTTTCGGATTACCCTACTCGGTAACAAGTCGTTCTCGGTGCGGAAGGGCGTCAATAGTCACGCCAAGCGATTCTTCGACGTGAGCCCATTCTTCGCCGACGGTGAAAGGTCCCTCCCGTTAGACGAGGTCGCTCGAGCCTTCCTAGGTGAGGGGAAGACCGACAAAGAAGAGGGTATCGACCGCGCTAGGCTGGGGAAGGACCCTGAGTACTACGGGCAGCACCGCGAGGCGGTCATCCGATACTGTCGGCACGACGCCGCGCTCACCCTTCGCTTGGGACGGCTGCTGCTCCAATCGCTTGGCACGACGCTCGGTTACTTCCCTTCCCGGCTGAACAGCAAGGCGTCAATCTCCAAGGCGTGGATCGAGGTGAATCACCCTGAGCTCATCGAGTATCGGAAGGTGAGGGGCTATGACCCCCATCGTGCGGCCTACAAGGGCGGGATATTCCACACGAGGGTTCTGGGCCTTGTCGAGCATGTTCACGAAATCGACATCACGTCAGCCTACGGGGATGCGCTGCGGAAGCTGCCCCGTCTCGACGCCCTGACCCGGCGGGTCTCCAAGACCTACCACGCCAACGCGCTGCTCGGTTCGTACCTCATTACGATTGTTTACGATGGTCGCCTTCCTCTGCCACGGGGGAAGAGCCGACGGGTGGCCTATCCCATCTCGAACGGGGAGCGGCGGCCCTACCGGGCGACCAAGGCCGAACTCGAGTACTTCATCGAGCGCGGGTACGACCTTCGGGTCTACTCGGCGGACGAGTTCTTCTATGAAGGACCGGGCCAGGTGCCTCTTCAGTTCCCGGAGATCGAGGAGCTGCTGGCAAAGTGCGCAGTCCTGAAAGAGCGCGCAAAGACCGATACAAGGGCGAGAATCGAACGGATGCTCTGGAAGACGATGATCAACGCGATCTATGGCTGTCTCGCAGAATCGAAGCATGGAGAGACCCCGCTCACTCACTGGCCCCTAGCCGCCGAAATCACGGCGCGTACCCGGGTAGCGATATGGAAGGAGTGGGACCGCATCGAAGCTGCGGGTGGTCATGTAGTCTCAATCAACACTGACAGCATTCGGTACGTGGGGCCCTTGCTGCGTCCCCTTGGACCTGCCCCTGTTGGTGAGTTCGAGGTGAAGTTCTCCGACGCTGCTGTAATCCACTACCAATCCGGCATCGCTCTCATCAAGCACAGGGACGGAAAGGTGGAGGTGCGGAAGCGCGGAATGCCCAGGCTAACCCCCGAGTTGCTCCTCTCAGCCCGCGGTAGCAAGCTGGAGGTCCCGAACACTCGCACGACTCACCTCTTCGAAGGCCTCGCCCAAGGGCGCGACGACGACATCGGAGACATCGACGACGAGAGTGAGAAGACCATCGACCTGCAGTCGAATCTCTTTGCTCTAGACTTCGACCCACGGCGGCTAACCTTCGAGTATCTCAACAAACACCCTCTACAGGGTTTCCCCCCGGCCTTCGATGACGTCACCGGGGGGAAGTGGGACGCCCGGGCGCAAGCCCTCCGCAAGCGGGCCAATGAAGGCTCTCCCTCTGAACGCACGCGTACGCGCCCGCGAGGGATGGCCCCCCATGGGAGGCAGAGACCCGCATCCACTGAACGCGCGTACGCCCGCGCGCGTCACGGGATAGCTAAGTAGCGCCCCGCGGGCGGGGTTCTCCCCGGGCCCCGCTGGGCTTCGCGGTTGGCGAGGACCGACCTCGGCAGGACCCCTCAGGCATCGACGTTAAGTCGTCGTCCGTCGTGATGGGGCCATGCGGGTCCTCTACCTCGACGGACCAGGGCCTCAGAACATCCGCCTGACGAGTGATGGCGTCGAGCTGCCGGATGGGACCATCCGACCGCCGTTCGATACCGGATACGACACGATCATCGTTGCGAACACGAAGGGATACGTGAGCTACCCTGCGCTCAAGGCACTTGGGAAGTTCGGAGTCACCCTAGCGCTTGTCGGCAAGGGGGGGACTCCACTCGCTACGTTCATTCCGTGGAATCGCAATGACGCGCCGCTCCGCATCGCTCAGATGCGAGCACATCTCGACCCCAAGCTCAGGCTTGCTGTTGCCAAGGCACTGGTCGAAGCAAAGACTGGGGCCCCGCTTGACCAGGTTCGAACCATCGAAGAGGTTCGCCAGGAGGAGTCCATCCGGGCGACCGAGTACTGGGGCCGCATCGGAGTCTCCCGGCGCAGCGGCTACTATGGCTGGGGACTGCATCGGAACGCGACGACCCCGGAGAATGCAGCCATCAACTACGCGCTCGGCATCCTCGCGGTGAAGGTGCGGGTCGCCATCGCGAAGGTGGGTCTCGACCCGAGCATCCCCTTCCTGCACGACCCGACCGAAGGCAAGGACGCCTTCGTATTCGACTGGCAGGAACCTTTCCGCTCGGTCGTGGACGCCGCGGCCCTGCGCTTCCTGAAGACGCACGGTAGGGAGTCCTTCCTCAGGGACGAGGAATGGGTTGTACGATTGACAGGGCCGGCCGCACGCGAGTTGACCTATGAGGTCGAGGCGACGCTAAGCCAGAAAGTCCGGTACGGAGGAATGCGAGTGCCTATCGACGCGTTGATGGTCCGGGAACTAAGGAAGCTGGGAAAGTGGCTCGAAAGTCCCAAGAATCATAGCCTCAAGATCGCGGCGCCGACTCTTGGGTCGACCGGCAAACAATACCGCATTACGAACGACGGCGGGGTGGCCAGTCGCGCACTACCCGGGAGCGGCTAGCCCCGGAAATTCCCTCCACCTCAGGTAGAAAGTGAAGTACGGGTCAGGGAGCTCGAGAACGCTCGGGATAGAACGCCACTCGAGAACAGGCTCCTGCTGGGGCTTGAGTTGACGCGAGATAGAACGTGCCTTGTTCGACATCCACTCAAGAGCGCCTTGTATGGCCCGGCCGATAGGTCGCTTGTCGGAGGCACAGACTCGCGCCGTCCGTTGCTTTAGTTCCTCGTAGTCAATCGATGTCTTGATCGGGTCAATAGACAGGCTAGCGAGGGCTACGCGGTAGAGGTCGCCCTCAGTCCCGTTAATCAGTTGATAGATCGTCCTCTCGTGTCTCTTCCTAGGGCCGGCCGAAAGGGCCTGAAGGATGCTGGAATAGTCGATTGCGGCGGCGGCTCGTGAAGTGATTCCAGCAAGTTCGACTCCAGTAAGAGACACCGATCTGGGGATTTCTGACCTAGTTCGGAGACCCTTGGCGTAACAAGTTTCGAGACAAAGAAGCTGCATGAGTTGGGGAGAACGAATACTCTCGCGAGCCAGAGAATTCGCTGCAGCGGGGTCAATCGAGGCATTCAACGCAGGAAACCCGGCCTCGGATATGGTGACCAGCTCATCCTCGTTCCATGGCTCCAGCCCGACGCGAGCGACGCGACCCACTAGGTCCGGGACTCGAAGGACTGGGTCGTCCCCTCGATACGGAACGGAGAGGATTACCACCGGCACTCCCCGAAAGGCAGCCCCCTTCACTTGACGAGCGATAATCCGCTGGGTGACCGAAGCCAGGTAGTGAAAGTCGTCGATAATCAGACTTCTGTGCGAGTCGACTAAACTGTCAATCGCACTCCCGACGGTCGCATCGTACACGACCCGTGAGGAGGTCCCCTTCCCCATTTCCTTACGTGTCGTATGCTCCACCTTACCGGATACGACGAGGGCGTTCGCGCCTCCACCGACCGTAGTTTCCGCCTCCTCAGTCTCTTGGGCTGACTCCTCGGTTTCTCGCTGAGAGGCGCCCCCGAGCTTCCGCAGAACTTCTCTCCAAAAATCAGCCGACTTTGAAGTCGTGCTACAATTTACATAGCAAGCTCGGGCGGGTTCGACTACCTTGGTCGCCAAGACAGTCTTCCCAGATTTTGATGGGCCGGTGAGGGAAACGACTGAACCGCTGGCGAGCGCGTCACGAAGCTCTTGCTCGTAGTCACGCGTTCGCCGAACGTAGGTCAGCGTCGGGGTCGAGTTGGGCCGGAACACCGCTCCAGCACCAAGTTGCTCGGCGTTGCTCATCGACGGTGCTCCTCAATGCTTCCAACGATACTTGAGACTATCCTGGACGGCGGTGGCCCCTCGATAAACAACCCTGAAACGCCCTTAGAGACCTTTTCTCCGATGGAACCATTGTCAGACACGACGCGAGTTTCGGGAACTGAACGATGGGAAAGAAGAACAGGATAGTTCGTTACACCTATCAGGGCAAGACCCTGCTGTCGGTTTCCAAATCCTCAAGTGGATTCGTCACAAGCTTTATCGAACCCCGAAAGGCGGCATCCAGGAACATCCATCTCACCACAGTCGAGATTCCTGGTGGGCTCAGCTCACACATTACTGACAGCCGTCGAGGAACGGAACAGCGTATCCCCGTTTCGAAGACGAACTTGAAGGAGCTAGAACAAGCTGTGAATCGTATCAAGCCGTACTTTCAAAGGTATCGATCCAACTCGGTCGCTCTCAGACTACCTCCCATTCTCCTCATAATCATGGCCGAGGCCCGAGTGACCCCCGACGCAGGGGGAAGGCAGATCGCCCTTGAACGTTGGATTAGCATGACCAAGAATAGGACCCTGAGTTCCCGCAAAGCGTGGAAGAAAGTACGATTGACTGAACTCGCGAAGGCAGAACGATTCGGGTTGAAGGTCGACCGTCGCGGTGTGTTCTGGGTTGTAGCGTTCCCCAACGGATGGATGCTGAAGTTGACACCAAGACGAATGGAGAATTTCACAAAGAGTCTGCTACATGGAATCGGGTTCGGGTTCAATGAGCTGATTTCATACGTCGACCACCTCAGCGAAAAGGCCTCACCCCCTAACACCCTGACGACCGCCCCTCGAGAAACACCCCTGAAACGCCCCGGGAGACAATTTTCCCCGAGAGAACGCGCGCCACTCTAGACACCAAGGCGCGTTGCACCCATTGTTTAGGCGAAGAGAGAGGGACTGATTCAGGGCTGGTTGATTCGACTATTGTGCTCGTTCAGCCCTGGCGGCAAGTCGTGAGAGCAAACGAGACCTCAAAGTGGCGTAGTCTGTGGGCATGTCGGCAATTGTACCGACTCCAATCGGTCGACCCTGGAGGGGTCGTTACGAGGACCTGTCGCCTTCCTTCACCGACTCTTCGCCCTGGCTGCTCGTTCCATTCTTCCGCCGCTTCTTCAAAATCTCGTCACTAAGCTTGTGGACCTTGGCCGTGAAGACATCCGTGTCAGACTCCGCCTTGGCCCAGACGGGCACAGTGACCGCGGCCGCCGCTCCGCCGGTCTTCGCCGGGATGCCGGCTGATGGCGTTTGGCCGACATCCTCAGGCGTTTCGGCGGGGGGAGGCGCGGCCGCGGTAGGACCGCCGCCCGTTGGGGGGGATGGTCCCTCGTCCCAGGGCGCCATCGGAGTTACGACCGCAGCTGGCGAGGGTCGCCGGCGTCGGGTGAATAGGGCCACGAGTGCGACCGCGGCGATTGCAACGAGCACGATTGCGACATAGACCCAGATCCACTGGAAGCTCGATGACGTCGTCACTGTAAGCGTCCCGGTCGCCGTCTGGCCGCCCACGTCCGTCGCCGTGACCGTCGTCCCGGACGTCTCGGTCGGCACCTTGAACGTACACGTGAACGTCCCCGTTCCACTCGTGGTCAAGGAGCCGTTCGTGCAGTTCGTGATCGTCACTCCGTCGAAGACCAACCCCACCGTGTTCGTCACCGAGAAGTCCGTCCCCGACACCGTCACCGTCGTGCCCACGGGACCCTGCGTCGGGCTCACCGTGATCGCGGGCGTCGTGATCGTAAACGCCCTTGTCGCCGTCTGGCCGCCGATGTCCGTCGCCGTGACCGGCACCCCGGCCGTCCCACTCGGCACGGCAAACGTGCAGCTGAACGCTCCCGTCCCGCCCGTTATCAAGGAGCCGCTCGTGCAACTCGAGATCGCTTTGGTATCGAAGACCAGCGATGTCAGGGGCGTCGACACCGAGAAGCCGGTCCCGGTTACTGTCACCGTCGCCCCCGCGGGACCCTGACCCGGGCTCACCGTGATCGCCGGTGTCGTGATCGTGAACGTCCCGTTCGCCGTCTGGCCGCCGCCGTCCGTCGCCGTGACCATCGTCCCTGCCGCTCCGCTCAGCACGGTGAATGTGCAGCTGAACGTTCCCGAATCGTTCGCCGTCAAGGAGCCGCCGCCGGTGCAGCTCGAGATATTTGTGGAATCTAACACCAGTGACGTCAGGACTGTCGACACCGAGAAGCCCGTTCCCGACACCGTCACCGTGACGCCCAGGGGGCCCTGCCCCGGCGTCACCACGATCTCCGGCGTGGTTATGGTGAAGCTCGCGGTAGACGTGTCGGACCCTCCGTCACTCCCAGTCACAGCGACGCTGTACGGAACGCTGCTAGCCCCGTCGGTTGGGACGGTGAACGTACAGGAGAAGGTGCCAGTCCCAGAAGTGGTCTGACCGGTACATGTCTGGATGGGAATAGTTCCGTTGAACGTGAGCGTGTTGATCGTTGTGCTGGGCGTGAACCCGGTGCCGCTAACCGTTACAGTGATGCCGGTCGGTCCCTGCGTCGGAGTGAGCGTGATCACTGGCGTCGTGACCGTGAACGATGCCGTCGCTCTGTCGTTGTCTCCGTCCGATCCTGCCGCCGTCACGGTGTACGGCGTCCCGGACGCCGTCCCGGAGATCGTCACCGTGCAGCTGACCGTCCCGGTTCCCGACACTGTCGCGCCGCACGCACCAATCGTTGCACCCGCACCGATCGTCGTCGTGACCGTTGCGCCGCGGGTGAACCCGGTCCCCGATACCCCGACCGACACACCGCTCGGTCCCTGCGTCGGAGTGAGCGTGATCACGGGCGTCGTGACCGTTAACGATGCTGTCGCTTTGTCGAAGCTGCCGTCCGACCCCGTCGCCGTCACCGTGTACGTCACCGCTGACCCGCTCACCGCGAACGTGCAGCTGCTGAACGTCCCGGTCCCGGTTGCCGTGCACGAGCTCGCCGACCCGATCGTTCCACCAGTGGTGATCGTGAACGTGATCGTCACGTCGGGTGTGAACCCACTCCCCGACGCCGTCACTGTCACTCCGCTCAGCCCCTGCGTCGGAGTGAGTGCCAACGTCGGTACGGTCACCGTGAACGTCCCTGTCGCGGCCTCACCGCCCACGTCCGTCACCGTAACCGTTGTCCCGGACGTCCCGCTCGGGACCGCAAACGTGCAGCTGAGGACCCCCACTCCACCCGCCGTCAGGGAGCCGCTAGTACAGCTCGCGATCGCCACTCCGTCGAAGACCAGCCCCACCGTGCGTGTCACCGAGAAACCCGTCCCCGACACCGTCACCGTCGCCCCCACGGGGCCCTGCGTCGGACTCACTATGATCCCGGGCAACGTGACCGTGAACGTCCCAATCGCCGTCTGGCCGCCGACGTCCGTCGCCGTGACCGTAATCCCGGACGTCCCGCTCGGAACCTTGAATGTACACGTGAACGCTCCCGCCGCGCTCGTCGTCAAGGAGCCACTCGTACAACTCGCGACCGTCACTCCGTCGAAGACCAGCCCCACCGCGCGTGTCACCGAGAAGCCCGTCCCTGAAACCGTTACCGTCGCGCCCACAGGCCCCTGGGTCGGGTTCACCGTGATCGCAGGCGACGTGACCGTGAATGCCCCGGTCGCGACCTGGCCGCCCACGCCGGTCGCCGTGACCGTCGTCCCGGACGTCCCGCTCGGTACCTTAAACGTACACGTGAACACCCCGGTTCCACCCGTCGTCAAGGAGCCGCTCGTGCAGCTCGCGATCGTCACTCCGTCCAAGACCAGCCCCACCGCGCTCGTCACCGAGAACCCCGTCCCCGAAATCGTGACCGTCGCGCCCACCGGGCCCTGGGTCGGGCTCACTGTGATTGCAGGCGTCGTCACGGTAAACGTCTGCGCGCTGGTCGGAGTGTTCGTCAGCCAGTCCTCTCCCGCCACATCGTAGGTTGCCGGCCCCTCGTTCGGGACTGTGAACGTGCAGGCGAAACCTCCCGTCGCGTCCGTCGTGATTACAGCCCCAGAAAGCGTCCCGTCCGAACACGCGCCTGGCGTCTGGCGCACCGAATTGAACACGACGTTTACTACTGACATCTCGCTGAACCCGGACCCCGTCACCGTGTACGTCGCCCCCACCGGGCCCTGCGCCGGACTCACCGTGATCGCCGGTGACGTGATCGTGAACGGTGCCGTCCCGGTGTCGTGGGTAAAGCCCGACCCCGTCGCCGTCACCGTGTACGGCGTCCCTGACGCCGTCCCGGAGATCGTCACTGTGCAGCTGAAGTACCCAGGTCCTGCCCCCACCGTCGCGCCGCACGTGCCGATTGTCGCACCGGCTCCGATCGTCGTCGTGATTGTCTCGCCGGGCCTGAACCCGGACCCCGCTACCAAGACCGATGTGCCGCTCGGTCCCTGCGTCGGTGTGAGCGTGATGGGCGGGTCGCTCGGGGACTGGGCGGCTGTCGCGGATCCAGAAGAACTCGGAGCGGCGGGGATTGGAGTTGGAGAGGGCGAGGAACCGATAGAGAAGTTGAGACCATCGACCGAGACAGTGGAGGTCCGGCCCACGGAACTCACGGTCGAACTCGCCGGTGAGGTCATCACCGTCGAGGGTTCGTTCGCACCTCCGGAGGAGGACGGAGAAGCCAGCACCGCCCCGACGGAGGCGAGCGCGGCGGCGCCCAGCATGATGATTGATACGACTATGACGAGCCCTATGGCACGGTTACGCGGCGACGGGGGGCGTGCGTTCATCCCTCCCCTCGGCGACGAGAACTACGGAGTCCCGGAACGTCCGATTCAAGAGTGAGTCCGAGACCCCGCCCGACGGCCCTTCGGGCGGAGAGAGCCATTTCGGACTTCTATAGTCTTTTTTCAGCTACTTACGCCTTCGCTCGCCGGCGCGACCACGTTAGTCGGGGTGGCGAGGGCCCGACAACTTGCTTCAACCCCGATTGCGACAGGATTAGACATTCCAGCATGGCGGGTGTGTACCGCCTCTCGGGAGACTTTCAACTTTCTGACCAAGCTGAACGCGTACCTGTACGGCGACAGGACTTCCCTTAGGGATCCGAGGTTGAGCGCACCCGAGTAACCTTTGGCGGGATGTGACTCAAGGCGCCACGCATTCAGGGCTTGTTGAATGAGCGAAAGGAATCGGGTGGGTGTAAGTTCGGTTGCACCCACTCACTCCAGTTGAGCGCTGACACGCTGGGATGCAGGAGGCTACCTGCCGCTTGACCCAAATGCTTGACAGCGAACGATCTTGATGGAATCCCAACCTCAGTGAACTCGGCCGGCAGTCCTTGAGCTCTGAGTTTCAACCTTGCCGTCACGTCACCTACGATGAGACATGATCCGACGGGGGTCCGGGGGTGATTTAATGACGGGTCTTCCAGCGGGGAGCGAGCATCTCACATGTTTCCAGACCTTTAAGCCGATAGAGTTTCATCTGAATTCAGGATGGTTGGCGGTCGCCCGGCTCGGACCTACTTCGTACTCCGCGAGCCGAGCGCTGGGACCAAGGCGCTTCGAGTGAGCCTGATTTGGGTCGTCATCGGCGTCTTCATGGCGACGGCCGACGCGCTTTCCCCGCAGACATTTGTCCAAGTTTCAGCGTGGCTGTCGCTCTTCTTCCTTGGGGTCCTACTCACATTCTCGGCCCTGTTCAGTCTTTCCCGAGCAGCCGCCGCGATGGGGGCGCTTATCGGTACCTTTCTCGGACCGTACAGCTTGACCTGGCAGCTCTGGGTCACCTACGTCAAGCACTGGAACGCGTTCTTCCCCGTCCGACTGTATCCGTTCACAATCGTCCTAGACGCTGTCGAGTGGTATGCCATGATGGCATTCGGGTTCATCCTGCTCGCCGTGTCGATCGCGGCTCTTGTTCACCTCTCCCGTCCTCGACCAACGTTTATTCGTGTCCGCCATGACTCAGGGGAGGCCTATCGGTTGGGCGATCCACCGTGACCTCTGCAGTCTGTCGGTCCGCGCTAGATGCCTTGATGCAACCCCCTTGGCAACAATTCAAGTGGGTGCAATGATGGTTGCACACACTGGCCGTTTGTGGGCCCCTTGGACAACCCCCTCGATAGGCGGGGGTAGGCGTTCGGCCCATAGGTCCATAACCCTCTCAGACCCTCATTCCGTGCATGGCGACCCAGTTCTGCGCTGGTTGTGGTACTCCACTGCCCTCTGACGCCCAGTTCTGCTCGAAGTGCGGGAAACCAGTGATCGTGGCTCCGCCTGCCTCCGGGTCGAGTGGTTCACCAGCTGGCCCCTTGCCCAGCGGCGGAATCGCCGGGAATCCGCCATCCCCCGCTATCGCGCCGGCGACCGTCGCCTCCGCTGGAGGCTTGAGTGAGCTCCTCGGGTTACGGGGACAAGGGAACTTCCTTGTCCAGCACGAGGTCCTATCGCTCGGACACAGCTATCGAGTGATGGACGCCGGAAAGAACCACCTGTTCACCGTTCGGGGCGACACCGGACAGAATCTCAGCGGCAATGCGTTGGGGGGTCTCCTGGGTGGCGCCGGCTCTTACCTAGGACGCATGGCAGCCCGCAGCGTGAACATGACGTATTCGTTGGTGAACGCTCAGGGAGCTGTTCTCGGATCGATCCAGAAGGGAGGAGGGGCGAACCGTTCCCAATTCACCTTGGTGGATTCCGCCGGCCAGCCCTGCGTTGTGGTAAACCTGGAACGGGGGGTTATGGGCGGGATCACCGCGACCGCGACGTCTCCCGATGGGCGACCGGTGCTTCAGACCGGCGGTAATCTGGTACGTCACAACTTCATAATCAAGGATTCCGGGGGAAAGGAACTCGCGAAGGTTCACGAGGCGTGGGTCGCGGTGCGGGATACGTACAACGTCGACATGATCGGGAACGTTGACCCTCTTTACCCCCTCGTCTTCACGATTCTCATCGATTTTGAGAAGGTCAAGTAATCGAGACCGTCGGCCGCCCGAGCAAAATGATCACGCTCCGGGCCCTCACGATCCTCTCCAGGGTTGGTTGAATCCCGTGGCGGCGTCCCGGTCTGACCGGGACGAGCTTCGTCGACAACCCGACCGACGAACCGCCGTTTCACTATCTCTTCCGGCGCTTTATGAACGGCAGGGAGCGTCGCGGGGGTACCATGCGTCCCGAGAGAAAGCCGGAGAAAGGACTACCCGCGCGAGCTAATCTCAAGGTTACCGGGGGACAACTCGCCTACGAGACCACGGGCCAGGGTCCTCCCGTGCTGTTCATCCATTCGGTCATCGCGGACAGTCGGATGTGGGACCGTGAATTCCCGCTCTACTCTGCGGACCATCAGACGATCCGGTTTGACCTGCGAGGCTTCGGTGGTTCCTTGCCAGCGTCCGACGCATTCTCGTACGTGGAGGACATCAAGTCCTTGCTCGCCCATCTCAGGATACACCGACCGTATCTTGTAGGCTCTAGCATGGGCGGCGCTTTTGCGATCGACTTCGCCCTGGGGAACCCCGAAATGGTCAGGGGGCTGTTTCTCGTGGCCCCGGGACTCTCGGGAGGATTCGAGCCTCCCTTCGACCCGGAAGAGCTGACGGCGTTCGATTACGACGAAAAGAAGTCGCAGGAGGTCGCTCGAGCCTGGTCGAGGGGAGACGCGTCCACGGCCTTCGAACTCCTTCGCCAGCTGTGGTGCTCAGCATTGGAAGGGTCGAGTCTGGAGCTCTTCCGCAGGATGGTGGAACAGAACGCGCCCGAAGTGTTCGACAATCGAAGTATGCAACATGCCACGGCCCTGCCGCCGGCGGCGGGACGCCTAGCTACGATCAAGGTACCCACGACCATACTGGTCGGTGACCGTGACAACCCATCGTCGAACTTCTTCGCGAAGAGAATCGCGGAATCCATCGCCGACGCCCGTCTCTTCACGGTTCACGGAGCGGATCATCTGGTCAATCTCTCCCGCCCGGACGCATTTGATAAGGCGCTCAAAGCGGCGCTTAGTGGGATCTCCTAGGATTGCCTCAAATGGGGTCCGACCGGGTGCCCCATTGGTCGGGGGAGTGCGTCAGATCGTTTCGTTTCGAGGGCGGATGAGTGCAAACACGGTTGCAACCTGATTGTCAACGTCAGAATCTAGAACCGCCCTCGACCATGGGTGCAAGCGCGATTGCACCCAGTTTCGGTGAAAGACGTGTGGCACCTTTAGATCTCGGGGCGGGCAGTCGGCTCCGGCCGGAGAAGGGTCTTCGTGCGATAATCACCATATAGCCTCCTGTAGTCGAGAAGCGGACATTGGCCGTGACCGAGACGAAAGGTAAGCCGAGAAAGGACAGCTACGACGTCGTCATTGTGGGCGCTGGGGCGATGGGCCTCGCGTCGGCGTACCATCTGATCCAGAGCCGCCCGGGGTTATCGATTCTTGTGGTCGACGCGCGGTCACGGCCCGGCGAAGGGTCGATGGGCGCGAGTAACGCGATGGTGCGGGATGTGTTCAGCTCGTGGGACAACCACATTCTGGCCAAGAACTCGATCTCGTTCTACCGGCGACTGATGGAAGAGCACGAGGAGCTGCGGACTCCTACCCCGCTGCTGGACCTCTATGGCTACCTGTGGCTGCTTCCGGAGAGCCTCATGGACGGGTATTACTCCATCGTCTCACGTAGCGAGGGGTCGATCGACGCTGAGCCGGTGAGCCTTGACGATCTTCGATCGTGCCCGGGTCTCGACGTTTCGCCCGCGAAGTGGTACGAAGGGGACGAGGCAGATCCTCCCGAGCCGATCACCGGAGGATTGTTCGGGCGGGACTGCGGCACAGTAGCCCCGGAGATGTTGGCCAACTTCTACTATGAACAGGCCAAGAGCCTCGCTGTCGAGTTCGTCTTTGACTCATGCGTTCAGCGCCTTTCCTTCGAGGGGAGGGAGGAAATCCTGCTCCATGAGCCATCGAAGATGCCGTTCGCATTCCAAGAGCAGATGAAGGGGCGGCTGCGCATTTCGCGCGTAAGCTTCGGTGACGGCAGGACCGTAGGTGCGGACAAGGTCATCGTCGCGGCGGGCGCCTGGGCCGAGAAACTCCTTCATCCTTTGGGGGTCGCCACCGCTTGCAGTCCGCGGTCCCAACTTCTCTTCTCGGTTTCCGGTCCCGGCGTGCAGGAGCTCTTGGACTGGGAACCTCCCCTTCACCCGATCGACAAACTCAATGGCAAGGCACGGTGCCCCTTCCTGATCTTGCCCACCGGGGCGACCCTCAAACCCGTTTTCCGGCAGCGACAGATGTGGGTTGGTATTGTCGACACTGTCGCGCACTCCATCGGCACTCGGGAAGATCCGGGGAGAGATGGCCGGCTCGAATACAACATGGCTGCGATGGGGGAACGGGAAGCCTTTGGGACCGATGTTCTTCCCGCGATCACTCCCTACTTACCCAGATTTGAAACCACGGGAGTTCGTTTGGAGAACTCCTGGGGCGGTTACTACAACTTCAGCCCTGACGGACTCCCGGTTCTCATCGAGGAATCCTACGGAGTGATTTTCGTCGGCGGTGACACCGGGAGCGGAATCATGAAAGCAGATTCATTGGGTCGGCTGGTGGCTGCCAAGTACGAGGGAAAGAACGAAGCCCGCCTCTCTTCCGGAGATGCCTATCGATTGGATCGGCTATCGCTGAATCGCCGAGTGGTGCAGGAAGAGAAAATCATCCTTTGATCGGAAGACTTACCCCACCAGTCGCCTCGACGAATAGGGAGGTTGCAAGGCGCGTCGCACATACTGCCCCTCACGCGAACTACCTAGCTATTCTATCGCGACTATTCGGAAAGACAGTCCTTCACCCACATCAAAACCCTGCGGGCTTTCTTGCGGACCTCCTCAGCTTCCTTCTCGGTGAACTCTCGGGCTTCGCATTCCACGCGGTTCTTCTTATCGAGAACATCCACAATCTGACGCAGAGGGACCTCTGAGGACGGGAGTTTCAGCGATTGGACCATGCCATGGACCCCCGCATGGTCCTGCCCACTCCAACGCTGACCCCCGAGCCTAACTGTCAACGCATCACAGGAGGAGATCACGCAATGGACTCCGAGCAACCCGACGGAGTTCCAGGCCCGGCCGGAGGCAGCTACGTCCATCTGCTGGGCAAATTCATCGGCGCGCCGCAGGTACACCTGGCCCCGGATTTTCGGGAGAACCTCAATCCTTGCCATGGGCGTCCCCCTTCTCGGTGATTACGCGCAGGCCCTCTCGCACGATGGTCTCAACCAGTGCCGGATTCGCGGGCCTACGCGTTTCCGCTTCGCTATACACGAGTGAGGAAACCGGGTTCCCGTACCGATTCCAGACCCGCTCACGCACCTTTTCAAGTGCTGACAGCGCTGATTGCCGGTCATGCAGGGTTCCCACCTCCACAAAAAGGTCCACGTCGCTATCCGATCGCTCGTCACCCCGGGCAATCGAACCGAACAAGAGGGCCCGACGAATCGGAGTGTTGACGATGAGTTCGCCGACATCCCGGACAAGGGCCCTCCTTAGATGAGCTTCAAATTCGAGAAGCCGCGAAAGCTCTGGAACCAGAACATGTTGTTCGTTGACGCGCCATGAGTACGATTTCCCTTGCACGTCCCGGAGGACAATCCCTACATCTAGGAAGTCGTTGAGGTCTCGGGCTGATTGAGCCGTGGAGACTCTAGCAGCCTTGGCCAACTCCCTGCCTGTCCAACGGCGGCTAGGAACCGGAAGCAAGGTCCTGAGCAAACGAAGTTTGGTGGGGCTACCCAGCAATGGATCTAGCCCGGCAGCGAACTTCATTGTCTCTCCTAGTGACCATATGTATCATATATGCTACATAAGCCTGTTGCCGATAGCACCCACTGTCCGGGGGTGATACGGAGTCCCTAGTCGATATTCATAGATCTCTCGAGGATCGACCCCGGCTTGATGCTGTGTTTCGCCCACCGGCGTCACTTAGTCTCGCTTATCCCCTCCGGCGGCGCTGAAATAGGTGAGGAGAAGAAGTGACCCAGCTAACCGAGCTAGAAGCCCGCCAAATGATCGCCGTAGTCAACACCCGAAATGTGGAGAAGGTCGTGGCGCAGTACGCGGAGAACGCGTCGTTCCAGGTTCCTAACCTCGAGTCCCCAATCCAGGGGAAGGAAGCGATCCGGTCGTACCTGACCGGCGCCTTCGCGGCGTTCCCCGACTGGACGATGGACATCAACAATGTCATCGTCTCGGGCAACGAGGCGATCGTCGTTAACTCGGTGCACGGAACCCACACCGGTCCGTTCACCGATTCCGACGGAAAGGCCGTGACCCCGACGAACAAGTCGTTCGTCCAAGACCAGCTGACCCGTGTGGTCGTCGACGAGAACGGCAAGGTTTCGCTGTACCGAGCGTACGGTAACCCGTCGCGAATGAACCGCCTGCTTCGGTCCCCCAACGCCTCGAAGCAGTCCTCCGGTCCGATGTCGACCAGCAGCACCGAGTCGGTCACGCCCCCGGTCGCACCGAAGTAGTCCCGTTCCCACCGGACGGTCGCCCACCATTCGTCAAACCCTTTCCCGGCTCGGACCTCCGGGCCGGCGCCCGCCCTCAATAATCCTTCAAAGGACAGGGTGGTTCAATCCCCCTCTCCGGCTCGACCTAGATCACTGAAGAGGGTGCAATGTCGATTACACATTGGCACCGAGATTGTGAGTCGGTTCCCGGACTCGGACTTGCTGCGACCTCTATGCTAAGCTCGACCGAAATCTCTCCTCAGTGCCGTGGTCCATGAAATGAACATAACAACCTCTCAATCCCCGACTCAGCAGGACCCGGTAAGTCCGTTTTGCGAGTTCAGTGAACTCACCTCGAGCTGCCTTGACTCGTCGATCGTGGGACTGTTCGGGATTCCCAACCCACTTCCCATCGATCGGGTCGAACACGAGATCAGGTCCGACGATGACACCGACGTAGTCGAACTCGAACCCCTGGGCGGTGTACACGCAACCAATTTGGCCAATCCCGCCTGGACTAAATGCCCACAACGAGCCCTTTGGAATCCCGGGAGCCAGATTTGTCGCCGATTCTCGCGCATTCCACGGCCGGGAGTATGTTCCAATCTGGACATCCTGTTCGAGGGTCCCGTCCGCGAGTGGTCTCGGGGCCCAGGGCCAGCAGTAGCCGGCCGTGATCCTTCCGGAATGTCCCTCGCTAACCTTGGCAAGGATCGCATCCTCGAGTGACTGGGGAGTCGGGAAGATACGGAACTCAAACGATGAACTGTTCTTCCACGGTCCGAGATCCGACTCTCGGATTCCGAGCACACCCTCAATCCAGGGAAGAAAATCGCCCATGCCTCCGCATCGGAACTGTATGTCAAGTTCATACTCGTACACTCGTATTCCTAATGCTTGGGCGCGTTCCCGAATCAGTTGGGACGTAGCGTGGTCATCGGGAGTGACTCCCTGAAGGTCGTCGACAAAGAAGACCGATACTCGCCCGGTTCGAAGAATCTCGTCGACCTGGAGTTCGCCCTCCTTGCCAATCCTTCGTCCTATTCGGTCAGTAGAGAACTCTCTGATTCGATGTGCTTCGTCAACGATGAGGACGTCTATAGATTTCTCGAGTTCGCCAGCAAATGCGTTTGTCCAGGCGAACGCCACTCCAGCGCGTGGCTTCATCGCTCGTTTCAGGGTCTTCGTGAATGCTCCAGAGCCAGTCACATAACGCACGTCCCGATGGTAGTCACCGGCGAGCATGCCCATTAGATGGAGAGCGATTACCGACTTTCCGGTGCCCGGCCCACCCTTCGCGATTACTGCGACCTGGGTGTCGGTAGACAGTGCGGTTTCGGTTGCACGCAGAACGCGGTGCAGAACGAGAACTTGGCTATCCAAGAGTCGGTAAGGTGAGTTCCTTCGGACGACTTCTCCGACATGGCTTAGGAAATCCCTAGTGGGTCGTACGGGAGCGGTTTGGATTCGGCGCAGGAGATCGAGGCCTTCCCCGCTTCCAACGCGAGTACGAAGAAGTTCTCGCAGTTTGAGGTGGTCCTTGCGTCCGAATATTGGCCACTTCTCCATCGCAGCCGCAAACTTCGGAGCCAGCAACGGATCGTCTGACACGAAGTCATAGTTGTGGACGTACGCACAAGCGCCGAGGGACACTTGGGGATTCTCTGCAAAGGCCGAGTTGAAATCCGAGAGGTACTCCTGGTACCGGCCCGCTTGGATCGAAGGGTGGAGCGTGGGAACGGCCACCCCTTTGAATCGCGTCACGACTTCGCAATCAGTATCTGAATCCTCACAGCTCTCCCACTGCTTCAGCTCGACTATCGTCGCAGCAGGCTGATAGTGTTCGTCCAGGCCCGCGACCATGCAGTCGAGGCGTCTGGAGGATGCTGGAAGAAAGTACTCAAGGCTAATACCGGAACAATCGAGTCCAGCAAGTTGCAATATTCCTCCAAGCCGGCCGAGGGACTCTCTCCAGGATACTTTCTCCGATGGAGATGGACGGTGGTGGATTTGGGCCATGAAGGCGTTCTCCAGTTTTTCTTCGATTTCCCCGGAGAGTGCGTCGGTGACGAAGCTGGCACAATCGTTGGTGTAGAGGACAACTGCGGACAAGATTCCCGGTCAATCCAGTGTTCGAATCCTTATCTAGCCGCTGATACGCAACCTCCCCTCCGATTAGAAGGATTCTCGTCCTCGCGGACGGAGGCGGGTACGGGCGCATTCAACGTCGCCTGTTTGGGCCCTCCCGAGATTGGTCCCGGGGAGGATAGAATCGCCAGTCTTTGTAAGAGGCGTTGCACACACCTCGATCGGAGTCTAATCGGGCCTAGCGTCAGCCGGCCGGAGAGTCCCCCTGGGAGATCCATTGCGGCAGAAATCCTGTCATGGCGAACTCAAAGACCTTGAGACGCTCGTCGAGCATTTGGTCCAATTCAGTAAAATTGGCGTGGGTGAGGAAGTCAGTGGCTGCAGACACGGGCACATTGGGGATCTCCGGGCGGCATAGAACCTGCCGGCGGTAGCGGCGATCCTCATCCGGCTCCGGAGCCCAGCCGGAGTATGTGAGATTCCCCTTACTTCGGTTGAGGTCGGCCGAAATCGCAGCAAGGTTCAGCGGGTGAGTAGTTTGCGGGTAGTTCCTGTTGAAGGGGACGATGTGATCAAACTGGGCAGTTCCCCTGGGAAGTGCCCCGCTCACTCCGGAATCAAGGATGTACTGGGTCCAGAAGTGGAAGGACGCAATCTTGCGATCAGGAATTCGCTTCCCCGATCCCTTAAGCTGGGCCAGATACTCAAGCCAAAGCTTGACCTTCGGGGCCGTGGAGATGGGGTGAATTGATCCTGGAAACGGCGTGCCACCGTGACCCGAAAGAGTCGCCACCGGATCGAAGTGAGAATTGAGCCATTCCTTTAGACGGGCATCCCCAGTCCCCGCCCAATTCGATGTGCAAATGGAATCGCGGAACAACTCCTCAGTGAGGGCTCTCATGGCGGTCGTATCCTTGCTCGTCAGTTTGCTCCCGTTCCCTTCGGCTCTATTCCGAGCCACGAATTTGGAGGCCGCGACAAATAGACCGACCACCGGGTAAGCTGGGATCGGATCGGAATAGAAAGCGGCGTACTTGACGAAGAACTGGTAGTCTCCGGCAAGGGTCGGATCGAACAGAACGTCGGCTGTGTCGAAAAGCAGGTCGATCGTCTGTCGAATCTGATCGACAGAATACTCGTCAAGAAGCTCGTAGACCGCCGCCCGGCCGACGTCATGCGAAAGGAATGTGCTCACTAGTCGAAACCCTATCCCGTCGACCTTCGGCTTCGTCGACGCTCCATCTGAGATCTTGGGCGTGATTCTAGGGTCACGCTGCGAGAAACGGTTGTAGCAATAATGCCCGAGAGCGTACATCGCGTGCCATAGGGAAATTGTGTCGGGAGGAACCGACTTGATTGGGCTATCGCGTGCGATATTCTTCAATCGATAGAATTGCGCGACACGATCCACCTCGTCGTTTCGTCGGGTACGATAGGGAGTGACCGCCGAGTACTCGGTGTGGACGAACAGCTCGCGTCCCCAAAGCAGTTCCCACCATCTTAGGCGAGTCCCGGAGCTGTTGATCACATCGTAGATCCGTTCAGCGTCGGGGGAGTCCAGGCCATCCAGCTCCTCTATTACGACACGGCATCTGCTTACCCGCGCCCTCAACTGCGCGACGGACTCCACCAATTGGTGAAACCGCGCGTCTTCGACCTGTTTTCCATCTTGGCGTCGCTGGAGCTCGCGACCAGCTTGGGCTGCGATTCTTCCGAACAGATCGCGGCATCCTGTCTTGGCGGGCGCAAACTGGGCCTTTGCCGTCCGGAGTTCCTTGTAGAGGGAATCAAGCCGCTCCCTCACGAGCCGAATCTCCTTCGGCTCTTCGATAGTATGGGGACGGTGAGGGGACCATTCCGTGAAGTAGACCAGGGGGTTTCGCAGGAAGTCAAAGACCGTTGTAAGCCTCTGTTGCCCATCGATGATCTCAACTCGGGGGAGATAGGGATTCGCGACGGTAGCTTTCGGTCCTCGTTTGGTGACCCCCAGTCGGTTGAGAACAATCAGACCAGTAGGGTAATCCTCGAGGAATGAGCGAATAAGAGCTGCCCTTTGGCCGAGACCCCAGACCACTGCCCTCTGGTAGCCGGAGACGGCAAGACTAGGATAATGGTCCCTAATGTCCGCTATAGCGATCGGCCTAGCCAGCACAACCGGTAGTCAGCGCCGCGAGAGATCAACTCTTCGGGTGTCTTCCCCATGGTACGGGTATGGTCCGGTGGCGCAGTCCATCAAACTCCATGATGGCTGCGGCAGCGTGTTAGCCATCGACTTACTGCTGAGGGCGCGCAAGGATAGGTGCAAGGTTGATTGCACGTTCACCAAGTGTTAAGTTTCGAGGGACCCACCGAACTACCGAGCTTTAATGGCATAGCGAGCCGGTGCGCCTTGCCGGTGAGTTGTGCCCAGGGGTGGTTACCGGTACGCTCGTCGCAACGACTGGACTCCTGAAGAGTGGATAATCGCCTACGACGCCTGCCCGAAGGTTAAACAGAGCTACGGGCCAGAAGCGGCGTTTGTCCGGGAAGTCGCAGATCTCCTAGGTCGGACTCCCGCGGCAGTCTCACGCGCCTTTGGGAATCTTTGGGCCGCTCAAACTAGCGGAAGAAGGGGTCTGAAGCATTGCTCGCATGTCGCAGAAGCGGTTGTAGCCGAATACAAGAACGACCTGGTTCGGCTTCATGAGGAGGCCACTCGACTACGTTCAGAACGGATTCCTCGGGCCCTTACACTCCGGGTCGAGTTGGTCAGCCCAGAAGACACAACACCACTTCCCGAAGAGGTCGTTCACGGAGCAGCTCGCCAATCCGGCTTGCGTTCCAGCCTCTACTTCGTCACGACTCGACCAGGGTCAACGGTCGTCGACGTCGGGATCCTGCTCGATTCACTCTTGATAGGAACGACCGGGTGGTTGGCAATCACAAACACGGTCCAACTTGTTCGAGACTATATCGACAGACGGACCGGGGAGTCAAACGTTCCCACGATTGTGATAAAGAGTCGAAACTGGACGAGTGTCGAAAGAGGTCGCACGAGTGAGGTTGAGGAGAGAGTCCTAGAATTCTACTTGCCCGGCTTTCCGCCTAACAAACTCCCGTCTGAGAGTCGGTCGAAACTCACCGGGTTCCTAGCGTTTATCAAGGGGCTTCGCCGAAGGCGCCTAGCAAAAGGCGATCTGGTAGAGACCATACAACCGCCAGGCGCCGCTGTCGGGAGACCGTTCAAGCGCGCCGCATTAGAGCGGATGCTCGGGATTGATTTGACGTCAGTCCCCGACGAATCGATTAAACAACTCAGCGACTTAGTCAAGGTAGCGAAGACGACTGGTTTTGTCAATGCACTTCGAAGCACGCGACGTTCGGTCAGCTCTCGGCGCAGGTCCACGTAGGCAAGTGTAGCACACAGGCACGGTGTCGCGCGCTAGACAATCCTTCCAACGATTGTTCCATCCTCAGTTGAGAGTGGGTGTGCTGACCATGGCACGCACGACTAATCGGTGCGTGCAAGGTTGACCGATCGGCCCTTGGCTTGAACTGCTAGCCAACGACGGCCCGTTTAAGGGAGCACTAGCAGACCAGGGAGGGTTTGGCTCGGGAGACCGGCCCAAGTCCGAGTGACCACGCCGTTCAGGCTACGACCAGTATACGCGGCAAGTCACTCGCGACGGTCAATCGCAGGCTCTACTCCTGGCAGTCTAGTTCCGACTCTTCGCCTGAGTGCCGCAAGCACATCCGCGGTATCGTATCTACGTGCCAAGGCGTCGAGGTAGCCTTCGTCAAGCCGGCCCGCGTACTCGACAGCAAGCAGCTCCGCCTGTTTCATCAGGTCTTCTTCTCTGGCTGGCAAATTCTGCCAATGCTTCAGTTCTGCCAGCCTCTTCACAATGAGATCCTCGATTGCCGCCAGGAGGACCGGTCCATAGGGGGTCTGAATAGTTTGAAGGTGTTCTCGACTTCCTGTGTAGGGAGATCGAAGTAGGTCTATCTCAATCTTCCAATCCTCGTGCCACCAGATCCGACCAGCCCGAACAAAGCCCCAAGACTCGACAACCTTGATGGCCTCCGACCGCCGATCGACCACGACGTCTATGTCACCTGAGACGTAACTACCAGTTAGATACACTTCGATTGCGGATCCCCCGACTATGATGGCGGGTTCCTTCGTCGCGACTGAAAGAAGTGCTCCGATTCGCAGGACCCTTTCGTAACTCGTCTTCGCCGAGGTCACGGCTTGCTCGACCTCGGCTCGCGAGACTGCCGTCATCCTGACTTGCGCGAGGTGCTGAGACCCATTCGAGCAAGAATCCGATCCTTCTCCGGCGGCCGCTCGAACTCCTTTGCGAATCGCGAGGCGATTGCCGGGTTCGGTTTGTAACGAGAACCGTCAAACCAGGTCCTCGTACCCGCGGCAAGTTCCTTGACGCGGCCTGCCCGTTCCGACTTGCCAACAGACCAATCGTCTACCCAGGCGATTCGTACCCGTCTCTGGAGAAGAGTCCGCATGTCATTGTCCAGAAGAACCCATCCCGAACCTTTTCGAACTAGGAGACCCTTTCCCGCGAGTCGAGCAATCTCCTGGTACGCCTTCGGGAGAGGGACGTCCCCCGTCTTTCCGACTCGATATGCAGTCATAGGGCGGGATGCCCCTGCGAGAACTGCGAGAATGCGGACCCGGGTCTCGCTGCCGAATGCAGCGACAAGCAGCGGGTCAATATCGGACTTCACACACCGACAGATGATTTAGGGACCTTATTACCCTATTGGGGTAATACAGGGCCGAATTTAGCCTTCGATCCTTGGTTCGGAGAAGGGGTTCCATGACGGTAGACTGCCATGATGCCAAGAGGCCCGAATCGTCCACCTTTGTACGCAACAACCCGCTCAGGTGTCGGTAAGTGCAACAGTTGTTACACCCGCTCGCTGGGAGAGGCGGTCGACGCAACGTTCGAGTCTCTGGCTCTCCTTCCAATCTCAGTTCTCAAACCTCGATCCGCAGTTCGTGCAGAACCGATTACTCTCGTCCTCGACTTCCGCGCCGCAGTCTGTGCATACCAAGGACTCCTCGCGCGACCCTTTGGGGAGGGATTGGCCGCAGGCACCGCAGAATCGGTCGTTGGGTCGTGCAGACCTCCCGCAGGTCGGACACTTCCTGGCCATTATCCCAATCGACCACAACCCAGTCTGGTAAGAGCTTAGCCAATTCCCTGGCCGTTGAACCCGTTCAGACTCGAACCGCGGCTAGTACCTCAGAGACTCTCGACCGGAGGTGCAACAGGCATTGCGGGGGCACCCCCGCAATCCACCCACCACCCGACCCGCTCCATAGCGCGCCCCTCGGGGCGGGCTACCGCCCTCCCCGCACCCCTCCCACGCGCCAGGAATCGACGCAGAGGCCCCTACG
>Ga0187889_10000289_pt1 | contig 61998 bp, 55 predicted proteins | sample June2016WEW_7_10_2_FD_132992 | JGI IMG/M metagenome (GOLD analysis project Ga0187889, IMG submission 132992) | Peatland microbial communities from SPRUCE experiment site at the Marcell Experimental Forest, Minnesota, USA - June2016WEW_7_100 | ecosystem: Environmental > Terrestrial > Soil >... | reverse complement strand
CTTGCAGAGTCGCTCGATCGGCATCGCTGACAGTCAGAGGAGGAGCAGGACGGAATGGCATGGTGAGAATCGTAGCTGCCATCGCACTAAGACGCTAGCTACTTGCGCAACGAGACACTAGTGCGCCAGGTCACGAGAAAGGGGGTTCGAAAGACTGACAGTCCAGTTGTCTAGTCCGAATTGCCGTCTAGTCAGAGTTACAAGCAAAGGTAGGAGAGAGTAATGAACCTTCGCAAGATCGCGGCCCTGGTCGGCGGCGCCGCCCTGGCCATCAGCCTGGTGGGCGCCGGCGTCGGCGCAACGTTCAACTCGTCCGCCACGACCTACCAGCAGATCACGGTCGAATCAATGGTGCTCCACTCCAGTCCGCAGTATTGCACACCGGGTGTCGTCACAACCTCGAGTGGCTCTATAAGCTGCACGGTCGAGCTGTGGGCGACCGGCGGCATCGTGCCGACTTCGTTCTCTATGACGCCCACTATCGACCCTAGCTCGACTGGTCTACACGAACCGGGCAGTTGGGTGATCACTGACAATGCCACTCCGCAGTCCACTGCCCTCAATGTTCTAGGCACGTTCGCGTACGGTAGCTTCACCAACGGTGGCACCATTACGTACACGATTACGTGGACGAATCTGACCAACCCCTCAATGGGCGACATGTTCTACGTCGACTTCAACTTCACCGGCTACAACTAATCTTCGTAGGACACCCCTCCGGGCGCGGCTTCTTTCGGGGCCGCGCTCGGACAAGGGCCCTCGCAGTATCAACCTCGGCACTGGGGCGACTGGCCAGGCAGAGTAACCTCAAGTACCTGGTACAGCCGCCCCGGGCCGGGTGTCTAATGGTTCCGATGGTTCTCGGGAGTCGATCTTGGGTCCCAAGTTAGGGGCACCCGTGCGAAAGCTCGTAACGTCTCTCGTTCTGCTCGGCCTCTCGGTTGTTCTCATGGGCGCCGGAGTCGCCGCATCGGTTCCCGCCAATGGGGCGGGGCCTCAGATCCTCACCGATAGCGGGCTGACCCTGCAGCTCACTCCCGCGATGCCCGGTATGACCATCATCGATAGCACGACGCTTGAGTGCCCGGTCACCTTTATCACGACCCCATCGGGCCTGAACTTGAACGCCTGCGCGTTCACGATCTCCAGCACCGGCACCATCCAGCCGGGCTCCCTCGTGGTGACCATGACCGCGAGCGCCATCACGACAGCCCAGGTTGCCGCCCACAAGTTCGCCATCGAGCCGAACCCGGGCCCGCTGGCCTACCTAGAGACCACGTCGCAGACGCTCTACACGGTCACCGGAGCGCAGCTTCCGGTGACCGTCGATCCCGGCGTGGCCTGGGGTGCGGACGCCGGCACCGCGCTCGACAACAGCGACATGGGCTCCTCGATAGTCGTCACCTACACCGTGGTCGCCGAGTCCTTGCAGGGCGCGACGGCCTCTCCGACCGTGGCCCCGACGGCCACCCCGGTCCCGACGGCCACCGCGTTCGAGTCGATCGGTGGCGCGACCGGCGCTCCGGTCCAGACGGTCACGCCGCCTCCGACCGGCTCCGCGAGCGACTCCTCGAACAACAACTCGGTCCCGCTCTTCGCGCTGCTGATCTGCTTCCTATTGGCCGGGCTCGGCCTGCTGGCCGTCCAGTCCCAGCGCCGGAGCGTTCGCCGCTAGAGCCAGGCCGCTCGCCGCCCGCAGTCGCGATCTTCCGCCACTTCGAGCAAGCTCCCGAGCGCCGCAACGGGTGGGACGCTACCCTCCGCCTCGGCGTCGTCGGTCATCGTGGCCGCCATCGCTTCCGGGCCGTAGGACTGACCAACTGACCAGCTGACCCCGGCGGCGGGATCCAGTGCGTCGTGCTCCGCTGGTTCGCCGACGATCCCGGCCCGGTCCGGCCGGTCGAGCGGCTGCGTCGGGGGCCTACCGACGCCAGCTACCGCCGCCCCGCGTGGACCGCTATGTCGACGTGTTCCTGCTCCGAGTCTGGGCGATCCTTTTCGGCCACCACTTGGACACTGAAAGGCGGAAGGTATGGGTTGCGAAACTTGCGAACCCCTTCCTCGAGCCCCTTCACGGTCCTGGCGGCTTCCACCACCGCCGCGACGTGCGAGACGATCTGGTCTCGAATTGGCGGCATTATGTCATCGCCGACTGAAAGCCTGACGGTCTTATAGCCCTCCCACGGCCACGGCCACTCGCGGGTCGGGGTTCCCATTGCGGCACCTCTTCATTATCGAACGCACGCGAGTCTACGACCCGCTCGCTGTCCTCGTGGGACCGTCTCAGCCCACGAGCGCCGGCCCGACAAGGCCCACCGTGAGGCCGAACGAGAGGCGGAACCGTTGCCCGGAAGGCAGCCAGGATCGTGAAGACTGAGCAGCCGGCACAGCCGCGAGCCGATCGCGAGGCACAGGTGGCGGCCTGGCGAGCCGAAGGGCGCTGCATCAACTGCGGCGGCGTGATCCAGCCGCAGGGAGACCGCGGGGCCTACGGTCGGTGGGTAGTTCCTAACAGTGGCGCGCGCCGCGCTGGTCGCCGACGAGGCTCACCTCGATGGGCGGCGAGCCGGTCTGCGCTACCGCGACCCCATCAGGAACTGAACCGCCGCCAGCACGAGCAGAGCGAGCCCGACTATCGCTACCGCCATCCCGGCGCCTGCGAAGCCGACGACCATGAAGATGGCGCCGCCCAGGGCGATGATCGCGGGTGAGGATCTCCTCCCCGGCAGGCTGAACATAGCTGCGACATCCTTCTTGTCAGGAGCAAGCGACCGGCGCCCACAAGTCTACGCGAAGCCTCTGGCTCAAGTTCCGCTTTCGACCGCTGATCGAAGTCAGCGCGACCGGCTGACGGGGGCCGTTCAAGCGGTGCGCCCGCGACGGCCGCTCACGTCGGCGTCAGTGGTCGCCCACGATCCCGGCCCTGTCCGGCCAGTCGAGCGGCCGCGGCGGGGCCCTGCTGGTATTGGGTGCAACCTGACGGCGGCGCGTGCCGTGGTGCTCGTCGGGGCTATTAACTCGGGTGCGACAATCCGTGTTGAACACGGGGGGCTTGGACACGCGGCCCACACACTGGCCGCCGGGACCGCGCCGAGCCACTGGCGAGACCGACCCGCTATCCAGCCTGTGGAGGTTCCCCATGCGCTTCATTCAAGAGACCGGGTTCAGCGTGCGCGTTGGCCGCCAGGAAGCCTTCCAGCGGTGGCTCGCGGCGAACGAGGAGAGGATCGCTCGCGCCTACCCCGAGGGCACGGAGTATCTGGGCACGTACACCGCGGTGTTCACCTCGGAGAAGGCTGCGGGGGAATACCGCTTCCTCGAACGCCTCAGCAGTTACGCCGACATCGACAAGCTGGCCGCGATGGGGAAGGACGAGACCACCGAGTACGCGAAGATTTCGCGGGAGATCATCCAGTTCATGGACCCCGATCCGCACGCCAACTGGAGTCTCGTGCTCCTCAAGGGCGTCACTGACGCCACGGTCATGGATATCGAGCCCGTGGTCTGACAGGCTGCTACTCCCCGGATAACTCGAATCGAATCGCCACCGACGATCCCGGCGTAGCGGGCCAGTCGAGCGGCTGCGTCGAGGTCTTCGGCTCAGCCCGCCTTCCGTGGGAAACCCGGATGGTCGGATCATTGACCCCACGCACCGAGCGCGTAGAGTGGGCCCGCGTCCGGACGGCAGATAAGGAAGGTTCCCCGATGCGGCGGCTCCCCATAAAGCTCGTGACGATCCTCGTCGCGGTTGTCGTAGTTGGCGGCCTGGCCTTGGTGGGATCATCCAGGGGATCGACTGCGGCCACACGGGCTCCGGACACGGCCGCACCGGCACCGGACACGGCCGTGCAGTCCTGGCAGGCGTTCCAGGCTCACCTGGCCTCTTCCCTGCCCGGACTCGAGACCGACATCAATGCCGTTGCGAGCGCAGGCACAGCTGGTGACATCACCGCTACGACCTCCGCAGCCGATGCAGTCAGGGCGGACGCCATAAGTGAAGTCGCCTGGCTTCAAGCCAACCCGGCCGCGCTCTGCTACCAGGCCGTCTACGACGACTACCTATCCGCCAATCAGACCCTCGAAACTGCAATGACGGACGCGATCGGCGGAAACTACACGACGGCCGACGCACTCATCCAGCAGTTCAATGCCTCGCTTTCAAATCTAACGGCCGACACCGCAAACACTGCCTGCGAGTAAGGCTCGGACATCACTCGCCGGTGGCCGCGTACGCCTGCGGGCAGGCCGAGCGAGTCGAGAAGAAGGCTGTCTGACCACCGGATTTACAGGAGTCGCGCATGCGCCAACGTCGCATACTTCTGGCCACGAGCGCATGATGCGCTGAGGCGTTTCTCGGGCAGGTGGATCCAAGTTCATGGCGAGCCAATGGTTACGTTGTCCGGCAACCGACCCTGAGGGATATCGCTGCTTCGGGTTCCTGTCGCACGCAGGAGGCCACCAGTGGCGACGTTGTGCATGGACCGACCCTGAGGGATATCCCTGCTTCCTGCCTCCGTCGCATCCGGGAGACCACGAGCTAGCCTGGTTCGCGAGGCCAACCACCCCCGGCGCGACGAGGACAGTACGCTATCGAGGCGACTACGAATGGGCGGCGGCCCAAGCCCAGGAGGAAGCGGAAGAACTCGCTTTCCACCATTGGTTCCCCGTCTCGCAGACCTACGTCCCCGGATCCTGGGGCACAGGGGCGTGGGTATTGGCCTTCCTCACCGTCATCGTCCTCGTTGGGATCATCGTCCTCGTCTACATGCTTGCGGCGAAGCCGGCGGGGGAACTCGTGGTCGTCTACGAATACCGGCCACCGACTCCGACCCCAGCGAAAATGGCGGCCCCGGCCCAGGTCGCACCCGTCGTCGCCATCGGCCCGAATGACGACACGAAGACGTGCCCCCAGTGCGCCGAGCAGGTGAAGGCCGCCGCGCTGGTCTGTCGCTTCTGCCGCTACGAGTTCGGCTCTACGCCGCCGTCGGGCCAGCCCGGCGTCTGACGCAACGACCGAAGTCAGTTGCTTTGGTGAGCGTAGGGCGCGACGGCGACTACGGCTACCGCCCGGCCATCAACACGGGGCGTGGGTGCGTCGGGGCTATTAACACGGGTGGGAGAATGCGCACGGAGCACGGGGGCTCAGACACGCGGCCCAAACACTGGCCGCCGGGACCGCGCCGAGCCACTGGCGAAACCGACCCGCGCCGATGCGTCCCAGGGGGCGATCGTGAAGAGCGCGACCGCGTTGCTCGCCGCCGGGCTCCCGGGGCCCGAGGCCGCCGAGCCTGAGCTAGCCGAGCCCGAGCCGGTCGCTCCGGTCGAGAAGCGAGTCAAGCGAACCGGCCCCCGTCGCACTCGTCGGATTGCGGCGCTCGTTCTTGGTCTGGCCGCGGCGCTCGTACTCGTCGGCGCGACCGGCTACACCGCGTACGTCGCCGCCGTCGGGTCCGAGGGGCTCATCCACCCGACCGGCAACCCGGACTGCCGGACCCCGCTCGTCCGGTACGGCTGGACTTACGAGGCGATCAATTACGACATCGCCGACGACGCGGCCCTGCAGCGCGCCAACCCAAACATGGAGAACTGCTCGAGCCAGGGCGCGACTGCCGGCAGCGACGTCGTCACGGCCGACGGCGTCCACATCGGCGGCTGGTACATCCCGGCGGCCAACGGCACCGGCTCCACCGGCGCGACCGTCGTGCTCGTCCACGGATTTGCCGCCAACAAGAGCGAGGTGCTCAAGTACGCCGTGCCGTTCCACGCCACGTACAACGTCGTCGCGATCGACCTCCGAGGCGGCGGCCGAAGCTCGAAGAGCGACGTGACGTTCGGGCCGCGCGAGAAGCTCGATCTCGAGGCGGCCATCGACTGGCTCGAGCGCACGAAGCATCCGGCCCACATCGCGGTGATGGGCAACTCGATGGGCGGTGCCACCGCGGTGCTCGCGGCCGCGAGCGACCAGCGGATCGAGGCGCTCATCCTCGACTCGACCCATGCCCGCGTCGAGGACATTCTCGGTCGGCGCCTGGAGGTCGACGAGCGCCAGCCATCCCTGCCGGGCACGCCGGCCATCCTGCTTGGGACCTGGCTTCGCACCGGGCTCAACCTGATGGACGCCAATCCGGTCAACTTCATCCCGGCGCTGGGTCACCGACCGCTCCTGCTGATCCACGGCACGGCCGACGTGCACGACCTGCCCGTGCGCAGCGCTTCTGCCAACTACGCGGCGGCCCAGGCCGCCGGCGTTCCGGTCGAGATGCACATGTGCGAGGGCGGGACTCACGGACACCTCATCGATACCTGCCCCGCCGATTGGGGCCGCTGGAGCGTCGACTTCCTCGACCGCGCCCTCGGGCTCGTGACGTGAACGCCGGAGTGGCGCGAGCCGCGCAACGGGTGGCCTCGGTGACACCGCGCAATGGGACGCGACTCTGATCAGAGACCTCGGCGCCCTATGCTCGCCGTCCTCACACCGGGTCGGCGTCCCTGCCCTCAGGCTGTCCAGACGCCCTTCCCCAAAAGGAGCTGGTATGCCAAAGGTAGTCATCACCCACAAGGTCCCCGACGTCGAGCACTGGCTGAAGTTCAAGGCAGAGCGCGTGACCCTCCTGCCGTTCGCCACGAACGTGACGGACCATGTCGCGCTCGATGGGAGCAAAAGCGTCGCCGTGACCCTGGACGTGAAGGACCTGGCGGCCCTCCAATCAGCCCTGACCTCGCCGTCGCCCGAGCTGGCGGCCGGTATGGAGCGGCACGGCGTCCTCCCCCCGCTCGCGGTCTACGTCGAGAAGTAGTCCGACCGCCGCAGACCGGGTCACGACCAACGGAGGCACGAAGTTGGACAGGAACCTCGTCGACCAGGTACTGGACGCCGCGGCCAGGGTGGTCGCGGGCGGGGCCATCTCGGCAAACGGGCACGGCAACGTCAGCCTGCGGGTTCCCGGTGCGGAGGAGATGTACTTCACGTCGGCCCCGTCGCTCCGGGGGCTCGGGCCGGACGGCGTTCGACACGGCGGGAACGAAGACCGCCTGAAGTCCGGGAATGCGGGCGGGCGGCGGCCCGTGGCCCGACAAGATTGCCGCTACATGAACCGATCCCGCATCAGGCGGATTTCCACCTCGTCCGCTATCGAGGTGGCGAGCCGCATCGCGAACCGATCGGCCAGGCGGGCAAGCATCCGACTTCGGAGCCGAACGGGCGAAGCTTCGGGCGGCACGCCGGCCATCGCGGCAGCGGCCTCGATCGCATCGTCCAGGTCGCCGGTGGCATCCGCAAGCCCCAGCGCCACAGCCTCGCTGCCCAGCCAGACCTCGCCTGTCGCCAGCTCGAGCACGCGAGCGCGCTCCAGGCCGCGACCCGCGACAACTCGATCCACGAACCGCTCGTAGAACGCGTCCACGAGCTGCTGTTCGCGGCTCCCCTCTTCGTCGGTTTCGTCTCGCCAGGGCGAGCCCATGCCCTTGAGGCGCCCGGCGCGGTGCTCCTCGACACGCACCCCGAGGCGGTCGAGCAGCTTCGGGAGGCGCGGGCCCGCCGAGATGACGCCGATCGAGCCGACTATCGACGACGGGGCGACGACGATCCGACGTGCGGCCATGGCGGCGAGGTAGGAGCCCGACGCGCCGGTTCCGCGGACGTGTGCCACCAGCGGCTTCTTCTCGGCCAGTCGCTTCAGGGCGAGGTACAGGTAGTCCGAGGCTGCGGCGGAGCCGCCCGGGGAATCGATGTCGAGCACGACCGCCGGTACGCTCTTGCGGCGACCCAGCTGCTTGACGATCTCGACCCAGTCGGCCGACCGCGCTCCGCCGCCGATCGTCCCATACAGGCGGATGATCGCGACCCTGCCGGGCCGGAGCCGGGACCGCTTGCGGACAAGCGAACGGATGACGTCCGGGAAAGTGAATGGCGAGGGCGATTGCAAGTCTTTCATGCTCGCTATCTTGCCACTGCGGCCGTCGGCGGGTGTCGTCCTTGGCCCCACGGAGCCAGGAGTCGCGCCGGGCGCCCCGCTATCTCGGAGCATCGTTCACCCAAATGCCCGCACGATGTTGGATTACGTACGGGGTAGCGCCTTGGCGATCTCGACTCGAAGGCCGGGCAGGTGGTTTTCAATGACGTCGGCGATGCCAGTGCGTCTGGCGTCAGGCGCTTGGCAACCTCGCCGATCTCCTCGACGCGCTTGGTGATGGCGTCGACCGCCATGTCGTCAGCCGCCCAGCTGGCACCGGATCGCGGCGGGTTATCGGCACCGGTCAGCTAGTCACACGCGACGTCCGACGAGGGCGGATTCTTGATCCAACGCTCACGCTGGAGCGCATTCACTGTGTGGCGCCACCGCCCTGACCCGGCTAGCGACCATCAACTGGGGAACAGGACTCAGGGCTTTACGTACCGGGAATCGACGGCTGCGACAAGGACGTGGGAGTGCCGAACGGGGGGAGGAACCACGAATGGATGGACGGCTCCGGCGGCTCGGTATCGCCGCAGTAGTGGCGCTCGCGGTTGGAGCCTCCGGCTGCTCCCTGCTGTCAAAGGACGACTCCGCAAGGCTCCACCAGGAGGCGCAGGCCGACCTGACGAGATGGGCCGACGCGATCACAGCCGCCGGCGGTCAAACCGCCTTCGTTCCCGTGGGCGAGCTGACCGCCCAGGTCGGCGATTGGGAGCTGGCGGTTGGCGACAACAACAAGCCCGCCCTGATGGCCGGCCTGGTCGAAGCCGCCGTCAGCCTGCCGGCTGAGACACCGCCGAACGGGGAGCTTCGATGGCCGGACGGCAGCAGCGCGACGGTTCGCCTGATCTCTGCGCAGCAAGCCCTGGCGGAGCTGAAAGCCGAGGGGTCTGGGTCCTGTTCCGATTGCGTGCCGTTGCAGGTCACCGGGGCGAAGCTGACGGACGGGCAAGTCCAAACGAGCCGCGGCCCCGCGGAGGCACCCGTCTGGGAGTTCACGTTGCAGGGCACGGCGGTCATGGTGACCCAAGTTGCGATCGCCGACCGCGTCACCGTTGTCCCTCCGCCCTGGGACCCCAACGATCCGCCCGTTGGTATCTCGATCGACTCAGCGACCGCAGCCGCCGGCGGGCGTCAGCTCACAGTCTCCTTCACGGGTGCGCCGGGGCCGGGCGATCGGCCGTGCGGCGCCGACTACACGGCCGAGGCGGTCGAATCCCAGACTGCGGTCGTGGTCATCGTCACGGAGCACACCAACGGGCTGCCGGTTCCATGTAGCGCGGTCGGCGCCATACGCACGGCCGCGGTCGAGCTGTCAGCACCACTCGGTGAGCGTACCGTGCTCGAGGTGAGGGAAGGACTACCCGTCGCGGCTCTGCTGACCAGCTGACCCCTGCAGCGAGTGACGCTTGCACAGGCTGACCAACGCCTCGGCGAGTACCCTCCCCGCTCCTAGTATTCGCGTGGCAGACTGGCGTTGTGTGCGCTGGCCGGGCAGCCAGGAAAGGGTGCGGGCCATGTACCGAACGGGGCGTGCTCTGCTCGTCGCGCTGTGTGCGGCGACGCTCGTTGCCGGGTGCCAGTCGAGTGGCGCTTCGACCTCTCCGGCGGCCCAGGCGAAGGCATCGAATCGGACCAGTCCTGGGCTGCCGTCCGGGACTCCTGCGACAGAAACATTGACGCCACAAACCCCTGGGGAGCCTAGCCCGTCACTGGAGGCAATTGGCAGCCCGTCGCCATCACCTGCACCAGGGCGAACCTACGTGCCGGCGCCGCAACCGTCTCTGGCTATGCCAGCTCCGGGTGCGCCCGCAGACCCCAGGAGCGTCCGGCTCGAGTACTTTCCGGACCAATGCGACTCCGTGAACGCGAACGAGGCGTGCACGCTGTTCCGCGTTGTGTGGCAGGAAGCCGGCCCGACCGACGTCACGATCCGCGTCTACGCCGTCACGTCTTGCCTGCACACTCCGACCGCGTCGAAGCCGAGCGCGGAATGCCTCGTGGACGGTGACTCCATCCCGAAGGCGTCGCTGTTGCTCCTGGGGAGCGCGCCGGCCTCCGACCGCTCTTTCTTATTTGTCCTGGGTGAAGGCGAAACGGCGGCGCTTGGCTGGCTGCCGGGAGGCGGTCCTGATGTGGACGCCGTCGTCCTCCAGGCGGTCAACACTTATGGCGGATCGCAGTTCGCAATCGCCGGCAGTTCAGGCAGCTGTTATGGATGCACTCTCTAGGACCTCGAGCCGGCGACAGGGCTCCAAGCGGACGGGCCTGGCCAACTATGAGCGAGACTGAGACCCCGACGGTGAGATCGTCCCGGAACTGGCTGAGAGCCTGTACGGCGGTGGGACAATCTGCGCTGTACACGGGGGGCTCAGACACGCGGTCCATGCACTGGCCGCCGGGACCGCGCCGAGCCACTGGCGAGACCGACCCGCGCAGACGGGCGTGAGCCCAGAGGTCCCAGATGGCAACCAACGTGCCTGTTCACACTCGGGCGAGCCAGTTCCTTCAGCTTCTCGACGCGAAGGATGTAGAGGCCCTGCGCGTCTCGTTCGCGGAGGATCCGCAGGCCGCCGACGAGATGACCCGCGGCTGGCTGCGCGGGCGGCCCGCGCTCGACGCGTACTTCACCGACAACCTGCCGCGCATGACGGAGATCCACTCTCGCATCGACGACGCCGAGGTACGCCGCTGGGGCGACTTGGAGGTCGAGACCTTCATGCTGCACCAGAGCTACGTCTTCGATGGCGCGCGCCAGGAGATCGAAGCCCCCACGACGATGATCTGGCAGCGCGACGGCGACGCCTGGAGGCTCGCTCTGGTCCATACGATCCCGCTGTCGCCGGCCTCCTGACTCGCTCCGGCCCCAGCTCCGCTGGCCGCCGGCGCTCGTGGCCCGGTGCCGGCCAGTTCGTGCGGCTGTGTCGGGCCCGTAGACACCAGTGAGAGAATCCGCGCTGTACACGGGGGGCTCAGACACGCGGTCCACGCACTGGCCGCCGGGACCGCGCCGAGCCACTGGCGAGACCGACCCGCGGGACGAACCAAGGGGAGGTCCCCATGCGCCGTTTCATCGGTGTTGGCGCGGGCATCTTGCTGCTGCTCGCCACCCTCGCGGCACCCGCGGCCGCCGCCGGGCCACTACACGGTGGCCCAATACTCGGCAGGGGTGGCATTTCGTTCGAAGCCGACTTCAAGGCCGGCCAGCTCTGCTCCTTCCCCGTCCACTGGGTCGAGGACGGGTCGCGTATGTACACCCTCACGTTCCCCGTCCAGCGGAACGGGGACCAGCACGAGCTCATGGCCGGCCCCCAGTGGTCGACTGTGACGAACGCTGACACCGGCTTCTCGAAGGTCGCCGGCGGGAGCCTTGTGATGGACTGGATCTCCCACAAGGACGGGACGGCCGATGTCTGGGTCGCCGGGACGGTCGTCGCCGGCTACGGGCCGTTGGACAAAGCCCCGATGGGGCTCTGGGTGCTCAACGGCCGTGTCCACGACACGGTGGGCACCGACGGCTGGACCACCACCGCGCACTCGTTCACGGGCACGAAGGTCGACCTGTGCAAGGCCCTGGTGCCCTAGCCTGAACAGCGCCCCGCGACCGGCGAGCCGCCCGGGTTCTCCGGGCGGCTTGCCTGACCCGGCGCCCGCGACCAGACCGCTATCCAGCATTCGCCCCGGTCCCCGCTCTGACCATCCCCGTCTTGCCGTACCGCTGTGGCGGCTGCGTCGGGGGCCTGCTGCCGAGACCGACCCGCGGGGCGACTCGGCCCAAGCTGGAGGTGCTACCCGTGACTCAGTCCGCGGTCTCCGGAACGATCCCGTCGCTTGGCATCCTCGAGGAGGTCGACAACTCTCTCGTTGTCAAGGCGTACATACACGCGGAGAGCATTTCGTACAGCCGAGCGGTGCGCTTATCAGGTCTACGAAAGCCGCACGACGCTCACGACCGCTTCCTCTCCGCCAGCCAGGGGATCGGCCGCCGGCAAGCCCAGCCCAAAGCCGACCAGCAGCAGCGCCATGCCGGCTAGTCCCCCCAGGACCTCGACCCAACTGATCGGGCCGAAGACGGCCATGTACGTGTCCGGGGCCAATGCCCCGGACGCCTCCGCAAGGCCGAGAGTTATCGACAGGATTGTCAGGCCGAACAGCACGGCCGAGCCGGCGAAGACCAACCACCAGAACCGGTGTGGCTCCTCCGAGGCCCGGACCGCCGACAGGGTCGACCAGGCCAGCGCCCCCACGGTCAATATCCGCACCGGATCAAGGGCCACGCCGACGACGAACAGCGGGTCGCTAAAGGCAAAGGCGCCCCCCAGCCCGGTCCCCGAGAATCCCTGAAAGTTCTCGTACTGGTCGATCGCACTCCTCGCCGCATAGACGCATAGCGCGGCCGTGCCGATCAGGGCCAGGGCGACCAGAGCCCTGGGCCAGGTTGTCTCGGTGCGCCTGCGTTGCATCAAGCCCAGGGCCAGGAGAGCCGGTCCCGCCAGGGAGAGCATCCCCGCCAGCTCCCGGGCGGTTTCGAGGCCGGAGACTATCGAAGTGTCTGTCCATGTCTCAGGCGACAGCAACCGCTGGCCCGACGAGATCACATCCACGGCGACTGGAATGGAGGTCCACACGACGGCCCCTACCAGGACCAGCCGGGCCGACCGCCATGCATCGCGACAGCCGATCACGATCGCCGCCGGCAGGAGCGCCCCGACAGTGAGGCTCGCCAGGAGCAGCAGGTCGAGCGATCCGCCCGAGAGGACTGCCGGTCCGTTGGCCGCGACCGCGAACACGGCCAGAACGATGAAGGGCCAAGCCTCAGGCGGGATGCGCTCAAGTCGGTCCGCCACCCAATCCTGTACTCGGCTCAAGCCGCGAGGACCGGCAGGTTCGTAAGCCGGCTCGTCCACGTGTGCTCCCTCTGACGCATCCGATCGGATACACGCCGCGCCTCGGGCTCGCCCGGCGGGTACCTCGTGCGTCACCTAGCTTAGAGTGGCACCGACTCGCGAGCGCGCTCAGCCTGGGAAAGCGCCGCCGACCTGCCACAAGATAGACCACCGTAAGGACGCGCAGGTTCGCAGGGCAGTTTGCCCGCGAGCGGGTTCCGCTGGCCACGCTTCTCGCCTGTTATCAACTGGCCGAGCGCTGCGGCACCGTGCGCAGGGGCCCGAGCGTAGCGCGTCCAGTTATCGTGTCGTCGTTTGGCCCTCCGGAGACCACGCCTGGAGCCCTATGCCTTGCTGGCCGCGATCGGCTGGGCGTAGTCGACAAGGTCGGCGACGTGCCGCTGGCGTCAGCTGGCCAACTACTTCCGACACACGCCCGCATGTGCCCTGATCATGGTGCAGAGCCGGCGCTATGGTCACCCATAGCGTTCTGGGATCAGGGTTCAGTGACGGATCGAAAGAACAGTGTTCGGGGTTGGTTCCCCCGTGCGCATAGCCTCAGGCTCGTCCAATCGTCCGGCGCTGGCCGGTGCACGCGCCGCCATCGCGACCCAGCTCGCGATCTCGGTTCGGCGCGACGCTCCGAGCTTGGCCAGGATGTGCTCGACATGACTGCTCGCGGTCCGCGAGGCGATCGAGAGCTCGGTGGCGATCTCGCCGTTGGTCAGCCCATCCGCGATCAGTCTTGCGACGGCGAACTCGCGGGCGGTCAATGGGCGCCACGGTTCGTCGACCGAGACGTGACCGTGCGCCATCCGCTGCAGGACATCCGCTCGATCCGCGAGCGGCCGACTGTCCAGTCGGGACGCCACCGCCCGAGCTTCTACGGCCAGCCCGGCCGCCTCGGTGAACCGGTTCAGCCGCGTCAGGCAGTTCGCGAGGTCCAGGCGCGCCCAGGTGGCCTCCCAGATCCGTCCCCGCTCGTCCCATCCGCCGACGGCAGCCTCCAACTCGTGGCGTGCCACTCCGGTCGCGCCGGCGGCGAGGGCAACCAGGCCCTTGGCGTGTTCAAGAGCCGGTCGGGCTACCACCGGCATCGCCGAGAGGTGCTCCGCGCAGGCCGCGAGCCACGCCTCCGCGGCGTCCGGTCGTCCGGCCGCCTGCTCGGAGCGAACCCCGGTGACGACGAATGGCACCAAGAGAGCCCGCTCGCCAGCCGCGCGCGCCCGCTCGAGCGCGTCGTGGCAACGCGCCGCCGCCTCGTCGGGACGATCGGCGAGGAGCGCGGCCTCCGCGAGCCCCCAGAGTGGCGGGAGGATGAGGTTAACCGCGCCGCTCTCTTCCCCGACCAAGAGTGCGTCTGTCAGCTCCGTTTCCGCCGTTTGGAAGTCCCCTCGGCCGAGGGCCACGTACCCGACCGCCCAGCGTGCCGTCGTCACCGCGCGCCGGGACCCCTGATCGGCGATCGCCTGGCGGGCCGTGGCGGCCGCATCGCCCCAGTCGCCGCCTGCCCAGGCGACGAGCGCGGACGTCGCGCCGATCACGTGCCGACAGTGGGATTGCTCGATCGCGTCCGCGTAGCGCAACCCATCGGCGATCCAGTCTGTAGCGCGGCGGTACTCCATGACCCGCGCTGCCATGACGGCGACGTCGCGATAGGCGACGATCCCTAGCTCCTCGAAACCCCGTTCCCGAGCCGCCTGGCCCGCGGCCGAGATCCCGTCCAGACCTTCGGCCACCCGGCCCTCGAGGACGGCCACCATCGCGGCGAGCTCGTCCGCCTCGATCACAGCCCATGTGTCGCCGTGCGCGGTCGCGTCTTCGCGCATCGTCTCGATCGACGAGCGCGCCGCGTCGATTGCCATGTCGTCCAGGTCGATCCGGACCGCCTCACTGAACAGCCAGCCCGGCACTTTCTGTCCCCCCCACAAGGTGCCGGCGGGGAGCCCGTCGAGCTCCTCGAACAGCGACGCGGCCAGGTCGGACCGGTCGCCGACGGCTCGGAGCTGGCGGCTCCAGAGGTGGAGCACTCCGACGAGCATCTCGGCGGCCTTTGCCGGCTGCCCGCTATCCATGTAGGCCGCGCGGGCGTCACGAAACGCGCGTTCGGCGAGCGCGTTCTCCTCGACCGCCAGGGCCTCGACAGCGTACGCGTCGAAGAGCGCGCCACGGTCGCCGGCGCCGACGTCGTCCGGCAGGTTCGCGACAGCGCGTCGATAGAGCTCGAACGCCTCGCGGTGGGCCAGCAGTCGCCAGGCTTCGCGGGCGCCCGCGACCGCTGCCCCGAACGCCTGGCGGCGGAGACCGGCGCGCTCGTAATGGACGGACGCGTGGATCTCCGACGCCCCTTCGAGCTGGGCCCCGAACTCGGCAGCCCGGGCGTGGAAGCGGCGACGCTCCGAGGTTGGGATCGTGCGGTAGAGCGCATCGCGCAGCAGCTGGTGCCGGAAGTCGTACAGGCCGCGCAGACCCGGCGGGTCGAGGACGAAGTGGTCGACGAGCTCCTGGAGTGGCGCCTCGAGTGACTCCGGCGGCACATCCATGATCCCGGCGAGAACCTCCGGGACGAAGCAGCGACCGATTACGGCCCCGGCCCGGGCGGCAGCCTGTGCCTCGGGCGAACGCTGCGCAATCCGGGCCATGACGGCGTCCTCGATCGTGTCGGGCACGGTGGCCTCTCGGATGGCCCTTCCGTCCGCTCGGGCCTCGGCGCTCAACGCACCGAGGAGCTCCTCGATATGGAGCGGGATCCCACCCGTCCGCTCGAACACGGCCGCCGCGACCTCTCTCGGCGCCGGGAGCCCCGTGTCGAGGATCAGGGTCGTGACGAGGGCGGTCTCCGTCTCGGTCAACGGCGCGAGCCGGACCTCCTCCGCGATCCGCTGGGTGATGAGCCGTGCTCGCCAGTCCCGAAGGCTCGCGCCGGGCGCCACCTCCTCGGTCCGGTAGTCGCCGGTCAGGAGAAGCTGCCGGTCGCGTGACTGTCGCGCCAGCTCCGCGATGACCTCGAGGCTCACGTCGTCGGCCCACTGCAGGTCCTCGAACGAGAGCATCGTCGGGCCCGGCAGCGAGATGAGGATTCGCTCGACGAGCTCCATCACGAGCCGTCGATGCTGGACGTGCTCGGCCGCCCTGGTCGCATCGCTCAGCTCGAGCAGCTCCCGGCCGAGGTCGGCGAAGGGTGCGAGCCTGGTCATCGACCGCGCCAGGTCGAGCACCGACGCCGCCGGGACGTCGCGGTCCTGAGGGGCGACCGCCCCGTTGACCGCGGAGAAGCCACGGATCTCCGCCTTGCGCCGGATGGCGGCCAGCAGACGGGTCTTGCCGATCCCCGCCTCACCGGCGAGCAGGAGGAACTGGCCCCGGCCGGCGGTGACCTCCTCGAGCCGCCGATCCGCGAGCTCGAGCAGGTCGTCGCGCCCGACGAGGAGCGGGCAACGAACGGCTCTCAGCGCAGTGTGCATGACCGCGAAGTGTAGGCCCGGCGCACCAGGGGTCATCGGTCGAATGACCGATGTTGCGCGTGGTGTGTCGCACATTGCTCTGCCGCATCGGTCGGGAATACACGGGCATATCGGCCGAAAGCGCGATGACCGCCGGCTGCGGCATAGCCACCTTTGATCCGAAGCAACCGCACAGGAGAAACCAGTGACGAAGTTCATGGATGTCCACTCGGGGTTCGTGGGCGTGACGGCGCCACAGCTGAAGGAGGCCCACGAATCCGACCTCGCCATCGAGGCGGACGAGGGCGTGCATTTCGAGCGCGCCTGGCTCGACCCCGAGAAGGGCAAGGTCTTCTGCCTATCCAGCGGACCGAGCTGCGAGGCGGTCCTTCGAATCCACGAGCGCGCAGGCCATCCCACGAGCGAGATCTACGAGCTAGCGGTGGAGGTGGCGTGATCGATCTGCGTCGACCAACGCCCTGCGAGAGTCGCAGAGGCACCAGTACAGGAGAAAGCAATGCCTAGTTACAAGCGAACCGTTTATCTGCTCCCCGCCGGGATCGTCGTGCTCGGTGCAACCATCGCGATTCTCGTCGCCCTAGTCGGCACCGCAGCGGCGGCCCCCCGCCCGGCGACCGTTTCCTCGGTCGACACCGGGTCACAGAACTTCCGCGGCGAACAGGACTTGACCGGAGCGGCCGCCCGCTTGGGCGCCACTCCGACGATCCCCGCGGCTGTGTCGGCGCCGAAGATCACCGAGGCACTCCAGCCGGGTCAGACCGTCTCCGCGGTAGTCTCTCCGGCTGCCAGATACGATCCTGCCCATGAGCACATCACGCCCGGCAACGGTAGCGACCCGGTCTATGGCCCGACGCTGTGGACACCTGCCTCCGGGCCGACCTCGGCACCCCAGCCGGGTCAGACGATCTCGCTGCTCACTGCCCCATCGGCGCCGAAGATCACCGCCGCACTCCAGCCGGGTCAGACCAGCTCCTCGGTCACGCCTGGCAACGGTAGCGACCCGGTCTATGGCCCGACGCTGTGGACACCTGCCTCCGGGCCGACCTCGGCACCCCAGCCGGGTCAGACCGGATGGTAGCCAGAGCGGGGAACAGAGGAAGGCCCCGGAGATCCGGGGCCTTCCTCCTTGCCAAGCCTGGTTGATGACCTGTCGACGGTCACCGTCGGGGGCTAGGCCCCGCCTTGAGCGCCTGGCTGGCCGCCCTCTCGACGAGACCAGGCAAGTCGTCGTACGAGAACGTGGAAGGAAGAGCAGCACATGTTTCGAGAGATGCCCGACCTCTGGCCCCTCTGGCTCGCGAAGCAGCGACAGGAAGAGCTGATCCATGAGGCCGACCAGTACCGTCTCGCGAAGGAGGCGGACCAGTACCGTCTCGCCAGGGCGCACCCGGATGAGCCCGCCGACCACCTAGCGACTCGGCTGTTCACCAGCATTCGCGCAGGCCTCGGACGGCTGTTCGCCGCCATCCGGCGTGCTCTGTCCGCTCCCGAGGCGCCGTGTGACGACCTCTGCCCCGACTGCGCCCCCTGCTAACGACCAGCCGAGAGGGCTGGCTTCGCTTCCTCCTGCCGTCCGATACAGGCGACGAACCGAACCATCAACTCTGCGGCTTCCTCATATCAGATCTACAGACCGACCGACGATCCCAACTACGTCGCGGTGGACCTCGAGTTCGGCAGCCTTGGACAGGCCGAGGCGTTCAAGCTGGCCCTGGAGGAGCTATGGCGGTCGCCGCAGGCCGCGCCAGCCCTGGGCAGAACCCCACGAGTGCGCGTCGTCGACACGGTCGAGCGAAAGTCGTACTGAGCATCGACACGTGGGTCAGCCGTCCGAACGAGCGTTGTGGCAGGCGACTCGGTCACATCCGCCGGTTGGTTCGGATGTATGGACGTGCAGTTATCGTGCCGTCCTGAGCACGAAACGTGGGAGTGGAGCGGGAGACGGGTCTCGAACCCGCGACGTTCAGCTGGAAGGCCGAGGAGCCTGTGTGCGCAGTAGCACCCCTCGTGGCGGGCCGAGCGTAGCGTGTCCAGTTATCGTGTCTCGTTTGGCTCCTCCGGCGACCTTGTTCGCCTGCAAGGCGTGGTCGGAAGGGGAGCACGCGAGCGGGACCGGGCCTGGCCGCACACGATGCCGTACCAGCACCAAGTCGGCCAGCTATGGGGCGTTTGGGCACGTCGTGAAGGATGGAGATCGGTCGTGGTGCCCCTCAAGGCTCAGGGCCAGAGGGAAATCAGCTGGATCGCTGGACCTATCGCCACACTACGGAGTTCGGCGGCGAGAATCACCTGGGCCAGGATGCAACCAGCACCTCGGCGACGCTCTGCGCGAGGCCCTCCGGATTCTGGAGCCCCATCGCATGTCCCGTTTGCGGGACGACCTTCCACCCAATACCCATCGCTGCAAGGTCATGCTGCAGATCCGGCTCGGGATCGCTGAGTTCGCCCTGGAGATACCAGCGCGGCATCTCGAGTTTGCCCAGGAGCGAGCGAATGGATGGGTTCCTCTCGAGCTCGATCGACACCGCCTCGCGATGGATTGCACGAGGCTCGACGAGCCGCTCGATCCCGAGGTGGGCAGCTCGCAGACCGTCCGGCTGCGCCTCCGCTTCCCTGAAGTGGGCCTCCAGCATTTCCCGGAAGCCGCGATGGATGAACTGATCTTCGGTCTGGCCACCAAGACGCACGCCGCCCCCAGCGTCAACGTTTCCTTCGGCCATGACGAGCAGCGACACGATCCCGGGCCGAGCCGCCGCCACGAGGATGGCGACCGCGCCGCCCATGCTGTGACCCACTAGGCCGCACTTGCGCAGTTCCAGGGCATCGATGAGCGCGACGATCGTCCGAGCGTGATCCTCGACCCCGTAGCCGAAGCCGAGCGGCTTGTCGCTGTACCCATGGCCGAGGAAATCGACCAGGAGCGAACGGCGACCCCGCAAGGGCGGCCGGACTGCGGCAGGCATCAGCTCGCCGGTCGCGGAGCACTGCCAGCCATGTAGCCACAGCAAGGGGGGATCGTCGCCGGGGACCTCGATGTAGCGGAGGAATGCTCGGTCGCCAGGCAGGTAGACCGCTTTCATGTCGGCCTGCCCCGCGATGTGCTCCTTGCTCCTGCCCACCTCATGCTTCGACTCCCTCGTTAGGACCCAGTGCCGTTGGCCCAGGGGGACTCCGTCCCCTGCTTCGTCGCACTGAAACAGTCGGCTCGTGGAGTCTACGCGCATCCCCAGGAACGAGATACCTACACACTTAGGATTACAGGCGGAACGGCGCGGGCGCGGGCACATGAGGGCTCGGGCGACTCTTCGACCATCCAGATCGAGTTCGAAGTCCCAACACGCGAGGAAGCACGCCCAGGTGTGGCGCCTGTATGAGGTCAGAGTCGAGGGAAACTGGAGCGAGAGACGGGTCTCGAACCCGCGACATTCAGCTTGGAAGGTCTAAGCGGCTATGCGTTGTAGCACCGCTCGTGAAGTGCCGAGCGTAGCGTGTCCAGTTATCGTGTCGTGCAAGGCGGCCGGATTGAGGGCGGCGACTACGCCGGTCTTGCGCCGCACAGGCGGGCGTCACGCCGTCGGGATCGGATGCGTCGATCGAATGAGGTCTCGCGGGTCGTACTGGGCCTTGACGCGGCCGAGCCGTTCGCAGGTCGATGGCGAGTAGAAATCCGACGCACTGAAGGATCGCTCGGCGAAGTTGGGGTAGTTCCGCTCCGCCTCCCACGGTGCCAGCGCGGCCCGCACGATGGCAGAATGACGCTCCACGGCGGCGGCCATGTCCGCGTTCGGTACCAGGCTGAGCGTGGCGGTCGCGAACCGGGCGTCGAGCGAGGCCAGCGCCCCCTGTTCCGGCGCAGCGTCGAGCAGCGCACCGCCCAGGTGGCGCAGCTCGACCGACAACAGCGGCGATCCCGACTCAGGACCCGCCGCCTCGACGACGGCGTCGATGGCCGCCGACGGAAGGTCCGCGAGGAGCCACCCGTCGATGGAGACCGGGACCGGGTCGACCGGGTCCATGTGCAGCGCGCCGAGCGCGGTCGGCGGCAGCATGGTGAAAGTGTCGATCTCCGGCCCGCGCTCCCGGAGCGGGCGCAGCAGCTCGATGCCCTCGCCCTCCGTCGCCAGGCACGCCGCCTCGACGAGCACGAACGAGCGGCCCCGCAGCCCTTCGGGGATCTCCGGAATGGGCGGCAGGTTGAGGAGGCGGCCGACGGACGTGACCGTGTCGGGCAGGCCGGTGGTCCATGCCTGCCAGGCATGGAGGATCTCGGCGGCGCGCTCCTGCGGCCAGAACAGGGCGCCCGCGTACAGCTCGCGCACGGGATACAAGGCGAACTCGAGCGCAGTGACGACGCCGAAGCTGCCCCCGCCACCGCGGAGCGCCCAGAAGAGGTCAGGGTCGTGCTCGCGGTCGACACGGAGCAGCAGACCATTGGCGGTCACGACGTCGATGGCGAGGACGCTGTTGCAGGCCAGGCCGTAGCGCCGGGCGAGCCAGCCCAGCCCACCGCCCAGGGTGTAGCCCACCACCCCGACCTCGGGTGCGGTGCCCGCCAGGCCGGCGAGGCCGTGTGCGGCAGCGGCCGCCTGGACCTCACCCCACGTCACCCCGGCCCCGACGCGGGCGCGGCGCTGGCCCGGGTCGATCGCGACGTCGCGCATCCGGGACGGTCTCATGAGCACGGCATCCTCGATCGCGCCCAGTGCCCCCGCTCCATGTCCCGTCCCCTGGGGTGCCACCCGCAGTCCTTCGCCGCCGGCGAACGTCACGAGCTTGACGACGTCGTCCGCCGTCTCGGGGAAGGCGACGTGCCGGGGCCGCTGGTCGGCGGCGAGATTCCACGCCCGGCGGGCCAGATCCCACCCCACGTCGGTCTCCGACACGACGTTCAGCCGCAGCCCGCGGATATGCTCGAGACGCCGTTCGCGCCGCGCGTTCTCCCCGGCGGCGGTGGCGCGCTGGAGCGAGTAGTCACGGCGGAACATCCACGACCTCCTTGCGACGTAAGCCCACCGTTCACCGAACGGACTCGCCATTGGCCCTGCGCGACGGGAGCTATGGGAGGCTCGCCTGGCTGAGAGACTCGGCTGGCCGCGACGACAGTATGACTTAGCTGGTTACATCTAACGATGGGCCATTGGACGTCCCACCTGACGAGCAGACCCTGGGATTGGGGCTGAGTGTCGCGCTGAGCGTAAAAGGGGAAGTGGAGCTGGAGACGGGATTCGAACCCGAGATGTTCAGCTTGGAAGGCCGAAGTGCCTTAGCGCTGTAGCACCCTTCGTGGAGGGCCGAGGTAGCCGGTCCAGTTATCGTGTCGTGCAAGGCGGCCGGATTAGGGGCGGCGACGGTCCCCGGCAAAGGCGACTCGAGGCGCCCCACTGCGAGCCGAGGGCCGGGCAGCCACAAGGCATTTGCAGCTGCCCGGGGCCGTCGAGGCCATGGGTGAGCGCGTATGGGTCCGGACCGGGGCCAGGCGCGTGAGGGGCGTCATCGCGCCTACGCTCACCACCTGACGCAAGTCCGGCCGCCAGCTGGATGTTCTTGACCGAATCAGCTCAGAAGGCCGGAGCGGCTGACATAACGGAGCAAGGAGTTCGGCTGGATACGGTGAGACGGCCGAGCGGTGTAGCAGCCTCGACGACCCTCGGACGCCCCACGCCCGGCACAGGCTGAGTGTCGTGCTGAGCACGAAAGGGGAAGTGGAGCGGGAGACGGGTCTCGAACCCGCGACATTCAGCTTGGAAGGCCTGGGTGCGTATGCGCAGTGGCACGCCTCGTGGGAGCCCGAGCATTTCGTGTCCAGTTATCGTGTCGTCGTTTGCGGCCTGTACGGCGGTCAGTCGGTCGTTTGGGCCGTGGCGAGAAGGGGGCCCGGTCGTCATCGATCGGTCCAAGCGTTCCGAGTGCCTGCACGTCATGGGCGTTCTTGCCGACCGTGCGACATGCCAGATTCTCGAGAGCGGCCCGGCCCGTAGAATTGGGGACCGAGGAAGACTCGCCGGACCAACCCTTCCGTCGATCTTCGGCGGCCGCCTGAGTGGGACGGGAAAGCATGACTATCGGCGACGACGAGTTCGCGATGCGACGGGAACGTCTGACGGTATCCGCCATCAACCGACTTGGCACACGCATCCGGATGTCGGATGTCCTCTCCCCAGGCGACCTGAACCTTCTTCAGCGGCTGCGTGAGGAGCACTTCGACCTCCTCGACAGCGTCCAGGCCGACATCCAGTCGCGCCTGCCGGCAGTCGACCAAACGTCCCGGCTCAAGACCGTTCAGACGATTGTCGACAAGGTACGACGAGGGACATCACTCAGCCGAATGCAGGACATCGCGGGTGTCCGAATCGTTCAACAGATGAACCGCGTACAGCAGGACAACCTTGTGGCACAGGTCGCCGAGGCGGTCGGCGAGTGCAAGATCGTGGATCGGCGGACAAGACCGCAATTCGGGTATAGGGCCGTTCATCTGCTCGTGCGCCGAGACGAACGGTGGGTCGAGATCCAAGTCAGGACCCAGATGCAGGACCAATGGGCTCAGATTACCGAGAGCCTAGGCGATGCCTGGGGACGCCAGATTCGCTACGGTCAACTACCCTTGGAGCCGGACAGGCGGGTTCTCGCGAGCGATATCTCCCGCCGGGATCTCTGGGCCATGGTACAGACCGTCGCGGACTCGATTGAAGCTTTAGAGCTCAGCATAGTCAGGATGCAGAGCGAACCGGACGATGAACTGGGCCAGGACATTGTTGAGCTTCGAGAACAACTCAGCCGTATACTCGAAGGCATCGCTAAGGCTTTGGAAGATACCGACCGACTGTAGTTAGTGACGATGAAATACTTTCTCTTGGTCTACGATCAGCAGGTTGGCCGAGCCGAGAGCGTGGAAGAATTCCCGACACTCTCGGGTCCCGCAGCTCTGGCTCGGCGGTTCGAGCTTGAGGTCGAGTACCGGGCACGGCCTTCCATCGAGGTTGTGCTGCTTGGGGCTGCATCTAGGGACGCGCTCGTCAGGACGCACGGACGGTACTTCAAGACTGCTCACGAGTTGGCCCTGCCCGCCTGAGGCTAGCCGCCCTGGTGAGTAGGCGCTGGCTGTGGCAGTTCACGCAGAACAGCTCGCCGGGCACCCGCAGGTTCGATGAGATAGAGGCTGCCGTCGCCCGGAAGGCAGCGGACGCGAGACGTTCAGACGAACTTGCCGCCGCGGGACCGACCACTGTGCGGCCGTTGTCGGGTTCGGGTTTGAACCAGTCTTCGTCCTTGATGATGACGCCGATTATCTGCCGTCGTGGACTCAGCTCGGGTGCCCGGGCTGAGCGTTGTAGCAGCCTCATGGCAGTCTCCGCGCCCCTCGCCCCAAACAGGCTGAGTGTCGTGCCGAGCACGAAATGGGGGTTTGGAGCGGGAGACGGGTCTCGAACCCGCGACATTCAGCTTGGAAGGCCGAAACGTCTATGCGCTGTAGCACCGTGCTTAGAGGGCCGAGCATAACGTGTCCAGTTATCGTGTCGTCACGAGCGGCGCCGAGCAATGTTCGCGATGGGGATGACGAGCCTAGCCTCCCTGATCCGCGACCGGGCAACAACCGCTGCCAAGTCCGCCCCGGAAGGTTCATAGAGCCGGATCGTCGCTTCCCTGAGGCCGAGGACATCGACTCGTTCGAATGGTCGGTACACGGCCGCTGGCTCTGCGGTGCGCCACCGCACCACCTGTGTCCGAGTGGCTTGTGCGGTAGTTGCGTCGGGTAGGACAATCGGGATACACGGGGAGGCGTGGGAAGTCACCGTTCCCACGGCACGGCGTCAGGGAGCACGGTCGCCGGTATCGTCGTGCTGAAGCCATTGGCGAGACCGGCCCCGATGGTGGCGCAGAGGCGTGCAGCAGTGGCCTATCGTCGGTCGGCACGTTCGCGGTCAACAGGACGGGGCCGGCGATACGGCGCTCGGCCTCAGCCTCCCGGTCTTCTTTGTCCCACATCTTCATTGCGCCGCTGCTGGGATGCGCGAGCAACCATCGCGTCCATGGGCGTAGGGGGTGAGGCACAGCCGCCCTGACTGATCGTCGGCATGTCCCAGCCACGCCTGTTCCAGCACTGACCACAGAGGAGGATCAAATGAAGACTCACAGGGCTATACCCATCCTGGCGACGGCAGCCTTGCTCGTCAGCCTGGTGCCGGCAGCTGCCGGGGTAGCCCGAGCAGACTCGGCCATGTCGCCATCTCTCGAGCGCGGTCCGCAGGCCATCCCGATCGCCACGGCCAGCCCGTCCGACGCCGAGTTTAGTTGCCAGCTGGTCGGTTCGACCGTTTGTTACGACCCGTACCAGATGCGCCATGCGTATGGCATCGATACGCTGATCTCGGCCGGCAACACCGGCAAGGGCGAGACGATCGTCATCGTCGACGCCTTCCAGTCGCCCAACATCGTCGATCAACTGAATACGTTTGACGCCCTGTGGGGACTGCCCGGCCTGAACGGCCTCGGAAACGCCTACAACCCGACCCTCGGCACTTTCAAGCAGATTGCGCCGGATGGCCTGACCGCATTCGACCCGAGCTATGAAGGCGGCGATATGGTCGGCTGGGCCGAGGAGATCTCGCTCGACGTCGAGTGGGCGCACGCCATCGCCCACGGCGCGAACATCGTCCTCGACCTGTCCAAGTCTGACCAGGATGCCGACATCCTGTCCGCCACCAAGTACGTGGTCGACCACCGGATCGGCGACGTCATCTCCCAGAGCTTCGGCGAGAACGAGAGCTGCGTCGATCCCAAGACCCTCGCCGCCGAGCACCAGGTCTTCGCCAAGGCCACGCTCGAGGGCATGACGATCTTCGCCTCCTCCGGCGACGAGGGAGCGTCCCAGCTGACCTGCGACGGCACCTCCTACGTCCTAGCGGCCTCATCGCCCGCCAGCGACCCGCTGGTCACCGGCGTCGGCGGCACCGAGTTGCACGCCGCCGGTTACTGCCTGACCGCCTTTGGCTGCAATCCGAAGGCGAACCCTGCACCCGGAACGTACCAGGGCGAGATCGCTTGGAACGAGATACTCGAAGGTAGCAGCGCCGCGTCGGGCGGCGGCTACAGCGTGCTGTACCGGGAGCCGTCCTATCAGCAGTCGGCGGTCCGAGGCAAGCAGCGTGGCGTTCCCGACATCTCCTACAACGCGGCCGTTTACCACGGCGTGTTGACCTACCTCGAGATTCCCGGTTTCGACACGGGCCACTGGTGGCTGTTCGGCGGCACCAGCGCCGGCTCGCCGCAATGGGCGGCGATCACGGCCATCGCCGACCAGAAGGCCCGCCACGACCTGGGCTTCATCAACTCCGCGCTCTATGAGATCGGCGGCTCCTCCAAGACCTATGCGGCGGCCCTGCACGACATCACCAGCGGCAACAACTCCGTCGTCGAGTGTGTCGCCTACGACACACCCGATAGCTGCACCAGTTTCGTCTCGGTGACCGGCTACAACGCCGGCAAGGGCTGGGACGCCACGACCGGCCTCGGCACGCCGAAGGCCGATCAGCTTGTCAGTTACCTCATCAAGTACGTCTCGCCGAGTGACGGCCTCCTCGAGATCGTCGAGTCCAGCCCCTACTTCGGCAACTACCCGTGGTTCGGCGGGCACGAGCGACCGCACTAAGCCGCTCTCTATGCTGTGCTGAGAGCCTGAGTACAGGTGCACGGACAGGCTCAGTGACCTTCGTCGCAGAAGCGACGATGTGGCCGACCACGGTCCTATAGGTCTGACGGGAATGCCGGACACCAGATGCTACGGCACGACGGTGTCCGGTATTCCACCTGTGCGTCGAACGCAGCAGCTCGATCCGGTCTGTCCGCGTAAACGGCCGACCCAACAGAGCCTTCCTCGATGTGGGAACAATCTTGGCGAACCCAACGTCATACGTGAGCGAAGTGCCACATCTAGTGGAAGAATGGAGCCATGACCAACAAGCAGCGCACGCCTGCGGCGCGAAGCCGTTACCGGGTCGGCCCGCTCGTCGCGGCCGGCGTGGTGGTCACGCTCGGGTTACTCGTCCTCGGCGGGTGCGTGAGTGCCGGGTCCTCGAGCGGGACAGGGGCACCGACGAGCACTCCAAGCCCGCCAGCCGTGGTCGCTCCGATCCCGCCATCTGCCGTGCCCGCGCCGACCGGGCCGGGTAGCGTGGGCGGGGGGACGGGGCCATGTCTATCGGCGACCAACCCGGGGCAATTGTGCGGTGGCGGGCCGGTGGTCTCGCCGCCACCTGGTGCAGGGAACCTTCCATCAGCACCGGCGGGGCTCCCCACGCCGACTTCGGTTCTGGTCGCCCCGGCCGCAGCGCCCCTCGTCGTGACCATCGCTGACGACGGCACGACCTTGCACCTCGCGGTCGGGCAGCGGTTCCTCCTCGATCTCGGCTCCAGCGTGGACTGGACCGTGAAGGTGGCCGACGAACAGGTCGTGGGGCGCGTGACGGGCGTGCCCGTGCCAGTGGGCGATCAGGGGATCTACGAGGCGAGTAAACCAGGCACCACCGTCCTAAGTGCAGTCGGGAGCCCGCACTGCACCTCTGGCATCTGCCCCTTCTTCCGGCTCGGGTTCAGCGTCACGATCACGGTCAGCTGAGCGACCCTCAACGGCGGTGGCACCAACGAGCCGCGATAGAACGGAGCAGCGCCGTCGAGGACGGAGCGTTCGCTGCTGATGATCGAGCCGGGGCTGGCTTCACGGACCTTAAGGCTGCGGACGCTCAGCGTTGTGGCAGGCTCGCCACGGCCTGAAAGCCCGTCGCACAGAACGGGCTGAGTGTCGTCCTGAGCGTGGATCGAGGAATTGGAGCGGGAGACGGGTCTCGAACCCGCGACATTCAGCTTGGAAGGCTGACGCTCTACCGACTGAGCTACTCCCGCTCGGAACCTGGTCGGCGGCCCCGAGGTTATCACGTGGCGGAGGACCCGCCAACGCAGCCGCTTGCTGCTCGCGACCTGCGGCTCCGCGGCACGCGAGGTCGCCCGAGATTCTGCGTACTGCTCGGATTGCTCCCCAGGCCGCGCAGGTCGGTCGCGGCTCGTGTACCGTCAGGAAGTTCCGGCCGACCGATCGCGGCCGCCCGGACAGGTACACGAGCGAGGAATGCGATGGCCACAGATGTCATCGAACTTGCCGATCCGAGCTGGCAACGCCACGACTTCTACATGCGCCTGGCGCTGGTCGTCGAATCGGGTGCGAAGTGCCTCGGCTCGCATGTCGGGGCGATCATCGTCCGCGACGACCGGGTCCTCGGCAGCGGCTACAACGGCACGCCGGCCGGCTACCCCAACTGCACCGAGGCCGAGCGCGGTTGCCGCCGGTGCTCGCTTCGGGCGGAACAGCCCGACGCGGGGCTCGCCGGCCGGCTCTACGACATCTGCGTGTGCGTCCACGCCGAGCAGAACGCAATGGCCACGGCGGCTCGCTTCGGGACCGCGATCGACGGCGCCATCCTCTACACGACGCTCCAGCCCTGCTTCAACTGTCTGAAGGAGTTAATGCAGGTCAGGCTTCGGGGCGTGGTCTTTCGCCGGGGATGGCAGGCCGGCCACCCCGACTACGCCTGGGTGGCCGCCGAATACGAGCGGCTGGTCGACCACTACCGATCGAAGGGCAACGTCTTTGCCCGGCTGGCCAGCATCGAGGAGCTGCCGGCCGCGCAGGTCGAGATCGGCCACCCGGCCTGAAGCCGGCTGGGACGGCTGAAGGCGCCCGACCTCACGCCGAGCGGCGAGCGGGGCGGCCGCCTCCACGCCGGGGGGAGCGGCGCGTCGGTGCCCGCCGGGCGGCGGCCCGTGTCAGCGTTGTCGGCGCAACGAGATGGCGCGCCGGTAGGCCGCGGCGTACTGTCCCGCCGGGCCGGCTTCCCACGACCAGTCGATCGCCATTCCCCGATGCTGCAGCGCGGCCCATTCGCCACCGCCGCGGTCAAAGTGCTCGACCGCCCGGCGGCACGCTTCGACAAGTGATCTGGTTGTCGGCGCGTCGTGAACGAATCCGTTTCCGACGTCCGGATGCTCGTCGACATCCATGACCGTGTCCGCCAGCCCGCCAGTTCGATGCACGATGGGCGGGGTGCCGTACCGCAGGGCGATCATCTGGCCCTGCCCGCACGGCTCGAACCGCGACGGCATCAGGTACAGGTCTGCCCCGGCGTACATGCGTCGCGCGAGGTCCCGGTCGAAAGCCTCCACTACGGCAACTGACCCCGGGTGCGCAGCAGCCACCTTCCGGAGGTCGTGAACCAGCTTGGGATCGCCAGTGCCAAGTGTTACCAGCCGGACGCCTTCCGCGATCAGCTCCGGCGCGGCCCCGGCGAGAAGGTCGAAGCCCTTTTGCGGATCGAGCCGGCCGATCATCGCCATTACCGGGCCGGCGTCGTCGGGATCGAACCCCACTTCGGACAACAACTCCCGCCGGCAAACCGCCTTCCCGGCCAGGTCGGCGCGCGAGTACCGCTCGGGCAACGCCCGATCGGAGGCCGGGTCCCAGACGTCGGTGTCGAGCCCGTTCAGGATCCCGCCGAATCGGTCGCCAAGACTGCCGAGCACCCGATCGAGGCCCATGCCGAAAGCCGGACCGAGGATCTCCCGCGCGTAGCCGGGGCTGACAGTGTTGACCAGCTCGGCCCGGCGGATCCCCTCGCGAAGCAGAAGCATCCCGTCCGACGCAGGCGGGAGGGCGCGCGCCAGCTCGTCCGGGAAGAGCATCCCTGCGACCCCTTCGCGGCTGAGCCAGCCCTGGTAGGCGAGATTGTGGATCGTGACCATGACGGCCGCCCGCGAGACCAGCGGGTCGGTCCGGTATGCGCAGTCGCGCATGACAGCCGCCGGCATGGCCTGCCAGTCGTGGAGGTGGAGCACATCGACCGGGCGCCCGTCCGTCAGCAGCGCCTCCATCGCGGCGCGGCACAGGAGCCCGAAGCGCCAGCCGTTGTCCACGTAGTCGCCGGAAGTGTTGCTGTAGTACCCCTCCCGGTCGAAGGCGGGTGGGTGGTCGATCAGCCGGACCCGGTAGCCGCGATCCTCGAACTCGACCAGCGTCACTTCGCTCGTTCCACGCTCCGCGAGCGGGTCCGGGACCGCCAGCGACCTGGCGGTGGCCCGGTCCGGGACGGCCACGCCGCGGTAGCGCGGCAGGAAGACGTCCACGGGCGGCTCGACGTACCCGGATCTGTCGGGCTCGCCCCGGCTCACGACAGCGTCCGCGCCAGTCGTTGTGGCCGCGCCGGCCGCTTCGGCGGCCCGGCCCGTGGCGCCCACCGCCCGCGCCAGCGCGTCGACCACGTCGCCCAGGCCGCCGGTCTTGGCCCACGGCTCGCATTCGGCGGCGATGCAGACGACACGCATTGTTGGCTCCCGTGGGGTCCCGATAACACGTCGGACGTGCCGTCCATGGTAGTCAATGCGGCCGGACGCAGCACCCGCCGCGCCGCCCGAAGCGCCGCAACGGCAAGGAGGGAAACGGGCCTCGGAGCCCGCCCGCCCGAAGCCCAGCGAACCAGCCCCCGCCGTCGGATATGATGCGTGGCAGATGGAACATGCGGTCCAGGTACCCACTCTCCCTGGCGCGTCCTTCCGGCTGCCGCCGCAGTTCGAGGGTTTTCGCCGCCTCGCCTACAACATGTGGTGGAGCTGGAACCCGCGAGCCCGGGCTCTGTTCAGCCGTATCGACGGCCTGTCGTGGTCCCGGTATCGGAATCCGGTCGAGGTCCTGTCGCAGCCGATCGCATGGTCCGAGCTTCTCGACGACCCGACCTTCATCGCCGAGTACACGCAGGTGCTCGCCACGTTCGATCGCTACATGGCCGGCGGGCGCGAACACTGGTTCAACCGCGAGTACGGCTCCGCCGTCGACGGCCCGATCGGCTACTTCTGCGCCGAGTACGGCTTCCACGAGAGCCTGGGCATCTACTCCGGCGGCCTCGGGGTACTCGCCGGCGACCATATCAAGTCCGCCAGCGACATGGCCATGCCGTTCGTGGGCATAGGCCTGCTGTATAAGCACGGCTACTTTCGTCAGACGATCGACGCCGACGGGCATCAGGAGCATGCCTACCCCGACTACGACCTGGCCAAGCTGCCGATCCTGCGCGTGCTCGGCCAGGACGGCGAGCCGCTTACGGTCTCCGTCGAGCTGCCCGGGCGTGACCTGTACGCCGCTGCATGGCTGGTCCAGGCAGGGCGCGTTCCGGTCCTCTTGCTGGATACGGACATATCCGACAACGCCGAATCGGACCGGCCGATCACCCACATCCTCTATGTGCGAGGCCGCGAGATGCGCCTCCACCAGGAGCTGGTGCTCGGCACCGGCGGCGTTCGCGCGCTCAAGGCCCTCGGCATCACGCCCGCGGTCTGGCACCTGAACGAAGGCCACTCCGCCTTCCTGCTCGTGGAGCGCACTCGCGCGCTCGTGGCCCAGGGAGTGGCGCTGGACGACGCGTTCGAGCGGGTCCGCTCCAACAGCGTCTTCACGATCCACACGCCCGTCTCCGCCGGCAACGAGCGCTTCGACGCCGAACTCATCCGGCGAGTGGCCGGGCCGCTCTACGATGGCGACGGTCGCAAGGGCACCGGCGGCGTCCCGATGGATCGCGTCCTGGAGCTGGCCCGTGGCATCGACGGCGATGTTCGCCAGTTCGACATGACGGCCCTCTCGCTGCGACTCTCCAACGGCGCCAACGCCGTCAGCAAGCTGCACTGCGTCACCGCCAACAACACCTGGCAGGGCCTGGGCGACAAGCAGATCCTGGCCGTGACCAACGGCGTCCACATGCCGACATGGGTCGGGCAGCCGATGCGCGAGCTCTTCGAGCGCTACCTCGGGACCGAGCTCGACAACATCGACTCCCGAAACGGCACACATCGCTTCTGGGAGCGAGCGGAGCACATCCCCGAGGTGGACTTGTGGGAGGCGCATCAGCGCCAGAAGCTCGAACTTATGATCTTCGCGCGCAATCGGCTGCGTCACCAGTTCGCCCGTCACGGCGAGGCGCCGAGCACCCTCGAGGAGCTCGAAGACGTCCTCGACGTCGGCGCCCTGACGATTGGCTTCGCCCGCCGTTTCGCGACCTACAAGCGGGCCGCCCTGCTCTTCACCGACATGGACCGGATCGCGAGGCTGCTCCGGAACAAGGACCGGCCGGTCCAGATCATCTTCGCGGGCAAGGCCCACCCGGCCGACCGCCCCGGTCAGGGCGTCATCCAGGACATATTTGCCCGGTCGCGCTCCCCGCAGCTGCGGGGTCGGGTCTTCATGCTCGAGGACTACGACATGCGTGTGGCCCGGTTCATGGTCCAGGGCGTGGACGTGTGGCTGAACAATCCGCGCCGCCCGCTCGAAGCTTCGGGCACGAGCGGCATGAAGGCCTCGGCTAACGGCGTCGTGAACCTCTCCGTTCTCGACGGCTGGTGGGACGAGGGCTGGGTGGGCGACAACGGCTGGGCCATCGGCGGCCGCGAAACAAACCCGGATGAGGGCGCGCAAGACTACGCCGACTCGCAGGACCTGTACCGCCTGCTCGAGCAGGAAGTCGTGCCTCTCTACTACGGCCGCCGCGACGACGACATTCCGGAGGGCTGGACGGCGGAGATGCGGCGTTCCATCGGCAGCACGATCTGGCGGTTCTCCACGATCCGGATGCTTCACGAGTACGTCGAGCAGTTGTACATGCCTGCCGCCGGTGTGGAAGTCAAGAAGCCGGCGGCCCGCCGACCGACCACCGAAGCAGGCTGACGCCGGATTGAGCGGTCGCGTTTCGCTAGCTCTGGTCATTCACAACCATCAGCCGGTCGGCAACTTCGGCTGGGTGATAGAAGACGTCTACGAGCACGCCTACTCCCCGATGCTTCATGCCCTCGAGCGACATCCGGGGATCCGACTGGGCCTGCACTACACCGGGCCATTACTGCAGTGGATGGCCGCCAACCGGCCCGAGGCGCTGGACCAGATCCGCCGGCTGGTGGACCGCGGCCAGGTCGAGATCGTCGGGGGCGGGTACTACGAGCCGATCCTGGTCACGCTCCCCGACCGCGACCGGTACGGCCAGATGGTCCGGATGCGCGACGAGCTGGAACGGCTGTTCGGGCGGAGGCCGAGCGGGGCGTGGCTGGCCGAGCGCGTCTGGGAGCCGTCGCTCGTCTATGACCTGGCCACCGCAGGCTACGACTGGACCATCCTGGACGACAACCACCTCCGCGCCGCGTCGATCCCCGAAGACGCGATGTGGACCGCCTTCACGACCGACGATCGAGGCAGGCGGCTCACCGTTTTCGGCACCGAGCAGGGCCTGCGGTATCGCATCCCGTTCAAGCCGGTAGACGACCTGATCTCGTATCTGCGCGCCCGGGTAACGCCGGAAGGCCAATTTGTAGGGATGATGGGCGACGACGGCGAGAAGTTCGGGGCGTGGCCGGGCACGTTCGAGTACTGCTGGAGCAAGGAGCACTGGGTCGACCGCTGCTTCGAGGCGATCGAGGCGGGCAGCGCCTGGCTGGCGACGGTCACGCCGTCGGAGTGGCTTGCGACTCAGCCGCCCACGCAACGAGCCTACTTCCCCACCGCCTCTTACGTTGAGATGACCGAGTGGGTGCTGCCGCCCGACGAGTCGCCCGTCTTCGCGCGGCTGCTCGACGAGGCGCGCGCTCGCGACCTGCCGGCGGCACGGTTCCTGCGCGGCGGCTTCTGGCGCAACTACCTGGCCCGCTATCGCGAGATCAACGAGTTGCACAAGCAGATGCTGCGCGTCTCCGACAAGGTCGAGGGGATGCCGGTGGCGGCAATGGAGCCGGGGGCAGTCAGGGGGGCACCGGCGGCCGGCTTCGCCGCGGCGGCTCGCAAGGCGCTCGCAGTCGACCACCTGTACCAGGGCCAGTCGAACGACTGCTACTGGCACGGGCTCTTCGGCGGCATCTACATAGTCCACATGCGAATGGCCACGCTCGCCCAGCTGATCGCGGCCGAGGACCTGGCCGACGCCGCGGCAGAGGAAGCGGGCGGCCGGCCATTCGGCACGCGCCTGGCCGACACGGACCTGGACGCGATCGACGAGGTGCTCGTCACAACTCCCGGTCAGACGCTGATCGTGGATCCCGCCGAGGGCGCCGGCATCTCGTCGTGGGATCTTCGAGCCAGCCGCGTCGCCCTGGCGTCGGTGCTGCGCCGGCGGCCGGAGGCATACCACGAGCGCCTGGCGGCCCACGACCGGGCCGCCGCAGACGAGGCCCTCGGCGGCGGCGGTGACGCGGTCGGAAGCGAGGAAGCGGCCGAGAGCTCGGGCGGCGGCCGGACCGCGGCCGGAGATCACGCGGCGATGGCCGCGGCCGATGCCCCAAAGACGATCCACGACATGGTCACGACCAAGGAGCCCGGCCTGGCCGCGTACCTCCACTACGACCGCCACGAGCGCCGGAGTGGTCTCGTGCATCTGCTCTCCGCCGACGGCTCCACGGACGCGGCGGCGTTCGTCAAGTCGAGCTACGAGGAACTCGGCGACTTCACCGAAGGCGCCTACGAACCGGTCGTCGTGGCGCCTGATCGACTCGTCGCGCGCAGGCTGGGCGCGGTAAGTTCGGACGGAGTCGATCGACCACTCCTCGTCGAGAAGACGTACCGGTTCGGCGGCGACCGATCTAGCCCGACACTCCAGCTCGAGACGGCCGTCGAGAACCCCGGCGACGAACCGCTGGCCTTTGAGCTCGCGGTTGAGTGGAACCTCAACCTGATGGGCGGCGGCCACAACCCGGCGGCATACTACGAGACCGAAGCCGGCGAACGAAGGCCCCACGACGCCGGCGGCGCGGTCGAATCGGCATCGTCGATCGCCTTCGGCAACGACTTCGAGGGCGTCCGCATCGTCGCCAACCCGGAGCCCGCCGCCCGGCTTACGTGGTACCCGGTCGAGACCGTCTCCAACTCCGAGGCCGGCTTCGAGCGCGTCTACCAGGGCAGCTCGCTGCTCTTCCGCTGGCCGGTTTCGCTGGCGCCGGGCCGGCGACGCTCCTTCAGCGTCCGGTTCGAGGTGGCCCAAACGATCGATCACACGGCGGCCGAGCTCGCGTGACCCTCGGGACTCGCGACGGGCGGGCTTCGCGCCCACGACGAACCAGGGCCCCGTGAGAGTCCGTGCCCGGGGCCTTCCCCGCCCCGGCGACTCCGCTACCATCCGCCGAGTGAGTCGCCCGAAGCTCGCCGTCCATGGCCATTTCTACCAACCGGAGCGCCGCGACCCGTTCACCGGCGAGATCGCCGCTCAACCGGCCGCAGCCCCGTATCGTGACTGGAACGCTCGGATCGATGCCGAGTGCTACAAGCCCAACGCCGAGCGGGGCAACCTCCGCCACATCTCGTACGACCTGGGGCCCACGCTGGCGAGCTGGCTGGCGGCCGAGGACGCCTCGACCCACAAAGGCTTCGTCGACTCGGACCTGTCGGGCGGTTTCGACGAGCCCGAATGCGGCAACGCCATGGCACAGGCCTACCACCACGCCATCCTCCCGCTCGCTTCGCTTGCGGACCGGCGGACCGAGATCCGCTGGGGCCTGCGCGACTTCGAGCTGCGCTTCGGCCGAAGGGCCAGCGGCTTCTGGCTGCCCGAGACCGCAGTGGACCTGCCAACGCTGCGCATCCTGGCCGAAGAGGGCGTCCGCTACACGATCCTGGCACCGTGGCAGGCCACAGGCCCACGCCTGGACACGCGCCGTCCGTACCGCGTGGAGCTCGGATACCGAAAGTCGATTGTCGTCGTCTTCTACGACGCCGCGCTTTCGGCGTCGGCCTCGTTCGAACCGGACGCGACGATAAACGCGGACGCCTTCGCCCGGGAGCGGGTCTTGCCCCGCCTGGCCGGCCCGAGCTTCGCCGACGGAACGCCGCGCATGGCCCTGATCGCCACGGACGGGGAGCTCTACGGCCATCACCAGAAGTTCCGCGACCTCTTCCTCGCCCGGCTGGTTCAACCCGGCTCGGACTTGCCCGACCGAGGCTTCGACGTCACCACCGTCGGGCAGGTCGTGGGCGGGACGCCGGCCGGCGCATTCCCAGCCACGCAGATCCTCGAGCGAACCTCGTGGAGCTGTCACCACGGCGTGCTGCGCTGGGCTGCCGAGTGCCCGGACGCGATCGACGGTCGCTGGAAGGGGCCCCTTCGCGCCGCCCTCGAGCGGCTCGCATCCGCCATCGACATCATCGCCGGTCGGCTGGCCGCCGACTTCATGGATCAGGTTTCGCTGCGGGGGGCACGCGACGAGTACGTCGACGTGGTCTTCGGCGCGGAGACGGCCGAGAGCTTCTCCAGGCGCTGGCTGCCCCTGGCCGACGACCAGCATCGGAATGGCTTCCTCTCCGTAATGGAGGCCGAACGCTGGCGCCTGGCCATGTTCGCCAGCGACGGCTGGTTCTGGGGCGACCCGGTTCGTCTCGAGACCAAACATGTTCTGCTCTGCGCGGCCAAAGCCGTTCGGCTGATCGACGACTTGGCCGGGACCGACCTCGAAAGCCGGCTTCTCGACGACCTTTCTCTCTTCGTATCCCCCTCCCGCCGCATCGACGGGGCGGCTATCTACGCGGAGGCGCTTTCGGAGGCCAACCAGCCGGTCCATCGGCCCCGCCGGAGAGTCGCCTCCGCCCGCTGATATGGGGGCACCGGCTCGGGCGGCGGGCCGGACCCGCCGGTCCGGGGGCGCGACCCATCCGAGCGCCGGGCCGGGGCGCCGGATCGGGGATCGCAGTTCGCGGTCCGGCGCAGCCCTGATAGACTCGCGACGACCGGCCAGCGGCCAGGGTCCTGAGCCGCCGGCGCCGGTGAGAGGTCGGAGCGCATCTCGTGGCATTCGAGTTCCACATCTCGAAGGCGGCCCGTGTCCGCTACGAGTTTGAATCGGCGCTCTTCCAGACCACCGGCAACGTCATCATCCCGGACTTCCCGGCAGCGCGCGTCTTCGCCAAGCGAATGAACGATCGCGCCGATCCGGTGCGCTACCCCGACCGCGTCGTGCACGCCGCCGAACTGAACGCCATGGGGTTGATCGACGAGATCCTCCACCATGCCGTCGAGATCTACCGCCGCACCGTCAACCCAAAGGTCATGGCCGATGCGGTGGCAGCGCTCGAAGCCCAGCTCCGGCCGGAGGTCCTGGACCAGGCGCTGACCCAGTTCGTCGAGCAGTTCCCGCCGCTGGCGGTCGTCCGCGCCGGCCAGGATCCCATCGCTTACCTGGCCGGCGAGACCGAGGGCCACGCCAACCGGGCGATCGCCCTCGAAGAGCTGCTCATGCTGTGGCTGGCCAACGTCAACCCGGCCTTCGCCACTTTCGACGAGCTCTTCGACGACGCCGAACTGGCCGAGAAGACGGCCTACGGCGAGATGATCGTCGGGTTGCGAGAGTTCTTCGACAACCAGCCCGGCTTCGGCCCAGAGGGGATGTCGCTGATCGCCTTCCTCAGGGCTCCGGCGATCGCAGCGCCGGACTCGCTGGCGGCCCAGCTCCGGTACATTCGAACCCGGTGGGGCCTGGTCCTGACCCCGTTCCTGGATCGACTGGTAGTCAGCCTCGACGTCCTCCACGAGGAGGAGGTCGCGCTGTGGATGCGGACGCATCCGAGTCCCGGGCCCGCCGCTGCAACCGCGGGCCCCGGCCTGGGCGGCCTCGAGAACGAGTACGAGAGGTTCAGCCAGGACCGAGAGTGGATGCCGCGGGTAGTGCTGCTGGCCAAGACCACATTCGTGTGGCTCGACCAGCTGTCGAAGCGCTACGGCCGCCGGATCGGGCGCCTCGACGCGATCCCCGACGAGGAGCTGGAAGCCCTGTCGCGCCGGGGCTTCACCGGGTTGTGGCTGATCGGCCTGTGGGAGCGCAGCCGGGCCAGCCAGCGCATCAAGCAGTGGCGCGGAAACCCGGAGGCGGCCGCGTCGGCCTACTCGCTCATGGACTACCGCATCGCCGACGAGCTCGGCGGAGAGGAGGCATTCCAGCAGCTTCGCGCTCGATGCTCGGCGCGCGGCATTCGCCTGAGCTCGGACATGGTGCCCAACCACATGGGCATCGACTCGCGCTGGGTCATTGAGCATCCCGATTGGTTCCTCAACCTCCCAGATTGCCCTTACCCCTCCTACTCGTTCACGGGCGGCAACCTTTCCGATGATGAGCGGGTCACGATCCAGATCGAGGACCACTACTGGAACTCGACCGATGCCGCGGTCGTCTTCAAGCGCACCGACAACTGGACCGGCGACATCAGGTACATCTACCACGGCAACGACGGCACGAGCATGCCGTGGAACGACACGGCCCAGCTGGACTACCTGAAGCCGGAGGTTCGCGAGGCCATCATCCAGACGATCCTCCAGGTCGCCCGCCAGTTCCCGATCATCCGCTTCGACGCGGCCATGACGCTGGCTCGCCGCCACATCCAGCGGCTGTGGTTCCCGGAGCCCGGACAGAGCGGAGCGATCCCATCCCGGGCAGAGCATGCCACGACGCGGGCCGTCTTCGACGAGCAGATGCCCAACGAGTTCTGGCGCGAAGTGGTCGATCGCGTTGCAGCGGAAGTGCCGGACACTCTGCTCCTCGCCGAAGCGTTCTGGCTCCTCGAGGGCTACTTCGTCCGAACCCTCGGCATGCACCGCGTCTACAACAGCGCCTTCATGAACATGCTCCGTGACGAGGAGAACGCCAGCTACCGGCAGGTAATCAAGGACACCATCGAGTTCGATCCCGAGGTGCTCAAGCGTTTCGTCAACTTCATGAGCAACCCCGACGAGCGCACCGCGGTCGACCAGTTCGGCAAGGGGGACAAGTACTTCGGCGTGGCCACGCTGATGGCGACGATGCCCGGTCTGCCGATGATCGGGCACGGGCAGATCGAGGGCTTCGCCGAGAAGTACGGCATGGAATACCGGCGGGCTTACCGCGACGAGCAGCCGGACGGCTGGCTGGTGGAACGTCACGAACGTGAGATCTTCCCGCTCTTCCACCGCCGCTACCTCTTTGCCGAGGTGGCCGACTTCCTGCTGTACGACGTCTACGATCCGGGCGGCTGGGTCAACGAGGACATCTTTGCGTATTCGAACCGCCACGGCGACGAGCGCGCCCTGGTCGTCTATCACAACCGCTACGCCGAAGCCAAGGGTTGGATCAAGACGTCCGCGGGGTTCTCGGTGGCGGATGGGAGCGGCGGACGGCGCCTGATCCAGAAGTCGCTCGGCGAAGCGCTCGGTCTTCACCCGGACGGCGACTGGTACACGCTTCTCCGAGAGCAGCGTTCCGGCCTGGAATTCCTGCGGCGCTCGGCCGACCTCTGCCGCGACGGGTTGTTCGTCGAGTTGCACGCCTACGGATGCCAGGTCTTCCTCGATATCCACGAGCTCGAGGACGGGCCTTCGGGCCAGCTGCGGCGCCTGGCCGAGCGAATCGGGGGTACCGGCGTTCCCAGCATCGGCGCAGCACTGCGCGACATGCAGTTGCGGCCGCTGCATGGTGCCGTCCGCGGTCTCACGGAGGGTCAGTCGCTTCGGCGTCTGGCGCAGATCGGAGCGGCGCGTGCAGCCGCGGCGTGTCCGGGTGTCGCAGCCATGGACCTGGGGCTGCGCGGTCCGGGTAGCGGGATCGGCGCCGGGGGCGCAAAGGAGGCTGGCGCAGCGGGAGCGGCCGGTGCCGGTGCGGGAGCGGCCGGTACCGGTGCGGGCGCGGCCTCGACCTCGACCAGGGCTCCTGTGAAGGCCTCGGCCGCCGGCGAAGCCGAGGCCGGCGACGTCGATCCGGGTCACCTCCTCGACGACGTCCAGGGCCACCTGCTCCGAGCCCTTCACGCGCTGGTCGACGTGACGGGCGCGGCCGGCGACGTCGAGATGACCGCGGCGGGCTTCCGGACCGACGTCGAAGCGGCTCTTCGTCTACCGGGCCTGAGCACGGAGCGAGTGTGCGCGGGGCTTGCCGACGAGTGGACGTGGATCGCCCTCATCGGCCGGCTCGTATCGAAGGCGCTTTCAGCGGTAGCGGACCCCGGCGTCGAAGTTGGCACCGCGCTCGATGAGCTCCAGCTCGGCGCGGTCATCGCAGACGTCTTCCGCGACGTGGGTCTGGACGATGGCGCGGCCTGGCGGCTCGTGGCTTTGATCCGGATGCTGGCCCGACTTCCGCTGCCGTCGTCCGTGGCGGAGCTTCCGGCGGAAGAACGGGCGCCGGCGCTGGTTCGCGCCCTCATCGCCGACGAGTCGGTCCGGCCGTACATTCGCGTCAACGTCTGGGAAGGCGTCAGCTGGTTCAACCGCGAGTCGTTCGGGCAGGTGCTGTGGTGGATGCTCGCTCTGGATGCGCTCGAAGCGGCAGCCGACGAGTCCGCCCCCGCGGCAACGACGGCCAAACATCTTCGCCGAGCCGAGAGTCTGACCGCGGCCCTGGCCAGGGCGGCCGAGGCCTGCGGCTACCAGCTCGACAAGCTCGAGGCCGCCGCAGGCGCCTGAACCTCGCCGAGCACTCCCGACGCCCGCCTGCGCCGGAGCCGCTTGCGCCCTCAGACGGTCGGTGCGGTCGGTCGGACGGACGACTCGGCGTGGGCTCCCGAGGAAATCGAGACGCCCGGATAGCGTGGCTTCAGAACGCCGGTGGCAAGCCGCACGATATCGGCGTGGACCTCGCCCGGCGATCGAGTACCGTCGATCACCCGGACGTCTTCGCCGTCCTCGCGCAGGCACGCGATGGCCGCGGCGTACATGTCGGCGATCCGGGCCAGCTGTCCCCGGTCCTCCTCGAAGCGCTCCCGGGTTGCCCGGCTGCTGAACCGGGCCACGCCCACGTCGACCGGGACCGAGAGGAACACGGTCAGGTCCGGCCGGAGGGCGAACCGGTTGATCTCCCGAAGCCAGGCGAGATCGCACGAGAGGGCCTGATAGGCCAGGCTCGACAGGTAGTAGCGATCGGCGACCACGGTGATGCCTCGGGCCAGCGCGGGCGCGATCTCCGAGGTGACGTGGTCCATCCTGTCGGCGGCGAACGCCAGCGCCTCGGCCTCCGGACCGCCCAGCTCCAGCCGCTTGCCGATGTGGAGTCGAAGCACGCCGCCGACAGGGCCCTTCGACGGCTCGCGCGTGAACGTCGACGGGATCCCGGCACGCTGCAGCCACTGCAGGAGCATGTCGGACTGCGTGGTCGAGCCCGAACCGTCGATACCCTCGATCACAATGAGGGCACCCGGATGTGGATTCTCTGGGTTCATCGGCCGTCGGGCTCCGCGTCTTCCGCCATAATTCCGCCGCGAGATCGAGCGCGATGCCGGTTTCCGAGCATCGCCCCGGGCAATCAGATTGTCGCAGCCTCGAACCCGGCTGTCGTCACCTCGGGCTCACACCCGGGTCGGTGGGCCGGGGTAATCAGATACGGAGGTGTTCAAGAGTCCAACCGGCCCATCCCAAACGGGACTAACGGCACCCCGATAGGTAAGTAACTCCCTATACATTCGCCCTGTCAAGTTCAGCGACAGCTGCCCACCACGTCCCCAAACGTCCCGGCCGGGCGAGGCGGGTTTGTGACCGGCCGGGCGCTCTTGGAGCCTCTCTTATGACCACCGCCCGCCGCTTCGTGACGCCGATCGCTGGGCTCGCTGTGATCCTGCTGTTCCTCCTGTACGACCCGTGGATCGTCCCGCCCAACGGAGCACGTCCGGCCCTCACCGTCGTCTTCTGGGTCGCTGCCGTCGTCGTCCTGGTGCTCCTGTTCCAGGATCGCACCAACCCGCAGGCCCAGGATGTCGAGGTCGAGGGACCGGCCTTCTCTCGCTACCTCTTCGGCAACACGCGAGCCGGCCTCTTCTGGCTGCCGATCCGCATCTTCGTCGGCTTTGAGTGGCTCCTTGCCGGTTGGGGCAAGCTCAGCGGCACGGGTTGGACCGACGGCGGTGCATCGCTGCTCGGCTTCTGGAAGAGTGCGGTCGCCATCCCCCAGACGGGCAAGCCCTCGATCACGTTCGAGTGGTATCGCAGCTTCCTCCAGATCCTCATCGACAACCATGCTCAGGGCTGGTTCGCCTGGCTGATCACTCTGGGTGAGATGGCAGTCGGTATCGGCATCCTCCTCGGCGCCCTCGTCGGGATCGCCGCCTTCTTCGGAGCCACGATGAACATGTCCTACATGCTCGCCGGCTCCGCCTCGACCAACCCGATCCTCTTCGCCCTCACGGTCGGACTCATGCTCGCCTGGCGCGTGGCCGGCTACTACGGCCTCGACCGCTACCTGCTGCCGCTGCTCGGCGTGCCGTGGAGAAGGCGGGCAGGGGTTGCCGGCACAGCCCCCGGCGAAGGGGCATCTGCGGCGACCTGATCGGCGGGATGCCGCGGCCACGCATCGCCGGGGCATATCCCACCTCCGCCTGGCACGGCCACGCGGTCGCATCGGCGACCAGTCGCGCGGTCGCATCGCCGGCCGCCATCAGGACCGGCGTGAGCACCGCCTCGAATAGCGGGAGCCGCGAGAGCAGCGTGCTGAGCTGGTCGGGTCCCCTTCATCAGCCACCCGGGCGTCACCGATGATCGGGCTGTCGGGACGGATCGATTCGAGCGGGCCTACCCAATCAGAAGCACATAGCCCACCGCTTAGGGTAGGTTATCGAGTGACATCGGCCACTAGCAGAGGAGGTCCGCGCTGCCTGAGAGTTACGACATGCTCGTGGCCAGGCGGGAGAACCAAAGGCTCCGGGTTGCCCTTGCCGGCGCGCGATGCCGCCGGCCAGGAACTGGAAGGAGGCGCCCCCTTTTGGATACCCCAGCGACGTACCTGAGCTGGAACTTCATCCTGATATCGGTCCCGAACCTGCTGATGATCGCCGGGATGATCGTGGTCTTCGTCGTCGCTCTGCTCGCGCCGTTCCCGAGCCACGCCCACGTCACGGAGCCGGAGGATCGCCCCGATGAGTGAGGCCAGCCCGAAGCCGCAGGCCGAGCCCTCGAACTGGACACGTGCAATCCGGCGCCTCCTGGCGCGAAACCTGCCGCTGAAGCACCTGCTGCCGGATCGCCAGCCCGTCTACGTGGGCTCCTGGGTCTATGTCTTCGGCGTCGTCGCCATTGCCGGCCTCATCTGGGTCATCGCCAGCGGAGTCGTGCTTGCCTTCTTCGGACCGCAGTGGTGGCACGAAAACGGCGTCGGTCGCTTCGTCAACAGCCTGCACCTCTGGTCGGTCCAGGTCTTCTTCATCTTCATGGTGCTCCACCTCTGGGGCCAGTACTTCATGGCGGGCTGGCGTGACGGACGGGCGCCTACCTGGATGGTGGGGGTCGTGATCTTCGCCTTCAGCATCGTGGCCGCGTTCACCGGCTTCATCTCGCAGCAGAACTTCGACGGCGAATGGATCGCGGTCAACGCCAAGGACGCGACGAATGCCGCCGGGATCGGGTCGTTCTTCAACGTCCTCAACTTCGGCCAGATGTATGGGCTGCACATCGTGCTCCTGCCGATGCTGGTCGTGACCCTGATCGGCGTTCATCTCGTGTTGGTGCGCATGCACGGCGTCGTCCGGCCGATCGACCGGAAGCAACCGGCCCAGCCGTCCGCTGAGGAGCGCCCGTCATGAACGCTGCCGAACGCCAGGAGAAGTACTACGCCGGCGTCAAGATGATCAATTTCGACCTTGTCAAGGAGATGGTGCTGGCGCTGTTCGTGGTCTCACTCGTAGTCATCGGCCTCGCGGCGGCCCTTTCGTCGCCCGATGACCCGGCGGTGACGATCCAGACCTGGGCCACGAAGGAACCGGTCGACTTCGTCACGACCGCGGCATCCGAGCTGGCCGGCACAAGCGAGACGGCCCAGTACGGACCGCCCTACAACAGCACCGCCGACGCGGCCCAGGCGGTTGGACCAATCTCTCCTCAGGCGTGGGCAGGCGTGAGCACCCCGATCGACACGGCCCAGGACTTCGTGCTTCGGCCACTCGGTTTCGCCGCAATCGGCAATCCCACCCTCACGACGGCGCTCCAGGCTTACGGGGCAGCCAGTGCAGACCAGCAGCAGACGTGGCTCACAAACTACTCGACCGCTCTCGCAGACGCGACCGTCGTGAACGCCGAAGTCAGCGTGGCGTCAGGCGATTACGGACCCGTGCCCGATCTCATGACGGGCCTGCTCGGGCTCGCCAGAACCGGCGCACTCGACGGCCTGCTCCTCAGCAATGGCAACCTGTACCAGACCGACTTCACGCTGCCGCTGCTCTTCATGGGCGACGGCAGCTACCTTTCGAACCTGGCCGCCGATCAGCACCTCACGGGCGACCAGTGGGGAATGATGAACGAGACCGGCATGTACCCGGGCCAGACCTGGTTGTGGCTCTTCTCGTTCTGGTACCAGATACCACCCTTCAACACGGCCGCGAACACCGACCTGGTCGTGATCATCCTGATGATCGTCTTGACGGCACTTCTGGCGTTCGTGCCGTTCATCCCGATCCTGCGCGACATCCCGCGCTGGATCCCCATCCACCGCCTAATCTGGCGGCGCTACTACCGGGATAGCTGACGGCGAAGCGTCCGGCGGCGACGTGCCGTCGAGCAGTCACTGAGAAGCGGGCCGCGTGCGACCGGGCATCCGGGAGCAGGCGGCCCGCTTCTGTCTGGACCCTTGCGTGATCCGCCGCCGGTCACGGCGTGTCGGCTGCCCGCCGCTCCCGAGGGGCTACTTCCCACGCAAAGCGTCCAGGAATCACACCCGCGCCCCGAACCGCAGGACCGAGTTGGCGTAGATCCGACCGGCCAGCCAGGTCAACCCGACTGCCGTCGCGACAGCCAGCGCGATCGCAAAGGCGATCTGCCATGAGGCAGCATCGCCCGTCGCCATCAGGACCGGCATCAGCACGGGGGCAAACGGCGGCAGCAGCGACAGAACGCTGCTGGCCGTGCCGGTCGGACTGGACACCGCGACGAGTACGGATAGATACGAAAGAACGAGGAAGATCCCGATCGGGGCCGTGACGCCCGCGACCTCCTCTTGGCGCGATACCAGCGACGCCGCCGCGGAGTACGCGATCGCGTAGTGGTAGAGGCCCAGCACGAACCAACCGAGGCCGGCGGCGATGGCGGCCGCCCCGAAGGCAGGGAGGGCCACGACGTGCGTGACGCCGACCAAGACGATGGCGGTCAGCCCGACGTCGCCAGCTGCAGGAGGCCGACCAGCCCGATCCCCACGATCTTGCCTGCGAGCAGCTGGCTCGGGCGGACCGTCGCCAGGATGATCTCGACCATCCTGGTCGCCTTCTCCTCGACCACGCCCTGGGCCACGAAGTTGCCGTAGAAGATCAGGGCCATGTATACGGTGAACCCGACAGCAATCCCCACGAGGGCCTTCTCGGCGCGATCGGGATCGACCGGCTGACGACTCTGGACCGTCACGTGAGCGGCCGCGATGGCCGCTGCCACGGTCGCCGGATCGACGCCGGCGGCCGTCAGGCGATCGTCCAGCGCCTGCTGCTTGGCGACGGTATCGAGGGCGGCCTGGAGGGACGGCGCCAGCTCAGCCTCGACCACTGCCACGGGCGCCGTAGGCGTGCCGGTCACCAGTACGTCGAGCGAACCGCTGTCGACCTGTGCCTCGCCCGTGGCGGTGTCGGCGACGTCGCTCACCGTCACACTCGCCCCGAGGGCGGCCACCGAAATCGAGAAAGGCCGGCCGAGCACCTGGGTCGGGCCGACGAAGCCAACGCGCGTGGTGGCACTCTTGCCGCCGAGGACCACCGCCGCAACGACGCCGAGGGCGACCAGGGCGACCATGAGGGCGGTCCCGAGCGTGAAGACGCGGGACCGCAGTCGCATCAGGATTTCCCGACGAGCGACCAGAAAGAGGGCGGGCCGGCCACCGGGCGAGTCGTTCCCGCCGCCGGTAGCGCTCACGAGTCGGCCTCCTCGATCGCGCCCCGGAACAGGTCTCCGAGACTCGCCTCGGTCGGGCGGAACTCCCGCACTGGGCCGGTGCGCGGCGCGGCCTGCAGGACGGCCTGGTCGTCGCTCCCCGGGGCCAGCTCCAGAAGCGTTCGAGTCCCGTCGGTCCGCACGACGGTCGCTCCCGGCGCGGCCGCGACCCAGTCCGGCGGCGCCAGCGGCGCATCGACCCACAGCCGTTCGGGGCCACCCTGGCGCAACTCACTCACCGTTCCGATGGCGACGATATGACCCCGCTCGATGATCCCAACTCGGTCGCACACGCGCTCGACGAGGTCGAGCTCGTGGCTCGAGAAGACGACCGGCAGTCCGGCCTCGGCCTGCTCGCGCAGCACGGCGCTCATCACGTCGACCGCGACCGGATCCAGTCCCGCCAACGGCTCGTCGAGAACCAGGAGGTCGGGCCCGAAGACCAGCGCGGCCGCGAGCTGGACGCGCTGCTGGTTGCCCAGGCTAAGCTTCTGCAGCTCGTCGCTGGCGCGCTCCGCGAGACCAAACCGCGCGAGCCAGGCTCCGGTGGCGGACCGGGCCGCCGACGGCCCCATGCCGTGCAGCTCGGCGAGGTACCTGAGCTGCTCGGCAACGCGCATCTACGGGTAGAGGCCCCGCTCTTCGGGCATATAGCCGATGCGGCGACGCGCCGCGAAAGTGAGAGGAACGCCACGCCAGCGGACCTCGCCGGCGTCGGCGTTGAGCACACCGAGCACGATCCGCATCGCCGTCGTCTTTCCGGCACCGTTGCGCCCGACGAATCCGAACAGCTCTCCCGGCCGAATCTCGAGGCTCAGGTCCCTGAGGGCAACGACGTCGCCGTAGCGCTTCGTGAGTCCCTCGACTTCGAGCATCCCGTCCGCCACGGTCGGCCACCTGGGCGGGTCCGCCGGCGCGATCGGGCGCCGGCTCCTGGGCTTTGCCACGGCCATGGTAGTCGACGGCTCGCAGGACCGGCAGACTCCAGAGGCGGGAGGCGTTCAAGTTGCCTCTACCGGGGCATCTTCGATCCACCTCGGCCATCGGCCGAAGCCCCGCGGCCGAAGCCGCACGGCCGAAGCCCATCGCAGCCTCGGCGCTCGTTCTTTCGTCCCGACCTCGCACGACCGATCGAGCCCGGGTTGGGCCAGCCGCTACTCCCCGAGAAGGATTCGGCGGAGGAGCGGAATGGGCGGCGAGCCGTGGTCGATGACAGACTCCAGGTGATCCTTGTAGACGAAGCCCGGGGTCTCGCCGAACCCACCGACGACGCGTGGCGCCGGCACCGCCGATGCGCCGCGCGGATCGCCGGAGGCGACGGCCGCCCTAACCCGAAGATCGCGCTCGAGGTTCCACATCTCCATCGAGCCGACGAAGTACGTCGACAGCTGCGTCGAGGTAAGGCGGGCGCGGTCCCACTTCTTGAGGGCCTCGGACTCCTCCTGGAAGCCGCCCCCGACCATCAGGTCCATCGCCTCCGTCTCGGTCATCGACCCGGCGTGGATCCCGACATCGATCATCGCGTTGATGATCGCCCGCAGGTAGAACTTCCAGTGGATCAGCAGCAGGGCCGGGTCGGCGGCGTGGAAGCCGAGATCCATCATCACCTGAGTCACGTAGACCGCCCAACCCTCGACGAAGACGCCGCTCGAGAAGACCGCCCGGGCCAGGGACGGGCAGCGGTTCGAGTAGACGAGCTGCAGGTAATGGCCCGGCGTCCCCTCATGGATCGTCGTGAGGTCGATCTGCCGATCGTTCTCCTCGGCCAGGTAAGACTCAACCTGCTCCGGCGTCCAATCGTCCGGCGGCGGAGTTATGAAGTAGAACGCCTTCTGACCCTCGTCCAGCGGACCCGGCGAATCCAGCATGGCGCCGGCGAACTCGCGCAGGAACGGCGGGGTCCACTCGATCTCGAGCGGATCGTCCGGGACGGCGATGACGTCACGGCTCCGGCAGAACTCGACGATGCCGCCGTAGCTCTCGCGGCAGTAGGGCACGAGCTCCTCGGCGGCATGGTGGGCCCGACCGATCGCCGCGACGACGACACCGACCGTCCGCCCGTCGGCCGCCGCCTGGCTGCCTTCGCTCGCTGCGGTCGGAGGCAGCTCGCCGGGAACCCACTCGCCCCAGATCGTCCGGGCGATCCGGATCATCTCGCCACGAACGGCGTCGTACTCGACCCGGGCATGGGCCCTGATCCGATCCGCGGTCACCTCCGATCGAAAGGTGTGCCGCAGCTTTCGAGCGTAGAGATCGGCGCCGAGGCGGCCCTCGCCCGAGGAACGGGCCAGCAGATCGTCGCGCAGGTACGCCTCGAATCCTTCGATCGCCTCGACTGCAGCAGTGGCGGCCGCCCGGAGCCGCGGCGTGACCGCGGCCACGTCCGGCTGATCCGCGGCGGCCTCGGCCTGGGCCACGGCATCCTCGGCCAGGGCCACGATCCCCGGCAGCTGCTTGATCGCCATCTCGGTGTGCAGCCGGGACGGCGGCCGCCCCGCCAGGCCCCCGAGCTCGCGTCGCGCGGCCGCCAGGACAGCCGGCGTCCCTTCCAGGCGAGACGCAGCGGACGCCAGCCGCACCGAAAGTGGCGCGAAGTCGCGGGCCAGGAGCGGGAAGATGCCACCGCCGAGCAGGTAGACGTAGCTGAGTGCATCCCAGGCCGGCTCGCGCAGCTCCGTTTCGTCGAAGCGCAGCGCCGCCAGCTCCGACAGCAGCAGATCGCGGTCGATGCGCTCGTCCGGCGTCAGCCCTGCGTCGCCGAATGGGCGCAGCTCCGCCTCCCAGCGATCTGCGAAGGCCAGCCGAGCAGCGAAGCCGGCGTCCCCCAGATCGGGCCACTCACCGTCGACGGCGTGCATGCCGATGGCGGTCGCCGCCACCGGATAGATGTGGAAGAACTCGTCCATGAAGACGTCGACGCGGCCGCTGAACTGGGACACGGTCTCCTCGCGTAAAGGTGAGCCGAGTGTAGCGGGGCGCCCGCAGCTGGGGCGTGCCGGCTCCGCGCCGGGAGAGCTGGAAACCGGCCGGTGGCGCGTCCGCCGGTGGCGCGTCGAAGCCGACCCTCAGTCAGCCAACGTCACCTGGATCACGCGGCTGGACAACTCGTGTTCGTAGACGGAGCCAGGTCGAATGCGTACTTGACCGGCATCTGCCCGTCGAAGCCCTTGAACACGACGTGGTCGGACCCCGTCATCGAGAGGGGCAGGGTGCCATCCGAGCCAGCCGGGCCCAGGGTGAAGTGGCCGCGGACGCCACCCAGCGCCAAACACCCGGCAGAGGCTGGACGAGCCAGCTAGCATCGGCGATGCGGCGCCGCCGCCCCAGGACGGCGCGTATTCCTCGGAGGAAACGCGGATGATCGACCTCGTCATCAAGGTCGCCGTGAATGCCGCGGCGCTGCTTGTGGCGGCCAACGTCGTGCCTGAGTTCAAGCTCGGCGGCTTCCATGCCGACAAACCCGAGGACTGGCTGCAGATCGCTGTCATCGCCCTCGTATTCGCCCTGGTCAACAGCTACATCAAGCCGATCGTGAGGACCCTCGCGCTGCCGATCGACTTCATCACGATGGGGCTGGTCGCTTTCGTCATCAACGGGGCGATGCTGCTCGGGACCGCTTTGATCGTCGACCAGGCCAGAGCCATTACCGTCACGTTCACGCTCGGTGGCTACCCGCCGCATTGGGGCTACGAGGCCATCGGTTGCGCGGTCGTCGCGTCGATCGTGATCAGCGTCGTGAGTACGGTCGTCGGCCTCCTCCTGGCGCCGCGCAAGGTCGTCGGCTTCTAGCCGGGCGATTCTCGAAGCCGATGGCCAAAGCGAGCACGTCTCTCGTCGGGCGACCATTTGTACCGCCCCGGACCGGTTAGGCTTCCACTTATGTCATCCACGGACACGTCGTCTCTCGCCAGCTTGTTCGTCGCGAACGCCGGCGCGGCCCACGCCGCACCAACTGTGCCCGGGTCCTTGACCGAGCGCGAGCGCTTCCGGATTCGGCTGCGGCGCCGGCCGCTGCTGCTCGACGGGGCCATGGGAACGCTGCTGTATTCGCGCGGCATCCCGCAGCGAGCCTGCCTGGACGAGCTGGCCCTGACCCGGCCCGATCTCGTATCGACGATCCACCGCGAGTACATCGAAGCCGGTGCGGACGCGATCGAGACGGACTCCTTCGGGGCCAACCGCTTCCGCCTGGCCGAGTTCGGGCTTGAGAAGATGGCCGGTCAAATGAACCGCCACGCCGCCCAGCTGGCCCGAGAGGCCCGCGACATCTCCGGGAAGGACGTCCTGATCGCCGGCTCGATCGGCCCGCTTGGACCAACCGGTCGGATCGGTCGCCCCCATCCGGGTCTCGGCCGGGCCGCTTTTCGCGAACAGATCGAAGGGCTTCTGGAAGGCGGGATCGACATCTTCGTGTTCGAGACGTTCGATCGGCTGGAGACCCTGCTGTCGGCTGTCGAGGAGGCACGACGAGCGTGCGACCTGCCGGTCGTCGCCCAGATGACGTTCGGCGAGGATCTGACCGCCAACGACGGCACGACCCCCGACGTTGCCGCAGCCGCCCTGACCGCAGCAGCCGTCGACGCCCTGGGCGTCAACTGCGGTTCGGGACCGCTCGTCTGCCTGGAGGCGCTGGTTCGGACCGGGCCTCCGACCGCGACTGTGGCCAGATCCATCGTTCCGAATGCGGGATTGCCGCGGCGCATCGAGGGAAACTTCGTCTACTCGGCCGGACCCGAGTACTTCGGTGAGATGGTCCCGCAGATGCTCGCCGCCGGAGCCCGGATCGTCGGCGGGTGCTGCGGCACAACGCCCGAGCATACGAAGGCGATGCGAGCCGCGATCGACGCGCTGGCACCCGGTCAGCGGGGCGTGAGAACGCCCGTGGCACCTCAGCCCGGCGGCGGCGAGGCCCGCCCCGACGCCGAGTCAGACCTCGCCGCCGCAGCCGCGCCGCGCACGCCAGGAGTCGAGATCTCTGGCGGTGGCGACGCCACTCCCCCTTCGGGCCTGGCCAGGAAGCTCGCCGACGGATCGTTCGTCATCTCCGTCGAGATCGACCCGCCGCGGTCCATCCGGATCGACCGGACGATCGAGGCCGCGCGGTTGCTGAAAGAGGCCGGCGTCGACGTCGTCAACATCAGCGATTCCGCCACGGGCCGAGTTCGAATGGGTGCCATGGCGGTGGCTTTCGGAATCCAGCAGCAGCTCGACCTCGAGTGCCTGGTCCATCTGACCACTCGAGACCGCAACCTGATAGCACTGGAGGCGGAGCTTCTCGGCGCCCACGCGCTCGGCGTGCGAAACATCCTCGCCCTGACCGGGGATCCACCCCGCGTCCCCGATCGGCCGTCCATCACGGCCGTGTGGGACATCGACGCGATCGGGCTCATCGAGATCATTTGCCGGCTGAACAAGGGTGAGGACGGCGCCGGTCTCTCGATCGGGCAGGCTGCCAAATTCACCGTTGCCTGCGCCCTGGACCCCACCGCCGCCGACGCGGACAAGGAATGGTCGCGGCTCGAGTGCAAGCTGGCCGCCGGCGCCGACCTGATCATGACCCAGCCGCTGTACTCGCAGCAACAGGTGGACTCGATGCTGGCCCGAGCCCGCCAGCGCTTCGGGAATGGCGGGTTCCCGGTACCTCTCCTTCTCGGCGTCCTGCCGCTCCACAGCGCCCGCCACGCCGAGTTCCTTCACAACGAGATCCCGGGGATCACGATCCCCGACGAGCAGCGTGCGGCAATGCACGCTGCCGGCGAACGTGGCGCCGAGGTCGGCCTCGAGATGGCGATGGAGCTGCTGGCGGGTTCGGAGGGGCAGGTCAGCGGCGCTTACATCATGCCGAGCTTCGGCCGGTACGAGCTGGCAGCCGAACTGGTCCGACGCCTGCGCGCTCGCCAGGCGTCCGGGAAAGGGCACCAATAAGGGAGCGCCCAGGTGAGGGGCGGCAAGGGTGGGCTCAGGTGAGGGGCGGCAGTCGACTTCGAATCGCGGCGTTGGTCGGAGCGGCTCTCTGGTTGCTCTTCCTGGTTTCAACCGGCGCGTCGGCGGCCGCCGCTCCTCCGGCCGGACCGCCATATCCCGACGCCGTGACCAGTCAGCGCGTCTACGACTACGCCGGAATCTTCTCGTCCGGCGAGATCGCGGATGCCGAGCAGACGATCCAGGCGATCGAGGCCCGGTCAAATGCCCAGGTTGCCGTCTACACCCAGGTCAAGCCGGCGAGCGACACGCTCGAGGCGGCCAACGCCGACGCGCTGGCCCTGATGAACCAGTGGGGCGTCGGCCGGAAGGGCTTCGACGACGGCCTGGTCATCCTCTTCGACATGCAGCCCAGCCTGCAGCACGGTCAGGTCTCGCTCTACGCCGGCAGCGGCTTCCTGGCGGCGTTCATGACGAACGCGGACCGTCAGGCCGTCTTCGACAACGACATGAAGCCGCTGCTCACGCTGTCTCCGCCCGACTTCGACGGGGCTCTCAAGATCGCCCTCGACGACGTCAGCGCCGCGGCCATGCAGGAGCATGCCGATCAGTTGAGCCGGGCCTGAATACTGAACGCGCTCGTCGGGTTCGGAGCGGCACTGCTGGCCGTGGCTCTCGTCGCGATCGTGCTCGTCCGCTGGTACACGCACGGCCGAGACCCCATCTACGTCGACGACAACTCGATCCTGATGCCGGCCCCGCCCGACGGGCTGACGCCGGCCATGGCCACGCTGGTGATGGACGACCGAACGTCGAGCCGGACCGTCTCGGCCGCGATGGTCGATCTGGCGGCGCGAGGCCTGCTCAACTTCCGCCAGGAGTCGGTGCTGCTCAGCAAGAAGACGAGCATCGGTGTGACGGACCAGGTAGCGCAGGTCGCGACGCCCGAGGCCGGCCTATACGAGACCATCCGCACGTTGGCCGGGCCCGACGGCTTCGTTTCGACATCGGACGCCCACGAGCTGCTGCCGGCAATCTCCAAGCTCAAGAGCAACCTGGAGACCCTGGCGGTCCAGAAGGGCTGGCTTACGGGGAGACCCACTCGAGTCATCGGCATGTGGCTCGCCGTGGCCCTGCTGGAAATCGCGGCTTCCATCCCGATCTTCTTCTGGACGGTCAGTCTCGACGCGAGTGGCGGGCTCCTCGGTGGCGGCGCCCTGGTCATCGCGGCAGTCATCACCGGCGTGACGGCCTGGTTCATGCCCTGCCGAACGCAGCTTGGGGCGATGCTCCGGGCGATGCTTGACGCGTACAGGAGAACGCTCCAGTACACGATCGCCCGGTCTGCGTCCATGAACGAAGTCGTCGATCGCAAAGCTCTGCTGTGGGTCACCACGCCGGACGCGGCAATGGCCTGGGGCGTCGCCCTCGGCCTCAACTCCGACATCGATCGCTGCTGAGCAGGACCGTGAGCGCCAGTCAGGCCTCCGGTCGCCAGGTGGGCTGGTATCCGGTGTGGTTCTACGGCTCGGGAGGCTCCGGCGGCTTCGGCGGTAGCAGTGGCGGCGCGGTCGGGGCCGGCCTCTTCTCGGCGGGCGCGATCCCGGACGTCGGGTCGACGATGTCGTCCCTCGGCTCGATAGGTTCGACCGGCGGCCGTGGCAGGGGCGGGGGCGGCTTCGGCGGTGGCGGAGCCGGGGGCGGCTTCTGAAGTTCGACCTCGTCGTTCGACGATGTGCGGCCGCGGGGCGGCTTCCGGGGCAAGAACGACGACAGAGGGCGAGCGAAGGCGCAACGGGCGAGCGCGAAGCGAGGTTGCGCCGAGCGTAGCCGGTGCCCCGCTGGCCGATCCACGCTACGGCGTGTAACCGCGGCAGCGCTCACGCCGTGCGGCCGCCGTCCGCTACACTCGTGACATGGGTGCAGTTGACACGATGGAGCAGTTCTTCGATCTCCTGAACTCCGGCGACCGCGAGGGTGCCGTCTCGCTCATGGACGAGCGAACCGAGCTGCGCGTACACATCGCCGGCAATGCCCGCACTCTCAAGGGCCTGCGCGAGGTGGGTGGCTGGTTCCTGCGCGCCGAGCCAGGATTTCGCATGATCCCGGGCGATGTCCGGGACATGGGCAACACCTACCAGGCGAACCTGCTGGTCATCCGACCGGGCGCGCCGACCCAGCAACTCGATGCCAGCTTCCGGGTCGAGGCGGGCAAGATCACGGCCATCAACCTGACGCCGCGCTAGCCGAACCGGCCGGCAGACCTGCCTAGGTGGCAGACGGCGAGGCGACTGGTGGGGACGCGCTCGGGGACGGTTGCCAGCCGGGCGGTGGAATGTAGACGACCATGCCCGCCCAGATGACGTTGAAGTTGGCGATCTGCGGGTTGGCGGCTTCCAGGGTTACCAAGGTGATGTTGAACTTGGCCGCGATCCCGGAGAGGCCGGTGACGTCGGTGTCCTTGACAATGTAGGACTGGAAGCTCGTTCCCGGCGAGGCGGTATCGGACGGCGCGGCGCTCTCCAGCCCATTGCCCGAGCCGCTCGCCAACGCTGCCGGCGACCCACTCGCGGCCGGCGTGCTGTTCCTCGAGTTGATTATTATCGGAAAGACCACGAGCGCGACCATAACCAGGGCCACGCCGACGGCGGCGACGAGGAGTGGTTGATTGGCCCGGTGTTCTTCCCGGCTGCGGAGCCTTGGGAAGCTCTCCACGCGAGGTGGGTTCTCCCATCCCGGGTGGCTCGGGCCACGACGGGCCATCGAAACGGTCGGCTCCGGGAGCGAGGACGGCGGCGGCGGCGCGGTCGGCGCCGGGGAACGGGAAGTCTCGCCGTCGTAGCTCCACAGGCCGGCGCTGACGTCGGCGGCGCGGCGAGACGCAGAGGGCAAATCGGCAGCCGGGGCGGTTCGCCCCCGGGCGGCCAGGAAGGCCGGCGCGGCTGCTTCGTCGGGGGTCACGGCCGTGGCCGCAGCCGCTTCGCCCTCCTGGGCCCCGCCGGCAGCCGCGGTCGCGACCGCGGCTGCTTCGTCGAGCACGCCCGCAGCTTCCTGGCGGGCCCAATCCAAAAAGATCGGACATTGCGCGAAGTCGGCCGAGAGGCAGTAGCGCTCCTGATGCGGGAAGGCTCGAGGCTCCGGCTCGGGCGCGGCAAAGCAGCGGTGGCGGTAGTCCGGACTGCTCGCGCGGTGGTCCCGATCCTCCTCGAAAGCAACGAACGGGCATGCGCCCGGCCCGCCGTCGAATGGGGTCGTCGGCTCCTCGATCACGGTCAGATCATACCCGGGGCCGGGAGTCTTGTGCCATCGGCGCCCAGTCGCCGCCTGTCAAGCCACAGGGCCAATACGGCCTCAGGATGAGCCGCTACACGCCGGCCTGGTCGAGAGCCGACTGCAGCGACTGCAGGTAGCCCATGCTCGTGTAGGTCGCGCCCGAGATCGTATTCACTTGGGCGCTCTGGGCCGCCAGGACCTCGCTCCGCAGCTGCGGCGCCGCGTATTGGGCGATCTGCACCGAGAGCGAACGATCGGTGGGCATCTGGAGCGGCTGGATGTCCGTGATCGTGCCGTTCTGGAACGTGACCTGGACCTGCACCGTGCCGAACGGAATCTGAACAGCGGAGCCGGTGACCTGGCCCGTGTACGTGCTCTTGACACCGGGCGACGCGCCGGAGCCGTTCTGGGTCGTTGTGCTGAGGCTGATGACCTGCGGCGTCTTGAAGCTCAGGAGAAGCGCAAGTGCGGCCGTGGTCAGCAGGGTCGCGACCAGGGGTCGTTTAGTCATTGGACCGCTTCTTGCTCATCAGAACGCAAAGCGTTCGTAGTGGATCTGCTGTTCGGGGATCCGCAGCCAGCGCAAGCCGCTCAGGACCCGCTGCATCATCCCGCCCGGACCGCAGACGTAGATGTCTCGGTCTCGAATGTCGGGTACGAGCCGGCGTAGCGCCCTGGGATCGAGGGGATCGCCCGGCATCTCGCGCGACCCACGGCGGCCGACCAGGTAGTGGACCGTGGCGCCGCGCAGGCTGGCCAACTCGTCGAGCTCACGCTTGAAAACCAACTCCTCCGGCCCGCTAGCGCGGTAGACGAGTGTCAGGTTGCCCCGCGACGCCGGCAACTCCTCGAGCAGAGCACGCAAGGGGGTGATGCCGATACCGCCTGCAACGAGCAGGACCCTGGCCCGGGTTCGGGCGGCACCCGTAAGGGCACCGTACGGGCCCTCCAGGAAGACCGGGGTTCCAACCGGGATTTCCCTCATCTTCTTCGTATGGTCGCCAAGCTCCTTGATCGTGAATCGCAGGTACTTGCCGTTCGGCGCGGCCGAGATGGAGAACGGGTGGGCTCGGAACCAGCCGTCCCGGGTCAGGAAGCGGAGACGGAACCACTGGCCGGCCCGGACGGGCAGCTGATCGAGGTCGCGGCCGGCCAGGTAGAGCGATGCGACACCGGGCGCTTCCTCAACGACATTGGCAACGCGGAAGCGGTGGCGCCAGGTGATGGAGATCGGCTGGCCGAAGCGGAAGACAAGGAGCGTCCCGAACGCGAACACGTAAAGCCCGATCCAGTAGACGCGGGCGACCAGGTCGGTCGTGAAGTCCACGCCCACGAAGAGCTGGTGCAGGAATGCGAGCGCAATGGCCAGGTACGTGCAGAGATGGATGGCGTACCAGGTCTCGTAGGAGGCGTTGCGACGAACCGCACGAACCGAGCTCACGCCCACAACGACGAACAGAAGCAGCCCAATGGCGGACCAGAGCACATAAGGGAAGGTCGTCAGCAGCGTGACGAACTCGTCGATGACGGATCTGCCGCCGAGGCTCATCGAATAGCCGACAGTAGTCAGGATGGCGTGGGCGACAAGCAGCCAGATGGCCGAGAAACCAACCCATCTGTGAGCGTCGGTGATCCGGTCCTGGCCGAAGACCTGATCCAGCCACGGGCTGCGCGACATCAGGATCAGCTGAATGAGAACCAGGTAAGTCCCGTACAGAGCGGCGATCTCGCCCGCAGCGGTGAAGATGCCGGCCGTCGTGTTCAACAGCCCGAGCCCACCGTGGCGGACCCACATGCCCAGGATCAGCACGGCGTTTCCGCCGAGAAGGGCGTAGATGTCGTTGGCCGTCACCGGCCAGACCCGTGGCACGGGCAGGCGGCGGGCTTTGCGCGATGGCACGGCCGTCCGGACGTTCCCCTGAGTCGTGTACGTGCTGTTCATCGGGTCGTGGAGGCTCCCGGTGTGGCTGCTCGATTGGCGGGCATCCGTCAAGGATCCCTGGATTTGGCGCCGCCGCCTGGGTAAAGGGCGAACCGACAGGCCGAATGATCGGGCGGTTTTCTGCAGCCAGGCTGAAATGTTCATGGGGCCGAAGTGTGTTTACCGTGGAGGGGGCGTGGAGGCAATACGCCATCGAACATTGCCGACCGGCTGCCGAACGCGTCGGAGTCCGGACAAGCTCGGTGTGTGTTCATGCCTGCTCCACACCTTACGCCACGCAGCGAGCGGACCCGGCCACCGGGCCGCCGCGACCCTGAGTTTGACAGGCCGGGTCGGCCCCTCCGACACTTGACCACGGCTGAGGCCCAGCGAAGCTGCCTTCTTGTTTCCCGCCTCGCCTGCCGTCCCGCGCCGGGAGGAGATGTATGTCCCGATTCACCCACTGGCTGATGCCGGCCACGACCGTCTACGCGCATTGCGACGTTCCGTGCGGTATCTACGACCCGCACGGGGCTGAGCTGGCGGCGCGAACCGTCGCTCGAATGGTCGAGCTGATCGGCCAGCTGCCGAAGGAGAGCTTGTCGGAGGCCGACAGGGCCAAGTTTGTGCGCTGCATCGCGATCAAGGAACAGCACGCCGAGATCGTCAAGCACGAGATCCAGGTCATCTGGAGCGACTACTTCAAGCCCGAACACCTGGAACGTTATCCCGACCTTCACGACCGAACCTGGAAGATCCTGAAGCTCGCGTCGAAGAACAAGCAGAACATCGACGCCGCGGCGGCGGCCGAGCTCGAGGCCGCGGTCAAGGAGTACGCCGACATCTTCTGGTCGACCAAGAAGTAATGACCGTCGGGCCGCAAGAGGCATCGGACGCGAGCGACGCCGGAGGCTGGTCCTCCGGCGTCTTCGTAAGTGCAGACCCGGGGCGGCCGAAGGGGTGGCGGGAGCGCGCCGGCCGTGGCATCTGGCGAGTGGCTGTGGCCGAGGAGAGCATGGCCCCGACACTCCTCGCGGGCGACTGGCTGCTGGTCGATCCGACCACGGGCGCCTGGCCGCGGCGCGAGAGCGTTGTCGTCTTCCGCGAGCCCGGATCGGACATCCTCGCTATCAAGCGGGTGGCCGCTCACCGGGGCGACCGGGTGCGGATCTCGGCCGGGATACTGCGCCTGGGTCCCGACGAGGCCTGGCTGCTGGGCGACAACGGCGCGCTGTCGTTCGACTCGCGCCGCTACGGACCGGTGCCGCTCGAAGCACTGGTTGGGCGGGCGTGGTTCCGCTACGGGCCACCGAACCGGATTGGACTCATCTCTCGCCGTCGCGCCGTCAAACCCGACCGATGAGCTCGCGGGCTGCCAGTTCGATCATGGCGAGATCGCGAGGCAGCATGTCCTGGAGCATGATCCGTTCCACGCCGGCGGCCGCGAATCGGGTGACCATGGCCCGGGCCTGGTCGGGCGTACCGGCAATCCAGCGCGGCCGATGCACGTCCAGCCACTCCGCCGCGCCCCTCCCCGTGTCTCCGACCATCGCCAGCTGGGCCTCCACGCGGCGCTCGAATTCGGCCTGGTCGGCTCCGACAAGGAGGCCAACCATGGCTGAGCGCCGCACCGTCGCCGGATCGCGCCCGATCTTGCGACACTCGGCATCAAGCCTGACAAAGGCGTTCACGCACTGGTCTGGCCGGGCGCTCGACATGTTGTACTCGTCGGCATAGCGCGCGGTCAGACGCAGCGATCTGGGGCTGCCCTCGCCGCCCACGATGATGGGCGGGTGCGGCCGCTGCACTGGCTTGGCGTGGAACGAAGCCGACTGCAAGCGAACCTGGTTGCCCTCGAACGACCAGCCGTCCGGCTCCTCCCACAGCCCGTGAAGGATGGCCAGCTCGTCCTCCATGAGATCCGCGCGCAGTGCGATCCCAGGGAATTGAAGCCCAAGCTCGCTGTGCTCGACATCGTTCCAGCCCGCACCAACTCCCACTTCTACCCGACCGCCGCTCATTTCGTCGACCGTCGTCACGACCTTGGCGAACGACCCGGGATGACGAAATGTCACCGGCGAGACGAGCGCTCCGATCCGGATGCTGGTCGTCTCACGGGCGATGCCGGCCAGAACCGTCCAGGCGTCGGTGGTCGGTCGGTCCGCCGGGCCGGGGAAGCTGCGGTAGTGGTCGGACCTGAAGAACGCCTCGAATCCCAGCCGTTCGGCGAGACGCGCCAGATCCAGTTGTTCGGCGTAGGTGAGTCCCTGCTGGGGCTCCATCATCAGCGCGAAGCGCATGGCTGTCCTCCGGGCAGGTTCGAGTGCGGCCGCACCGCCGATGACCAGCCTGATCGGATCATCTCGCTCAACGATACATTGCGCGTTCCTGCTGCAAGAAGGCTCCGGCCCCGCTAAACTTCGGCCGTTCCGTCGGACAGGGGACCGATGGGTCCCCGGGTTCCTCCATGAGTCTGCTTGACCCTCAGGCGGGCCGGCCCCCCCTCACCGGCCCGCCTTCTTACTGCCCGCGACTGGCCGTCCGTGTCAGTGCGGGCATTTCGGGAGGCGCGTCGCCGTCTCGAACCGGCAACCCCCGGCGGGCTCGGACGACCTACATGACGCGACCCGGGCATACTTCGGCCATGATCGAGAAGCTCAGCCCGCCCAATCCACCGCTGAGTGACGGCGTGATCGCCGTCAAGCCGTTCCGGGCCGAGGATGCTCCGGCCATAACCTCGGCGTGTCAGGACCCGGAGATCCAGCACTGGATTCCCGCGATTCCGGTGCCATACACCGAAACCGATGCCCGCCGCTTCATCCTGATGGCGCTCCAGGCCTGGCACGACGGGACGGGCTACGAGTTCGCGATCGCGGACATCGAGACCGACGGGTACATCGGCTCGATCGGGCTCCACCTGGGATCCAACCCGCGGCGCCACGCCATCGGCTATCTGGTCGCTCCGGAGGCGCGCCGGCGGGGAGTGGCGGTCAGGGCCCTGCGACTGGTCACACGGTGGGGCTTCGATCGCCTGGGCTTCGATCGCCTGGCCCTCTGGACGCTCCCCGGCAACGTGGCTTCCCAGGCCGTCGCTGAGAAGGCCGGCTTCCGGTTCGAAGGACTGATCCGCAACTGGGAGTCGGGGCGAGACGATCGACCCGTCGACGCCGTCATGTACTCGATGACGCCGGACGATCTGGCGGAAGCGTCTGCGGCCGAGGTGACGTCTACGGCGCCGATCGCCGATACGCCGCGAGAGCTTCGGGCGCCGGGCACCCGAGCGGCTCCTTTCGTGGAGATCGCCGCGGTCGCCGGTCTAACGCCCGGAGGCATGCTCCGCGTCACGCGGGCCGGCCTGGACCTGCTGGTCGCCTGGACCGACCGGGGGATCGTCATCACCGACGACCGCTGCCCCCACATGGCCGCCCCGCTCAGTCTCGGGGATCTGGCGGGATGTGTCGTGGCATGCCCGCTCCACGAGGGCCGCTTCGATCTCTGCACCGGGGAGACCGCGCAGATGCCCACGACGGGCGGCCTCGACGCCGATGACAACTATCACCGGCCGTGGTCGCCTGTCGGCGCAGAACCCAAGCCAGAGCCGCCGTCGAAGAAGGTCGACGCGCGGCACTTCACCCGCGTCAATCGGCTTCGCTACTACCCGGCCCGTATCCGCGAGGGCCGGCTGGAAGCCCAGCTTCCGATCCTCCCGGAGTAGCTCGGGCGACGAGTCCGATGATCCTCAGGGCCTTCGCCGGGCCGCGTGGGCGCTGGCGCGGCCTCCCGCCGGCCGTTCGGCCGCTCGGTCCGCCCTGGCGGCCTCCTGGGCTCGCTGGCTCGAAGCTGCCGTAAGCCAGGCGCAGGCCTCCGCCATGTCGTCGGTGCAGCGCATCAGGTCGATGTCGGCGGGCTCGACGTTACCGTGCGGGACCGCCTCGCGGCGTATCCAGTCGAGCAGGCCGGCCCAGTACTCGGTGCCGATCAAGACCACCGGAAAGTGGCGGATCTTGCCCGTCTGAATCAGCGTCAGCGACTCGAAGAGCTCGTCGAGGGTACCGAACCCGCCGGGGAAGATGGCGAACCCGTCGGCGTACTTCACGAACATTGTCTTGCGGGCGAAGAAGTATCGGAATTCGACGCCGAGGTCGACGTAAGCGTTGACAGCCTGTTCGTGCGGCAACTCGATGTTGCAGCCGATTGACAGCCCGCCGGCGTCGTGGCAGCCGCGGTTGGCCGCCTCCATGATGCCCGGCCCACCGCCCGTGATCACGGCAAAGCCCGCTTCCGCGAGCAGCCCACCGAGCTCGCGGGCCCTGGCGTAGTACGGATCGTCTTCCTCAACCCGGGCCGAGCCGAAGACCGTGATCGCCTTGCCGACCCCCGCCAGCGCATCGAAGCCTTCGACGAACTCGGACAGGATCCGCAGGGAGCGCCACGGGTCGGAGTCGACGAAGGCCGGCCGCTGGCGGGGCGAGAGCAGCCGCTCGTCTTCGGTACGGGCATGGACCGTCAGCATCGCGGCCGCCTTGGGCCGGTAGGTCACGCGGCCGCTCCGACGGTGCTCGTGGTTTTCGTTGAGGTCGTTGTCGCCGGCGTCGCTCGGCTGCGGTTCGGCCTGCGGTCGGTCGGCGTCGGACACGAGGGGCCGGTCCTTTTTGGGCGGCCTGGCACCGTCCGTTGGTTTCCTCTGTTGAGAGTGAGGCATGCGTGTCTCCTGATCGTACCGACAGAGAATGCCACGACGGGGCCCGGCTGTCCGGGCGACTCTTCAGGGACCGGTCGTTGGGCCGGCAGCGATCGTTCGACTTGGTCGTGCTGGAGGCGGGAACGAGCCGCGACCTACCCCGCGATCTCGGCGCGATCGGAGAACAGCGCAGCCACTATCAGGACCCCGATCAACCAGACAATCACAAGCACCTGGGCCTGGTCGGCCGGGAGCGCGCTGGTCCCGCCGGCGAACACTCCCGCACTGCTGGTGCCCGTGACGAGCGAGGCGTTGGCGACGCTGAACGGCAAGTACTTCACGATGTCCGGCAAGAAGAGGCTGGCGAAGCCCTCGCCGAAGTAGAAGGCGATTCCGGCACCAATTCCGGCCAGCTGGCTGCGCGCGAGCGTGGCTATCGTGAAGCCAAGGGCTCCTTCTTCGACGACCGCGAACCAGCCCTTGACGAGCCGCTCAGGCAGATCGCTCAGCGTCGCTGAATCCCCCAGACCGCTGGTAGAGACGTTGGCCAGATGCGCTCCGATGATGGCGGCCACCACACCAACCGCGAAGGTGATCAAGATCCCGAAGGCGATCATCACCGCAACGGTCACGTACGAGATCATCATGTAGCGGACGCGGCTCTCGCCGCGGGCGACCGCGGACTTGAGCGTGCCCCAGCTCCACTCGGAGCCTGCGATCGCCGCCCCGTAGATGACCGCGAATAGACCGCCAAGGCCGGTGATGAACTGCAAGATCCGGTCGTAAGCGCCGGGGAAAGTGACCAGGAGCTTGGCGTCGGTGGCGTTGGCACGGACGGTCCGTCCATTCGCCGTGGCGCCAACCGCGATGATGATGAGCGCCAATAGACCGATCAGCAGGCCGACCGTGACCCACGTAGCGGGTCTTCGAACGAGCTTTCGCAGCCCCGAGAAGAAGAGTCTCATGCCGCAGTTCCCTTTCCTGCGGTCGCGCCG
>Ga0187889_10000279_pt1 | contig 63148 bp, 65 predicted proteins | sample June2016WEW_7_10_2_FD_132992 | JGI IMG/M metagenome (GOLD analysis project Ga0187889, IMG submission 132992) | Peatland microbial communities from SPRUCE experiment site at the Marcell Experimental Forest, Minnesota, USA - June2016WEW_7_100 | ecosystem: Environmental > Terrestrial > Soil >... | reverse complement strand
CCGCAAGAACCCTTGGAAACGGCGTCTATAACGGTTCATCAAGCGACCCTATTATAACTGTCATGACTGGAACTAAAATAGACCTGATTACACCACAAGAAGTCGTTTACGGCAGACCCTTTTCTATCAACGGAACACTGGAGGAGTACGGGACCGACAAGCCGATTTCGAACACGACGGTAAGTAAAAATCAAAAGTTGGGCAGAGAGGTGGTTGAATCGTTGAATTTAATTTTTAATTGTGAGTTTACGATGCGTTGCGCAGAAAGCCCACGACTTTAGTCGTGTGATGAATACATGAAGAATTATTATATAATAGCCTCGATGCTATTTTATTGTTGAAAGTCTCATGGATAAGCCTTCGCAAGAAGCACATGTTATACTCCCTAGTATGTGGATCTATAAAATTGAGTCTCAAACTTATAAAATATATTTTGTAGAAGGAGAATATTTATGTCTGAAAAAATAAATTATGAACCAAAATATCATGTTGCCGGTGTCTGCGAGGTGGTTCGCGTCGAGCGGCCAACTCCTTGTGTAAGGCGAATCACTCTTTACAACGTAGCCTTGGAGGGCTTGAAGGGTCACTGGCGACCAGAGATGCTAATCCGTCTTTATTTTCCCCCAAAGGGTCATAGCAATCCTCCAGAACCTTTCCTCACGCCTGACGGTGAATTGGAATTCAGAACTACATCCGAGACTGAGGTTAGTTCCTTCAGCGCATTTTCTGAGGACCCGCTCGTTCGGGCTTATACCGCACGTCGATTCAGACCAGATACGCTTGAACTCACCGTTGACTTCGCTCTGCATGATGTCTTAGGGCTTGCCAGCGATTGGGCTCGCAATGCAAAAGTGGGGGGACCATATAGGAGTAGTGGAGTTCTCCCTTCCATCGGGTCATAGCCCAGCGACTGCTCACGAAGCGGATGTGTTTGTGTTTTGCGCAGATGAGGCGTCACTTCCAAATGCACAGACTGACCTCGAAGCCTTTGCACCCGGAACAAAGGTGATTGCCTTCTTCGAGGTCGCTAATAAGCTCGAAGAACAGCCTATCGACACTAAGGCTAATCTCACGGTGACATGGCTACATCGCGGTGACGCAGAACCGGGCACAAGCGGTCTCCTACTGAAAGCAATTCGAGAGCTTGTATGGCCAGGGGGAAAGGTCTTCGTCTGGGCGTGTGGCGAGATGAAGATAGTTACTGAAATACGTAAGTTCATCATAGACGAGCGTGGTCTCCAAAAGGGTGACTTCAAATGTTAAGCTTACTGGCGACGTGGAAAAACCGAGGTAGAACGTATGGCGCGTATGACCGAACTATCTCTGGCGGCTGCCGAGTCCAATCCAGAAGCCTTTAAGGAGTCATTTGAAAATATCGGTATGGACATCGTCGATCCTACGCTGTTTGGCGAACCAGAACAGATTGAAGCGGATCAAAATAAGGTACCTGAACTAGACACTGCAATCAATAGGACCAACCCTGAAGAAAACAAAATTATGATTGTTTCCGACACATGGGAAATCACAATGAAGACGCCTCTAGGTACCCAAAAGGCAACACTACATCTCTCCATTGACGGTAACAAGCTCACGGGTAGGATGGAGAGTCGCGCGGGCCACAGCAATATTACAGACGGAACAATTGATGGTAATACATTGATGTGGAAAGCGTCGATAAAGTTTCCACGGCGCATAACGTTTGAATTCAGCGCAAAGGTGGACGGTGACTCAATGTCTGGAACGGTAAAACTAGGACCCTTGGGTCAAGCAACCTTCAAAGGCATAAAAAACTAGCCTGATGGCTCTTGTAGTAAAAGACAACTTCAGAAATTTAGTTTTTACTATTCTTTTTTCAAATAATGTTTTGGGACTTCCGTAAGGTTTTTTCGAAGGGGAGTGTTCAAATCCCGAATGCAAAGACTTATTATTTTTGGCACAGGATTAGAACCATACTCGAAACTGTGATAAACTTTGCTGTAATGTCTAACGTTGGGGAACCCTAAATATTTTTCGCCAAAGGTAATGAACGCAGTTATCGAATACGACCCGGCAATGTATATCTGAGCAAAACATAAATATCATTTGAATGAATACGAATTGTGAGAATTACTATTTTCGGGGCAACAGGTGAAACGGGCAGACAACTTGTCCAACAAGCTCTTGCAGCAGGACACGAAGTTGTGGCATATATCCGCAATCCATCCAAGCTTAACATTGACCATGAACATTTAAAGGTCATTCAAGGCGAATTGGCCGATGAAACGTTGATTGAGAGTGCAGTGAGCGGGGCGGACGCCGTAATTAGCGCCCTGGGCCCACGGGGCGGTTCAAAAGATAAACCGATCACGCAGGGCATGCAAAACATCATTGCCGCCATGAAGAAACAAGGTGTACGCAGGCTAATCATTACGTCGACCCTAAGCGCTAAGGATCCAAACGACCCGCTGAACTTCAAGACCAAGGCTCTAGTTAACCTTGTTAAGCTCACGATGCACGGCGCATACGAAGACATAGTCAGTGCGGCTGAAACGGTACGCAACTCCGATCTTGACTGGACTATCGTGCGCTTGACAATGCTTAACAACAATCCCAAATCTGGAAAGGTCAAGACTGGCAATGTAAGTGCGGGCGAAGTAGGAACATGGATTTCCCGCGCAGACGTTGCTGATTTTATGCTCAAGCAGGTAGAGCACACGGAATACTTGCGGCAAGCACCAGCAATAAGCAATTAGCATTTGATAGATGAGTAAGGAAAGAAGAAGAATGAAGAGTTGGGGTGGAAAAATCAACTCTTGTTAAAGTTGCTGAAACTTCATAGATACCTCTGGGACAAATGAAGATCGTAAAGCTTCCTGAAAAAGAAGTTTTTGAGAAGCCTTCTAGATGGTTTCGGGTTGAAAAAGGAAATGATAGACGAGCTTCTTGACACCAAATACATGCCAAAACCAATGTGATCTAACAATGTTGGGGTCTTCTTGCAAATTTAGATAAAATGATTATAGATTATAGGTTTAAATTCAAGTTTAATAGCCACTGGAGGGTATCAATTTCTAAGGCGTATTGAAGATGCAGGAAGCCTCCTGTCCACCAGACAGCACAAGAAATCTAGGTATAGCTTTGGGCGTGACGGCTGTCTTCTTTGTAATTGAACTTGTAGGCGGTATTCTAACAAACAGCTTAGCGCTGACGACTAACGCATGGCACATGTTGATCGATGTCTTCGGCCTTATCTTCACAATTACCGCTGCATGGATTGCTACAAGGCCTGCTACGATCAGAAAAACTTACGGATATTATCGAGCTGAAATAATTGCAGGCTTCCTGAACGGCATTTTCCTTTGGGGTATCGTTATATTTATCATATTTGAAGCCATTCAACGGATTCAGGAGCCACAACAGGTTAAAAGCCTGAGCATGTTGATTATCTCAATTCTCGGCTTGGGCGCAAATGGCCTCTCCGCTCTGGTTATCTCAAGGACCAAGAGTTCAAGCTTGAATATTAGAGCAGCTTTCTTGCATGTTATGTTTGATGTTTTGGGTTCTGTAGGTGCTATTTCGGCAGGTGTAGTGATGCTGTTAACAGGTTGGTATCAGGCAGATGCCCTGATAAGCATAATGATTGGCGTCTTGATCTTCTATAGTTCAGGTAAGCTGATCTTTGAATCTCTTAACGTTCTCCTGGAAGGAGTCCCCAAAGGGGTTGACATAAACTGGCTTGAAAAGAAGATTTCTGAGATGGATGGTGTGATTAGTGTGCACGATCTCCATGTCTGGTGTATTGCTCCGAACAAAACATGCTGTTTAAGCTGCCACATTATTGTAAACCAAAACGTGGACAGAAAGCGTTTAATTTCAGATCTGATTAATGAATTGAAGAAAGACTTTGGGATAGATCATACTACCTTCCAGCTTGAAGATGAAAACTATCCGAAAGCCGCTAACGAACACTGATAAGGGATTGAGATAGGAATTTAGAATAGAAAAAATTTTAATGCCTCACTATTTACAGGTACTGATTTTGGGTCTAGACCAACTATGATTCCAATTCAATGTTCTATCTTATTTATCCAAAATAGGTATATCTGAATAAAAGATTAAAACCTTTAAGTCTGCTTAACATCCAAACAATATAAGAGAAAGAATATGTCGAAACAAAACAGTCTCCATGTTTTTTCCGCTGGTGCAGTAGCACCCCCCATAAAGAAATGTGCTGCAGAGTTCAAAGCGACATCTGGAACAGAATTTGAGTTTACTGTCGGAAAAGCTGAAGACCTCATAGAAGAAATCACAGAAACTAAAGAGGGCGACTTGCTGACTTGCGGTTCAGAATACATACTTGACCACGCACAGTTGAAGGGTTTAGTTCTTAAAGAAACAAGAAGAAGCCTTGGCTCAAGAACGTCTGCTATTCTTGTGCAAACAGGAAATCGGAAAAAGATAAAGTCAATATCTGATTTGGCAAAAGAAGGAATGCGTGTTGGCGTTTCTGTAGGCGGCTGCTTGACGGGAGTCTGGGATGATTTAGCAACTAAAGCGGGATTCGTCGAGCAAGTCAGAAAGAATACCGTTGCTTATGCGGATGGATGCGGGGAACTAATGTCTTATATCAACAAGAAGAAAGTGGATGCAATCTTGGGTTGGGATGCCTTCAAGAACTTGAACATGCAAACCATGGATATTATAGAGTTGCCAAAAGACCTTCAAGTGCAAAGAAGCACAGCGATAGGTGTAATAACCTTCTCCAAGAACAAGGAATTAGCCACGAAATTCATTAACTTTCTAGTATCCGAAAAAGGCAAAAAGATTTACGAAGAATATGGATGGCATCACATATCACTTTGATAAATTGCTTTCTATGCAAAATAAGTTTAGTAAAAACAAATCGCTGATCTACACTCTAAACTATTCATCGTATTGGCTTAGCACTATAATAGACCTTGTTGTGTCTTGAGAACTACGATTGATCATTTGTGCCCTGCGATCGGTTTTGGCAAGTATGGTTCTTCCATGTAGGCGATGTCTTTTTCGGAGAGACCGACTTCTATCGATTCGACAGCCTCTTGCACGTGCTCGGGCTTCGAAGTCCCTATGATAGGCGCTGTGGCCCCCTTCTTGAACAGCCATGCCAACGCGATCTGAACCGGCTTCACCCCATTGTCCTGCGCTACTTCAGTAACCCTTCTGACGATTTCAGAGTTTTCAGGAGGTTCGACGTAAGGTTTATAGACTAAACCGGCAAGTTTAGAGTCCGGTTGAAGCCTCGTCATATCGTTCCTACCGATCTCAATTCTTCCACCTTTCATATAGCGTCCAGACAGCAGGCCGACTGCGGTGGGATTGTAAGGTATTATTCCTATCTTCTGGTCTTTACATAGAGGCACCATCTCTCTTTCCTCCTCCCTGTACAGCAGGTTCCACTTGTCCTGCATGCTTGTAAATTTCTCATAACCCTTGATTTCACTCGCATACAAAGCCTTAGAAAACTGCCAAGCCCACATACTAGAACCCCCAATATAACGGACTAAACCACCTCTAACAAGATCGTTTAATGTTGAAAGTGTTTCATCAATAGATGTTTCATAGTCCCACCTATGCGTCTGGTAGAGGTCAATATAATCCGTCTTGAGCCTCCTCAGAGAACCCTTCACCTGTCCCATTATGTGCTTACGTGAGAGACCCCTCTGGTTCGGCTTCTCCCCCATCGGGTTGAAGACCTTTGTAGCAATTATTACATCCTCTCGCACGTCTTTGAGAAGTTCTCCCGTGATCTCCTCAGACCTGCCTAAGGAGTAGACGTTCGCCGTGTCGAAGAAGTTGACCCCCAAGTCAAGCGCTTTGCTTACAACCTTCCTCGCATCATCTAATTCGACCATCCATGGCTCAGCGTTTCCAAAATGCCAGCATCCAATCGCAATCGGGGACACTTTCAATCCTGACCAGCCTAATCTAACATACTTCATATCGTTCAACAAGCATGTCAACTTTGTTCTTCCTTAAAAGAATTAGCTGAACTTCTATGGTACAACTGAGAGTCTTAAAATCGTCATAGCTGATCACATATTATGCTCATGCTCCAAAACTGAAGCCCTTCGATAAATCCTCCAAACGGAACTTGGCTGAAATTTTCAACATATTATACAATTTTCAACAATAATAAATGGGGGAACTATTCTCTCTTCATATCCTTGATAAAAGTAAGATCATGTCTTTTGAAATAGACTCTAGCACCTTCGACCATTGGACAACACCGCCAGAGTTGGCGATAGAATAAAAAATTTAATGAAGTCTTTTTCTCCTCAAAATGTAATAACCAAAGAGAAAGATAGCATAAATAACAGAGATTAAAAAAACGAGAATTGGAATAACACCCTTGAGAAATAAAGAAATAAAGAGAAAAGCGGAAAGAACATAAGCAAGATACTTACACCAATCTGGAAAAATCTTTTCAGACATTATAATACATTTGATGCATAGTAAAATAGTCATTAAAACCTTTCCAAATAACAAAAAAAGTACTAGAGATAATAGAATAACATTTTATTTTACGTTATCATAAAACAGTAAGTTAGCTCTAAAAAATATGATAGTGGCTAGTTGTGAAGATTACATACTCTTATGAGTGAGAAGGTTCTTTCTAATACATAAGTGATAAAATGATCTTTATCAGTTTAATGAAGTTCAGGCAGAAGCCTACAAAGGAATTGATTGCTGAAAACGCGAAGCTCTTTGAAAAAGATAAGAAAGAAGGAGTGAAGTTTCTTGGAATATATTATACACTAGGCAGATACGACGCAGTCGGCATAATTGAAGCACCTGATGAAAAAACAGCTATGAAAGCCGCACTCAGAAGAGGAGGAATGTTCGCAGCTGAGACGCTCGTCGCAGTACCAGCTGAAGAAGCTAGAAAACTCGTCGAATAAGCAAGACACACCTTCCCAACATTTTTTTTGATATATTATAACGCATAGGACATTTGAGTTAGTTTATTCCTAGCCTTTTCTGTTGAAGTTCTTTAACTATCTTCTCTATCTCTGAAACCTTAGAAATCTCCTTTTCAACTTCACTTAAGCGGTTTTTATGCTGATATTCTCATTTCTTAAACTAATATTTTCAGTAGCATGATATTTGATATCATATATGACCCTATAATTGTAATTGTCATAACCAACCTCGAACAAAGTCTTAATAAAACAGAAATCTCAGGAACTTCAAGACGCTTTAAAAGATTTGGAAGAAAACTCCATTCGTAGTGTGTTTAGAAATCTCTCTAAGGATAATGCTCTCTAATCAGAATGATTTTTAAGGCGCCAATACCAAGAAGGTTCACCGCAGTTTGGCATTTAACGTTGTCTGTAGATACGTTTTGATCTTTTTTGTCGACTTTTCTGTTGTACTTTAGTCCGAGGCTTTGGGATCTTCTTCTTAAGAGTCGGAGTTAATTCAAGAAGCTGTTGAAGGCTGATCTCCTGACCTGTCAGTGAGATAGCATATGCATCTTTGGCTTCGACCACTAATAAGGCCCAGGGGGTGACCATGGCTCCGAAAAGGCCCCTTTTCTCTCCCCCTGTCAGATTGTAGACTAAAACTACAGGGTAGAGAATTCTTCGCCCTATCTTGAGCTCTTCACCTATCATTATTTTCGTTTGATAGCCTATTTCAAACCCCTTATTCTTCATGTTCTCATCTTTCTAATTTCTCTGAACAGTCTTCTAAAGGGCTTCTTAGTGTAGGCTACTAAAAAGGCTAGGACAATACGTAGCAATCTCACATTTGCCTTGGCTAATATTTCGCCATCGAACCTTGTTTCTTGGAAGTCCGGCTCCAATGTAAAAGATAACCTCGAATCAACATCCAGTATAGAAAATAGAGCCCACATGTAACCATATAAAACCGCTGTGTCAGCTGGGCTGTCTAAACCGACCTTCAGGTGACAGGAGAGCATCTTAAATGTAATGGATTTTCGTACAGCATTAAATAAATGAGTTAGTTGTGGAAATGAATCCCGTAAAGCTGAAATAACATCCAAAATTTTGGGTCTCTCAAACTTTGCGGCCACCTTCTTCCTTTCCGCAGTAGGCACAATCCTATGAATCATTGTAAGACGTAACCACTTAACTTTAAAGTCGCCCTTTATAGAAGGACCTTTTTTAGAGAATTGTACGATAACCTGTAATGGTATAAGTAGAAAGCCTGCTATCAGTAGAAAAAAAATAAGTAGGATGACGGCGAGAACTTCGTAGATCAAATAGACCTATCTTTAATTCTTCACTCTTTCTTATGTTCCTCTTCTTTTTTGCTTTCTTTCATTTTATCCATCATTGAAGTTGCGATTTCGCCTATCATCTTTCCGATCGGCCCTGGAGTTGAAATGTTCATGACTTTTATTCCTTCAGGTCCTGGGACTCCCTTGAATATGACTATTATTGAGGTGGGCACAACTCCTGTTCCTCCTCCTCCGCCACTTCCTTTACCACCTTCACCACGTTCCCCTTTTCCTTCACCCGATCCTGCGCCAAATCCAACTCCGAACTTCTTTAATGGAATAATTATCTTGTCCTCGAATTCCATTGGTTCGCCAACTACATTTTTTGTAGCTAACAGTTTAAGAAGTTCTTCGACCATCGTCTTTATGTTTTCTTCTGCGCTCATAGAAATCTTAATTTATTAGAATGTTGGCTTTTATTTAAGTATTGCAAAATAGCTTCCAGTAACTCTCCGAACTCTGCGTCATCAAGAATATCACAACTATCTCTTTTGGTGTGTAAGGCCTACAACTTTGGCAGAGAGCTTCCATACCACTTTGGTTATGAATTGTCTGTCGTTCGTTTCAAAATGAGCGAAGGAATCGGAGTCGCAGTGACCCAAAGACAAGCCGATATTATCACCGTCACGACGATCAAAACGAAATGCATCGACAGAATTAGCCACCCTAACAACAAAGGTCGACAGAATAGTGAGGGGGGCTCGAAAGTATTTAAAGTTCCAAAATGACAAATAGAGAATGCCATAAAGAATATAAAGCTCGGGATAAGTAGCCCAAAAAACAATTATTCTCTGTTCGCCTGCTAAGGCAGCATAATCATATGGATAATACGTCAAAAAATATATCCACCAAGAAACCACAAGAATTGAAGCAATTAAAGTACGCCGATTAAAGCTTAAAAATTTCCCCAAGCCATATGTTTTGAAAATCCATAGTAAAATTAATGAAAGTAAAATCAAACGCCAAAGTAAGCCGAACCAATATGTTAGCCAACTCCAAGACGGAGCATTACCAGTTATCATAGAGGGGTGGGTTGCAACTTCTACAACTTGGAAAATATAATCAAAATACTGATGAAAAGTATATACAATTAATGCACTTACTATTAGGTTCAAAAAGACCAAAGAGACGACTACTAGCGTCTTCTTACTTGAATTTTTAAATGGATTGATTCTCGGTAAAAAAGCATAGGTTATAAAGGTTAAGCAAACTAACCATAGGAAGCCTACTATGTTTGCTCTCTTTCCGTATAACTGGATGAAGGGAATTGTATTATAGAGCCAAAGAATGATATTCAATTCAAATCATCCTATCGGTGCAGTTTCATATTAATTGCTATTTAATGGTTAGCAACACTAGTAGAGCCGAATGTTCAAGGGTTACCTCTCCGTCGGATTTGGTCTATTCACAGTTCTGTTCACCGTCGACCTTCGAGGAACGATTTTTTAGCCCAGAATCATGCGAAAGTGGGAAAGTAAAGCCTCAGCAGATTTTTGAAAATACCATAGCTGCGCTTTTTGCTATGGGAGGTTACTCGGTTGTACGACTTAACGGAGACGAACAATTACATAATTCGAAGACAAAGACTGAGATTGGAAGCGTCGATCTGCCGGCACTAAAATATTAAATGTTCTTTTTGATTTCTCCTTATTTGGTATCTGCACCTATGTGCTAACCCCCACCGGGTTCACTTAGATTGATTATCTGCATTATCTTTCTACAATCTGCATACTAAACTTCCACAGTCGTACCTGCGTCTTCTTGTGATAGGTTATCCATGCAAATGAAACCCAAAAATAAATGTTAACTTAGCTTAGGGACAGAGACTATGTGAAAACTAGTTTCAATTTCAGAAAATTGCTAAGTTTACGGCTATTATGTAGGGTGTCAGGACGTATTTTTAGATATAAGACGCAATTTCTAAAACTAAATTTGAGTTTTCACACACTCTCGACAAGCCAGCGCGCAGTTCTGAACCGAGAGGTAGCAGAAAATATCAGAAGGCCAAATAAAGCTGTCTCACCAACATTCTTCAAACATAATAAAGGGACAAGGCAGCAAAGAAAAAGCATAAAAAGCTTTTATACTAAAAAAGACGATAAAAAATAGAGAAAAAAACGATGACTCTAGAATCAAATAAAACCTTAGGCGGCATAGGTGCAATACTGTTGTTCATCGGACTTGTACCGTATGGTGAACCATTTACAGCAATAATTGCACTTGTGGGTTTGATACTGGTTTTAGTTGCTCTAGATGGTTTTGCAAACATCTACAAGGAAAGAGGAATATTCAACAATTCCATATACGGAATAATCGCAGGCATAGTGGGCGCAGTAATTGCAGGCGTTGTGGCTGTTGTTGTAGTTTTAACCACGCTAAAAAATTTCCTATACCAAATCTTTCCAGGCTGGAATGGCGACTGGTTAAAGCTTCCAGGATTAACCCCGAACACTTCGAACATAACCGTAAGTGCTGTCTTGCCTTTACTAGAAGGACTACTTTTAGCATTTGTTGTCCTGTGGATTTTCATAATAATTGTAGCTTTCTTTGTCAGACGATCACTAAACATTCTTTCAGCAAAAACAGGCGTAGGTTTATTCTCAACTGCAGCACTGCTGCTATTCATTGGCGCAATTCTAACAATAATTCTCTTAGGCATCCTTCTAATGTGGATCGCTGTAATATTAATTGCAATTGCCTTTTTCCAAATAAAACCGCAACCAGAACAGCCTGTAACAACAATGACACCTCAACCCTCAACGCCGACAACGGTGTAAAAGCCAACAAACAACTTTTTTTATTTTGCGTTCTTACAGCAAATGCGATTGCATAGCAATATAGCTCATAAATCTATCCATATATTAAAAAACATGGTGATATTTTAGTGTAAACAAATTCTTGAAGCTAAAAAAATGGGAACTCATCTTTGGAACAGGCAAGATAAGTCTTATTGTGTACCAACTACGTTGACCGTTGTCTTTATCGTAAGGTTTTCGCCTGTAACTCCGATTATTAGTGTGTACGTTCCAGGTGTTATGTTTACGTTAAAATGTGTGTCTGTTGCTGCTTGCCAGTAGAGAGTACCTATCTGTCCCTGAAGACCAGGCTGAGGCGTTTGGGTCGAGTGCCCAAGCTGATACGCTAACCCCTTGACCTGCTGGTTTTGGGAATTAAAAACATCCAACTCCACGTACGAGGCGTTGACCTCCTGTGCCCCTGTCAGATTGAAGCGTACCCCAAGGTAACCGTTAGGATTCACAGACGTACCTGAAAGTGTAACCTCCAGTTTCAGCCCTGAGGTTTCGTTGGTCAGCGTTGGACCGAGGAACTCGGCGGGTGGCGAAGTTGTAGTGGTCGTCGAAGTAGTCGTGGATGAAGGGGTTGGAGTTGAGCCGTAAACATAGGGCAGAACCATTACGGTTGCTATCACGAGAACCGCCAGTACTATTACGACCGTGAGAATTATTGCATTTTTTGAGTTTTTCTTGTTACCAATAAGAACAAACTCGTAAGCGGACAGGGAGCCGAAGGTTAGAGTAAGCACTACAAAAGTAGCCAACAACACGTTTAGATTTATAGGGGACATAATGCTTGGGTTCTTTATACTTGGGTTCTTTAGGTGTTGAATTAGAGAGAATTCAGAGAATGATATGGAGTCGAATATTATCGTCAACACTGCAAAGGTCACCAACAACATGTTTCTTGTCTTCGAAGATGGCATTATCTTACATCTTCTTCAGCGCTCTAATCACTTCATACAGTGATGTTGCAACCCCTACCAAGCACACCGCTAAAGCGAAACCATATGTGGACGTTATCTGAGGCGGCCTCAGATAGGTTAACAGAATCAGAAATGCTACAGCGAAGAACGCCATGTACGCCGTCTGGAATGGTATAAGCGTCCTCCTCACCCTGACTATGTTCTCAAAAACAACCTTATCCACCACATAGCCTTTGTCCTGTTCTCTGATGAGCCCAGCCTCGAGAAGCTTGTTGACGTGATATGATGCAACGGACGAGGAGCCGAACCCAAGGCCCTCCTGCACGCCACTGATACCTACAGGCTTTCCCTCCTTGAATATGAAACGGTAAACTCTGAGAGTAGTACCCCTCAAAACCTTTGCTTCATCCTCTTCCTTCGCAGCCAACAGTCTTCAACCTTATGATAAACGATAACATATTAAGTCTTACCAAATTCTAAAATTAGAAGAACGCTTTCTAAAATTAGAAAACTGCGCTTTCCCGTCTTTCTATTAATAGCGCTATATCCAGGTTTATGCGTACTGGCTGACGAGCACAATGTCGGAATATAAAAGGCAGATAGTTGTAGGAGTTTTCGTAGCTGCTGTAATAGCGTTGGTTCTAGCAGGAGGAGCAATCTACCTCCTTCCACTGCAACCCATGCGGACGACATCCACAACACTTATCACTCCTACAACTACAGCTACAGGCACAGCTACAACAACTGCTACAGGAACTTACAGTAGTACATCTACGTTTGGTGGTTCACCTACTACTACACCGTCAACTTCGTCTGGTACGACGATTACTCTCGGTCCCCCTTATACATCTGTTACAACTATTACTACTGCAGGTACGACTACACCTATTACAATTACGTTCACTCCTACGATTACATCTATTACATCTACAGCTGGAACAGCTACTACAAGTGGTTCTACGACTATAACGTCCGGACCTACTGTAACTGTTACTGTGACAGAAATATTAGGTACTGTGGTATCGCCTGGAACTACTGAAACAGTTACTGTGACAGAACAAGTTGGCACTGCGACTGAGACCGTGACAACAACTGAGACACAAGGTTTAACGACAACTGTAACATCAACCACAACAGTAACAAGTGTAGGAGGGCTTGAAATAACAAACGCCTATGCTAATAGCACGACTCAGGTGGTTGTAAGCGTCATGAACACAGGGAGCACAGACCAGACCATTACAGGCATACTCGTAAACGGAAAATCTCTTTCAAGCGTGAACGGTGGCACTTCAAACCCAAGCCTACCTATCAAGGTGGCAGCGAATGCATCGCTAACCATCAACCTAACCTTCAGCTCTCCACTATCATCGAACACAATATATTTCGTAACAATTCAAACCAGCACAAGTTGATCCAAAGGAGTAATGATACGATCAAACAATCGGTCGATAAAAGCTCCTATAAGATAGCTTTTGTCGCCCTTATAGTTACAGCTGCAGTTGTTGGAAGTACTATCTACTCTAACCCAACATTATTCAAAAGTTCAACAATCACTTCAACAATGACTACAACGACAACGAAAACTCAGTATATAACTACCGATAAGAATGTGTATAATGTTGGTGATACTTGTCATTGGACGGCAACAGGTCTGATTTCAGGCACAACCTATTCGATTTACTGGTCTGAATATTTTTCAAACTCCCAAAGTTACTACTCTCTTAGCACTTGGAATGCTACCTCATCTTCGATGATAGGTACTTTTACTGTTACAAACGACATGCAAGGAGGCGGAGATCTAATATTAAACGAAGGTTATGGAGCTTCTCCAGACGCAAACATCGTTATTTGGATTAACTCGCTATCATCAACAACTTCTATATCTACCATTCCGATAACAACTACAACAGGAACAACTACTTCTAATATTACTTCCGGAACCAATACTACGACAACCGTAATTTCAGTGCTGAATGTGTCCAGCTTAATCTCATCCGATGAATCGTTAAACGCTGTGATGGAGTTCCAGGGATGGAACGCTACCCAAATGGCATCCTATGGAGTTTATACACAGCTTAGATACCTGAAAGAAGAAAATGGATGGCTCAACATATACACGGTCGACCCTAATACGACTAAAATATTGAGTTTGGAAGCGAGCGAATCTCTTCAGATTCCTGACCCCACAGTAAAACTGCCGGGGTACTTTTGGTTCATAGACATTAACGCAGATGTAAAAACAGTTGCACCAGGCAACTTTCCAGAGGCAGGTACATATTACGACTTCTGGGTAGACGCCGTTAACGCCACAGTAGTGTACTCAGAAGGGCCGGTCCCGTAGTATAAATGTAATCAAAGATAAAGGATAGAAAAAAGTACTTCTTTCTGCCTCCATTTTTACACCCTTCTAAAGATGCGACACGAACAGAGACTAAAGGTTTCCAATTAAAAACTAATCTAACTCCCTTTTTTCGGGAGCATGCCAAAAATAATACATGTTATCATGCCACTAATCTTGGAAATTGTCAAAACAATAAAAAAGATTTAGAACTAAGCCAAATGCATTTATTAATAAGATGGATAATTATTATTTTTAAAACATTTCTTTTAATAATTTATTCAATATCTAAAAGCTCGATATTAATAACAATATATCTGAATTTTGTTAATATTGGTTATATTAACCAGAAAACTTAATAACTTTCTACCCATATCTAATACAGTTTAATTGAATAATCAAACATTAAGGAGTGCCAGAACTTATGCTTTCATCGGGTTCATATTTTACCTGCTAGCTACCGCAGCTGGTTTCATAGGCTTATTCGTCATTGGCTTATTTATCTACGTACCTATAGCCTTGCCCTACATCTTGATAGCTATAGTCTTCTTGCTGCTGTCCATCCCAGGAATAATACTGACGATTTTTGCATGGATGACGGTGAAAAATATTGAAGTGGGGAAATATGTTCAAGCGCGCACCTACAGCCTAATACTCGGAATAATAGGTCTATTCTTCGGCGCCATAATCGGCGGCATCTTCTTCCTTCTCGCCTACGCAAACCTAGGTGAATCGATGACACCTCCGATGGCGGTCCAACCTTTACCTCAGAGATTCTGCGTAAACTGCGGCAGAGCTGTAGTAGCCCCTAACACAAAATATTGCGCCTACTGTGGAAAAGAGCTGCCTCCATAGAGAAGCCTGCAATTTAAAACGCCTGGAGGCGACCTAATGAACTTCCACTCATCTTGTGCATCAGACGGAATATCTTATGCTGTGCTTGGTAGAGATACGATATTTTTGAAATATGATGTGACATTTAGAGAACATATGGAACAAATTGTTTTTAAATCTTGTAAGACAAATGAAAATACATTTAATCGCAGTGTTTTTAAAAGGAAATGAAACGTTAAATTTGTTGTTCGACAATTAAATCCTAAAAGAAACCTAACCGATGCAGGAAAAAGCAGGACGATTGAGGGATGCGGAAGGTTAACTCAAGGATTGCCAACATTCCGCCGTGATGACATCCTCTTGGCGATCCACCTAATGAGTAGCATGGACGCTCCCATGAACAGCGAAATAAAAGATCCCTGCCCTATGGAGTAGCCAAGAGACTGGCCAAGGTAAAGGTATGAAACCACTCCGAAAGAAATGAAGGCAGATATCATCCAGATCAGGATGAACACGTTGGAGATGGAGTTGGCGACCCCAGTCTTCCTCTGACCCGCTTGGTCTCTAGCAGCTGCACTCGTCTCTATGATTCGGACCGCCACCAAGGCTTCCTTCCCTTCATCGGAAAGCCGATAGTTCCCTTCAGGATCGAGGACAATCAACCCTTCCAGTTTCTTCAGGTGGTAGTCCAGGTTGCCGCTGCTTGAGATTCCCAGCTTATTCTTCAGCTTTCCAAAGCTCAGGGGAGTGGACTCAAGAACTTCCAGAACCCTGATTCGCGTAGGATGAGCGATCTTCTCAAAGAGCTCGGCTGAGCTGGACATTGCCTCTCGGGGTGCTCTACGGTCCGAAGCTATTTAATTCCTCCATCCTTGACCAGAAGTCAACAGTTCGAGACGAGTGATTGGAATCGTTTAGAGTTTCGAATATCTTTTGCTGCTGGAGAATTGCGAACATAGCAACCATATATTAGTTCTCTTTACTGATATTGGGATTATGGGGCTTTTCAACTTTTATTTCTAGACTTGTCAGAGGGCGATCATGGTGCGTGAGAAGGTCGGTGTAATTCTGCAATCCTGCCCCCGTTAAGAAGCAACCAGTATCCTAAAACCACATACAGCATACCAACGAATGGGAAAAAAACTGCTATCAAAAACAATGTTAGCCTAGATACAGTAAAAATAAGGAGAACTAAAAATGGCAATAGAAGAAATGTATCTAATAAGCTATTTTGCATAAAAGGATACCATATTTGTCTTTCGGCAAAAAAAGAGAGAATAAAAATCACTCCAAAGACACCGGAAACCATAAAGTAAACACCAACAAGTCTTAATGCTAAGCTTGTTACGCTCATCTACTTTTTACACCCCTTTTACTTGCCATTTTAATACCGCCAACCTTTTATTAAAAGTTAATTTGGTCCACATTCAAATCCAACTGACTTATCCGCATTTACATTCACATTCGAATTCAAAGCTTGCTCCCAGTGTGTTTAGGTTTGGGATTAAATTTTAATTTCCTTTCCTTCCTACTACTTAGATTAACCACATAAAGATAAATAGAAAGACATCACATCCACAATAATCTAGCTTAGAGAGGTCACTTCTTTTCGTTTAGATGCACCGTAGAGATCCCTGTAAGCAAGAAAAGCCAACAATACATCAAGCTCAAATAAATTATAAACCATGAGTTTTGTCTAATTATGTCGCTTAATGATGCCCCAAGACTACCCACAGCAATAGCAGTCATGACCCATAGTATTGTGGTTCGTGAATTAACCCATCGTCTGTCAAGTTTTACCATAATAAATAATCAGAGCTCGATTTTATTTAAATCTTCTTTCCTAGACCAATTATCTTGATCTGTCTAGAATATTGGACTTCAATCAATTCATTACTTGGTTCCCTTCCAGCCATGTCCTTGCCCTTAGTAGCTAATTTTATTTCCTTCAAACACCTGGAAAGGTCGTCTGCCTAGTTAGAATTATTACCTTCATAGATCTCGGACTTCTCCGACCAGTGGCACACCTACCGAATAACAAGGTCCAGTCCGGTCACCCCGACCCCCTCACGGACGGTCTGGTTGGTGGCGAAGTAATAGTCTGTCGTGCCGTCAGCGTACTGCCAGAAGACCTTGACTTGGTAATCCATCATGTTAGGAAGTCTTATGGAGAAAGTGGTGTTCTGCACTGCGGCCTCGAACGTTTCGCCATCTGAGGCCGTGTACACGACCTTGACCGGGGTCGCTGAAGTAATCGACTGCAGAATCGTCCCCTCGACTGCAAGGATGGTGGGCGGGGTCTCGACCTGAAGGTTGTACGACATGGCGCCCATCGAGCCTGCCGACATGTTGACCGTCAGGTCTCCTCTGTCAACGTCGCCTGTCTGCCACGAGTAGTTCCCCGCCCATCGCGCGACTACATCGTAGACTTCTCCGTTGGGGAGGTCAATGGAGAACTTCCCGTTCGAGACGGGGGCGGTAAGATTCACGCCGGTGTTGACGTTTGTGAACATCAAGGCAACCAAGTGGGTTCCCTGACCTACGGTGGATACGAGCCCGAAGACATTGACCGTCGCAGGCGTCGGAAGCGGAGAAGTGGTCTGTGTGGTCCGAGTCCCTAAGTATCCCGTAACATCTAGGTAGAGCCCCGCACCCAACGCTGCTGCGACGATAAGTATCGCGAGGAGTGCCATCGCCATGGCCTTTCCAAGTGCCACGGGTTCGTGTGCTAACTCTGGTTCGTGAGCTCGTTGTTGTCTTTCTTTAACATTCGATTGGGGCATTGACAATCAAGTCCTCCTTTACCTGATGTAAGCAAAAGACGCCGATTTATGCATTGGGGACGGTTCTCAATCCTGAGAATTAGGCTATCAGGGACCGTACCGGTGGTTTTCTGACCCTAATTAAGTGCAGATACCTTTAGTCCGTTGGTGCTCTGTAATAGATAGACCTTCTATGCCGCATACTTTCCTAAGTCGCGGATCTTTCCACATTTGTCTAATAAGCATGCGGTCACTGGGAACGTGCTTTAGTCGCCTTACAAGATGCGCTTTGAACAATCCAAGAGGGTTTCTTTGGGGTCTTCTTGCATATTTTAGATAAATTCCCTTTCTATTTCAATGCTGATCAAGATACAACTTAGCAATTATGAATATGTCGGTCAACAATATAAGACAATACTTGTAAAATATGATCTCTAGGTAATATTAATCAAATGACATCAGCGGAGATAATCGCAGTTTTGTCTTCTGCGTTAGCGATAGGTTTAGTAATTTACTGGTATACGATGGGTGGAGAAAAAGAGAAGGAATCAAAAACAAGCGTTGCTGTAACTGAAATAAAGTATCCGATGGCCCAGGGCAGTGCCTTTGTTGAAGAAAAACCTGCGTTCTCAAACCAAGAGATAACAAATCAACCTACAGCAAGCGCTCCAATAGAAGACCCTCTTCATGCAGTTGCATCAGAAAACATCAAAATTGAAGCCGAATATATTCAGCCAGAAACCTCACGAGCGATCGTTAAGGTAGAGCCTATTGCGGGAAAAGAATCAGAGCCTGCAAAACTGCCTGAAAATGTTCAGGAAATAGCTAAGGCACCTAAAGCCAAAGACGAGAACATAGCCAGTGGGGTACGAGCAAAAAGCACCGGCAGAAGGAGAGCCGGGGGTACCAGAAGAAAAAAAGCAGCTAGGCTGGAAACTAAAGCGCCACAATAACAAAGAATCTTAGATTAATAGCTTCCTCTTAGATACAACCTTCGATACGTATACCTCAGAAATGTAATAGACCTTGCTATGTCTTGAGAACTGCGATTGATCAGGTGTGCCCTACGATCTTTTTTGGCACGTATGGTTCTTCCATGTAGGCGATGTCTTTTTCGGATAGGCTGATATCCACCGATTCGACCGCTTCTTGCACGTGCTCGGGCTTCGAAGTCCCTATGATAGGCGCTGTGGCCCCCTTCTTGAACAGCCATGCCAACGCAATCTGAACCGGTTTCACCCCCTTGGTCTTCGCTACTTCCGCAACCCTTCTGACGATTTCAGAGTTTTCAGGAGGATCAACGTAAGGTTTTCGATACACCCCAGCAAGTCTATAGTCAGGCTGAAGCCTCATCAAATCGTTCCTGCCGATCTCAATTCTTCCACCTTCCGAATAGCGTCCGGATAGCAGGCCGGCTGCGACGGGGTTGTACGGGATGACCCCTATGTTCTGGTCCTTGCAAAGCGGTATCATCTCCCTTTCCTCCTCCCTGTACAGCAGGTTCCACTTGTCCTGCATGCTCGTGAACTTCTCGAAGCCTCTGATTTCGCTTGTGTACAGTGCTTTTGAAAGCTGCCACGTCCACATGCTCGATGCCCCGATGTATCTGACTGTTCCACTTCTCACAAGGTCGTTTAACGTCGACAGCGTCTCCTCTATCGGTGTCTCGTAGTCCCACCTGTGTGTCTGGTAGAGGTCAATGTAATCCGTTTTAAGCCTCCTCAGAGAATCCTTCACCTGTCCCATTATGTGCTTCCTTGAAAGGCCTCGCTGGTTCGGCTTCTCCCCCATCACACTATGGACCTTTGTAGCAATTATTACATCCTCTCGCACGTCTTTAAGAAGCTCTCCCGTTATCTCCTCAGACCTACCTAAGGAGTAGACGTTCGCAGTATCAAAGAAATTGATCCCCAAGTCGAGCGCTTTACTTACAACCTTCCTCGCATCCTCTACTTCAACCATCCATGGCTCAGCGTTTCCAAAACTCATGCAGCCAATCGCGATCGGAGACACTTTCAATCCTGACCAGCCTAATCTAACATACTTCATATCGTTCAACAAGCCTTCTAACCGCGTTCTTTCTTAAAAGGATTTGCTGAACTTTTTCAATGATGCAACTGAGATAATAACTGAAGTAATATTGAACCATCTATTCATTATCAGAAGTAATATAGAATCTATTCTTATATGTTTCATCCACATGTAGTTATTGTTTCTGATAGGTTAATATCCGAGAATTAAAAGCCAAACATTCAGATATATTCCCGCTAAAAGGGATGAAATAAGAAGCAAAGAGGCCATCTTATCTTTGTAAAAATTGTAGCGTTCGCAGAAGACGATCATAGGTATTGCCAGCGGTGTACCGTGCATTATTACGATCGCAGTCACTTCTATCCTACTTAAATTGGCCAGAGTAGCGATTATCAAGGCTATAGTGGGCAGAAGGGCCATTCTAAGAAGACTCAGTTTGAAGCCACTAGCAAGTTCTCTGAACTTTCTTCCATAAAAAAATACTCCAAGTAGGAAGGTGGCAACAGGAACGGTGGTTGCTCCTAACAAGTTTAAAGGATTCAATATGGGGACAGGAACCGTAATCCTCGAAACAGAAAGGATAATGCCAAAGAGGACTGAGACCACTACAGGGTTCTTTGAGAGACCCTTCAACACCCGCCTTGAGCTTTCAAGTTTGTCTGATCCCTGTATGTTATAGGATTCTAGGAAGGTCATGGTAACCGGAATTGCTAAAATGGAAATGGAGGCCGCTGAAAGCATGGCGAGGGATTCCGCCCCAGGGAAGGCGAAGTCCATGAACGGTATTCCAAAGAACAGTAAATTACCAAAGACGGTGCTCAGAACGAGAAGGTAGAAGGTTCCCCTAGAAAATTTAAACAGCATTCGTAGAAGGCTAAAAATTACTAATACAATTAATATGGGTATCACTCCGGCTAATAGGAAGATGAAGTTCACTTGAGTGAAATTGATCTGAGAAAGATTGCTCACAAAAAAGGATGGAAGGGCAAAATAGAATACGAAGGACATAAGAACCCGTTCATCTCCTTCCTTCAGCAGGCCTCCCTTTCTTGATATGAAACCTAATCCTATTAGAATTAGAAATGGTATTGTAGTATTAAATGCTATGTCTAAATCCATCTATTTTTCATTGGATGAAGCATTAAATAACGACAATTTGAACCTTTCCAACACATTCATCTAATAGGTTTAGTGTAGGGGTGAGCTTTCAAATTTGACTTTAAGCTTCAATTAAGTATAGTGCATCGACTTTCTAACAAGTTTAGCTTGTTTTGAAATGATTAATAACTACTATATAGCACTATCCATAACGAAAGAAAGAGAAGTAGTTAAAGGATAAAAATTATCGACATCAAGGCATACATTGTTGGCACAGGGTGTGCAGTTAGTTGGGTGTTCGTGAAGCTTTTCACTGAGAATCCTAAAATCTCGTTAGTGCCGTATAGAAAGATATAAGAAAATTAATTTCAGCTGTCCATCAATAGAAATTATTGCTGATGTCCATTTTTTGCTGAGCATTTCTTGAATGGTTTCTCTCAGACTCTCACTAATGATAAACTCTCTCTTCTTCAAGGTTCAATTATGCTCGCTTAATGGCCTCCTTATTGTTTTCACGACTATCATTATGTAAACAAGCTGTGGTAAGTGAAAACTGCGTTTACTATCCCAAATTTAGCGAAGTGGTTTATAGATTTCCAAAAGTGTTTATAGTTGACTTTGATTGCGCATAAATGTTGCAACCAAGGTAGTCGCAATGGATACACCTGACAGTAAACATTTAACATATCGGTTTAATGTTTCAATTAACAAAGATGTATTAGTATATGTTGTGTTTATTGTCCTCTTGATTCTAAATATTTGGGTGTTTCTGGAAGCTAACTACCTATCTTTTTTGCAAAAAAATCAACCCTACGACTTTTATAGCATATTAAGGGCTTCAAGTCAGGTCTGGACAAAACCAAATGATGTGTATGTCTTCTGGAATACGGTACAGTTACCTTCTTTCTGGCAGAAATGGTGTTGGTCCGGATCGGATTATGCATACACTCCGATGTTCGCTGCATTATTATCCCCTTTATCCGCACTGTTCCCTACAAGTGCAAAAATTATTTGGGAAGTCATTTCATTATTTGCCGTCACAATCGCTGGATTCATATCCTTAAAGATGTTTAAGGGCTTTAAAACTAGACTATTTTTTCTATTAATGATCTTCATAATGCCCTTCCAACTTCTCTATTTTGGACAGGCCATATCACAGTACCCTTTGTTACCGCAGAATTTGGCTATGACGATATCCCCTGTTTACTTTACAGAATATTTTTGGGGGGATACGAATGTCCTGATCCTTTTATTTGGACTTCTATCCATTTGGTGTTCAACTTTCAGTACGGTAAAGATCCCCTTTCTGGGAAAGATCAGGAATAACGAATGGCAGGTGCCTGGCTATGTCCTCAGTTCATTATTTCTGGCGTTAGGGTCATTCCAGGCAACGGTGTTGCTTTTTTATTTTCCCTTCTGGTTGCTATTAAACTGGTTTATATTAAACAGAAAAAATTTGATAAAGGCCATCGCATACTTTGCCGCTTTCGTGGTCATGCTTAACTTCATAATATTTATTCACCCAACACTTTTTTCTGGTTATGCGAACAGTTTCACAGAACTGTTTAATTATTTAATCAATTACCGTTATGCAAACCTCTATTCTTTTGCCACTGCTTCAGGGCCTTCTTTGCAAGATTTCATCAGAAACAACATCTACAGTTATGTTTGGATATTCACCCTCCCTTTAGCAAGTATATTCACTCTATGGAATAACAGAAAGGGTGGAATACGGTTAAAGCCGTATAGCATCTTAGGGGCAACCCTTTTCTCAGCCGGCTTCGGGCTTTCGGCGTATATATTCACCGTTGTGCAGATACTTAATTCTTATCCTTTCTACCCCTCTCTTTCCCCCGATATATTCGGGGGAGATCTAGTATCCAAAAGTTTACCTTTAACACTTACCCAAACATTAGAAGTCGGTGTTGTCTTGGCATCCGTCGGTCTTTTCATTTGGAAGGCTTCATCTTTGGGAAAGCTTAACGGTGGCGCCATCCTTTGCGCTTTTGGCTTCACATTGCTCGTCATAGGGGCTATGGGAGCAGCTATCGTTTACACTGAAATTCATCTCGTTTGGGGAGAACTTTGGCTCGGATTCACCGTATGGAAGTTTTGGTGGAGCCTCCCTGCTGGTGGTGGGGGTTGGCCTTGGGGTACGTGGCGTGTGGCTTATAACACCTGTTTTATCAAAGCCTGGAATTTTACTGAGGCAGATCCCAACTGTATCTTTATGAATTACAATGATGTGCTGTACATTTCTATCCTGATGGTGATCATCGGTTTTATCCTCTTTAGGCACTATGCCCGAAATAGAAAAAGCTAGAAATCAACTAGCCCGCTATATTCTTTTTTACGCTCTTCTCTAAGTGTATGAAGGAAGATAACGCCCAGGAAGGAAGTTATCAAGATGATTTCTATTAATGGAGCCATTCAACATCACTTCTTGTGTATTTGAATATGTTGTAATTTATTAAAAGGTTTTTCAGAATTATACCAAAATGTACTCCTAATGTTAGACAAATTATATCTGGTCAAATTACATGGAATGAATAAACAATCTACCATACGTCAAAGAATGAAAAAGGAAAAAATTATCTTTTTAAATCTTCCTTCAAAAACATAGACACCTTAAATCCCTTTTTCTTCATTCCGACAGGACAGCTTGGGTTTGTTTGAAAGAGCAAAAGCATCTAAGACGTCTTTAACACTTTTTCCACTGAACTACCAGTGCCGAAAATAATTGTCATTGTTATGGTTGCTCTTGCTTATACTGATTATTTTAGCTATTATTTAACGATGTGAGGGTATATACCATATTTTCTTGTGGCGTCGATCATCGCTTTGAAGTTGTCAACTTTAACTGCGTTGTGGATTGAGTTACTGGAGCTGAGTATATATCCGCCACCACTCGCTGCTTCACCTATACATCTTTTAACTTCGTTAACTGTTTCCTCGATTGTGCCAAATGGGAGCACATTAGTAACATCCACATTACCGATTATGCATATGACTTCACCATATTTGTCTTTGACATCTTTAAGGCTCATATTTGCTCGGGGCTCTATTGGATGTAAAGCATCTATTCCTGTACCAATCAAGTCTTCCAAGATAGGGTAAATGTAACCGTCTGTATGTTTGATGAAAGGTATTCCTTTTTTATGTACAGCATCGACAATTTTTTTCAAACCGGGTGCTATTAATTCTCTAAAGTGTTTAGGTGCCATCATTGGCCCTTGCTTATAGGCATAGTCATCGCCTGATATTATCGCATCTACTCCAATATCAATCATTGCTTTAGCTAATTCTATATTAAAATTTACAGCAGCGTCTATTAGTTTTTTTACAAAGCTCGGATTCCTGTACAAGTCTATAAGAAAATTACTTACACCCCTCATTTGTGAAGGGATTTCATAGCCATCATGAATGCCACCAACAACCGCAAGTTGATCCTTATTGTTACTTATCACTTGGTGCAGTCTATCCAGCCGACTATAATCATATGGATTAGGTGGAGAAAATTTTTCAAAATCTTCGATAGAATTTATTGTACCATTAATGTAATAAGTAACATCGTTTGTACTAGTTTTCCAAATTCTAGCCCAATCATCGATGAAGCTTTTAGCATCAAGATACTTTACGGGTACAGGAACATCCCAAAAGTTTATTCCATCTAACCCAAATTTGCTGTAAACTTCATAAAAGTCCATAGCACCATTAGGATTTCTACCAAGTATTTCTTTTACCACAGGTTTGTTTATTTCAATTTCAAAAAGAGGAACAATATCCGGCTCCTCTCCGTATAGTGCTTCAAGCAATCTTTCGCGAGGAGTCATTTAACTAATCAGCTCCAAAATATAAAAAATTTTCCATTCTGCAATTCAGCTCCGATTCACAAATGATCTTTACCAATATGTTGTAATGGTAGGTTTTTCTAGGAGAATTGCTTTGGTTTCATTTGGTTCAAGTGTTTTTCGGGTACTTATTTTGTAGTGCCAGTCAAAACAGCACCATCTGAGGAGTTTGATTTGCTTTCCTTTTACTTTCATAGGTAAAATCTTTTTTGGTGTTCTTTTTGAAAATCCAATTAATTCTACGGTTATGATACATTTCTTCCAAAGGTTTCCTTGTTCATCCTTCTTCTTTTCGTCTGTCTTTTCAATGTTTGTAACCCTTCCTTGCAGTCTCTCTTGTCTTCCTTTTACTTTTTTTGACATTATTTTCTAAAGTAAACTAGCGTATTCTTCTATTTATTTCTTTACCCTTATGGGTTCAAATTTTATTAATATGACCTTCTCAAAACGCTATTCGTGATTGGCCTGAAAGTAATTTTGTTTTAGGTGATTTTACGGAAATAAACAAGCGTCATTAGGTACGTATTCCTATTTCAATCTTGTCAAAAGATAGGAGTTGATGACACTCAGCCAAGTCCAGCAACGTAAGACTTGACAGAACCCCCATACATGTAAAATCCTTTATATGGTATGATAACTGGTTTTATATCCGGGTTTCTTTCCAATAATCGGACGAATTCTTTGGGGTCTATTGTTCTATCGGCAAAGCAGTCGTAATGGCATGGGATGACGATCTTTGGTTTTATGAATTTGGTAACCATATATGCATCTTCGGGGATTCTTCCCTTTACATCACCTATTATTGGTACTATTGCGATATCCGGGGACGCCTCCTTTATAGGATTCAGAAGTACTTCAGGTTCTTTCGCTATTTCTCTATCGGAGTCTCCCATACTGTATACCTTTGAATTCTTAATTTGGAATAGATAACCAAAATGTGTCGTATCCGCTTTCTCAGGAGGAATAGAGTAGTATGCTGTCGCTGTAAAATCTTCTGCGATATAGGGGCGATTAACTTCGAGTGCTATCAAGCGGTCTCTGTTGATACCCAAATCTGCAAGATGTTCGCAAGACTCACGAGGACCTAAAAATATTGTTTCTAAATGATTTTTGGCAATTATTGGTAGGGCTTTAGGGTCCGTATGATCTCCATGATCATGGGTGCAAAATATGTAATCGACTTTTAAATCTTCAGGTTCTACTGGTGGCTTGGAATGAACATAACTGTGTCCTTTATCCCTTGAGAGATATGGGTCAATCGCGATACTTGTTCTAGGGGTTATCTTAATTACGTATGAGTTTTGGCCTAACCAGAATATGGCAAACTGATTACTTTCAAGTTTCAAGCTTTTAATTCTATCTATTATACTCATACCACATATCTTATGGAAATGCTATAAAAGTTATTATACGGATATTTCTATATATTATTAACTTCAAAGAGTAAAATTGAAAAAAGCTCTTTTATGCTCTCAAATCGTCTTGATGCTTTTAACACTATGTGCTGGTGTTGGAAAGGCTGAGGTCAAAGCAGGTGACCAGAGACTGTTGGGAAGGCTCACATATATTCGCAAATAGAGCATAAAGGAACGATTACTTCAACATTCCCGTCAACAGTTATTTCGTTTGGTTTATCAAGAGTTATTTTATATTCTCCTAATTTACAAAAATGATTTTCAAATGCTTCTAAAATATTTTTATTTGAAATTTGCTGATTCAAATCTTCCCTCAATTTTATGATTTCAGCATTTTCTGTCTCACTTGATTTGTTTTTTTCCAAATATTCTCTAACATTTGATAATGTTAATTCAATGTTGTCAGACCTAAGGATAACTCGAGGGATACGATAAATGCGATTAATGTCTTCTTTATTTTTTTCAGCATATGATAAAAGAAAATCTAAATGGGGTATTAATCCGTAATATTCCATAGGGTCGTGTTTTAGAGTATCATAACCAAGAACTAGGTAAGGGTTTCCTTCTGTTTCTTTCAGAACATTCTCAATGTAGTTTTTATAGTTATCAACTTCATGATTTAATTGGTCCTGTGTTTCTTTGATTTTAGTCGTTAATTCATTTATTATGTCATCGTATATTTTTTTTAGCTCTTCTTCTTTTCTTCCGCAAACATAACATTTATAATCGTTTTTAATATGGATTGCAACAACTTTTTCTACCATATCCAAACGCTATCTGTGGATACTAATTTAACTGACTAATATTTAATCTTTCAATCAATTACGCCAGATGTAAGTGATTCAGTCACATTAAAATAATTTTAAAATAATAAATCTGTCTGTGCGCGACGATATAAAACAATTTATATCTTGGAGTGTTCAAAATCTTCTTGGTTTAGGAGGTCTGAATTACGTCTAAAGAAAGCCAGAAATCCGTGTACAAATTGATATTGCGAAGAACAGGGGTTCATCCATTTCTTATATCTTCTGCGCCTGGTAGAGCCGACTTCCTTAACACCCATCAGGATTACAAAGGATTGCCAGTTGTTCCTATAGGCGTTAACCTAAGAACCTACATGCTTGCAACACGTATACTTCCGAGAAGGTTTAGGATAATCAGCTTGGATTTAGAAGGGCAGAGAACAAATTATGTAGATGAATTTGATTTAAATGGTCTAGTTTTGGAGCGTGGCGCATGGTTCGGAAATTATTTAAGGGGCGTCCTCATGGCTTTACAAGCCTTCACAGGAAAAACATTTGACGATGGCCTAGAAGTACTGATTAAAAGCGATGTTCCAATCGCAGGTGGTTTAGCAAGTAGTGCAGCACTCGAAGTGGCTTTTGCCACACTCTTGAACAGCTATTATGATCTTAGGCTATCATGTAAAGATCTAGCGGAACAATGCTTTATCTCAGAAAACAGGATTCTAGGCATCCCCTGCGGCCGTCTCGACCAATACGGTTCCTCTTACGGTAAGGCGATTTTGTTGAAAACTAGGCCTCCCGTTGATGTAGAACTCTTACCTCTTGAAGACATAGATATCGTAACAGCAGATTCGGGCATAAGACATAGTACAGCAGATATACATCCTAGAAGACAAGAAGATATCAATAGAGGCCTAAAAAAATTGATGGACTCCCCAGATGTCCCAGGTATACTTAAGGAAAGACTTGGCTACAGATTTGATGAACCCAAATGGGAAGGCATAAATGAACAGGAGGTAGCCCCCTATCTTAAGCAATTGGATAAAACGGCTGCTAATCGAATACTTTACACACTTCGAGCACATGCTTCCACCATGCAAGCGCTTAAGCTGATAAAATCAGGGCAGGTTAAAACAGAACTCGAAAAAATGGGAGAGATAATGAATGAGCAGCACATAATGATGAGAGACATGTATGACTTAAGTCTGCCGCAGTTAGAAGGGATAAGGAATGCAATGATCAAAGATGGAGCATTTGGCGTGAAGATCAGTGGTGCAGGTCTTGGAGGCTGCCTTATAGGTTTAGTTAAAGACCCTTATTCAGGTGATAAAGTATTGAAAGCAGCATTAAAGGCAGGAGCTCTAAGAGGCTGGGTTCTCAAGGTAGACAGAGGTGCAGTCATAGAAAGTCAAGGTGGGTAGCTTGAGCAACGAGCTTAGATGGAATCCATTATTAGGTACATGGATAATAGTTTCAAGTAAGAGAAAAGTTAGACCTTGGAGAGAAGAAACGTGCCCATTTTGCCCAGGGGGCCCAGAAATAAAAGGCAACTGGGATATCAAAGTACTCGATAACCTCTTTCCGGCTTTAAAAAAAGATGCCCAACCCTCCATAGGCACCAAAGACGTTTACAGGGTAAAACCCGCATATGGCTACTGTAAGGTGATTGTCGAAACACCTGAGCACGTAGGTGACCTCGACACCATCCCGTTTGACAATTTAGTTAAGGTAATCAAAGCTTTCCGTGAAGAAACAGTAAAACTGTGTGACGATAGGAGGATCAGGTACGTTTATCCCTTTCGAAATAAGGGTGAACGTATAGGAGTGTCGCTGACACATCCTCATTCACAAATATACGCGTTATCATTTGTACCTTTCAGGATCAGGAATGAACTGAACAATGCTAGGAGATTCTACAAGAAGAATGGAGAATGTATGTTTTGCCATATACTGAAACTTGAAGAATCAGAGGGAAAGCGTCTACTATATTTCAATAGATCTTTCACATTGTTTATGCCTTTCTTTGTGATGTGGCCCTACGAAACTCACATATACACAAACAGACATGTACCCGGATTATCTGATCTGACAGACGATGAAATAGTGGACTTGGCTGATATCATCAAAGTAGCAGTAGCGATGTACAATTCTCTCTTTGACTTTGATCTCCCCTACATTATGGCAGTACATCAAGCACCATGCAAAGACAACCATCAGCTCTATCACTTACACATAGAATTCTATCCTATACACCTATCCAAAGACAAAACGAAATACGCTGCTGGCATAGAATGGGGTGCTGGAGCTTTCACATATGACGACCTTCCAGAAGAGAAAGTGAATGAACTGAAAACAGCTCTTAAGAAAGCAACTGACAGACTAAGCAGTAACAGTTACCTAACGAAGGGGAAACCTGCCTATTCTTATTATTAATAATATTACCACATTAGGATGGTTGGGATGATAATAAAATTGAAACCGTGCTTAAGGGATGAAATACTCAGCCTTTGCTTTCATTTATCAATCGCTCTATGTTGTTTGCAAATTCTTCAGTAAGAGATTTCAAGTCTGATTCCTTAGCTATAAAGAAGAAGCAACAGGTTTTCTTTCCTGAACTATTTTGGTAACGTACATTTAAGTAGTAAAATCTTTGCGCTTTAGGAAATCCAAACAAACTGTTAGGTGCAAAGCCGCTGACCATTACAGCATCTCTCACTTGCCCTATCGGAATCTCAAAGCTACCCTCGTTCTTCAAACCCTCTTCTATCCTGTTTGAGAAGTCTCCAGCATTTACCCATACCTGACTTCCTAGGAACTTCCTAGTAACTTCCTCCGGATATTTTATGTACACGAGTCTCCGATTTGTTAGGATCAGTTGACCTCTTGATGACGGCGTATCCATACCAGAGAGCTGCTCCTTCTCGTAGAATGAGGTCACAACTTTTTGCACAAAATTCTCGGACAAGGAGCTCAAAACTATTAGGTCAGGCATAATTATAAATTTATCTATCCACGGTTCTCTTAGGCCTTCGGTTGACTGATAAGGGTGTCAACGTTCTTTAATCCATTCTTAACCTCCTCTGCCTTTGTCTTCTCCCTTCATCTTTCCATTCTAGAAATTCTTCTATCGTCATAAACAACCATTCAAGTTCCTTAAGCAATTTAAGACCGCTCAAGACATAGTAGAACTTCTCAAATCCTCCTTTTCTAAGTATTTCGAATATTACGCTGCTGTTAAGTTTTTCAAAATGGGATAATGTCTAGAAGAGTTTTATTCTATCATTGTTTTTGTGATTTGGGAAAATCGATGCGCACCCATGTCATGTAATCTAAAGGCAGCTGAGTGGACACTGAAGGCAGATCCCTTTTGTAAATCTGGAACCGGATCGATGGCATAGGTTCTAGTGACCTCCCGGAAGATTAATAAATTAATTAATTGCTAGCAAATGGAAGTAATTAAAATGGATAAGATCAGAATTGGTTTCGTTCCAGGAAAAAGGGATAGTAGTTGGTATAGCGATGAATGGGCTAGAGATATGAAGCAACGCACACTGGGAGCTCTCTCAAAGATAAAGGGTTTAGAGATAGTCACTCCAGATGAGAAACTGACTCGAGCAGGAATGGTACGGAACGATGACGACGCAAGGAAAGTCATCCAGCTATTCAAAGAAAAGGAAGTATCAGGGATTCTCATAGGAGGAATGGACTTCTCAGACGAAATCTCAGCCTGCATGGTTCCCGCGGCCTTCCCAAGCGTTCCTGTTTTAGTCTTCGCCACCGAAGAGTCACCCAAAGTCCCCCTACCGACCATGACAGTTCAGACAAGCGACTCCTTCTGCGGCACCCTTTCCATAGCCTCAGGACTATATCGAAGGAAGATTCCCTATCTCTTCTATGGTGTATGTAATCCTGAAGACCAACCATTCGTTGAATATGTTGAGAATTTTGTCCGCGCCTGTGCTGTAGTAAAGAACTTCCGTGGGACATACATTGGTCAAATAGGTACAAGGCCGCCTGACTTTGAAACCTGCTCCATCGACGAGCTAATTCTGCTTTCAAAGTTCGGGATTAGAGTAGTACCAATTTCCCCCCAAACAATATTGTCTACAGCGAATAGTTTAAAAGATGACGACCCCGACGTGGTTAAGGTTCTCGAGGATACCAAGAATGGGGCGGATACATCTGCTGTGCCTACAGAACAACTTAAGAAAATGGCAAAGATCGAGATTGCAATAAAACGTTGGGTTGACCATAAGAAGCTTTCAGGATCAGGCATCAGTGGGGATCTGTGGCCAACAGGATACATCGAAGGTAGACTGATAGACCAAGGTATCATGATGGGGTTCGAAACCGATGTGATGGGCTGTCTCACAATGCTAATGCAGTACTCTGCATCAATAAATACGAAGTCTGTGTTCCTGATAGACTGGACCCTCAAGCATCCGGAGAAGAAGAATGTCTTCCTCGTATGGCATGTAGGAAACGCCCCCCCTTCAATGGCGGTGGGGAAGGTCATATTAGATCAGAGTGGTATGCCCCACTTCAAGCTTAGGCCAGGAGTGGTCACCTTCAGCAGACTCGTCGAGTACGATGGGAACTTTAAAATGTTGCTCTCTAAAGGGAATCTTCTAGAGATTGGGGAGAGACATGAGGCAAGGTTCACATGGGCTTGGGCCGAGGTAGAGGATCTCGCTAGGTTGTACACGACCATAGGTAGAGAAGGATTCATCCATCACGCGGCAATGATCTATGGCGACTACACTCAGGCCATTAAGGATGCATGTTTCTTTCTAGGTATCCAAGTAGTGGAAGCCTGAGTTAGAACTGGGTTAACAACATTCAACTGGACACAAACAACTTAGTAGTAAAAACCAAAAGCATCATATAACATGATACAGATTGTGACTCAACTCACAATCTGCAGAGTCATTTCTATAGATTTCTTGCTGAAGAGCTTGATTGATAAACAATGCATGCGCGTTCTTAAGTCTCTGTCTTTTAAGAAGTCTAATAGCTGAAGATTCTTCTATTAGCTTATTCTGTTTTAATATAACCCAAATTTGGTCCTAGAAGGGTATCCAAACCTTAATTTAGTAGTGGTGAACAACTATAGAGAAGAAGGAAATATGTCAATCTTAGGATTAAGTCATTTCATGATACAAGCCAAAGACCTGAAGGCAACCTTGCATTTTTACAGTAAGGTCATGGGGTTACCAGTCCTACGCATAACAGGTACCGAGGATAATCCCCAATTCCTGATCTTCAGGGACATAGAGATCTCCCAGCGAAAGGGCATGGCAACAATCCCTGATCCGGACACAGCGTCAATTCTCCATATAGCATTCTACGTCGATAACATCGAGGAGATCGTTAAGCAGATGACAAAGAAGGGTGCTGAGTTCTTTGTCCCGATAACTCTGAACAAGGATGGAAGCAAGTGGGCTATATGTCGGGACCCCGATGGTAATAGGATAGAAGTTACTACTGCCCCTCACTTTTAGAATAAAACTTCTTAATAATCCATCGCAACGAAGCCTTTTCTATTATGCTTTGGCATCCTCAGCCCACTCTTCTCATCCTGCTTAGTCTATTTCACCCTCTCTTATTATTTCATTTTCTTCCAATTCTCTTAAACTCTGTACACCATATTTAAGCCTGTAATTAGTGCACTTATCCCCGCGCTGGGCCCACTTACTATTATAGTAATTGTGAAATTTATTAGCTTTAAGATATTTCCTTGATTACCGCTGTGTCTTCATCATTAGATTTATGGATGATCTCTACACGATACCTATCCTTGGGTATCTCATCAACCATTTTTCGTACTCCTGAGAAATCGTAGTTGTGGACAAAGACCGCCGTTTTACCTTGCATGAGAAGCCTTGAGCACATCCAATCGTTGTAGGCTTCACTGTAGGATTTGCCTGCGTCGATGAATATCAGGTCCATTTTAGGTAAAGCTTTGACGGACCTGGGAAGAGTATCCGCGGTATCACCCTTGAAAAGCCTAAACTTACACCCTGTCCCCTCAAGCTTTTCCTCTATCTGTTCTAAACTGTAGTTACTGAAAAAGTCGAACCCGTAATACTCCACCTCTTCGGGCGGAAGATTTTCTATGGCAGCTTCAACCATGGCTTTTGCGTTTTCACCGTTTAAGACACCGATCTCCATGATCCTCCTACAGCAGTTCCTGCGGATATACTCGTTAAGGAATGAATGTGATCCATACCAAGGCAAAGTTGACTTCGTCCTTCCTAGTAAATACTAAAAATCTGTATCCTTTAAGTCTTATCTGAGATAGGCAGCTCAGATTAGAAGTGGGAAATTTATTAGCTTTAAAATCGATTATTTAAATCATGAATTAGCACTTTTTGATGTTATTATTAGCCTATGATCAAGACATTTTGGTAACAACCTAGCGAAGAATGGGTTAGTTTACTTTTGAAGTCTCTTATGAATAGCAGTCAACAGCTCCATTTCCGTCATTGGTTGGAAGTCGGCGCCAAAGCGCTCTTTGGCTATTTCGTAGACCGTTTGATTAATAGGCATTATAAGCCCAGCTTTTTGAGCGAGGGTCAGCATGTATACCCGTTGAGGGATTCAAGTTCGGTGTTGGTTTTGCCCGCTAAGAGGTCCTGCGCGGTGCTATTCAGGCCCAGTTCTTCACGCACTGCCAACCTGTAGAAGACGCTGGTAACGGATCTTGGGAGCATGGCGCTCATTCTGATGACACTCCAAGATGGGATATTGCCGAGCTCGTGTTCCTTAAACCCGGCTGCCTTAATAACTTGGATTCCTTCCCAGATGAGCCTTACGGACATATGTGTAAGGGCGTCGAAGGACCTAAGAGGCCACTCTTGGAATCCTATTAGAGCAGCCAAAGCGTTTGTTAGGTTGATCGCTAATTTACAATGGACTGCGTCTTCCAAGCGGTTCGTAATATTGCAATCCAATCCCAATCGCAGGATGGCTGCGACCTGCTGCTGTTCGGTCTGAAGGTCGTTCCTTAGAGTGCCGAGGGTGATGTATCCCCGTTTTTGGTGTCCTACTCTCCCGGGTCCATCTCGCCACGCGTTGAAACATACCACGCCGTAAATGACCTTTGTAAAAAATCTGGGAAGAATCCGCTGATTTTCTACACCGTTCTGTAAAGCAACAACAATCGGTTGATGGGACCCAAGTTGTTCCCGAAGTCCCGCAGCTGTCGCTTCAAGGTCGTAGTTTTTAACGGTGATTACAATTATGTCTGGAGGCGAAATCTCGTCTAACGATTCAACGATTTTGACAGAGATTGGAGCAGCATTGGCTTGTTCGCCTTTGAGGTAGAACTTTAATCCTTCATTCCTGATAACCTCGGCGCTCTCTCCCCGTGCGAGCAAGAATAACCTATCATACTTCGGCGAAATCCATCCGGTCACGCTCGAACCGATGGCGCCCGCTCCCACAACCACAAAACTGAGTTTTTCATCCAACGACATCGACGTTTAATGTATCTTCGGAAATAACGTTAATAAACTTGGGGACATTGCAGGTGAACAGATGCGTTTTGATTTTTGCTCACTGAACTTTGGGTTCTCCTATAATGCGATAACTTGCATCTTTTTTAGGTTTGCAGATCAAGGTTAAAGTAGGTATTACATTTGTATATATATTACATACTTACCTTTACACAATCTTACAATATATTTGATACTATTATTGTAATTGCGAAATTTCTTGGCTTAAATCGGTTACTTACTGATACCTGAAAGGGCCTGTCTGACTATAGGCATTTTTTCTTTTATCCATCCATATAGAATTTGAAGATCAGTACCATTGCAGAAGTCCATAACCCCTAGGTCGGTATACTTCTGAACTTCTTCTTTAGTGAACTTAGTGCCCAACTCAACTCTTGGTCTAATTCCCATTTTGATAGCTGTCTTGATGGTTTTAAGTTCAGCCTCCTTTACCTTTGGATGGTTGAATTCACCTGCGATGCCTAAACTTATCGAATAATCGCACGGGCCGAATTGGACCATGTCTATTCCCTTAAGTGATAGTATTTCTTCCAAATTGTCAACTGCAGATTTTTTTTCAATCATAAATGCAATTACTGTTTCATTCATAGCTTTAACAAATTCTTTAGAGCCGCCTTCAAGCCCGTAGTTCGCGCTTCTTCTTGAATTGCAACCGTGAACTCCTTTGTCTTCTGGAGTCTCCATTTTAACAGCCTTAATACATTCTTCACCCTCTGCGACATTTCTGACATCAGCAAATAGTAGATTTTGTATGCCTGAGCCCAATGCTCTCGTTGCTAAGAATGTTTTTGGCTGTTGGTCAATTTTCATCATAGACGACATTCCCATCAAATCACAGGCTCTTGCGATATTTTCTAGACTGAACAGATCAAACGGCGCGTATTCTCCGACAAATTCTATGTAGTCGATTTCTTTTGCAGCCCCAATTATTTCTACTACACCTGGCCAAGTGTTAAGTATATGTGTTCCTAATGTTGGCTTGCCTTGTTTTATTAATTCCCTAAGCTTATTGTTCTTCAAATTAAACACCGATTAAAGATTGGATGTAGCTTATATAAATATATATAAGTAAACGTCCAAAAGAAATAAAAGTCTCAAGGCAATAATCATTAGAATATTGAGACACATGACATCGTTGAACATCCTATAAAAGACAAATTGAGTGAAGGAGATTACAACTATCTGCATCAGATAGAGAACCTAGCTGATTAATAAAAAAGTAGGAGGTCAGATGAAAGAACAGCACTTGAAGGAAATCTCAGGATTAGAAGCATTCTTGCAATCTTGAGCGAAATGCATGTTTATTTATTATCTCGATATTTTTCCAGTGCTCTATTGTTCAGTACCATGCCAAGCCCTGGTCTGTTTGATACTTTTACGTAGCCTTTTTCTGCTCTGATCTGCATATCTACAAGCTCATTTCTTAATGGCGTTTCATACACAGGGAATTCTATGAATGGGCTGTTCGATAGCGAACATATGACATGGAGATTTGCGGCAAGTCCGAAAGCTGGTACTGACGAACAAGAAATGTGGGGTATACATTTTATTCCCCAAACGCTAGCCATCGTACCCACCTTCTTACATTCAAGGATTCCTCCTACCGAAGTGGCGTCTGGTTGAACAACGTCAACGGCCTGTTTGGAGAGCAATTCACCGTATTCATATCTGGTAAAAAAGCATTCCACTCCTGAAAGTGGGATATCTATCTTATTTTTCAGATTCAGCATTTCTCTGACATATTCCTCAACGCTATGCGCTTTGACAGGCTCTTCGAACATGCTTACTTCATATCTCGAATACTTTTTGGCCATTTCAACAGCTTGATTATGGTCGTAGGCCATATTACCGTCAACAAAAAGCTCAACTCCATTGTCAACCTCCTCTCTAACGCCCTTAACGATCTCTATATCTTTGTTTAGACCTAGTCCTGTTCTTAGTTTTATTGCGGTATAGCCTTGTTCGACAAACTCTTTACATTCCTTCCTGATTATTTTAGGTTCCTTTAGACTTGGTGCAGCATATGCTCTTACGGAATTTTTATATCCACCAAGTATTTTGTATACAGGTTTCCAACAAGCCTTTCCGATGATATCCCATAATGCATTCTCTATTCCACTAATAGCGTATGTTTCAAAACCTCTCCTACCCCACATATGGGTAACATCATACATCTCCTGCCAGATAGATTCGACGTCAAAAGGATCTCGCAATAGAACTACCGATTTCAACTTTTCAACTTGGGGCTTGATGAAGGGTTCATAGGTTGAGCTAAACCCTGCTTCACCAACGCCCTCAATATTATCGTCAGTTTCTACTCGCACAAGAGTACTCCCAAGAACTGGCACCTTCATTGCACCCCACCTTAATGGCGAACCTAATTTCTATGAGACAGATATTATCTCAATATTCGAAATTTTCAAACACAATACCTATTGTAACCTAGTTTTAATCACATATTTACGATTTTACAAATTTATCACCGCTTCTTATAGCTTAGTTTATACCCCACCGGTTGCAGTAAAATTCAAATAGATGAATTAAACAGAAAAATAGAGTTCAAATGACAGGTTGGATTCGTGAAGAGGAAAAAACTCTTATGTGGAAAATGAATCATGAAACGGTGCGCATACAGGCTTGGGGAGAAGACGGAATCAGAGTACGTGCAACTAAAACGCCTCAGATAAACGACTTGAATTATGCTCTCCTAGATATGCCAGCCTCTAAATCTCATATTGAAGTTGCTGATGATGTAGCAACTCTCGATAATGGTAAAATAAGGGCAGAAATTTCCATGAACGGCCTTATTCGTTTCTTTAAAGAAACCAATAAAGTTTTGTTAGAAGAGTATGCCTTTGGCCCTTATTTATATCCTGCCAGACGTTACAAGGCTAGAAGTAGTGATCTATTTGAATTGCAAGTGGCGTTTAAAGCCTACGATGATGAACGGTTTTATGGCTTAGGTCAGCACCAACATGGTTTTCTCAATCAAAAGGGTTGTGTAATCGAACTCTCCCAACGTAATAGCGAGGTATCTATCCCATTCTTGCTTTCAAGCCGTGGTTACGGCTTTCTATGGAACAATCCAGCTATAGGGCGGGTTGAACTTGGAATGAGTAACACTAAATGGATTGCTGATGCCGCAAGGCAAATTGATTATTTCATTACAACCGGTAATTCATTTGCGGAAATAATGAAAAAATATGGTGGATGCCACAGGCCATTCTCCAATGATTCCTGAATGGGCGGCTGGTTTCTGGCAGAGCAAGCTGCGTTATAAGACGCAAGATGAATTATTATCAGTAGCTCTCGAATATAAGCGTCGCGGTTTACCGCTATCCGTCATTGTCACAGATTTCTTTCACTGGACTGTCCAAGGGGACTGGAAGTTTGACCCCGTCTCTTGGCCTGACCCCGCTAAAATGGTGCAAGAGCTGGAGGGGATGGGGGTTAAGCTCATGGTATCAATTTGGCCTACTGTAAATGAAAATAGTGTCAACTATAAAGAGATGAATGAACGGGGACTGTTAGTTAGTACTGAACGAGGTGTTCGTGCCCTCCGTTCTTTCTTTGATAATAGACCGGAAGGACCAATTTACGTATACCTTTATGATCCAACCAATCCAAATGCTAGGAAATTCATATGGGAACAAGTCAAGCAAAACTACTACCTGAATGGTGTTAGGGTCTGGTGGTTGGACTTATGCGAGCCTGAACTTGAAGATGCGCATGATTACGACAATTTGCGATACTTTCTTGGCAACGGTCTAGAGGTTGGCTGCATTTATCCATTAATGCACGAGCAAGCGTTTTACGAGGGCATGAAGTCGGAGGGAGAAAATGAAATCATACTCCTATGCAGATCAGCTTGGGCTGGAAGCCAACGTTATGCGGCTGCTGTCTGGTCAGGTGACATACAGTCTACTTTTGAAGCCTTGAGGACTCAGGTCAAGGTTGGAATGAATATCGGCTTAAGTGGAATTGCATGGTGGACCACCGATATTGGAGGATTCTCTAATGGGGACATAAGAACTCCGTATTTCCGCGAGCTTATCGTACGTTGGTTCCAATTTGGTGTTTTCTGCCCAATATTCCGGTTGCATGGCTTTCGGGAACCAAAGACTTCGGAGCCGCTCAACCGAGTAACCGGCGCGCCAAACGAGGTTTGGTCTTTCGGTGAGGAAGCATACAAGATTATCAAGGAAATGCTCTTTCTTAGGGAGAGATTGCGACCATATATAATTGAACAGATGCGTCGTGCACACTTAAATGGTACTCCAGTTATGCGACCTCTTTTCTTCGATTTCGCTGAGGATGAGTATTGTTGGTCTATAGAGGACGAGTTTCTGTTTGGCTCTGACCTCCTTGTAGCGCCAATATTAGAATATGGGGCAAGATGCCGTGACGTGTATTTGCCAGCTGGGACGACTTGGACTGATGCATGGACGGATGAGAAGATTGATGGCGGTAGACATATAAAAAGGGAAGTTCCGCTTGAAATAATTCCTCTTTATTTGAGAGGAAGCGCATCCTTGCCCATTAGGTAAATCACCCACCCTAAATGAAAATTTCGTACTTTTGCGCTTTAGCGCATAGATGCTTTAGCATAATGGCTCGTTCATATCTTCTTAGCGGATTCCCTTCTAACAGTTTTAATAATGATTTTTTGATTTATTAGATAAGATACATTTTTGGTAATCTGCCAAACCTAGAAGGACAAGATACGCTGTTTTATTAGGAGTAAGGAAACTGCGAAGGGAATCGTTAGAAAGAAGAAATCACACAATCCATAACCATTATAAAACTTTAATAATTACAAGAATAGTTTTACAAAGTTGACACAGGTATAAGATTAACTAGATCCAAAGTTCTATTAAATGCATCATTGCTCAAAATCTAAAAATATTTTAAAATAATGGGATTTAAAATCTAAAATTATGTATTTGTGCACATGTTTTTAGCTTTCAAGTGCGAAGGAAAAACTCTAGCTAAAAACTTATATAAAAGAGATAGACATACTGACGACATATGAAACTGGCAGACCTGTCTACCGAGTTTACAATAATCATAATGATCGTCGGGTGCGTTGCCGTTGTTACTTATATTGAACCTTCATTTTTTAGCTATGCCACATTTGTTGTTGTCGCATTTACATCTGCAGAGCTAGGTTTTATTGCGTTAGGCATATCACCCCTAATAGCAACAGGGGAAATAGACCTCTCTGCAGCAGCGGTTCTCACGCTTACTCTGTGGGTGTACGACGGTTTTGCCACGGGTTTAAGCTTTTCACTACCCTATGGCCTGATAGTACCTCTATTAGTCGCAATATCCATTGGCTTTATTCAAGGATACATTTGCTTAAAGATGCGTATACCAGCCTTTATTGTAACCTTTGTGGGAATGATAGTATGGGAAGGGATAGAGGTAGCTATCACGGGTGGATACAATTCAGGTTATACGGGTATTACCACTGGCTTGTTTTCAAAAGTCCTCAGTGGTTATATAGGAAAGGTTCCTCTTGAATTCGTATGGTTCGTCGTCTTGACGGCTATCTTTGCGGTCATAATTACCAGGACCCCATTCGGTAGTCATGTGCTTGCTGTCGGAGGCAATGAGACAGTTGCCAGAAACCTAGGAGTTCGAGTCGATAGAACCAAGGTACTCTGCTTCATGATCTCTGCGTTGATGGCAGGTGTGACAGCTATCTTTTTCTTTAACCGCCAATTTTATGTATCGTCAACTGTGTATACCCAGGCTCCATTGTTCGCGATATGTGCTAGCGTAGTGGGTGGAAATAGGGCAGGGCATGCCAATATGGTAGGAGCAGCTTTAGCCTCGATACTCGTTATAATTATTCAAGAAGGAATGGTTATGGCTGGTGTACCTTCAACTTTGTACATGGCTGCGGTCGGTATAGTCCTTGTTATATTCGCGACCATTCACGTCAAGGCGCGAAAGTTCTCTTGGGCGATGGTGAGGAGAAAATGAAAATCCGTGATTTTCTGTTATCACCTGAAGTCAGAATAACCATAGCCGCGGTGGCGATATTTATAGCGTTTGGATTGCTTAACTCAAAATTTTTCACACAATTTGTATGGAGGGGAATTTTAACGGATGGAGCAGACCTCAGTTTCCTAATACTTGGTGAAAGTCTTGTTATAACATCTGGTGAGATAGATCTTTCAGTGGCCTCAACGTGGGCTTTAACTGCATACATTTTCCAATTCTTCACAAATCCTACTGTAATGGGGGGTTTGGCTTTAGATCCAAATCTTGTTGCGGTAGCGGTTTTGTGTCTAGGTATCGGAATAGGTGCTGCCAACGGCGTTGTCTCAGTTAAGAGTGGTGTCCCTTCCTTCCTTGTAACCTTGGCTTCGTTGTGGATAGTAAGGAGCGTAGTATTTATCATAAGTCCGGGTACCTATAGTTATTTGCATGTTACTAACACAGTGTTTGATAAAACCTTGAAAGGTTACGTAGGAGTGTTCCCTTATGAATTCATATGGTTCATCGTCCTCACAGCGATCTTTTTATTCATACTTACTAGGACTAAATTTGGTGGTCACGTGCTTGCTGTCGGAGGCAATCGGACAGTTGCCAGAAACCTAGGAGTTCGAGTCGATAGAACCAAGATACTCTGCTTCATAATCTGTGGTTTCATGGCAGCTCTAGGGGGAATAGCGTTTATAACAACGTACGGGGTGATGCAGCCTGTCTCTGGTATGGAAGCGGAGTTCGGAGCTGGTTTGGAGTTCGAAGCAATAGCTGTATGCATGATGAGCGGTATGTCGCCTTGGGGTGGACGAACAAGCATTATTGCGGTGTTCATCGCAACCGTTGCATATTCATCGTTCAAGGATGGGCTGGTACTTTCTGGGCTGCCAGGCTATTGGTATCTCCCATGTGTGGGAATCATGGTTTTCGTCCTCGTTGGCTTGCATTTGATTGGAAGGAGAAGAATAATTAAGCAACAGTGAAAGTGAAGTACAAAGACAGACGATGTCTAAGGTGCAACGCCAAAATCCCTATTTTTACAATAATATAGTATAGAATTGTTATTTAAATATTAAAAGGATCTTACCTGATTTAGTAGTTTGGAAAAGTTTCATGGCCTCTGGTCCTTCTTCAAAAGGAAACCTATGCGTTATCACCTTTTCTAGTTTAATATTATGCCTTTAGACCTTGAAAAAGAGATAATGTCTCATAACACATCTCCACCACTTCTATTTAGGGCTGTAAATAAGAAAAAATACATTTGAGTGGATAATTGTTAATACTTTTCTATTAAAAATCCCCAAATCTGCTTTACAGTGGAAACAATAAAAAAGAATAAAGGTGATGATGCAAACCTATTAATATTTTTTATTTTAATGATATAGAATTATTATAATTATATGTTATAACTTTATATAAGACCGGATTTACATAAACAGGTATGAGTCAAGAACCTAAAAAGGTAGAAAGAAGGAATTTTCTTAACTACGCAGTTGCTATCATAGCAACAGGAGTTGTAGTTGGCGCTGGTGTATACCTGCTAAAGCCATCTGTTACTTCAACAGTTACTTCATCAACTACTTCAACTGTCGCCGGACCTACGACTACTGTCACTGGACCTACGACTACTGTCTCCGGAGCTGGTGGTACTTCAACAGTTACCACAACTGTAAGCGGTGCTGGCGGAGGAACAACGACAGTTCCAACGACGATTACTGCAACTATCGGCACAGCAACAGCGACAGCAAATACGTATACAATCTGGATGGCCGACCATGGAGAGGTTGGCAGCTCGTTCTGGGCACCCTGCTACAAAGGAGTACAAGATGCTATCAATCAGTTAGCAATGTCCGGAAATGCAACGATAAACTTTAAGCATACCTACACCAATGAGGATTACGCAGCAGAGGCTACCGACCTTCAGGAGGCGGTTGCGTCTAAACCTGATGGCATTCTGATGACAGTTCCAAGTGATCCTACGTTACTTGATGCGACAGTCAGAGCGGGCGTCGCTGCAGGTATACCATTCATAGATCTCAACGCTAATGACCCAAGACCTCTTAACCAGCAGATGCCTTATCTATACTACGTTGGCGAAAATTCTACAGAATCTGGTGTCGCACTGGCGATGGACCTACCAAGATGGATCAAAGCAAATAGTAGTTTCACGCCTTCGAACTTTCTGTTATGCAATCCGGTGGCTGGGCATGTTATCTGGGAAGCAAGGTTGCAAGAGTACGCGACATTCATGACATCACAATATCCTGGTTGTACTGTCAATACTGTAGTAACTGGAACAGATACAACGAAGGTTCCAGGCATAATGACGTCGTTTTTGACACAGTACCCCAAAACAGACATGATAGTTATGTCTGGTGGGTCAGTCGATGTCCTATGGCCGGTACTTACCGCAGCAGGAAAAACACCTGGTCCTAAGGGCAATATGTTGGTAGCAGCTTTCGATCCAACCACGACATGTATGACACACATGAGCGACTTATCGATGGCCAACTGCTTCGATCAGCAACAGTACCTACAAGGATGGATACCTATGTGGGGGATATTCATGGATATTAGACATTCATTTGCACTTTACGGGACAGTTGCTACAGGGCCTTTCATAATAAACGAGCTCAACGTCGCTACCGTAATGAAGAGCTCAACAGAAGGCTTCAGATAGATTAGGGTTTCCTTCCCCCTTTCTTTTTTTTGTAATAAGACTATTTTGAATTTTATAATAAGACTGTTTTGAATAGACCAATGTCGCTTCCGTTATGAACTAGGTTCCACTTGAAGTCACATTTAATGTGACAGTTCTCTCGGCAAGACCTAGGCCGATTGCATCTAGGAACTCGAAGGTAAGTTGAACTTGGGATAATCCAGAAAATGGTTCCTGTACCGAAAGGGTGCAGTTTCCGGTGCCTGGAGTCAGCATATTAACCGTCACCTTAGTGTATGGTCCGAACAGACCGACCTGACCTGTGGTAATATATGCTTGGGCGGTGGTGATTAGGTTTTTGCTAACAGAAGAATAATATACAGTTATATTAAAAGTGGATTGAGCTTTGACTGTCGAAGGGTACGACATACTGATTATCGTTACATGTGTTGCCAAGTCATCGTTTGTAATTACAACGGCCAGCACTATGACAATCATGCAGAGCACAAGGGCGACCTCATACCCTCTTTTCTTGATTTTAGCTGACCACATCTTTCCCAGCACTTCCAACATTCTTAATGGGATCCTTCTTGTAATTTCGCTTTTCTAAGCATATTTGTAATGTCCTCCGGTGTTAGATCGGGTCTCTCCTTCTTGCTTAAAGATATGACCTTTACCCCTCTGTCCAAGATCTCAAATCTGTCTGCAATAGAAAATGCTTCATAAATATTATGTGTGATATATATGAACGATATATTATGTTCCTTAAAGTTATTCAATGTCTCGGTGACTTTATCTCGTTCGACGACGGAAAGGGCCGTTAAAGGCTCATCAAGAAATAAGAGCTTAATGCCAAAGTAGTTAGCCCTAGCCATGGCTATCGACTGCCTCTCCCCCCCAGACATGACGCCTATTTCTTCATCTGACGACCTTAACCCTATTCCGATAGCCCCTATTCTGGATAATGTTTCATCGCGCATCGCACCAACACGTAGCAACTTGAAGGGCCCCCATCCTCTAGTCCGTTCCTTCGCCAGAAAGAAATTTCTCCAAACGTTCATCGAATCTACTAAGTTCGCGTCTTGGTAAACAATATCTATTCCTGCTCCTCTCGCATCTGCAGGGGAAGCGAAAGAGACCTCTTTTCCCTCAAAGTATATCTTTCCTTCGTTTATTGGGTGAACACCAACAATACATTTTATCAGTGTTGACTTTCCAGCGCCGTTGTCACCAAGCAATGCTACACATTCATTGTAGCCTACTTGCAGATCTACTTTTTTTAAAGCATCAACACTTCCAAACCTTTTAGTAATACCTTGTGCATCCAAAAGCCATTTTTCTTGAGTCATCGACCTTGAGATAATTATGTTCTTCTATTTAAATTTTAAAAAAATACTATATGAAACAATAAATATAATTCTCAAATAAATCAAGCCTTTCTCAGTTTAACATAGAACAATAGTGAAATACTGTTCATGGAGAAATCATCGATGTCAAAGCGGATTTCTCTGTCTTAAACAGCAGATGACTTTAGGGTTAATATGTGACATCTTCCTAAGCTTTTAGTTCTAAAAGATTGTGTTTGAAAACCAAATACTTCTTAATTCTATCTTCTATAAACTATTGTCTTACAATTCCTCTACAATTATCTTTTTTTCTTTCGTAAAACTTACCTTCACCTTGATAGATGAATGCAAATGGAATGGAAAGCCCGTGTCTTCTACCAGATTCTTTGGCAGGTACAGGAAGTACTTTCCATCATTTCTCCTGGAAATGCTCCCGACACTCTTGTCCACCATTTTAACTCATTTTTAATTCACAGGGTTCGAATAACCCCATTATAAATATTTGCTAATTAAAATATTTTTTAATACGCGGTTTATCGAACACCTTGCCGATGACTGGTTTTGGAAAAGGCCTTATGTCAATTATTTTCAAATTTCAAAACTTTGGTCCCCTTGAAATATAAATTCTCTTATGAGCGTTTGCGGAAATAGTTGAACCCTGATTATGATAAATGTATTTTTAGATTCCTCCATATATCTTGACCAGTTCTTTTTCTTGCTGGAAGAATTGATGACTGATTCTTGTACGAATCGACCCAAAATGTTTAAAAGAATCTCAAGTCATAATTCGAATATGGATGAAAGAAAAAGTAAAGTCAAAGAAATTACCGAAATGTCAAATGTTGAAATAATGAAGGAACTCAGGAAGTTTGACACTGCCACCATCTGTAACGTCGTTGCAACCTATCCAGAAAATGATATCTGTCTGAAACTATACGATGCATGGTACGGGGAATATTATACAAACCAGAGCTTGCGTTGTATATATCCTGAGCTTGGTCCCCTCTGTGGTTACGCCGCAACCGCCTGGTACTCTGAATGGTCTGAAAATTATACAAAGTTTGATGATTGGGTGTTGTACGATCATGTAAATCTGACCAAGAAGCCTACAATTCTTGTTACAAAACAGACATATCCTTCAGGACTTGTCGGTGGTGGTCTTTTCGGAGGCAACTTTACGACCCAACTGAAATTTTTGGGTGTTGTCGGCGTTTTGACCGATGGGCCGATGAGGGACTACGAAGAGATTAAACCTATGAAATTCCAGTACTTGGCATCCGGGCTTACTTCGGGGCACGGCCCTTGGAGTTTGAGGGGAGTGAATATACCGGTTACAGTTGCTGGGATGTCAGTCCAGCCAGGCGACATAATACACATGGACGTCTGTGGTGCAGTAAAGTTCCCAGAAAAGTACCTACCAAAGGTACTAGAATATGCAAATGAGCTAATAAAACGTGAAAGCAAGCATCAAGGCAGATTTCACGATCTGGACTTCACATACGAAAAATGGAAGAGTAGTGGCAAGCAGTAATACAGACAAGCAAAAAAAGCGATACATTTATTAATATATCATTAGATATATTTAACGATATAATATGTGCGGATTTAGATATGGATGTTCAGACGATATGAGAGGTTTCGGAGGAAGACACATGCACTTGAAAGGGGCGTTTGGGGTCAGGAGGGGCGATTTCCGTTTCCTTGTCTTGATGGCTCTGTCAGAAAAGCCGATGCACGGATACGCCCTTATTCAAGAGATAGGAAGGGAACATCAGCGACCTGTAAGCGCAGGGCTAGTCTATCCTACACTTCAGGAGCTTGAGGATCTGGGATATATTGTTTCCGAAGAAAGGGAAGGAAAGAAGATCTACTCGTTGACTTCTGAAGGCAGGAAGTACCTTGAAGATAAGAAGGATATAGTTGAAAGGATTAGGGCTGGGAAGGAGTACACCGAAAGGATGGGCATATTCGCTTTCGTGAAAGATGTGAGGGACATCCAATCGATGATCTTCCAAAATGAGGAATACGTTGACGAAGAAAAGATGAACAAGATACATGAGATACTAGCGGAATCCAAGAAGAAGGTCGCTTCTGTAATCTTTGAATAGGGGAATGTCTAATGAAGGTAGCCGTAGTCGCAGACGACGGGAAGACTATATTGTCACATTCTTCAGGCAACACTTCCTAATAATTCTGAAAAAGACGTTAACGTTATCGTCGGTTTATGACTGAGGCAGGATATACTTGAATGTTTACAATTAACTCTAAAGCGTCTGTTACAACTTTAATAGTTAAAGATAGCCTGCTGGGCCATAACCTGGTAATCACCCTCTACAACAACTGTCATAAAAATGTAATAGAATCGCAGAAAAGGAAATGGACCTTTTTTACAATTTTAATAAAATTGGTGTGTAAATGGGTGATATGGAATGGTGAGCAGGAAAGACAGCGAGAAAGAAGGCCCAATTTTCGAATATGATCGTAGTTCATCAGAAACTTACTGCTTCAACCAAAACTTCTTTATCAAAGGCACCTTGATGGAATCATTTACTAAGAAGGCTGCGATGAAAGAAAACGCTGGAACCGTTAGAGCGATGATGGGGGTTATCGGCGTCACTCCGGGTAACCCGAAAATAGCGATTAGGAAGACAAACAGTAAGTCAACTAAAATTATTATTAGTAAAGGATTACTGGGCCTCGAATCCCAGAAATGTTTGCGTTCCCTAATTATCAACAAGTCAAATAATTCCACAAAAATCAGCAGTTCGAACGAAAAGGTCTGCAATTGATTGATATTGTTCCCGAGCCCAAAGTAATTAAGGCCTATTTCGAGTATAATCAGCAGCTCAGCTACGGCTGCGACCCCAAGGCAAACAGCCACTTTGATGAGACCTGTTATATTCCAGCTGTCAGGTTTTTCAGAATATCGAACATTGTCTGTTGATAATGATAAGGTTACAAAATCTGTTAAGAATATCAGTAAAATCATGTGAAGCGCGGATATTATGTACGTTCCTGTCAGAAGGAAGGCGATAACTACTAAAATGGTTATCTGGAATGTTTTTACCACTTTATTGAGAATCCAAGTTATGATCCGCTGATATATTATCCTACCACTTTTAATTAAATCCAGTATACTCACTAACCCTTCTGTTGTAAGGACAACGCTGGCAGCGTTCTTAGCCACATCCGTGGCGTTACTGACAGCTATACCCACTTCAGCTTGTTTCAAGGCAGGGGCATCGTTTATACCATCACCCGTCATTCCAACAATGTGACCCCCTCTCTGAAGGCCTTTAACGATGTAGTACTTGTCCTCAGGATAGATCTCTGCGAATCCACTATTATCTTCCAAAGTCTTGATGAGCTCGCTCTCTGGAAGCCCCTTCATATCTGAGAACTTTACAATGTTCTGGTTTAAGCCGACCTGCTCTGCAACTTCTTTGGCTACCGGTAGAGCATCGCCTGTCAACACCTTTACTGAAACGCCAACTTCTTTAAGTTCACTTATGAGCTCTTTTGAATCAGGCCTGGGCTTATCATATAACGCAGCTAGACCTACTAGTTTAACGCCGTTTTCCGTTTCACCTTCGGCGACAGCTATCACTCTATAGCCCCTTTTTGATAATCGCTCAACTGCCATCCCCATCTGATTTAATTCTTCTTGTCCCATCTTGCATAAAGCGAATATGGTTTCAACCGCTCCTTTAAACACATAAAATAGCTTCCCTTCTATGGAGATGATAGCTTCGGTCCTCCTAGTCGAAGGGTCAAAAGGGACGAACTTCTCCTGCAAATAACTCCTAAATTGGAAACTGATATTATTCGCTGCTGATAGGAAAGCAAGGTCGATAGAGTCCTGGTTCGCTTCATTAGATGCTAAAGCGCCGAACAATATTACATCATCGTTTTTGTAACCTCTTGCGGGCATAATCTCCGCCATCTGAAGCTTGTTCATGGTAATTGTCCCGGTCTTATCGACGCATATCACATCCGTGGTTGCAGCGTCCTCACTTGCACTAAGCCTTGTAATCAATATCCCTTTCTTCATCATATCCAAGGACCCAAGCGCCATGGTGATCGTAAACATCGTAGGCAGAGCAACAGGTATAGCCGAAATCAAAAGTACGACCGCTAACGGAAGTATTTCCAGTATATTCATCCCCCTTAAGATGGAGACAACTATGCTAATTGAAAGAAATGATCCCACAATTGCGATCAACCATTTTACGATCTTTGAAGTCACCATCTCAATGTGCAACTCGGGTTTCGCGAATTGGACTAATTCCACGGTTCTTCCAAAGTACGTTTTTACACCAGTTGAGACAACAATACCAGATATTTCTCCCCTTCTAAGGATTGAACCACTATACAATACGTCATCGACCTTTTTTTCAATCGCTTGCGACTCTCCGGTCAGAGATGACTGATCAACTTCAGCGCTTCCGTCTAATACCTTGGTGTCTGCTAGGACAAGGTCACCTGACCTAATCCTAATGATATCTCCCGATACTAGTTCCCTAGCGGAAACCGAGGTCCAGACGCCGTTACGTTTTACTTTTGCATTAACTTTCAGCCTTTGCTTAAGAAGCTCTAGTGCAGAGTTAGCTCTTTCCCCTTCTATAAAGCCGAGAACAGCATTAAAGACTAAAAGCCCGGTAATTATGTACATCTCAAAATATTTTTCTAAAAAGAATTCGAGTATTATGGTTACTTCAAGCAACCATGGGGTTACACCCCAAAACTTCTTTACAAACTGATAAAGAGGGTTAGCCTTCTTCTCTGGAACTTCGTTGAATCCGAACTCCTTTAATCTTTTCTGGACTTCATCAGAACTTAAGCCTTTATCGATATCAATATCAAACTTGTTTCCATTTGGTTCTTCTATTGACGAACTCCTTTTTATGGCCATTTCTTACCACTTTTCCTCATACCATTGCATTGTGGAAATTGGCAAAGCCTTCTAAGATGTTCGAACCTATAAAGAACCCTTTATAGCTCCAAGTGAACTTGAACCACTCGGTCGTATTGTTTTCCCGCTTTTGTCACACTAAACTCTATTAGAAATATTGCCTTGCGCACCTGAACAAACTTATGAGAAGCTAGGCGTTTCTGTCTCGTATCCACTCCCCGATAAGTCACCGAAATCCCATCCTTGGTCTCAATTTTCGACTTTACAGCGGCGACACATAGATCGTAGAGTGTTCCTTTTGGAAAGCCTGACTTCCCGTCAAGAAACTCAAGATAATCCTTCGATGTCAGATGGGCCTTCCTTGCTCCTGAACGGTAACCCATATCCTCTTGGTATACATTCGAGTGTTATCAGCTTTGCCTTTTATTACTAACTTAGACCATACTAAGGTTTTTAAATTGGGTCAGTCTTAACTATTAAAGAGAAATCCTTTAAGCTGCGAAGACCTTAAAGACTATAGGATAGGGAGTTCTATTTAGACTTCGATTACCTTTATGTTCAGAAGCATGCAAGCTTGTTTTATACATTCACTGTAGTCACCATGTATCATACTTGCATGGTGTACGAAGCCTTCTGCAACAAGGGTTCTATATAATTTATCAAGGTCAGCTACTCTTACCCACGCTGATGATCCAGCTTTTAACGCTTTTCTGCTTAGTTCATCGTTCATCTTTACGATTTCTCCCTTGGTTACGAGCATCTTGAATTGGCCATTATATTCTGCAAGTCTGCATAATGTGACTACACCTGGTTTTAGAATCATATCCATGGTACCATAGCATTTTTCTCCTGTTGATGTGTAGTGACCATTGTGGTAGGTGAGGGCTGAGGGGGAATAAGCACATGCGAGGTTTGAGGGGGCGTTACCACAGTGCCAAGCAAGGAACACATTGCGATCTTTAGGATTCGCTATTGTCCAATCAATAAAGTGCGGTGGTGAAGTTCCAAGAGATGCTTTATATTGCATGAGCATAGTTAAAGCGCCATAGACATCAGCTTCACAAGAAGTCATTATACCAGATTGAGTCAGTCTACCCATTGTAGAGCACGGATAAATTCCGTAGTAATTTTCGATTTCCGTCCAACATCTGACGCCCATTATATCCAGGCCTTTTTCGTTTACAAGATTTCTCAAGGCTACCTCTAACTTCGCCATCTTAACTAACTCCTTACTGGGAACCCCTGAAACATTGACGGCCCCCATATCCTTTATGATTTTAGTTACTTCTTTGTCTTGATCATTAAGCTTTCTTGCCGCCTCTACTATTGAAAAGATGGTAGCATGAATGACCCTCTGCTTGTAAAGCTCTGCCATAACAGCTTCATTGTATGTAACTGTTTCAAAACCTTCAGGTCTTTGACCTACTAAGCCCACTCTTGCACCTAGAAAGCTTCTGACTACTGCGGACGTTCTTACAAAATTTTCTAAGCCCTTCAAGAAGGCTTCTTCCTCCGGAAAGACTATTCCTAAGAATATGAATGGTATTTTTCTCCTATATAGATCAGACGCCAAAGACAATGTACCACAAAAGGAGTCCGACCATTTAAATACCGATGGCTTAGTTTCGGGCTCTTTAGTTCCAAAAACCATCAGAGGATACCTCTCGAACTCTTCGGCTACTGTAACCCCCGCTAACTCCTCTCCAAAGGTCATTGTTCCCAGCAAAATTCCTTGCACATCCTTCTCTTTGAAAAGATGAATGGTCTTCTGTGCATCCGCTTCGTCACCAACCAAACCCATATTGGTAAGTGAACCGTCAGGATAAACTAATTCAACCATCTCAAGCTTTGCAGATGCCTTCACAACTCTATTCTTTATTTCAACAGCCCATTTCGTATCAAAGCTATTTCTGTGTAAAGGGACAAAACCTATTCTTACCTTCTTCATATTTGAAAGATTCTCAATAATATTATATAAGTCTTCCTATGCTATGAAAACCGTCTATAGAAGATAATTTTAGATTTCAACCAATCTTGTACTAATTGAATTTCTTGGACATAACGTATGTAAACTTGAAAATACCAAAGATTTTTCAACGAGAGGTTAGATGTGGTTTATGCATGAACGGAACGGATTCGGTAACAAGGTTATATGTAGAAGTCGGACTCATTAAACCCTATATGAACCGTAAACAATCTATGACTTTAGCAGTATACAAACGAACTGTGGCAATTTGGAAATTCAATATATCTATTTTTTAAGTAAGGGTTCAAGTTTATTCTTTATATCATCTGTTTTGGGTTCAAGTTTGCCTATATCAAGTATCTTCCAGGTTTCTGTGTACTCCATACTAGTAGAAGGTTCGAGTGTTTTCAAGGGACTGAGTGTTTCAAATTCTAGCGTGTTAGCGTTTGTATATACCTCTACGTTGCAGCCAAAGTCAGGATAATCTCCTTCCATATTTGGAAACTCTTTCACAAAAGCCATTCCGTCAACTATGCATGTAGCCCATTTTGGATTAGCCATCGTTCCTATCTTCATTGCTTTTTTTACTTCTGATTTTTTCATTACATAGATGTATTCATCTGTAAGTTTCAGTCTTTTATCTTCTAAATTCGTGTATGGCCATATAGCCAGGTGTCTGTCTGGAAGAAGCCCCTCCTTGTCTACTTTTGACGCTTTTATTGGCACAACAACGAAACCTTCTCCCTCCATTAGAGATAGAGCCCAACATCCTAGCTTTATCGGCCATCTGCCGATATTCTGAATTTGGTAAACGAGCTGGACACCATCATTTCCAAAAGGCTTTATAGTAATTTCCTTTTTTATGGAATTCTCTTTTTCAGGATTACCATGTATTGTAACACTATCCTTTTCTATCTTGATTTCTACGGGTTTATCATCCATTGAGTAAGACCGCGGTATAGCTTCTGGCGAACTCCAGAGTCTGTGGCCTCCGTATACTCTCCATAATCCTTCAATAGTTTTCATTTCGTTCTTCGGGTATATGGCGAAAAGATTTTTTTGAGGTCTATTTTTGCTTGCTAGGTATAGAATTCTCGGCCCAATGTCTGTAGCTATACCTATTATTAGGTTGTTTATCGAAACTATCTTTGTGTTAAAACCTTCTAACTTTCTTTCTACAACTCTCATTTCTCACACCTTTCTATGTTACCTTTTCTGACCAAATATATAAATTGTTGCATACGTTTTCAATTCTATTTTATGATATTGTAACCGACGGAAAATGAAAGCACCGCATAGGGGGGAGAATCTTAAACTGGCACCTTGCCATCGACCAACTTCTTTGAAATCATATTTCTAACGATAGCTTTTAAACATTCGAAGGGAGAGAGATCTAGAAGCTAAAGGTCATTAGGATCAGTTTACACTTGGCGTGCTGATTCTGTTGCTGGAAAAGGTATTTGTTGAATGAAATCCAGAATCTCGTTATACTCTAATCGTCAGAAAACATCTAACCACACTAAACTTCTAGGAAAAGATAAATCTCGCAAAATAGCTATATAAAATATGGATAAGATAAAGATCCTTTTCCTATGCACCCATAACTCAGCGCGATCCCAAATGGCTGAAGGATTTCTTAGACACTTCTATGGAGAAAGGTATGAAGCATTCAGCGCAGGCTCAAAACCGACACGTGTCCATCCTCTTGCCATAAAGGTGATGTCTGAAGTGGGGATAGACATTTCGAAACATACGTCTAAGAGCATCGAAGAGTTCCGGAACAAGGACATTGACGTAGTTGTAACCGTGTGCCGTAGCAGTGCAAAGGAGGTCTGTCCGTTTTGCTCTTCACCGATACTTGGAAGTAGACCGGAGATAGTAGCCTCGACCGTGCCAAGCGCTCGGAAGTATATAGAACACGGTTTCAGCGACCCTTCTGAAGTTTATGGAAGTGATGAGGAAAGGACTGAAGCCTTCAGACGCGTGAGGGATGAAATAGCTAGTTGGATTAAAGATACTTTTGCGGACCTCGGCGATCTTTAAGCGCCTGCATCAGATCTTATGTGGTGTCCGCGATTCATCTCTGAATTGAAATGCAAACACACTGAATTACTCACTTATATTATTGATGCTAACACACTGAACAGTGTTTCTTTTCCTCGTGGCATGTAAGATTCCTTCTTTTCTCCCGAACGCTATACTTTCCTTAACGCTCTTGTAACTTCGTATAATGAGGTCGCAAGTCCGACAAAGATCACCGTTAAAGAGAAGGCATAGGTGGACGTTATTTCAGGTGGTCTCAGGTAGGTCAGCAGGATCAGGAATGCCAGTAAGAAGAATATGGCGTACGTGGTCTGTAAGGGTATAAGCGTCCTTCTCACCCTGATCACATTTTCGAACATCACCCTGTCTACGACGTAGCCTTCATCCTGTTGCCTGATGAGGCCCGCGTCAAGGAGCTTGCTGATATGGTATGATGCGAGTGAGGATGTGCTAAATCCGAGGCCCCGTTGCACGTCATGGACGCCAATGGGCTTCCCCTCCTTGAACATAAAGCGATAGACCTTGAGAGTAGTGCCCTTCAATACGTCTGCTTCAGCCTTTTCCGCTGTACTCAAAGTCTTTCCAACATTGATGGACCAGCATTCAATTTAAACCTTACTCCATTCTAAAATTAGAACACAGTCTTCCATCATCAATCTAAAATTAGTACTATATCGTTGCTCACCTTTACCTTAAGCCGTGGAAAAATGTCAGAATATAAGAAGCAGATCGCTGCAGGAGCTTTGACGGCTGTCGTGATAGCGTTAATTTTGGCAGGTGGAGCAAGCTATCTTTTCCCACTTCAGCCCACGCAGACGACCTCCACAATAATTAACCATTCCTCTGCAGCTGCAGCCACAGCGTCTACCACTAAGGCTACAAGCGCTGCTATTACATCTATACCTCAGACAACGTCGTCAGGAACTACCTTCACGACGTCTACGACATATTTAGGCACTACGACAACGATATATTTACCTCCGACCATGACTCTACCCACTAATAATGGCACTACGATAATTACAAACGGCACTATGACATATACAATAACTCCTCCTATCACCACGGTGACTACGACAATTGGACCGATTGTAACTGTAACCGTGACCCAAAACCTCATAAAAGATATTGAGATAACATACGTGAACTTCAACGCCAGCATCCCAACTCATGTGTTCGTAGGCGTCAAGAACGCCGGCACCACGGACCAGACCGTCACAGAAGTACTCGTAAACGGAATACCGTTATCAAGCGTGAACGGAGGTACATCAAATCCAAGCCTGCCCATTACAATAGCAGCAGGTAGATCACAGGAGATCACCCTAACCTTCAGCTCGCCACTGCCATCAGGAACATACTTCATAACAATTCTCCCCGGTGATTGATACGCATCAGAATCTATTGGAAGGAGCCGTGCCGAAGGCTCAGGTTGTTTTGTTATTGGCCATACTTTTGGTTGGAGCAGTCGGCGCCTACTATGTTGTACAGGAAGAACTGCCAAAGAATAGTAACCCTTTGACTACTACTTCGACCTCGGGCACATCAACGTCCGCTCCGGTAGACGCAGGCCCGCTAACCGTAGTTTCAGTTAGTCTTCTTCGGCCCTATAACCCGGGTGGACCGACAATTGAAGTCATCCTGCAGAACAAGGCAAACAACCCAGTGGTTAGCCTTCAAACGGTATTGTCATTATCGGGACGCAACTACACGTACGTTTTCGACGACGTTTCTTCAAGCAATCCGCTGTTGACCAATCAGGACGCATCTCAGACAGCCACTCTGATCGGTCCTGCCGGATTTGAAACAAATCAAACGTACCCGATGGAGATACGAGGCACTCTGCAAAATGGATCCTTGTTCGATTACGTAACTCCTGTGACAATAGCCCAATACTCCAATCAGCTCGTGGCGTCCGGAGGAAACGGCAATCTCCAACTTACCATGGTCCTCGGAAAAACCGTGTACAGTTTAGGCGAACCTGTTAACCTAACTTTGACCATCACCAACATCAGCAATCAGACAATAAACTTTATGCACTCAGGATTGGATTTTGATTTTCGAGTTTACAACGGCACAAACAACGTCGTGTACCAGTGGTCAAATTTCAGAGGCATCGCTCAATTCATAATGATCGTGCCGCTTCACGCCGGAGAGAGCAGGTCGGCCAACTTCACTTGGCTGCAGACATGCAATTTCAACGCCTCAGTTGAAGGAGACCCAGTCTCACCAGGGACCTACAACATAATTGGCCAAACTGGCTCAGTGTACGGTTTACAGACGACGCCGATACAACTCACAATCGTCAACCCTTAGTTCACGAAAAGGAAAAGACACGATAAAATTCTATTTATTGGAAGGATGTACAAAAGATGTCGCAGGTATCATAGAGAACATTAAAAGTCCAAAGATTGTTTCAATTGAAGCAAAATTGTCGATAGATGCCCGGGAATTCTTATCAGCTGTCTCTCAAGGTGAGATGTATCAAGAAGTATCTACAATTGTTTATTTAGCTTTCCCCATAGATGAGATAAATTCGTTTATAATTGAAATTATAAACCAGACCCCAAACACTTACAAACTCTGCTGCAAGAAGACACAAAAACGTAATAATGTGCCACTTAAATCTAAGGTTCTTCAATTGACAGTCGATCTAAGATCGTATTTAAGACAGAAAGTTATTAAATTTTTTGGGGCGTATTCCAGAAAGTGGTGTCACCATATGAATCCTGAGTGCAAGGTTTGTTGCTCATAGATACCTGCGTCAGATTGAATGTCGATATCCCTGAGAACTGAGATGTTGGAACTTACTCTGCTTTACCCTCATCAACTATGATGTCTTTGGATGGTCGATTCGGACCCGGTCATGCTTACCTGCTTTCCGCCTCGGCAATACAACCCTCCAAAGGATTACGATTACCGCTAAGATAACCGCTAAGATAATAACTATCAAAATGGACGTGTAAACCCAGTTTATCGAGAAGCTTGCCTGCACGCTCTCAGCAGAGTTCACCACAACACTAACTTCAGTTTCGCTTGAAGACGTTGCACCAGACCAGCCGTCAAACTTGAACAGGAAAAACGCAGGACTAGCTGCAAGCTGAACAGTCGAACCCAAAGGCACAAACAGCGTCCTATTACTCGCACCACCCACCTTACCAGCAAGCGAGGCAGAGCTGTAGGAAACACTTCCGAAACTCGAAGAAACAACAGAGAGACCAGGATAGAACGCTGCGCTTTCAACGATAGGATCCTTGACCGTAACAGTGAACGGATTACTCACCCCCCCATACGAGCCGACCCCTGAACCGTTCCATAACTCGAACTGCCAACCACCATTTGAAGCAGCAGAAAGCTGAACCTGCTCACTGGAATTAAACCAATCCGTCAAAGGAGACACGAAACCACCCTGCTGGCTGTTGGAAAGGACCTTAACATAATACTGGTGGTAGTAGAAAGGAGACAAGACGACGGCCGAGCTCACCGAACCTGTGGTTGCCTGCGCAAGGACCGACCATCTCTCGTTCGAAGAAGCATAAGCAACGCTTGCAAAACTAAACGTACTGCCCGAGTCTGCCCAAGCTGTCCCCTGCGTGACACCAATCAGTGAAGTCGACGGCGATCCAAGCGAAGAGAAGTTCAACTCCAAAGAACCTGGGTTCCCCCCGCCGGATACGCTGTAGCTATAAACAATGGTGTACTGGTGATAGTAGACAAGGGTCATTGAAACAGCTGCGTTCACACTGCCGGAGCTAGAGCTATTGGTGTACCAACGCTCAGATGAGCCAGACCCCTGAAGAGGATTCGGCAAGCTGAATGAAGTGCCTGCGTCAAGCCAATTGGAACTTAGGGTCGCGTTTATCGGAAAAGCCGCTGACACTCCGAAAGCTGTCCCCGACAACAACGGAGAAGTAGGATTCCCGCCACCATTGATGACATATCCTACTGAGATGTCGAATTGGTGGTAGTATTGGAAGGTCGCGGTGGTAGGTCCCGAGACAGCCCCTGCGTCGGTCTGAGACGTAATCCACCTTTCAGATGAATTAGAGCTGGAGAGAGGGTTAGTGACCGACCAAGATGAACCATAATCAAACCAGTAGGCTGTAGGTATGCTCGTTATGGTAGGCGAAAACGCCACACCATTCTGCAAACCTGACAACAGCGGAACGGCCGGCGAACCACCTCCAGACACAGAATACGCCAGAGTCCAAGCTACCTGAAAGTAATACGGAACAACTACCACAGACCCAGAAACAGTTCCCGACGTTTCGTTAGTGGCCATCCACCTTGTGTTTGAATTCGACCCTGATAGCAAGCCTGTGAACGAATAGGATGAACTCGCGTCTGTCCAGTCAGTGAAATTCGCCACCCCTTGGGATTGTGATCCGAACTTGGTGTAGGAGACGGTCGGAGCCGTGTAGCCCGACTGATTAGAGTTCATAATGTTGAAGCCAAACAGAACGTAGTACTGGTCATAGTATGTGAAAAGAACGGACTGGGCGGCGGAAACGGTTCCTGAGGTCACATCCTGAGTGTACCATCTCTGCACGCTACTCGACCTCTGTAAGGGGTTTGAAACAGACCAGAGCTGTCCGACGTCGGACCAATAGGCCGTGGGTGAGCCGGAAAGGCTAACAGCAGCCGCCGAGCCGAACTGGGTTAGGGCAAGGCTGGGCGCAGTAGGACCTCTTCCCCCCACTGTCGTATAGCCGGAAGTCAACCTGTACTGGTGGTAGTATGTCGCAGAAAACAACGTACTAGAGTTAACCATGCCAGTCGGAGACTTAGTGGCCCACCGTTCGTTTACGTACGATCCGGGCAACGGATTCTGAAAGGAATACAATGAGCCGGCGTCCACGAAGGCCAAGAAACCGGGCGTAATGGATACAGATGACCCGAATTCGCTGACATTCATGCTTGGCTGTGAGTAACCGCTGCCACCGTTTGCGACAGCATAGAGGAAGGATACGCGAAACTGGTGGAAATATACGAAGTTCAACGTTGTACCGTTCGTGGGAGCAGTGCCGCTAGTTTTATTTTGTGTGTCCCAGATCTCTATCGAAGTTGAGCCCTGTAACAGGCCGTTCACGCTCCACGGAGATCCGCTGTCCATGTAGTAGGTGGTAGAATTAGTGGAAAGCTGGATGATGTGCTGAATCCCGCCGGAATAGTAGATGAAGAATGGTGGAGAATATCCACTTCCACCACCTTGAACTGAATAATTTACGTTAACTGTGGCAGGACTATATCCTGTGATAAACAGATACGAGTCAGAAGCCTCCGTGGCGTTATGGGATGATAGGTACTGCAATGTTTTCGGAACCGTGTAGACGACAGGACCACTCGTGGAAGCCACGAACAACGTTTGGCCAGTGCTCGGCACCCATTCCTCCATCCACATCCAGGCGGAGGATTTTGCGAAGTCGTTTTCCCAATAGGTGACATTTGCCTCTTCTCCGTAATAGGCGGAGGAGTGCCACCATTCCGTCATAAGCCCGGTGAAGAAACCGTTACTGTTTTCTGGCGATGAAGCTAAGCCCACGAAAACGGAAGAGCCCTCCTGGTTGAACATCTTTACGGCCCCTGCCCCCGTGTTATAATCATATGCTTGCATCACGACGTTGCCGCCAGAAAAGAAAAGGTTAAGGAGGACTGTATCCCCCTGTTTCACGGTCCCTGAGAAGGACGATAGTCCGACTCCGCTTGCTGGGTAGATTGAATTACCACTTGGGTCAAAGACTTCGTAATTCATGCTAAAGCCCGATGCGTAGCCGCCAACCAGATTAGGCCAATGCCAAGAAAGGCCCACCTGATACCAATACCCCGTATCAGTAAGGCCATCCAGATCGTAGCCCGGTCCGTATCCGTTGCTGTCCGACTGAGCCACAGCGGTGACGTTGTAGGCCATACTTGTGAAGTTCTGGGTGAAAGTTAACCCCAGCTGCTCGTCGTAAATCGCGGATGGTTGATTCTCAACCGGGTAATCCTGGTTGTTTACAGTAGACAGCTCCAAACCAGCCAATCGATGGCCTTGCGATTGACCCGCCGGAGAATCAGAGCTGAAAGATTCTGGTACGTTTTGACGACACAACGAGCAAGAGTAAGATCCATCCGAACCCAGTCCAGTTGAAATGTTAACACCACCTGAAGAGGGATTAATGACGGAGGAAGTTGCTCCAAAAACGCCAACATGAGGCGCTGTCCAACCAAGAGCGACAAGCATTACAATTAACAGAATGCAGAAACCTAATCCCTTGGTAATCCTTCGAACTGGGCAACCATGAATCTTAATCAAAGCCAGTTTCAACCTTCTCCTTACGCATCGGCATGTATTATAGCTTTCTCCAAGTTTTTCATATTTTAAGTATGGATTATTTAAATTTGAACTCGGGAATAGGTCTAATCATTTCTGAAGTGAACTTTTATGAACCCATTACTTTGTGAGCGTTCATCTCATGCTATAGTCTTTAAAACTGAATATTTATTCGATGTGGTAATATAACGCTAATGGGTTTACTCTGTTTATGGAGCTTCCACATCTTTAACCAGTTCTATGATAGGCTTCCAAAGACCTTCCGAACGCTCTGTTTTTATGCCAACACGTTTGATGGGCTTGAGCGGTTCTCAGGGTTTTTGCGCAGTTCTCTTGTTGTAAACCACGCTACAATTACAGAAATCAGGGATAACGCAAAAACTAAAGCTTCAAAACCGAGTAGTGTGAAACTCTGAGCAAAGGGAACCAAGAAATCTACAAAACCCATGGGGAGGGCGAGTAGTAAATAACGCTTCTTATTGACATAGGCAGACATTATGCAAAGGTAGCCCCATGCGAAATGAAAAAAGGTCGAGGAGATCCTCTCAACAACACCCAGGGCCATCGTTCCAATTACTTGGGAAGCGGGAGAAAAAAGTCCAGGTGAACTCTCGACTAACTGAGCATAAACGGTCTGTGCTAGTGGTGTATTTGTGGAGAGGATAATGTAATAAGCCACAAGATTAATTATTGGAAGCACACCGAGCAGGACAACGTTTTCCCAAAAAGCCAACCCTAAACCATATGCCTCGGCGTCTTTCCCCGTAAGCATGCCGCGAGAAATCACATACCGTGCGACTAGGTAAGCGCCTCCAACCTCAAAAACAACAGTTTGGAGACCCACGTATATCCCATAACCAACGCTTTGCGCACCAAAATACCCCACAACTTTTGAGGCAGTCGGTATTTGCACTGCGTACTTAAGGGCTATAGCACCGCCATATGCTAATAGCGAGTAGAGGAAGACAAGCCCCCTAAAGCTACGTTTATAGCGCCAGTACACAACCAAACCCGAAGTAATTAAGATGACAATCAAGGGCTGAAGGATATACAAAATATCGATATTTTGCATAAACTACGTTACTTTGGCTTAGTTTTAAAAACTTTCATTGCAAAGGCGCAAGGGACATAAGAATTTCAGTTTTTGTAGGCTATAATAATCTAAACATTAAATGAAGCTTAAATTCTAAGTCTAACATTTTGATCTTTAAGAAACTTGTTAAGCTCCTCCTTAAAAGGCAAAGCTGTTATTGCACCCCGTTTAGTAACTACAAATGCACCGACCGCGTTGGCAATTTTGACACAATCTTCCAACCCCAACTTTTTAATTAATCCGACAAGCAATCCCGCATTCCAACCGTCGCCAGCACCGGTTGTATCGATAACATTGACTTTATAGGGGGGTGCAAAAACTTCAACTCCATCTTTTGACCTAATCAACGCTCCTTTTGCGCCTAATTTTACTCCCACTATCTCAACACCAAATTCTAGGGCCCTTTCTGCAGCTTCTTTCGGCTCTTTGGTTTTGAACATGAACTCTGCCTCTTCACTTGAAAAGGTCGCTATGTCAGCCATTTTAAGCACATGGTTATACATCTTTCTGATTGAAAGCTGAGAGTTCCAAACATCCGATCTGAGGGTTGGGTCAAATGAAATTTTCACTCCTTGCTCTTTAGCGAATCTGATAGCCCCAAGAATAGCCGTTCTAGAAGGGTTCTGGGAAAGTGCAAAACCTGATATGTGCAATATCTTCGATCTTGAAATATATTTGTGATCTATATCTTTAGTCGTTAATGCACTATCGGCTGTCCCTCCTGCCCAAGGCTTCCTATAGAAGAAAAACGTTCTTTCACCAGTAACAGGTTCATTGATGACAAACGCCAAGGTCGTACGTTTTCCCTTTTTCATGATTACATGAGATGTGTCAACATTATTTCGCTTGAATTCCTTTATTATATATTCACCAAAAGGATCTTCTCCCACTGCTGCCACAGCACCAGCTTTTACACCTAATCTTGCTACACCTACAATCGTGTTCATAGGAGCACCTCCAAAACATTTGATGAAGGTAGAAGCTTCTGTATAGTGAACTGGTTCAGATGCGATAAAGTCTATTAAAACTTCACCCAATCCGATTACTTCAGGATAGGTCGACATTACTAAATAAATCTACGGAATATTATATAATACTATATAATAGACCCCTGAAGCAGTTTGGATCTTTATTTCGACGGTCTGTCCTGCGATAAATGCCTTAACATTTCCACTATCAGGGAAAGAAACGACAATCTGACCGGAGGCTCCTTGAGGCACATAAATATTTGACATGGGTTTACCATTTACTGTTGCAGTATTCCAGAAAATGTTCAAAGTTTTCTCATTAATGAATATATTTTCAATGGCGATATTGGTAGATCCTGAGTTCTGATAGCTGACCGTTATAGTGTAGTTATTTGTGTTGCGATTGATAAATGCGTTTGTTGTTTCAAGTTCCTCGAATCTTATTGATGTCTTATTTGTGTTTGTTAAGTTTCCGGTTAATGTTACTGTTACGGTAACTGTTTCACTAACAGTAGTTGTTAAAGTTTGAACTCCCTGAGTATAAAAGTATCCAACTATACCAGTTAAGACGACAACTACTATAACGAGAATACCTACGACGCCATATACGACCCTTGGAAAATGCGAACTCATATCTAAGTTTAAAATTAGTTTATGTTCTATAAAAGCATAAAGATCAGGTAACGATATAATTTTAAAATTAACTTTAAATAAAACAATAAACCGCTTAATTGCGATCTTATGCCTAATACAGAGGTTGAAGACAACCAAAAACCTGTGAAAAATAGGAAATCTGAAAAACAAGAAGAAAGTTGGGAAAAAAAGATGGAGGATACAGAAGAGGACGAAGGAACTGAGGCAGAGGATTCCCAAGAATTTGAAGAATCAGTTGAAGAAAATGAACGCATAGAAGAAGAAAAAGAATAGATTGAGAAAGCTTGAAATAATAGAAAAAGTAGAAATGTGAATTGACGCAATCTAAAGAAATATTCAGAGACTACCTAGAAGACTAGAATCCTATTAATTTCACATTGGGGCATACCAACCGGATTACATGAGCTATTACTTTCTATCCAAAACTACCTTCTTGGCAGTTATATGCTCTATCTTATCATTATTCGGTTATACATGCTCTGTCAAAGTTGGTCAGAGACCTTCCTCCAGTCTTTGTTATAGTGCAGACATCTTCAACCCTAACTGCTCCCACGCCTTTCTTGCCTGTACCGACTGCTAATGTAAAGGTCATGCCGGGTTCCATCATCCATTCATTTATGAATCCAT